>Ga0272441_10008948_pt1 | contig 15644 bp, 14 predicted proteins | sample SSMProp6N_FD_193582 | JGI IMG/M metagenome (GOLD analysis project Ga0272441, IMG submission 193582) | Marine sediment archaeal communities from Little Sippewissett salt marsh, Falmouth, MA, United States - SSM-Prop-6N | ecosystem: Environmental > Aquatic > Marine > Wetlands > Sediment ... | reverse complement strand
AAGGGAACACAAGCCAAATTGGTCACGCGGGCACTCGGAATCCCCCACATCTCGACGGGGGACATGCTGCGCGAGGCTATGGAGTCGGGAAGTGAACTCGGGAAGCGCGCCTCGGAGTACATGGTGATCGGCGACCTCGTCCCCGACGATCTCGTGGTTGCCCTCGTTGAAGAACGTCTTGCTCGCGACGACGCTGCCGGCGGGTACCTCCTCGATGGATTCCCTCGGAACCTCCGTCAGGCAGAGATCCTGACCGAGGTGGTCGGTGACGACGCCATCAACACGATCATCTACCTCTGTGTCGATGAGGACGAGGTCGTCGAGCGGCTCTTGAAGCGGGCCGAGATCGAAGGACGAAGCGACGACAACGAAGAGACGATCCGCCACCGCATCGAGATATTCCACGGTGAGACGGAACCCCTCGTGGCCTACTACGGGGATCGCGTTCGGCGGGTTGAGGGCACAGGTTCGGTCGAGGACATCTTCTGTCGTATTGCGTGCGAGCTGGCGTCCTGATGGTCGGCGCGAAGGTCATCTCGAAGAAAAAGCCGGATGACTTCGCCAAGATGGAGATCGCCGGGCAGTGTGTGGCGGCGATGCACCAAGCCGTACGGGAAGCGGCGGTCCCCGGAGTCACCACGCGAGAGCTCGACGCAATAGCGGCTGAGGTCGTTCGTGAGCGCGGCTGCCGACCCTCGTTCCTGGGCTACCACGGGTTCCCCGCCACGATCTGTGCGTCGCCGAACTAAGCGATCGTTCACGGCATCCCGGACGGCTACACGCTGCGCACCGGAGACATCATCTCGATCGACGCCGGCGCGATCTACGAAGGATGGCACGGTGATGCGGCCTTTACGATGGCCATTGGCGATGTCCCGGACGAGGTGCGGCGCCTGCTGGAAGTCACGGAAGAGGCTTTATGGAACGGCCTGGGTATGGCGCGGGCGGGAAACCGCCTCGGCGATGTCGGTCACGCGATTGAGGCGACGGCGAAGCCCCACAACTACGGGGTGGTACGTGAGTACATCGGTCACGGGATCGGGCGGCAGATGCATGAGGCCCCGAACGTCCCGAACTACGGCGTGCCCGGCAAGGGTCTGAAGCTGAAGGCCGGAATGGCCCTGGCCATCGAACCGATGTTCAACCTCGGAACTGCCGAGACCGCGGTGCTCGACGATGGCTGGACGGTAGTCACGGCGGACGGGGCGCTCTCAGCCCATTTCGAGCACACGGTGCTCATCACCGAAAACGGTCCGGTGGTTTCCACCGTCCCGGAGCCGATCCACCTCTGACACCCTTTCCTGTTCTCAAGCGAGGGTCGTTCGTCCCTTGTCTAGAGTTGGCGCTTGTCCGAAGATGTGCTGTTCGCACAGTACGCGTCGAGGACGACGCTCCGGTGCAAATGCAGGGATCGGCTCAAGCGAGGGAGTAGACGATGGCGATCGAGGTCCGAAAAGTCGTGCTCGAGAGTGTTGGCGACGCGTCAGGTCTTGCGACGCTGATCGAAGAAGGGGTCTTCGACGCAGACGGCGTCGTCGCGGTCGTCGGGAAGACCGAAGGGAATGGCGGGGTCAACGACTTCACCCGAATCCTTGCCGATCAGGCGTTCCGGAAAGTGCTGATGGAGAAGGGAACTCGGCCGGTCGAGGAAGTCGACGAGATCCCGATGGTTTGGTCCGGCGGTACGGACGGGATCCTCACTCCCCACGCCACCATCTTCGCCAAGGTCGCGGACGAGGGCCCTGCATCCGATGAACCGCGCCTTGCCGTCGGGTACGCCATGAGTGATGTCATCCTGCCGGAGGACATCGGTCGCCCGGCAATGGTGGAGAAGGTTGCCGAGGGTGTGCGACGCGCCATGGCCGAAGCCGGAATCGAAGACCCGGCCGACGTCCACTACGTTCAGACGAAGACTCCGCTCCTGGTCATGGAGACCATCAACGACGCCAAAGCGCGTGGGCATACCGTCTTCACCGAAGACCCGCTCGAGTCGATGAACGTGTCCAACGGCACCTCAGGACTCGGCATCGCCGTTGCACTCGGCGAGATCGACATGCCGACCGCGGAACAGATTGGACACGATCTCGACCTGTACTCCTCCGTTGCCTCCTGCTCGTCGGGTGTTGAGCTCGACCAGGCACAGACCGTTGTCGTCGGCAACGTGCCCGGGGCCGGAGGGAGATACCGGATCGGCCACGACGTGATGAACGATGCGCTCGACCAGGAAGGTGTCTACCGCGCGATCCGGTCCGCCGGCCTCGACCTTCCGGAACGTGCCCGTGCCGAGGATCTCGACGGCCGGCTCGTCAACGTGTTCGTCAAGTGTGAAGCCGATCCGACATCCCGTCTGCGGGGGCGCCGCCAGGTCTCGCTCGACGACTCCGACGTGCACCACCACCGTCACATCAAGGGTGCGGTCGGCGGAGTTGTCGCGTCAGCGGTCGACGACGCTGCCGTCTTCGTATCGGTAGCGGCATTGCACCAGGGCCCCAGCGGGGGCGGACCAGTCGCGGCCATTGTTGACCTCGGCTGAACCGACATGACTGCCCGAGCGGTCCGGGCACGGCCGTCGTCGGCGCCCGTCCGGTTACCGGCGGTGGCGAGCCTCGCTCTGCGGCACCTGTTCGTGTCGGAGGCCGTGACCGCCTCGGTGTTGGGCGCGTCCAGCCACGCGGTGTGGCTTCACGCCGGGGGAGATGTGCTGGTCGTTGCGACGCGTGATGCGACGCGACTCCCAAACGGTGTCGAGATCGCAGCCACGTCTGAGGACGGACTGCTCGAGTTGGTCCACCACGGGGCGTCGGTTGTCGTCGGACCAGACTCGCTCGAGCTCGGCGGCCTGGTTGTCAATCTCGTCCGGTGGTGGGACCCTCGACCCGCCTTGCCGCTCACGACGAGCGGCGATCTCAGCGTCGCGATCGGTGGGCTCCCATACTCGGTACCCGGCATCGACGCGGGACCGTTGCACTCCGCACTGGCCGTCACATCACCTGAGGAACTGGTTGACGCTTCGGTGACTCTGCTTGGTCGGGGTCCCGGGCTGACGCCGGAAGGCGACGACGTGCTTGCCGGGGCGCTCGCAGCAATCCGAACGCTCGGAACGGCGCTCGGTTCTCGTCCGGCTCTCGCCATGCTCGATGAGGCAGCCGGCGCACTCGCGGAAGCGGCCATCAGTCGAACCACCACCTTCTCCTCTGCGCTGGTTCGCTGCGCTATGCGGGGTGAGGTCGCTGCTCCGGCCGGGGGACTCCTCCGGGCGCTCGCCGGGCGCGGCAACGTTGGAGCAAACCATCGTGATCTCCTGCGTGTCGGACACACCTCCGGACCCGCCCTCGCCGCCGGGATCGTTCTCGGCGCCCAATCCCTCATCGAAGCCGAAACCACGCCCAACGGAGGTGTCCAATGATTGCTCGAGTTGAGATTCACCCTGGCCGCTACCACGACTCGGTTCGTCTTATGCAGGCGAGCAAGGCGCTGCAGAACGTCGAAGGGATCATCGACGCCCTCGTTGCCATGGCGACCGAACTCAACCTGAGTCTGCTTGCCGACATGGGGTTCGACATGGACGCCGTTGCCGACGCCGGTCCGAACGATCTCGTTCTTGCACTGCGGGCCGAAGATGAGGGAGCCATCGCCACGGCGCACCAGGTTCTTGATGACGCACTCACGCACAAGGCCGCACCGTCCGGAGGGCTCGACGCTCCCGATCCGAAGACGGCCGGCTCAGCGGCGGCAGTCGCCGACGCCAACGTCGTGTTGTTATCCGTGCCGGGCGAACATGCCTTCGTGGAGGCGACGGAGGCCCTCGAGTCGGGGCGCCACGTCATGATCTTCAGTGACAATGTGCCGATCGAGCAGGAGATCATCCTCAAGGCGTACGGCGGCGATCACGACTTGCTGGTGATGGGCCCCGACTGTGGGACCACCATCATCAATGGAATCGGACTCGGCTTCGCCAACGCGGTGGAGCCGGGGTCGGTGAGCATGGTTGGGGCATCCGGGACCGGCATCCAGCAGATGTGTGCCCTCCTCGACGATGCAGGAGTTGGTGTGCGTCACGCCCTCGGAACCGGCAGCCGCGACCTGTCCGAAGATGTTGGTGCTGCGTCGACGCTGCAAGCCCTCGAAGCCCTCGAGGAGGATCCGGGGACCGATCTCATTGTTGTCATATCGAAACCCCCGGCCGACCCCGTGGCGGAGAAGGTGCGCCGCGCAGCCGAACTGTGCAGCAAGCCGGTCGTGGTCACGTTCATGGGCGAGACCACCCTGGAGGAAGGTGCGGGTGAGGTGCTGGCCGTGCTCGGAAGGCCACCGGCCGAATACGGCACATGGCCTGCAGCGAACGACGTCCACCGTCCAGGTTTCGTCCGCGGGCTGTTCTCGGGCGGAACGCTGAGTTCGGAAGCCCAGTTCGTAGCGGCCCCCATCCTCGGTGAGATCGGAAGCCACGAACGAGACGAGGGCAACACCTTTGTCGACTACGGCGACGACGAATACACACAGGGCCGGGCGCATCCGATGATCGATCAGACGGTGCGTCTTGAGCGGCTTGCCGCAGCGGCTCGGGACGAGTCGGTCGGTGTGATCCTGATGGATGTTGTGCTCGGATACGGCGCCAACGCCGATCCGGCGGCTGAGTTGGCGCCGTTGGTCGAGCAGGCCGTCACCGCCGGGGCAGCCGTGGTGGTGTCGCTCTGCGGAACGCGCGGCGACCCACAAGGCCGGGACGCGCAAGCCGCAGCCCTGAACAAGGCAGGCGCATCGGTTTTCCTCTCCAACGCCGCGGCGGCTCGTGAAGCTGCCCGGCTCGCGACAACAAGGACATCATCATGAGCGATCTCAGCCACCTCCTCGACGGTGAACCGATCGTCGCAACCGCCGGCACCGACATGCTGGCCGGATCGATCGAGCAGCAGGGCGCTGATGTCGTCCGCTCGGATTGGCGACCGCCCGAGGCGGGTACCGAAGCGGCGCTCGCCGCGTTGGCCGCCGACGGCCGGAACAAGGAGGCGAACGACACTGCCGTTGCACGCTTGCTTGCCGTCCGACCACAGCTCGTCGATGTGAGCGTAGCCCGGGATGTCTTCCCCGACATGACGCCCACGACGTTCTTCCACGCCGGTCCGCCGCTGACGTGGGACCGAGCGAGCGGTCCGATGCGAGGGGCGATCATCGGGGCGATGATCTACGAAGGCCTTGCCGACGGACCCGAAGACGCAGAGGCCAAGGCCGCTCGAGGTGAGATCGAACTCTCGCCGTGCCACCACCACGGCGCGGTTGGCCCGATGGCCGGCGTGACGTCGCCTTCGATGCCGGTGGCTGTGGTTGCAGACGGTGCCGGCGAAGGAGTGGCGTACTCGACGCTCAACGAAGGACTCGGCAAAGTGCTGCGGTATGGAGCCTTCGCCCAGGAGGCGATCGACCGCCTCCACTGGATGGATGCGGTCCTCGGCCCGGTATTGAGCGCCGTCCTCGAGAGTCGTGGGCCGATCGACCTGCAATCGCTGATCGCTCAGGCGCTGCAGATGGGCGACGACGGACACAACAGGAACCGGGCCGTCACGTCCCTGTTCCTGCGCGAACTCGGCGGTGCGCTCGTCGACGGGGCCGATGCCCCGGTCGATCAGCGAGCCGACGTGTTCCGATTCATCGACGGCAACGACCACTTCATGCTCAACCTCGTCATGGCAGCGGGGAAACTCGGCTCCGACGCCGCATCGGGTGTTCCGGCCTCGAGCCTCGTGACGGTGATGGCGCGCAACGGGACCGACTTCGGGATCCGCCTGTCCGGAACCGGGGACGAGTGGTTTGTCGCCCCTGCGCCACCAGTCGACGGTCTGTACCTGGGATCGTTCACCGAAGAGGATGCCAGCCCGGACATCGGCGACTCCACGATCACCGAAACCGTCGGCCTCGGAGGGTTCGCCATGGCCGCTGCTCCCGCAATCGTCGGGTTCGTCGGGGGCACGGCGGCGGGGGCGGTCCGGCGTACGCTCGCGATGTATGAGATCACGCTGGCCGAGCACCCGATGTACCAGATCCCGATGCTCGAATTCCGCGGCACACCCGTCGGCATCGACGCCGCACGTGTTGTGCGGACCGGTGTGTTGCCCCAGATCAACACGGGCGTCGCAGGGAGAGTGCCGGGCACCGGGATGGTCGGCGCCGGATTGGTCGAGGCACCGATGGAGTGTTTCGCCCAGGCCGTCAGGGCACTTGCGGAAGAGCTGAGCTGAGGAGGATGCAACGAAGCATCGGGCGAGGTATTCGTGCGGTCGCAAGCCGGGGGCGATCGCGAAGCTGTAAGATCCTGGGATCGGTTCGGAGGAGGCTGTCTTGGTCATCGCTCACGAGTTTGACTACCGACGTCCTGCGTCGCTTGAAGAGGCGATCGGGGTTCTTTCCGAGTACCCCGGTTCCGCGCGACTCCTTGCCGGCGGGACCGACCTCGTGGCCTGGCTCCGTGACGACGCGGTGGCGCCCGACGTCGTTATCGACATCAAGGACGTCCCGGGACTCGGAGACATCACCCTCGAAGGCGACATCCTCCGCATCGGCTCCCTGGTCACGTTCACCGAACTGATCGAATCGGATCTGGTCCGCGAACACGCCCCGCTCCTCGTCGAGATGGCCGAGACGGTTGCCTCGACCGGTATCAGGAATCGGGCAACCATGGTCGGAAACATCTGCTCGGCCGTGCCTTCCTGCGACACGGGACCGGTTCTGCTCGTCTACGACACGACCGTGTATCTCGCAGGGCCCGGGGGTGAACGCAGCCTCGACATCAACGATTGGTTCATCGGGCTTCGAGAGACGGCGCTCTCCGACGACGAGGTTGTCACCCGCGTTGACATCAGGATCCGCCACCACGGCGGCGTCTACGTGAAGCTGATGCGCTACGCAGGTGAGGACCTTGCACAGGCCGCCGTGGCCGTCGCCGTGTATCCCGACAACGAGTACAAGGTGGCCTTCGGCGCCGTTGCACCAACCCCGTTCCGCTCGACCCGCATCGAGGACGCCCTCCGGGGAAATCCGCTTGACGACGCGCTCGTGGCCGACGTCGTCGCCATGGTCGACGACGAAACCAGCCCCATTACCGACATGCGGGCTTCTGCCGAATACCGCACGCGTATGACCGAAGTGATGCTCGAACGGGGTTTGTGGGAGGCGATCGAACGATTTGCCGGTACGGGAACCACCTACGGCGTTCGACTGATCTGAGAGGACGACGATGCAGCTGAGAACCACCGTCAACGGCGAGGACTGGACGCTCGATGCCGCCCCGGCCGACGTGTTGCTCGATGTCCTGCGCGAACGCGTCGGCGTCAAGAGCCCCAAGATCGGATGCGAACGTGGGGACTGCGGCTCATGCACGATCATCATGGACGGCAGAACGGTGCGCAGCTGCCTCGTACTGGCCGTCGAGGCTGACGGCCACGAGATCACGACGGTGGAAGGGATCGGCTACAACGGTCTCAACGAGTTGCAGAGCCTGATGCTGGGCAATAACTCGTTCCAATGTGGCTTCTGCGCCCCTGCGATCGTGCTCGCCGCGACCGAACTGCTCGAGCACAATCCCAATCCGTCGCGGCACGACGTTCAGGAGGCGCTGGCCGGCAACCTGTGCCGCTGCACCGGCTACGAGCCGATCATCGAAGCGGTTCTGAGCGCAGGCGGGGGAGGTGCCGAATGACCACCACCTACCCGTTCGAATCCGAGGCAACCAGCGATGAGCTCACATCTGTCGGCACTCCTGCGGTCCGGATCGACGGTCTCGACAAGATCAGCGGCGCGGCACAGTTCGTCGACGACATCGACTTCGGCCCCGGGCTGCTGCATGCCGCGGTCGTGGAGAGTCCCCATGCCTACGCCCGGATCGTCTCCATCGACACGTCGGAGGCCGAGGCGGCGAGCGGCGTCGTTCGCGTCGCCACCGGAGCAGACTTCCCGTACAAGTTCGGCATGTACATGGAAGACCGGTACATCTTCGCTCAGGACTACGTCCGGTTCGTGGGCGAACAGGTTGCCGGAGTCGTTGCACGGAGCCATCGCGAGGCGGTGCAAGGCGCGAAGCTGATCAAGGTCGAATACGAAGTACTTAGGCCCCTCCTCGACCCGAAGTCGGCCGTCGCAGACGGCGCCGACCTGATCCATCCAGACCTGTCGAACTACACACACGTCCCTTGGTTCTTCCCAGAGGCCGACACGAACATCGCTCACTGGCGCAGGGTCCGCAAAGGTGACACAGAGAGGGCATTCGCCGAAGCCGACTACGTGCTCGAAGACACCTACCACGTCCCGCGCTACGCACACTGTGCGATCGAGCCCCACGTCACGGTCAGCAAGCTCGATCACGCAGACCGGCTCACCGTATGGACGGCCTCACAATCCCCACATACCCAACGGCACCTGTTCGCGGAGGCGCTCGCCCCACTCGGTTTTGCCCACAAAGACGTACGGGTAATCACCCCGTACGTCGGCGGCGGCTTCGGGGGCAAGGCCGGCGTCTCGATGGAGATCATCGGAGCAGCGATGGCCACACTCGTGAAGGGGCGGCCGATCAAACTCCGCTGGACCCGGGAGCAGGAGTTCTACAACACCTACCAACGCCAGGGTGTCGTCGCCGAACTCAAGGTCGGCGTCATGAACGACGGCGCCATCACCGCCGTCGAGCACAAGCTCTACTGGGACGCAGGCGCCTACGTCGAGTACGGGGCGAATGTGGTCAACGCCGCCGGCTTGTCGGCAACCGGGCCCTATCGCGTCCCGAACATCACCAATGACTCGTTGTGCATCTACACCAACCTCCCGCCGGGCGGTCCGTACCGTGGGTTCGGATACTCCGAGTTCCACTTCGGTCTCGAATCGCATATGGACCGACTCGCCGAGGCCATTGGGATGGACGCCGTGGAGTTCCGGAAGAAGAATGCCATCGTCGAAGGTGACGAACTGGCCTACGGCGCCCACATGAATCCGTCCGGCCTGCACGAGGCAATAGACAAGACTGCGGCCGCGATCGACTGGGGAGTTGAGGAGCAGTCCGACAACCCGAACACGGTGATCGGCAAGGGCATGGCGCTGTTCTGGAAGGCGCCGGCGATGCCGCCGAACGCCTCGTCCGCATCCTTCCTCAAGTTCAACGAGGACGGCAGCATCAACATCACGGTGTCGGGTATGGAGCTTGGCCAGGGATACCTCACGGTTATGGCACAGATCGCCAGTGAGGTGTTGGCCGTGCCGGTCGACAAGATCCGCGTTGAGACACCCGACACCGACCGCAATCCGTATGAATGGCAAACCGTTGCATCACACGTCACGTGGAGTTCCGGACTCGCGGTCGAGAAGGCTGCCGTGGAAGCTCGGGCCAAGATCTTCGACGTGATCCACCAGGTCTACGGCTACGAAGAAGGCTCGCTGTACCTCGAGGACGAGGAGGTCAAGTGCAAGACCGATCCCAGCTTCTCGAAGCCGCTCCGCGAGTTCGTTATCGACGGCATACAGACGGAGGAGGGCACATGGCGTGGCGGGCCGATCATCGCTAGTGGCAAGTTCATGCCCGAGTTCACCAATGCCAACAGCGACCCTGCCACCGGTCAGGGTGGCCACCCCAACGTCCACTACACGGTCGGCGCAACGGGTGTTGTCCTCGAGATCGACAAGCAGACCGGGCGCATCTGGGTGCGGAAGGCCGCGTTGGCCGTTGACGCCGGTCGCGCTATCAACCCGGACCTCGTCAAGGGTCAGATCACCGGGGGGCTCGTGCAGGGCCTCGCGACCGTCCTCTACGAGGACATGCGGTTCGACGAGGGCGGGAAGATGATGAACCCCACCTTCACGGACTACAAGATCCCGACGGCATTCGACATTCCGGATGAGATCATCCCGATCATCGTCGAGGTGCCCCAGCCCGACGGGCCGTTCGGCGCACGGGGCGTCGGCGAGCACACGATGATTGCCGCCGCCCCCGTGATCGCCAACGCGGTGTACAACGCACTCGGTGTTCGCATCACGTCGATGCCGATCACCCAGGAGAAGGTTTCCATGTCGTACCTCGAGAAGCTCAAGTCCGAACACAAGCAATAGGAGTAGACCACCGATGTCCGTCGATCTAGAGAAGATCCTTCGACCGATAGATTCGCCGATGGAGCCGTACGAGCCGAAGTACATGTTGCTCGCCAGCGGCGAAACGGTTGTGGTGAGGCAAGTCGACCGGGATGAGATCCCGGACCTCCTGAAGTACGTCGAGCCGCTGCTCCACGTCGAACGCGATTTCTACGACGTGGTCGCCTCGCGGGTATACGCGGAGCTTCTTGGCCACTACCAGTACCGATTCCAGGACCAGTACGTGCTCGCCGTGCAGATTGACGGCGAGCTGGCCGCGATCGTCAACGGCCGTCAAGTGAGTCCAAAGCTCGGTCTGTCCCTGCACACACTCGCGTTCCGGCGAGGTCTTCGGGTTGGCGCCCACGCCTTCGCGGCGAAGATGGAGTATCACTTCGACCAGCTCGGTCACGACGAGGTTCTGATCGTTGCCGAATCCCCGATTGGATTCCGCCGGTGGATGATCGAGTACAAACTCGAGAAGCGTTTCGAGGTGCCGCATGAGTTGGGCGGCGTGCCTTCGTGGGCTCTGACGCGTGAGCTGTTCGATCGTGCCCGTTCCAGCCTCGTCGTAGGGCGCCGCCCGGTGCCTCCGGAACTGCTCGAGAAGGCTCAGGCGGCAATCCTGCCGCCGTCCGACCCTCCCACGCCCGCACTCGACCCGCTCGCGGCAACGCGCGCGAAGTACGACCCAACGGCAACCTCGCTGATGATCGAGCGGTGGGAGATGGAGGGGAGGTCGGAGGATGCGTGATGTGTATGTAGCAGGGATCGGTATCACCACCTTCACGCGTCTGGAGTATGCGCTCTCTGAGATCGCGTCGTACGCCTCGATGATGGCGCTCAAGGACGCCGGTGTGACCGAGGTCGACGATGTCTACGTGGCCAACATGGGCGGGGCCAGGGTGAATCACCAAACGGCGCTCGCCAGTGCCGTGGTCGACAGCCTCAGCCTCACCCCGGCCGGCGCCGCTGCCATAGAGAACGGCCCGGCATCGGGTGGGTCGGCAATCAAGGCGGGCTTCCAGGCAGTTGCGTCCGGCATGGACGACGTTGTCCTCGTGGCCGGTGCGGAACGGATGCGCGAGGTCAACAACCTGGAGGCAACCGACTTCGTGGCAACCCTGACACATCCGATCGCTGAGTACATCTACGGCGTGACGCTTCCGGCGCACGCCGCGATGTTCGCTCGTCTCTACATGGACAAGCACGGCGTCACGGAACGGCATCTCGCAATGGTTGGCGTGAAGAACCAGAACGCGGCCCTCAACAACGAGTGGGCGCATCTTCAGCAGGAGATCACCCTGGAGGGCATTCTGGACTCGCCGGAGGCGATGACCAACAATCCGTACGTCGCCGAACCGCTGCGGTTCTTCGATGCGTGCCCCGTTTCGGACGGCGGCGCCGCGCTGATCCTGGTTTCGAAGGAGAAGGCCCAGGAGCTTGGGAGGCCGCTGATCAGGATCAGCGGTGTCGGACAGGCAACCGATACCCACGCTGTGTTCGAGCGTGAGGATCCGACGGATCTGCTCGCGGTCCGCAAAGCGGCTGCCGACGCGTTTGCGATGGCCGGTCTCACACCTGAGAATGTCGACGTTGCTGAGCTCCACGACGCCTTCACAATTCTCGAGATCGCCGAAAGCGAGGAGGTTGGGTTCTTCCCGAAGGGCGAGGGCCATATCGCCTTGGAGAAGGGCGAGACGGCGCTCGGTGGGAAGATCCCCATCAATGTTGGAGGTGGCCTCAAGGGACGCGGTCACCCCGTCGGGGCGACGGGTGTCGCCCAGGCATGGGAGATCGTCACACAACTGCGTGGTGACGGCGGCGACCGACAGGTCGAGGACGCGAGGATCGGCTTCACCTGCAACTTCGGCGGATTCGGCAACAACGTCGTGTGCTTGACGTTTGTGAGGGAGGACTGATGGCTCGCGAGATCTACGCATACCGGTGCCGGCTGTGCGACACGATGCACTACCCGTTCAAGATGGTGTGTTCCGGATGCAAGCAGAACGACTTCTTCGAATTCGACACCGTCCCGCTGCCGAAGGCAGGGAAACTCCTCACCTTCACCAGGGTGTACAACCTACCGGCGCAGTACGAGGTGGCCACACTTGGCCTCGGCATCGTCGAGTTGGAGAACGGGATGCGGATGCTGGGTCAGTTGGAGATTGATGAACCGGTGATCGGCATGCCGGTGCAGGGCATGGTCGAGATCGTCCGCGTAGAACCGTACGACAACTACTACGGGATGGTGTTCAGAGCGGCATGACGAACGCGCCGCCTGTGGAAGGCATTCGAGGGCATCGGGACAGTGTGCGCACGGCGGCGCACATCCCGGCCATTCGACGCCGGGTGAGTGAGACATGACAGTCTTGACCGGGGCCACGGCCACCAGTCAGGTTCGGGCGATCAGCCCGATGGGCAAGAACGAGAGCCACCCCTTCGAGGGTGGCTCTCATCGTTTGTGGGAGAGGGAGACCGTATGGAGTTGACGATTCAGAAGAAGGTGGTGCTGGGTCTGCAGCACACCATCGCGATGTTTGGGGCAACCGTCCTGGTGCCGCTGCTGACCGGACTCGACCCATCGGTCGCGTTGCTGGCAGCAGGCATCGGCACGCTGCTGTTCCATCTCGTGACCAAACAGATGGTCCCGGTGTTCCTGGGGTCGTCGTTTGCCTTCATCCCCGCGATCCTGCTCGCGGCCGAGGACGGGTACTCGTGGGAGGCGATCGGTGCCGGCATCATTGGCGCCGCCGTCATCTACGTCGCGATGTCGATCCTCGTTACGTTTGTCGGGCACGCCGTGATCACACGGATCTTCCCACCCATCGTCACCGGGCCCGTCATCATCGTCATTGGGATCACGCTGGCACCGGTAGCGCTCGGGATGGCTGAGGGTGCGTGGTGGCTTGCAATCGTGACGTTGGTTGCCGCCATCATTGCGGCGATCTTCTTCCGTGGACTCTTCCAGATGCTCCCGATCCTGACCGGGGCGATCGTCGGCTTCATCGCCGGTGCGATCTTCTTGGAGGGTTTCACCTGGGACCTGGTCACAGAAGCCGCATGGGTCGGCCTGCCCGACTTCACGTGGGGTCTCGGCGACATTCAGTGGGGCGCCATAGCGATCATCGCTCCGATCGCGTTCGTCACGATGATCGAGCATATCGGCGACATCGTGGCCAACGGCGGTGTTGTGAACAAGAACTTCCTGGATGAGCCGGGGTTGAACCGGACGCTGCTTGGAGACGGCATCGCAACGGCCGTAGCCGGCCTCATCGGTGGTCCGCCGAACACAACGTATTCGGAGAACACCGGGGTGTTGGCTATTACCAAGGTCTACGACCCGTTCATCATCCGAATCGGTGCACTGTTCGCCATCGCCCTGGCCTTGATTCCGAAACTGGCTGCCCTGCTGCGCACGGTTCCGACCCCGGTGCTTGGCGGACTCTCGATCATTCTGTTCGGCATGATCGCGTCTGTCGGCCTTCGGACTCTGGTGGAGGCCCAGGTCGACTTCAAGAAGGGTCGAAACATGCTGGTTGTTGGCCTGATCCTCGTCTTCGGACTGGGACTCAGCGGCCTGGTCAACCCGCTCAAGATCGGCGATGTTCAGATCTCCGGGCTCGCACTTGCCGCCGTGATCGGCGTCGTTGCGAACCTGATCCTTCCCGCCGACCTTGAAGAGGTTGCACCCGCCCTGCCGTCCGACTCCAAACCCAAGGCCGAAGCCGGGCCGGCACCCGACGAACGCTGACCGCTCGCAGCGCCAACTCGAGCGCACAAGAGAGGGAGCCGCCGGGAGCGGCTCCCTCTCTTCCATTGTGTGGCTCGGTCGCACGATGGCAAGAAACCGCCTACGTGCCGATGGACCCTGCACAAGTTCCGCCTTCACGGTGACGATAGGAAACTGAGAAGGGGTGTTGTTGTGTTCGCCCGAATCGTGAAGGGGACGAAACCATGACCGGGAAACGTGTGTACCTGATCTTCACTGCGATTGCCGCGTTCGCGTTACTCGTGGCCGCCTGCTCGAGCGCATCCGACGTGGTGGCCGACAATGTGGCCGAGCAGTTGATCGAGGCCGGGGTCGAAGGTGACGTCGACGTTGATGTTTCGGGCGACGGGGAGGACATGTCGATCGACATCGATTCCGAGGACGGGGACGTCTCGATCGATGTCTCCGGCGATGACGAAGAGATGACGATCGAGATGGAAACCGACGAAGGCACGGTGTCCATTGGTGTGGGTACCGAACTGCCGGAAAGCCTGGATATCCCGGTCCCGGACGGCGGCGACGTCATGACGGCGGTCGAGATGGAAGACGGTGTCTCGGTCGCCTTGACCTACGACCTGAGTCGCTTCGACGAGCTGACCGGCTTCTACGACGATTGGACGGGTAGCAGCGGGGGCGAGTGGGCATCCAACTCGATGTCGGTGGACTCTGACGAGGGCACACAGCGGATGGAGATGTGGACCGATTCCGGAACCGGAACGATGATCATGGTGGCGGATTGCGCCGATGGGACCGGAGACGGGAGCTCGTCCGAGTCCAACGCGGCCTGCGTGTCCATCAACCAGGTGGGGTAGAGGGACAGAGATCAGGCCGATCGCTCGAGACGCATCCGCCCTTCGATGCGGGCACTTCAATGGAGAGACGGCAATCTCGAAAGGGGCGTGACCCGTTGAGGGCGACCCCAACGCGATGCCCATTGCCGCGCGTCTGACCGTCGCGTAGGGTCGGTGTCAGCGACGATGGATCCCGGAGCAGCGGCCGTCCACCAAGACGGGCATCTCCGCTCCCGTGAGACCGTGGGAGCCCCACACCGCGTCGTTGGGGGAGCCGCCGAGGCCGGGATCGAGAACAAGGGGAGGCGTGATGCAGCGAAAGATTGTGCTTGCGGCCGCACTGATAGGGTTCGCACTTGTGGCGACGTCGTGCGGCGCCGCTGTGGAGAAGCTGAGCGAGGAGGCCGCCGAGCGGGCTCTTGAATCCGCAAGCGGGGGAGACGTCGAACTCGACGTCTCGGGTGAAGGGGACGACTTCACCGTCAACGTCGAATCAGAGGACGGTTCGTTTGCTGTGGGCTCGGACGTCGAGATCCCCGATGAACTCCAGATCCCGGTCCCGGACGGCGGGAGCGCGACAACCGCAGGCGCCCAAGACGGTGCCGTATTCGTTTCGATCACCTATCCGATCGATCGCTACGACGAACTTGTGGCCTTCTACGACGATTGGACGTCGGGCACCGGAGATGAATGGGACACCAGCACCTCCACCTTCGAGATGGACGGGCAGACGCAGCGCTCAGCAAGCTGGGCCGAGACGGGTGTCGGGTCATACATCGCGGTCAATGACTGCTTCGACGCGTTCGGCGACACCGACAGCGACACGCTGAATGCCGCGTGTCTGATCGTGAACGAGACGGCGTAGGAAGAGCAAAGAGCAAAGAGCAAAGAGCAAAGAGCAAAGAGCAAAGAGCAAAGAGCAAAGAGCAAAGAGCAAAGAGCAAAGAGGGTGGACCTCGTCGTCTTCTGTGTCCGCCTTT
>Ga0272441_10008947_pt1 | contig 15645 bp, 12 predicted proteins | sample SSMProp6N_FD_193582 | JGI IMG/M metagenome (GOLD analysis project Ga0272441, IMG submission 193582) | Marine sediment archaeal communities from Little Sippewissett salt marsh, Falmouth, MA, United States - SSM-Prop-6N | ecosystem: Environmental > Aquatic > Marine > Wetlands > Sediment ... | reverse complement strand
TCATCACATTAGGTCTAACTGTTGCTATCTGTGGGCGATGATTGGGAGTAATAATTTGAGCCAGGATGTTTCCGCCATAGGTGGGTCTCACCTGAAGAAGGTGTCCTTTTTCGTCAATCTGTAAGTCTGTACAGTCAGCTGTTAGCCCGGTGTTCAATCTTGCTGCAACCCGCGGGGCGAGATCACGGCCGATCTTTGTTGCACCGAAAAGGACTATACTCGGTTTGTATTTTGCTGCAATGTCACCTACTATGTCTGTATAGTGCTCAGTACTATAATTCTGCAGCCTGTCATTTTCTACAGAGTATATTAAATCCGCACCATACTCCCATAATATTTTTTGAAATGCATCTGCCTTTGTACCTATAAGAAGCACAGAACAGCTTTCACGAATGGTGTCTGCAAGTTTCCGTGCCGCACTCAGTATCTCCAAACCACTTGCTCTAATATCACCATTCGTAAGTTCAATAAAACTTAGTATGCCATGATATGAAGAAAGATCCTTTTCCGGAATCTTTTTCGGGATACTGATTGCTCCCGTAGTGCATTCGTTTACACAAAGACCGCACAAGTTACAATTCTCATTGAAAATAGGATATTTATTTTGAAATTCGATCGCATCAAAAGGACAACAACGGGCACAAAGTTTACATCCGGTGCACATTTTTTTATTGATTTTTATTTTCAGACCTAATACTTCCATTAATGCCTCACATAGTGTGTAGTATGAAGTCGCATGCTCTATTTAATATATCATCACTGCTATCCTCTACCTTTGAACTGTTCAATTTATCAGCTATACCGCCCCTCATGATCTGTTTGATCCTATCATGCGCCGGGATATTGTAACGGATCATCATGTTTTGTCTGTAGTGAGGTTTTGACCTGTTTATTTTTTTTACATAAGTCGGCGAACCATTAATACCAACCTTATTACTTTCAATTCCAATATCTTTTAATGATATTTTCTCTATCCTTTTTCCTTTTACAAATGTACTGTCTGGTTCTCGCGGTATGTTGATTCCCTTCACCAGTGTGATCAGTAATGGCAAATTGCCCTCAATACATCGATACCCAGTTTCAGTCTCCTGTGTGAAGAGGCCCTTCTTCGTATCTGGGGTTAGATCAATTTTACTGACACAAGTTATTTGCGGAATATCAAGCTTTTCTGCAAGCTCCGGCCCGACCTGACCAGTGCTGCTATCAGTTGACTCTAAACCGCAAAGAACTAAATCATATTGTAATTTCTTAATGAAGGATGAGAGAGTCAAAGCCGTAGCAAGAGTATCTGATCCTGCAAGGGCAGGATCAGATAATAGATACCCTTTATCTACTCCCATAGCAAAACAGGTATTGAGGACATCTGCTGCCTTGGGAGGTCCCATGGTGAGTACAGTTACCATTCCTTTGTGCTTTTCTTTCAACCTTATAGCTTCTTCTACAACAAATTTATCAAATGGATTAAGGATACTCGGGACACCTTCTCTGAGCAATTTATTGCTCTTAGGATCAATCTGGACTTCATCAACATCAGGCACCTGTTTTACACAGGCTATTATTTCCATGTTATCCCGTTCCTTCTATAGATCAGATAGTGTTGTTTCTAAAAAAGTATTTTCTGCATCATTCGTCCATAAAAATCCATGTTCAAGTTTATTATAAATCTCTGGATGTGTGTTAATCAGTTCAGGAAGCCCTGTAAGAGGAAAATTTTCAATCATTGGGTAAACAACTATTTTCCCCGGAAATGCTGCATCAATCATGGCTTGCACACCCTCTGCAATCTGGTTCATTCCGCACACTGCTGCCATTGAACGGTGTGGCTGAATATCACCCCTGTTGTAGTTGTCAACAATTGTTATCTGATCACTGAGCTTTGAACCGCTGTGTCCAATTAATCTCAACTGTTTTGGGCCGTAGACGTAATATGCATCAATTGATGCCTTTGTACCTCGTTTAAGACCGGCAAAAAGGTTTATGACTCCTTTATTTGCACAAAGATCCATAGTTCGAACAATAACCTCGATATTTGTCACCATTATCTCGATGTCATCGAACCCTCCTTCTGAGGTTATTTTTGACATCAGAGATGCATACTCCACCGGTTCATTTACAGGGTCAACGATTTCTATAGCAGCTTTGCTGCTGTCAAGCATTGATTTTGTGTAGGCTCTTAGGTTTGATATTCTCTCTTTCTCTACGTCTGTTCCTACTATTAAAGATGGTCCGAGAGAGGATTCCATCGCACGCTGAAGATGCATCCTTCCCATTGGTCCGCCAGACCCAACAATAAGTGTTTTTCCTTTTGGCACTAAGCTGCTTCTTATAGGGGTTGCTTGATATGCCTCGTCAATATCCAGCCCTGTAGTTCCAGTATAAAAAATGTTATCATAATGTATTCTACCCAAGTCTACTTCGATTGGTTTTGTCATCGGGTCTTTTCGAAGAATTGAGAATATTCCGCCTTTTGCTAGATTTTCTGAAGCCATATTGACATCATCTGCATCAACATCGAGTCCGATAATATCACTGAAATCTATTTCTTTTTTAATTATCTCTGACATTTCATCAGTGATCAACTCGATATTATATTGCTTGGAAAGTGCTTGCAGGTTTTGATAGAGATCTAGCGGTATTGAAGAGACATATATTTTTTTCGGGAGTTGATCTTTATTTAATATTTTTGTTAAAGAAAATCCATGACGGGCATTCTCATTCCCAAAAAACCAAACAATGCCTCCCTTTTGGAAAGTAGTGCGGGCTGTAACGGTGTACGCAGCTTCGACACATGCCCATGGTTCTGTGAGAGCAGCTGCCGCATAAGACATATCATCAGCAATTGGTATTAGATAGCAGCCAGCATCGCCATCTAAGACCTCTTTTCCTATTACACCGTATTGCCGATAGGCTCCATCCATGCCGAAAGAGTAAGGGATGCTCTTGCCTTGATACCATACATCTGGCTGAATAACAAAACGGTCCCCAATATTATAACTGCTTTTCAGCTTTTCCCCTACTCCGACAACAGTAATACTGACTTCATGCCCTGGAACGATAGGATTATTTTTTAGATCTCTCCCCATAAGTCTCGGATGCTGGTTCCCAAACGATATTTCCTTAACATCGGTAAAACACAATCCCACCGCATCATGGCGAATCAGCAATTCGTCAGGCTTAAACTCGGGCATCTTTTGCTCAACTGGTTTTCCATTTTTACCTAGACTATCAAGCCCTGAACCGTATAACGGCCATGTGATATTTTTTTTTGGCAGCGTATAATTAACAGATTTATACTTTTCTAGAGTCATTTTTCATTACCTTCCTTAAGATTATCCTTATTTGTTTATCAATAAATAGCCTTCTTCAGTTCCTGGAGCCCAGAGTTTTTAAAATTTTCTTTTTCCATACTGAGAGTATCTGGGTCGAATTCATTTAAAATTGAAAAATAATACCCAAGAAGCCAGAACGGCGCACAGTATAACACAGGTGTAAATATTTCAGGTATTCCCGCGGGCATAGGGATATTGATTTCAGCGTCATGGAGAACATCACTATCAGAAGGAGCAATCATTACTGTTTTTGCTCCTATATTACGTGCTACTTTTGAAAAATTTCCCATCCTTTTTTGCATCGGGCTTTGTGGTGCCACCGAAATAATACATTTCTCTTTAGAGAGCGCCTGAACGGGACCATGCAGATATTCATCTACATTATACCCAGCTGTTGGCAATCCAGTTCCCTGGGTCAACCCCATTGCTCCTTCATAAGCAGTAGACATATTTGGTCCGCTGCTTATTATAAAAAAGGATGACTGTTCATGCAGGTCTCGAGCGATTTGTTTTATAGGGCTTTCAAACTCATTTAAGAATTTCTTCATCAGAACCGGTATATCTCTGGCTTTTTCCTCATACTCATCAGCGACTTTGGAGAAACCCAATTTTCGTGCACAGGATATTGCAAGCAGGATGACACGAAACATTGCACTACTATAGGTACGTGTGGCAGGCATTTCTTTTTTTATACCATCATTTCCAATGAGCAAGGAGTCTGCGGTTTTTGCAAAGGGAGAATCTGGATTGTCGCTTACTCCAATTGTGTATAGTCCCCGATCTTTTGCTATCTTAATGAGCTCTTCATCACCCGGCGATTTTCCAGAGTGAGTGTTGAGAAAAAGAATACTGCGCTTGTCAAAGTTTATAGGCATATAGGTCATTAATTCAGATCTCACGTATGCTGTAGCTGGAATTTTGACGATCTCATTGAATACAAAACTCTGCGCAAGGGATGCCATATAGGAGCTACCTGTTCCTGATAAAAATAAATTATTCGGCTTAAATCTCACCATTTGCTCGGCTATACTATCGATCCTCTTTGTATTCGCATCTTCAAACCAGGATGATAATATTTCGGGAGTGTTCATTATGGTTTCATAGATAAAATAGGGATGTTTTGTTCTTTTTTCTTTCATTTCGTTCTCCTTCATATATTTTTAGTAAAAATTTATTTTTCCAAATAAAATGGCTATTCAATCTAAAATTGCACATTTATTAGCTTGGGTATTAGTTGACCGATGTGTTTATTATTAGATATGTTATTTCTCTAAAGATAGCAGAAAGAACAATTACGGTTTGTCGATAATAATCACTTATGATCTTAATATTAAATGTTATTATTCTCTATAAATATTATTACCTCCTGATTTATATCTTATTATATACTTTTTACAAAATAAGTCAAGAAATATAACCAGCCTTTATTGAAATAGAAGATTATTATCTATATACTTGAATTATCTTTTGCTTTTTATATCATGCAAACGAGCAAAAAGAAGCAATATAATTAAAAGGAAATTATACATATGAGTTTACTCGGAGTTGATATAGGCACATCGGGATGTAAAGCTGTTGCGTTTTCTGAAAGCGGGAGAATGCTCTTTGGATCCCACCAAAATTATCAATTGAGTTTTCCAATGCCTAACCATTGTGAGCTAGACCCATCGGTTGTATGGGCTTCTGTTATGCGTGTAATACACTGTGTGTCTAATGAAGTAAAAGCGTATGATCCAATCCAGGCTATTGGTTTTTCTTCACTCGCTGATTCTGTTACTCCAGTAGATAGTAGCGGTAATCATCTGGCCAATACTATCGTAGGTTCGACCGATAGGCGTGCAATCAATGAGGCAGAGCGAATAAAAGAAATAGTTGGTTCAGAGACTGTTTTTAAATTAACCGGCCTGCCTGTACATAGCATGTATGCTGTACCAAAAATAATGTGGCTCAAGAAACATAAACCCGATCTCTACTCCAAAGCATATAAGTTTGTCGGCTGGACAGAGCTTGTACAAATGAAGCTGGGCTTATCACCTATTATGGATTTCTCCATGGGCAGCCGCACACTAGGAATGAATATTAAAACAAAAAGCTGGGATTCCAAATTAATAGATTGTCTAGGTATAGATAAGGAAAAATTCAACCCTTTGGATCATTCATATAGAGTTGTTGGAGAAATCGATAAAAAATATGCAGAACCGCTCGCACTCGAACGTGGGGTTGTCATAGTGCCCGGTGGTTTTGATCAAAGCTGTGCAGCTTTAGGAGTTGGTGTTCATAGTGTTGATAGAGCTGCGCTTTCTATTGGAACCTGTGCCGTTATAACAGCCGTTACCGACACCTGTAATTTAAGCAATCAATTATTAATTGGTAATCATGGGTGTAATGCACATGTATTCGAAGACAAATATATTTCTATCGCTGTGTTAGTATCCGGCGGTTCCGTTCTTCGTTGGTACCGAGACACAATTGGTGAATTAGAAGCGATGAGAGCACAAAAATTGGGTAAAGACCCTTATGAATATATCATCAGCCTTGCAAATGATGCCCCTTCAAAACTCTTCGTTGTTCCATATTTTGCTGGTTGTGGAACTCCCAAGCTCAATCCCAATAAAAAAGGTATTTTTTTCGGGCTGACATTAGATACGGATCGATCTCAAATAGTAAAAGCTCTTCTTGAAGGTATATGTTACGAGTTAAGATTAAACATCGAGTCACTTAGACAAGCCGGACTTGATATAAACCACTTAAGAGCTGTTGGAGGTGGATCAAGATCAGACCGTTGGATGCAGCTTCATGCGGATATTTTGGGAATTCCTATTGAGGTGACAGACGTTAACGAAGCTGGATGTCGTGGCGCTGCATTTCTTGCAGGGTATGGAAAGGGAATATATACCTCACAGGATGATATTATCGATATGGTGAAAGTTAAAAAGATTTATGAACCACGGAGTAATGTTTCGCAAATTTATGATGAAACATATAACAACTATAAGAGTCTGCTTCATTGTTTAGAAAATGTGAATCTATAAAAATGAAGCGGGATTTTTTATGAATATAATTCTGGGCCTGTCTAATACGGTGAAAGTATATGTGAATGGTAAAGAAGAACAGCAGGTGACCTTACCCCTGTTTTCAGCCGGAAGCTGTTAAGGGGAAAGGCTCAATCTTTAACTGCTCAGGGGAAAACACAGATTTAATGACACTCCCGATATTCTCGGAATGCTTTCTCCCTTTTCTTTGCAGACTCCTTACACGGTTGCAGGAAACTGCATTAATTCTACCGGTCTTCCATCGGGGTCTTTAAAATACGTCACTTTTACCCCTTTTAAATCTTCTCCAAAATCTACTTCGAGCGGTTCACAGGAGAATTCAACACCTTTTAAAGTCAGACTCTTGTAATCATCCTCTATCGAGTCAGTAACTAGCGCAATGTGCGCATTCCCTCCAGCATTATTCTCTAAAAGTAATTTCTTTCCGCGAGGTTCAATCCACTCAATAAATTCAACTCTCCCCGTACAGAATTCATTTTGTTTGCTAATCTCATCTCCACCTATCTGAATGACAAACATTTTAACCTTTGCATTCTTATAGTTATTCAACTTATCAATTAGGTCCCCTTCATGAGTTTCTATGTCGGAAATTATCTTGACACCAGGTAACCCCGTGTAGAAATCGTACGTCTTTTTAATATCGTTCGTTACAAACCCTGTGTGCTGTATACCCTTAAGCATAAAATAAGCCTCCTAATTTCTATATAATAATAATAAACAGTCTACTATATACCGATTTCATAATATCAGAATGGGGCATCGTCAGACCATTTTTATTAATATCTGCATGCCTAACCTACATTGAATAATATTTTCACATTTATAATAATTACTTCACCCTTTCTTTTCTCTTAATGTAAATGAGACTGCAAGAATAATTATTACACCACGGAATATCATTTGTTGATCTACCGACAATCCCATTAATACCAACCCATTGTTTGTCATACCCATGATCAGAGATCCAATGAGAGACGCTACTATAGAGCCTTTTCCTCCGAATAGACTTGTACCCCCTATAATAACCGCAGCAATTACGGTCATTAGATCCTGTTCCCCTAAAGTATATCGAGCACCATGGAGTCTTCCTGCATACAACATGCCAGCCAATGCTGCCGCTACCCCGTTTATTACTAAAACAGAGAGTTTGATATTACTGACATTGATTCCGGAAAAACTTGAAGAGATTTTGTTTCCACCGGTAGCAAGTACATGTCTGCCAAAAGGTGTCTTTTTAAGAAAAATCTGTCCGATAATAACCAGTACTAATGTCCATATGAACAAACTCGATATGGGTCCGATATCACCAGAACCAAAAATCATGTTATATTTTCCATCGATAATAGGTACAGAACGTAAATTAGTAATCCAACGGGCAAACCCAAAGACAATACCCATCATTCCTAGAGTTACAAGAAAAGAAGGGATCCCAACTTTCGCTGTGAGAAAACCGTTAATAAATCCAATTATAGCTCCAGTGCCAAGGCCTGCTACAATTGCAACAGGCATATTAAAATGTCTTAGGGCCAGTGCCGTTACTAAAGCGGATAATGCAACAGTAGACCCAATAGACAAATCAATTTCACCTGCAGCAAGAACAAAGGTTGTTCCTATTGCCATCACAGTGATCATCGCCGTTTGCCTTGCAATGTTCATTAAATTATTCCCTGTTAAAAAGCCCTTATCATGCAAGACAAATGAAAAAAATATAAAGATTATAATGAAACCTATATAAACTACATACTCTTTCAGATGACTTTTAATATCAATACCTTTCAGGTCCATAAAATATTTAGACTTATTCAATTTATCGCTCCTATTTCCAGGGTTCTTATTGTATCATTCTTAATAATGCTTCTTCCGTTATTCCATCTTCAATATAATTATCTATCTCTTGTGTTACTTTGCCCTTTTTTAGAATCAGTATCCTATCGCATATTGAAGCAATTTCATCTAATTCTGAAGATATGAAAATTACACTATTTCCTTCAGAGACAAAATCCTTAACAATCTGCATAATTTCATTCTTTGATTGTATATCGATGCCAAATGTTGGATCATCCAGCAAAAGTATCTTTGATTGACTAACCATGCCTTTAGCAACAACAACTTTCTGCTGGTTACCACCGGAAAGATATTTTACTTCCTGCTTGATATTTTTTGCCTTAATGTTAAATTTATTTACACACTCTTTTGCTAATGTTTCACCTGCCATATCATTAATTAAAATTAATTTTTTCAATCGATGTAGTATCGGTAATAAAATATTTTCACTAATTGGAAAGCTAGATATCAGGCCCTGAGTTCTTCTATCTTCCGGTATTAAGGAAATACCTAATTCAATAGAATCTTTAGTAGATTCTATCTTTACTATTTCGCCATTAATGAGTCTTTCACCATCTTTTTTTATGCTTATTCCATTAATAGCATGTAATATTTCAGTTCTACCGCTGCCTAATAACCCCGCAATACCGAGTATTTCTCCGGGCCATAACTTAAAAGATATTTTATCAACCCTATCCGATGATAGGTTTCTTAACTCTAATAAAGGTGGTCCGCTCCGGTCAAACTTCTTATATTTAGTCTGGAGATAAGTAATATTCTGTTTTCCGATCATTCCTTTAATTACTTCTTCAATATCAATATCTTTGAGACATTTTGTAAAAATCTTCTGACCGTCACGCAGAACTGTTACTCTGTCACATATCGTGAAAATATCTTTTAAATAGTGAGAAATATAAATAATAGATATTCCTCGCTTCTTTATTTTCCTTACAACATTGATCAGCATGTGTTAGCGATGCGGTGGGTTCATCAAGAATTAATATTCTAGGGTTTTGAGTAAGGGCTTTTGCTATTTCTACAACCTGCTTCTCCCCTATACTCAATTTCTCCACTTTATCTTTTGGGTTAATGTTAACGTCTATCTCTAAGGTATCTAATATATTTTTTGCGTCTTTGATATATTTTTTATCATCTAACAAGAGCCCTTTTTTCTGAGTTTCTTTTCCAAGAAAAATATTCTGATAAACAGGAAGACTATCGACGAGACTGAATTCCTGAAACACCATGCTTATACCGTATTGTCCAGCGCCATTGGGTGTATTATAATCTGTTTCCTTATTCCCAATTTTTATAGTTCCAGTGTCTTTTTTATAAACACCGTTCAATATTTTCATTATTGTTGATTTTCCAGCACCATTTTGACCGACTAGAGCATGCACCTCTCCTTTATACAGCGTGAAATCAACATCATGTAATACTTCAATCCCGCTAAACGATTTCGAGATATTCGTCATCTCCAATATTTTCTCGACCATTTCTACTACCCTGCTCAACTATATATTACAGTTACTATTAAAAACTACACATAATTAAATAACAATTCATTATAACCACATAGAATATTTTTTTGTCATTGAGGGGTAATAGGAAGTAATTTTTATACACCTATACCCCTCATGACGTTAACCTATCAGATGATTTATACGATCATCCTGCTTATTATTTACTGTAAAGCTTCCACTACTTCAGGAGGCGGCTCATTATTATATGTATGTTTCCATGCCTCGATCAGATTGTCTTTTCTCACCTTTACAGTCCCAACAATAGAAAATGGTGGAGCAGGTTTTCCTATTAATCCATACCCACATAATAACCCCAACGCAGTCCCCAGACCATAATGTTCATCAGAAGCTAAAGCAACTATATTTCCATCCAGCGCCATATCAAGAGCAAGGGTTTCATTAAGATCTATTGATACAATTTTTATATCCGATCGATTTGCCGCACGACAAGCAGCCAAGATACCCTCTGCAGGTGCATCCCAACAAGAATAAATAGCTTCTATTTCAGGATGTTGTGTTATCATTGCCGAAGCTGCTGTTTCTGCTTCCCCTGCACCGCCTGAAATACCTTTTTCATCAACAATCTCAATATCCGGAAATTCATTCTGAATTACAGCCCGAAAAGCATTATCTCGTTGATTCGTAATCCAAAAATCTGCATCATGGAAAACCATACCTACTTTACCTTTACCGTCAAGTGCTTCTGCAAGTAATTCTGCAGCAGCTCTTCCCATACCCCAAAGGTCATCAGTTACAATACCGACATAATCTTCACCAGCGACGTATCCCTGAGGCAGATTACTCAGCAGTGCCAATACCACCCCTTCATCAACCGCTGGTTGAAATGCCTTTGCTCCTGTTACATGATCAAGAACCAATGTAACCATGCAGTCGGGTTCACGCGCCAAAGCGGTTTCAACATCTGCTGCTTGCTTAGCAGAATCGAATTCAGCACTTATAAAGATTACTTCCTCAATACCTAAATCTTTCCATACATCCCGGACACCATTCCAGATAGGATAATCTTTGGATAAGTGACAAAGGATAGCACCTTTATAATTTCCCGCGCGTATTTCTTCCTTCTCTTCTTCTGTCAGAATCAAATCTTTAGCCCACGTTGGTTTTTCACCCTGGGGTCCTCTTGTTTCAGAGACCTCAAGCTTTACTACTTCCTCTGCTTCTTTTTCACCTCCTGCAAATAAACTTAATGCACTGCCGACGAAAAATAAGACCATAGTAAAAATCCACACTCTTTTCTTTCTTTTCATCTCTTCCTCCTAGTTTAGCTAAAATATAATTATCCCAATTTTGCTTTGGGTATAATCCTTTATCCGTTCTATTTTTATACTCAAATATTCATCTCATCTTTATATTAAATTCTTCTTCCAATATTCTCCGCATCAAAGATAGTCTGCTGGATGAGCCTCGGTAAAACAGCATCACCCACACAATATAGCTCCTGCACCTTTTTCTTTAATCCTTCATACAATCCTCTGCATGATACATTACCGACAGACAGAACCACCGTATCGACACCCTTTATCGTTTCCTCTCTCTGAGTGTAAACATTGCATATGGTGGCCACATCTCCCCTAAGCTCTTTGAGTTCTGTGTGAGGTCTTAAGCGCACACCTTTCTCGAGCACGCTCTGGTACGCAAGAGAGATATTGCTCGGCTCTATCTGTTGACCCACATACAAACAAGGTGTTACTACCTCGACCTTGATCCCTCTCTCCGCCAAAAAACCTGCTGTCCCCAGTCCGGGCCATCGCCTCGTAGTGTCATAAATTAGCACATGCTCCCCGGTCTCCACCTCTCTCAACAATATGTCCCAGACATTAACTACATTTTCCTGGTCTGAGCCTGGAATATCACCAACAGCTGGAAAAGAACCAGTCGCAATAACCACCACTTCCTTTCCAGCCCTTTCAACATTCTCCACAGTCATCTCTGTATTTAGATGAACCTCAACTCCCAGCCGCTCCGCTTGTAACGTTAAATGCCGAACTACTTCTCTTATCTCCTCCCGATACGGTATCCTCGCAGCTATGTTTACCTGCCCCCCAAGTTCCTTTCCTTTTTCATAAAGCGTTACCCGGTGTCCGCGTTTTGCCGCTATTTCCGCTACCTTTAATCCGGCAGGTCCTCCTCCTACCACAAGAACATCCTTGCTCCTGGAAGCTGTCTTCAAACTCCCAATCCCATACTCAGCTTCCCTTCCAACAGCCGGACTTTGTATACAGCGTATAGGTTGATCCTGCATCACTTGATAAATACACCCATCCTGACATGCAATACAGTGCCGAATCTCCTCTTCTCTCCCATCCATCGCCTTGTTCCCAAACTCCGGTTCACAGATCAGCTCTCTCGCCATACCGATAAATTCCGCACTCCCATTCTCCAGAATCTTCTCAGCCTGTACCGGGTCGTTGATCCGTCCAAACGCTATCACCGGTAAATCCGTCACCTCTTTTATCTCAACACTCAAGTACTCCGCAAACCCGGGAGGTATACACATCGGAGGTATCTCCATATAAAATGAACTGAAACACCCCGCATCCGTACTTATGTAGTCTATCTCCCCAGTTTCCGCAAACGCCCTCACGATCCTCTTCCCTTCTTCTACCCCATATCCCCAGGACGTGAATTCATCCATACATATCCTTACCCCAAACACAAAATCAGAACCTACAGCCGCCCTTATTGCGTGTACTACTTCAAGGGGTAAACGCATCCTCTTTTCAAAACTTCCCCCATACTCATCCCGCCTCCTGTTGAAATATGGAGAAATAAAACTTCGCAACAGGCCATCATGAGCGGCTCCCTTTATTTCTACTCCATCAAAACCTCCTTCCCTTACATTTATCGCAGAGCTCACAAATCCCTCTACCGTCTCTTTAATGTCTTCAGGTTCCATCTCCTTAGTATTGTAATGATAACCAGGTTCTGACATCTGGGTGGGAGCCATGAGTATTTGCGGAGGTTGAGCAAGTGTTGTATGGCCGGCATGATTCAACTGCACAAATATTTTTGCACCATATCTGTGGGCACCTGTGCTGAGTTTTTTATATCCTGTAATTACTTTAGGATCCCAGGCTTCGATGTTATTCGCCGCCGCTTTTCCTTCCGGATGAACAAAATAATTTCCGCTAATTATTAATCCACACCCCCCTCTGGCTCTTTCTACATAATAATTAATATGATCGTCATTGAGGGTGCCATCCGCCGTCCTCAGACCATTATAATGAGGTAAGAAAACGATTCTGTTTCGTAATTCTAATGAGCCTATTTTTCCTGGTGCTAATAAGCGTTTAAACTTTTTCATTGCGGTCCTGAGTTGATTGAAAAAAACATCATACGTTTATAAACCTCTGATTCAATACCACTAACAACGTATTATAAAAAAAAACTATGCATCTTCACAAACATAGCTATAAATAGTTTATGGTATTGTTAACTAAATTATATATAATATATATATATATTTATATAATTAGTTATATTTATCATACTTTACTTTATACCACTTTAACTTTTCTGTCAAGAAATATTTTGCCTTGTACCTTTTTCAGGCAGGATGATTCATTAATTATAAGGAAAAACCGGAGTACAACTTTTACAGCCGACATTGTTCTATTTAAAAAATATGAAGCAGTCTAAGATGCGCTATAAAGCAGTAATTTACAGAATAGAGAGAGCCCTCCTGCGGCAAAAGCAATAGTACTGTTCTTCTCCTCTATGTATCCTGCACGAAGGAATTGTTTGATTTTTTCCTCCTTGATCCAGTGTATATTCCCAACGCCAAAGGACGGCGGGTAGCCGCTTATTTCATGGTGATAATTGAGCAATGCTTTTATTATATTTCATTCTTCTCTTGATTTTCAGCGAATTTCCGCCGCAGCTTCACGAATTCATCATCTTTTTATATATTCCCATTTCTAAGAAATGAATTCTTTCATGAACTTCTCATTTATTTTTCCATCTGCTGAGTAATTTCTGCTGTATCTCCACATTCTCAGCAAAATCATCTATTATCTTCTTATGATAATTTTTTAAATACCTCAGAGCGTCACCATCGAATTCTTTTTTGTAACACATTTTCTTTTCTGCTATAATTCCTGCACTTTAATTACAACTCAATTACAAGTTTATTATATCAGGGCATTCTCCGCCAAAGTTATTCATGACTGATATTACTCTGACTACTATACTACAATGACCACAATACGCCCTGCCCTATTTTTCTTGTTGCGATTAAGATTTATTAATTTCCAAATAAATAATAATCCCTCAATTCATACATCTTGGAGATTTAACAACAACCTTGTGTATAGACAATAATGGCAATTTACGAAATGATGGTAGCACTTTAATAAATAAGGGGACATCGATGGAAAGAAAAGATATTGTTATATGGGGAGCTGGTAAAATAGGCAGAGGATTTCTCGGGGACTTATTTCATCGAGGGAATTACTCTATAACATTTGTAGATGCTGATGCAAATCTCGTAAAAAATTTAAAGGATCAAGGATCATATACCCTTCACAATTTAAGATCAGCTGAGGATAGCGAAAAAATCATAATAGATAAATTCGATGTTTTACATTGCAATGATAAAGATAAAATTCAAAAAGTTTTATCCCTAACGCAGCTTATAGCTGTTGCCGTATATCCACAGGCATTTGAGGAAACCGCCGGGATTATCGCTCAACACATTGAAGTACGGCAGGCGCAGCAGGAAGTTTCACCACTGGATATTATTTTATGTGCAAATATCCATAATCCGAGTTTTCAATTCAGGCAGTTTCTTGAATCACATCTTTCAGAGGAAGGGAAGCAATATCTGTCTAATCACGTTGGTATAGCTGAATCCCTAGTTATACGCATGGCGGTGGAGCCTACAAAAGAAATGAGAAATGAGGATCCGTTAGTGGTAGTGACCAATGGGTATAAACAATTAACAGTTGACAAACTGGCATTTAAGAATGACCTCCCTGAAATTGAAGGCATCCGGCCTACCGAAAGAATAGCTGCTGAGGAAATGCGTAAAATGTACAGCTACAACATGATCCACGCTGTATATGCGTATTTAGGAAAGCTCAAGGGATTTACTACAATTATGGAATCAATTGAGGATGAGGATATACAATGCATTGCCCAGGGGGCGCTGGAAGAAGTTAGTAAAGCTTTACAAAAAGAATTTGATTTTACTGAATCAGAGATGAATGAATGGAATCTTGAAGTACTAGAAAACATGGCAAATCCTATATTAAAAGATACAATTGACAGGGTCGGCGGAAACCCAATACGCAAACTTCAAAAAAATGACAGGCTGATCGGTCCGGCATTGTTGTGCAGAAAAAATGGGATCATGCCTTATTATCTATGCATAGCCATTGCTGCGGGATTCATGTTCACAAATCCAGAAGATTCAAGTGCAGTTGAGATACAAGATTTTCTGAAGGTTTATGATATAAAAACGGCAATAAAGCGATACACTAAACTCAGCCAAGAAATGGACATAATACAACAAATTGCCGAGAGATATATGTGGTTGAAAACCGTTGGGTTCAATGGAATAAATCAGCAGCAGGATCGTATCAGAATTGTTAAACAAGCCTATGAATTCGGTTTTAACAATGAGTTAACTATTCGGGGGTGTGCCCAATGCGCAATAAAAGCAATGGGTGAAGTAACGGGAAAAGTTGAGAAAGAGTTATTCCAGGCCGCAAGCGGGTTGTCAGGGGGTATTGCAATTGTGGGTGACGGTTCCTGCGGAGGTTACACCGGCGGCGTTCTTTATATGGGGACCTATATAGGCAGGCGACTTGATCATTTATCAGATGGAGATAAAATAGCACAGTATAAAGCTTATGAAATGGCTCAAAATCTGCATGACAGATTTATCGAAACATA
>Ga0272441_10008944_pt1 | contig 15647 bp, 12 predicted proteins | sample SSMProp6N_FD_193582 | JGI IMG/M metagenome (GOLD analysis project Ga0272441, IMG submission 193582) | Marine sediment archaeal communities from Little Sippewissett salt marsh, Falmouth, MA, United States - SSM-Prop-6N | ecosystem: Environmental > Aquatic > Marine > Wetlands > Sediment ... | reverse complement strand
TGATCCCGACCTGATTCATCAGGATCTGGTTCCCCTTTACGAAAAACACCGCGTCAGTCTGGTACTCACGGGTCATGATCACCTTCTGGAACACTTTGAGGTGAACGGTATTCATTATTGTCAGGCATCGGCTCTGGGCAATACGTACGGCATACACATTCATGATGAACCTCACCGCCGGCAGGCCCTGTTTTCATCGGATTCTGTACGGGGGTTTCTGCTGGCCGGTGTTGAAGGGGATACCATGCATTGCCGGTTTATTCAGGGAGGGTATGAAATGCCCGGTGCCGGCAGTGTGCTTCACAAATTTTACATCCTGTCCCGCAGTGCCGGGACTGCGGCAGGGAAGACGGCAGATTTTTTGATAAATGCCGCAGGACTGAGTCTGTATCCGAATCCGGCCAACGGATCGGTGCAGTTCAGGATCCGTCTGCCTGAAAGCACACAAATCAACCTGAGTGTATTCGATATGCTGGGCCGCGAAGTGGACTGCGTATTTTCAGGACGACTGGAAGCCGGTGAACATGGCATGAAATGGCAGCCCTTTCATCTGCCCGGCGGCATTTATCTTTGCAGACTGCGGGCGGGGCGCAAGCATATTGTAAGGCGTTTTGTGCTCTTGAATTGATGTTTTGGCCGGAAAAACGGGAATAATCTGGTTCCGTTCCATTTGTCGGTCCAGAAAAATTTTGCATTTCTGATGATTTGGGTGTACATTTTATCATATTTTCAACGATTTAGGTATCCCATGCATAAAAAAGCCGCATTTTGTCTGATGACGCTTTTCTTTTGCTGTGCGAAGGAAGGCATGCCTCCAGGAGGTCCGGAAGACAGAACACCGCCCGCCGTGATACATACCGTTCCCCGCGCAGGGGCTCTCAATGTGCCTCCCGGTGACAGGGCTGTCATTGAATTCAGTGAGCCGGTGCGGAGCCGCAGCATGTCCGACGCACTGTATATCTCCCCTTATCCGGGTGAAGTCAGACTGAAATGGCGGAGTAAACGACTGATGATTCAATTTCCCGAACCTTTTCAGGCCGGCCAGACCTATGTCATCACACTGGGGACCGGAATCAGCGATTACCGGAACAACAGCATGGATTCGACGTTTACACTCGCGTTTTCAACAGGTGACCGGCTGGATGTGGGTAAAATATCGGGACGGTATGTATCCGACGGAGATGCCAGGGGCGTTGATGTATGGGCATATCATCTCCGGACGGGACTTGTTCCCGATCCTGCTTCGCGTCCGCCACATTATATTGTTCAGTGCAGCGAAGACGGCCGGTTTCGTTTTTCACATCTGGCCGGGGGACGGTACCGCTTGTTTGTTGTGAAAGACCGCCTCAAGGACCGGCTTTATACACCCATGGAAGATGAAATCGGAGTGGGATACCGGGATGCATATGTTTCAAAAGAGACCGGCTGGATGGACAGCGGTCTCTTTTTCCGTTCACACCGCGAGGACACACTGGGCCCTGCCCTGGTGCAGTCCCGGGCCCTGGACAGGCGGCATGTCGCCATGCAGTTCAGCGAATCTGTCCGTCCCGGTCCGGGCGGTCTGATAAAGGATTTTCAACTGACGGAGACGCTGTCCGGTGATACGGTTCCTGCAGCACTGGTCTATGTGGATCCCGCCAATCCGCGTCTGGTTCATCTCTATACGGACCAGGATCTTTCAAAACAAAATTACCGCGTTTTCGTACATCATATTGAGGACGATGCATCCAATCCGGTGGATACGGCCCGCAATTCATTTGAATTCCCGGGTGCGGAAGCGGCGGATACCACGGCTCCCGTATTGATGGCTGTATCGCCAGCGCCGGGCAGCCGCCTGGTACCGCTCGATCCGGAAATACGTCTTGTATTCAGGGAAGCCATGGATTCGACCGGTTTTGCCGGCGGTTTTTCCCTTGCAGATACAATGCAGCACGATGTCCCGGGAAAACTGAAATGGATCAGTCCGGCGGAGATGGCATTCATCCCCGGTCAGGAACTTGAGAGCCTGACTGTATACCGGGTTTTTCTGAACGGTGCGCAGATAACCGATCTTGCCGGCAATGCCGCGGCCGATACGGTGATTCAGTTCAGAACGATCAATGCGGACACACTGTCGGAAATATCGGGCATGATAGACGATCCCAGTCCTTCAGGAACTGGGCCTTTTGTGGTGACCGCTGTCCGGATCGGTGAACAAACGGCCGGACGGGATGTCGTTCTGCGCGATCCCGGCAGGTTCCTGTTCACAGAACTTCTTCCGGGCGATTATGTGCTGGAAGCGTACCGTGATGAAGATCATGACAGCCGGTATTCTTTCGGGGTGCCTTTTCCATTCAGACCGGCGGAGCGTTTCACCGTTTATCAGGATACGATTCACCTGAGGGCGAGATGGCCCAATGAGGGCAATGACTTTCAGCTGCCGTTATCTTCCAGAATCCATATGCAGTGATCACAGGCATCCGGTCTCCCCGTGTTGTCTTTACACCGTGGAAGGGAAACAAGCATTATTGATGACAGGATCGGAAATATCATGAAACGTACTTTTTCAAAGCAGGATATTCTGTTCAGTATACTGGCCGCAGCGGGATTCATTCTGTTTCTCGTTTTGTTTCCGGGCACATTTCCGGAGGCATCGTTCCATATGCAAAGAGACCGGAATGAAATCATTGAAACAGCGCGTACCCATGCGCTGCTGTGGGGATTTGATGTCAGTGAATACAAAACGCGGGCTTCCATCGTTTATGATGCGGACCAGCTTTATTATCTGCAGAAAAAACTGGGTCATGAAGCGGCCTACGCCGTTATGAGGGATTCCATTCCCGTTTTTTCCTGGCAGGTACAATGGAAAGCCCGCGGCAAGGGTGACTGGGGTGCCCGAAAAGGGGACCAGGCAGAATCCGGACTGACCGGGACGGACGGGGAAATCCGGATGAACCTGGATTTTTCCGGAAATCCCATCGGATTTAAATGGTCACCCGAAGACAGAAAGGGAGACGGTCAGGACACGGATTCGGTGTTTACCTGGAATCATGAGCGGTCCACCGCCATGGCATTCTTTTATCAGCTCTTCGGCCAGGACACATCCGGATGGTCACTCGCCGATACATCTGAAAAATCCTCCCGGATTGGGCGGGTCCGTGAATTCCGCTGGATCCGGTCTCATGCTGTGTCCGGTGAAAACATGGCTTTGAAGATCGAAATCGTCAACGGCAGGCTCCTTTCTTTTCAGAGAACTTATGAGATTCCCGAAGCATTTCAGGCGCCGGATCGGAACCGTGACGTTTTCGGCATGCTTTCGTTTGTCTTTGTCTATCTGACATTTATTATTATCGGAATTGTTACATTTGTGAAACGGATCAGGGCCGATCTTCTTGATTTGAAAAGCGGTCTGATTCCCGGGATCATCGTGTTGTTCGCATGGACCATCGTTTTCTGGACCCAGAGTATCAATGAGCCGTTTTGGGAAATGCTTTTCGGATTCATTCTGACAACCCCGTTTCTGGGCGGTGGTTTATGGGCCATGTTTGTACTGGGCGAGTCATATACACGGGAAGTCTGGGCGGAAAAACTGGCCATTGTTGACCATCTTCGGAGGCGATGGTTTTTCCCCGCACTGGGTGCGTCTCTGATTCGGGGCATATTGCTGGTTTTTATTGGCCTGGGTGTATTAAGTCTGATTTCCTTTCTGAGTATGCGTATTCCGGGCGCTTATTTTTCATATGACAGTGAAAGTCTGGATATGTGGGCTTCTCCTCTTCCCGGATTGTCATCCCTGGGATTTACCACCATGTATGCATTCTATACTGTGGCCACCTTCATTCTTTTCTTTATCTCTTTTCTAAAGCGTACGATCAGGCGGAAATGGCTTTTTGCACTCATATTACTGGTTATATGGATGTTTATCGGATGTCCGCTGCCGAAACTGATGCCCATTTCCATTCGCCTGATTGTGAATGCGCTGACCGGACTGATGCTTGTGATTTTCTTCTATCGTACGGATTTTATCAGTGTTCTTGTTGGTGCATTCGGAATCCCGATTGTGTACGATGCGTTTACACTGCTGCAAACCGGCGCTGAATTTTATCAGTGGAACGGCCTGATACTGCTGGCTGTTCCGGTACTTATTATAATCTGGGCCGGTATCTGCCACCGCAGTCCCGCCATAGCCGTTGAAACAGCGACGTATGTACCCGATTACCTGAAGCGGATATATGAGAAGGAACGTATTCATCGGGAGCTTGAAATCGCCCGGAATATCCAGATGACATTTCTCCCGCGGGTCAGACCGCAGATAAAAGGTGTGGATGTCGCTTCGTATTGTGTGCCCGCCGAGGAGATCGGGGGTGATTATTATGATTTCATTGAGATTGATCCCCGGCGACTGGGCGTTGCAGTGGGGGATGTCTCGGGCAAGGGAATTCCGGCTGCATTTTATATGACATTGACGAAAGGATTTTTGCAGGCCCAGGCAAAGAGTCTCGATTCGCCCCGTGCTATTCTGATCAACATGAACGATCTTTTTTACCGAAATGCTGAAAGGAATATTTTTATCAGCATGATATATGGGGTAATCGATCTGACATCCCGTACCCTGACCTTTGCCAGAGCCGGGCATAATCCTGTCATGCTGCGCCGCAGCGGCGGCAAGGATGTGGAAGAACTGTGTCCGCCCGGTCTGGCACTGGGGCTGAAAAAAGGGGAACTCTTTGAGAAGACCATCGAGGAAAGAAAACTGGGCATTTCATCCGGAGATATTTTTCTGTTTTATACGGACGGTCTGAATGAAGCCCGTAACCGGTTAAAGGAAACTTTTGATGAAGAGCGGATTAAAAACCTGATACAGCGATATGCAACTCTTTCCGCCGAAGACATGCTGAATGCGATCCGCCGTGAAGTGCAGTTGTTTACGCAGGATGCACCGCAGCATGATGATATGACAGCCGTACTGATAAAAATACTGTGAATGCATGCACCGTACTTTTCAGACATTGACAGCCTGGATACTCCCTGTCCTGATCTTTTTCCTGGCTTATGCCGTGGATGTCCGGCTTGTGGATGTGACCGGCGGTGAGTCCAATAAGTTCATGATTCGTGAGCTGACGGTGGCAGCGGGCCTGATTCTGATGATATGGAGCAGCAGAAGATCTCCATGTCTCGTACAGTCAGGCCTGGTGCAGAAACTCAGGCTTTTCGGAGTGCTGACGTTTCCTTTTCTGATTTTGGAAATGGCATTTAGCGGTGACTATTTCGGCATCCGGCCGCCTGTGAATATTTTACCCGGAGAAACCGGTCAGGCCCACTTTGCGGTACTTTTTGCGCTTACAGGCACCATCATGGCCGTGTGGATCTTCCATATTATCCGGTCTCTGATTTTTATTCAGCAGAGCAGAACAACACGGGGCAATTACCGGTTTATGGCGATTTTTTTGATTCTGTATATCATCAGCCGCCTTCCCGCGGACGGGAATGCGCCGATTCTCTTTCTGCCTTCGAGGATGGATACCAGCATGGTTCCGGTTGATATCATCATTCTGGCGCTCTTTCTCTTTTCTGTATTTATCAACGGATTCCGGTGCAAATGGATGCATTACCTGAACCATCAGCAGAAAATTGCCGTGTTCTTTCTTTTTATCGTGATCAATGTTCTGGCTGTTCCCAGGGTTCTTGATTCGCAAACCTGGCTCAGCACCGGTTCATTCAGCCCGCTCCTGGGTGAGTTTGCCCATGCTGTTCTCATTATCATGGTGATTTATGTGAGTATGGCGTGCCTCGGTATTCTGCTGCAGCTGCCTGCCGCCAAATTAATGGATCAGAGGAAAAAGGAGATAGAGTCCCTTCAGACGCTGAGTGCCACCATTGGTTCCGTATTCGATAATGATGCCCTTTTTGAGAAAACCACGAATCTGTGCAAGAACCTGCTGCATGCCGATTTTGTATGGATGAGCCTGAAAACCGATGACCGTTATGCGGTTGTGCGGTCTGCAGGAATACGGCGTTCGGTGCCCGATTCGATGCCGTCCGAGATGAATGCTTTCCTGCATACAAAACTGGTAGAAAACAGGGAAACGCTTTTTTTCAGTGACGTATACCGGGGAAAGCAGGTGCCGGGCGTCAAGCGATGGAATCAGCGGATCGGATCCCTTGTGGCGGCACCGATACGCCTGAAAGATCAGGTGCTGGGCGCTCTTTACGCCGGCACGCTGGAATCGTACGGGTTTCTTGAGGAAACAGGGGACATGATTCAGGCATACGCCAACCAGGTGGCTGTGGCTATTGAGAATTCAAGGCTTGTTCAGGTGACCATTGAACAGGAGCGATACCGGGAAGAACTCCGGCTGGCCCATGTGGCGCAGATGAGACTGCTCCCGCAAGAGATGCCGGATTGTCCCGGATACAATATACAGGGTTTTTGCATGACAGCCAATGATATCGGTGGAGACTTTTATGATGTGATTTCACTCTCGGAGGACCGGCTGGATCTGGTTGTCGGAGACGTGTCGGGCAAGGGAGCGGACGCGGCTTTTTATATGGCTGAGCTCAAGGGCATGATCCGGTCACTGGCGCCGCATCATACATCTCCCAAAGATATTCTGCTTGAGATGAATGAATATCTGTGCCGGCATTTTGATCAGCAGACGTTTGTCACACTGCTTTATGCGATTCTGTATCCGAAAAGAAAGCAAATCAGGGCGGTGCGGGCCGGACATCCGCCCCTGGGGATTGTGCGTCAAAAAGAGGTCACGTGGATTGAAACCAAAGGACTGGGACTGGGTATATCTTCCAATGACCTTCTGAAGAAGAGTCTCCGGATGAAAACGCTTCCGCTCGTTAAAAATGATCTTGTTGTCATGTATACGGACGGTCTGGTGGAAGCCAGAAACAAGGAGGGACAGGAATTCGGAGAAATGCGTCTGCAGGAGTTAATATCGGATCTTTCATCCGGTGAGGTTCAGCATATCATTGATGAAACCCGGAAGGAAATGAACCGGTTTACCGAAGGTGTTTCACGACATGACGATATCACGCTGATGCTGGTAAAAGTCAATCCATAACAGGCAAAAGATGCTTTTTTGATTCGGAAGGAGAGAAATCGATGAATGGATTTGAGGCAAAACGGGAAGATAAGGAAGAAATTTCCGTTGTGTACCTGAAGGGATATCTGGATGCCCATACTGCATCGGAATTTGAGTCCGCCCTGCAGGAACTGGTGGATGAGGGGCGGGTCTGCATTATTGTCAACATGTGCGGACTGAATTATATCAGCAGTGCCGGTCTGGGTGTTTTCATGGGTTTCATTGAAGATATCAGAAACAAGGGCGGTGATATCAAGCTGGCTGAGATGACGGACAAGGTATTTCGTGTCTTCGATCTACTGGGATTTCCAATGCTGTATGAGATTTTTAAGGACGAAGGTGCGGCCATTGCAAAGTACAGAAAACCGTAATGCACCAGTCATCTTATTTTAAAAAGGAAAAACCATGATTTCGACAGACGATAAACAGTACCGGTTGCGAATTCCCAGCCAGACCGACAATTTGGAACTCATCCGTGATTTTGTTGCAGGTATTGCCCGGCGGGTTGGGTTCAACGACTCGGAAATCAACAAAATCGAATTGGCTGTGGATGAGGCGTGCACCAATGTCATTACACATGCCTATGAAAACAAAGATGATCAGGATATTGATGTTGCGGTCAAACTTGATTATCAGAAACTGACAGTTATTGTTACAGACCGCGGCAAGGGGTTTCAGTTTTCCGATGTGGAGATGCCCGATATGAAAAATTATCTGGCTGAACTTCGTGTCGGAGGACTCGGTATTTACCTGATGAAAGCCCTGATGGACGAAGTGGATTACAAATCACGTCCCGGCGGTAAAAATGAAGTCCGGATGGCCAAATATTTACTGAAAAAGAAATAAGGATTGATTCATGTCCGGCACAAAGAGGGATAAGACCGTCTCCGGTAAAAATCCGCCATCGTCCCCGAATGAATTTGATACCCGTTTTCTGGAGCTGACGGCACTTTTTGAAGTCAGCCAGTCGCTGACTTCAACACTCAGCCTGCAGACCATCCTGGAAAATCTCCTGAGAATCCCCATGGGACATATGCTTATCAGCCGCGGTATTATTCTCCTCAAGAAAAATGATGAGCCGGAATTCAGTGTGTCCGGCCTGAAAGGTCTGCCGCATCAATTGATGGGTAAATTGCTTTCCATTGACACGCCCCCGTCCCATGCAGTATTTGTCGATGAAGTGGATGAAAAGAATGACTGGATTTCCTTTTTTAAGGAGTTCCGGCTCAAGTTGCTTTTGCCGCTTAATTCCTCCCAGGGACTGATCGGTATTGTCGGATTCGGTGAAAAGATCGGAGGAAAGCTTTTTGAGGAGAGCGAGGTTGAATTTCTTAATTCACTGTCCAATATTGCCGCCACGGCTGTGACAAACGGTCTGATGGTTGAGGAAATTCAGGATGTCAACCGCCGCCTGGACCGCAAAATACAACAGCTCAATACCATTTTTGATATCAGCAGGGAACTGAATACGACACTCGATGAACATAAAATTGCCAGCATTTTAAGTTTTGCCATCATGGGGGAACTGCTTGTCAACAAGTGTACAGTTTTTATCCGGAGGGATGATCAGCTGGATCTCGTGATTTCCAAGGGGATTGACCCGAACCTGAAAATACCGGTGAAGGTGCTGGAATTCGCTGATCCCGTTATTGTTTCGGAATCGGAGCGATTCAGCTATTTGAGCGATGCGGGGATTTCGGTTCTTGTACCTATGCGGCTGCAGGATGAAACCCGGGGGTTGATCAGCATCGGACCCAAGATCACATCCCAGCCGTTTGATGAAGCGGAACTCGAATTTTTGAAAACCCTGGGCAATCAGGCCATGACCTCCCTGGAGAATGCCCGGCTGTTTGAAGAAGCGCTGGAAAAACAGCGCCTGGAAGAGGAACTGAACCTCGCACGGACCATTCAGCAGGGTCTTTTGCCCAAAATCATGCCCGATACACCCGGCTATGAAGTGGCTGCCGTCAATCTTCCCAGCAAGCAGGTCGGTGGCGATTATTATGATGTGATCTCCATCACACCGAAGCGGTACGGTATTGCCATTGCCGATGTTTCCGGAAAGGGTGCCGGGGCCGCACTGCTGATGGCCAGTCTTCAGGCCAGCATGCGGGCTTTGATCCGTGATGACATGGACCTGGACGATATGGTTGGTCTGGTGAACAATATTATTTTTCAGAATACGGATCTGGACAAGTATATCACGTTTTTTTACGGTGTGCTGGATATCGACAAAAATACATTTGCCTATTGCAATGCCGGACATAATCCGCCCTTTTTTATCAGAGCAGATCATGAGATTACGGAATTGAAGGAGGGCGGGATCGTACTCGGTATGATGCCGGATGTGATGTATCAAACAGGCAAGGTGACTATTCAGCCCGGGGACAGAATTCTTATGTACACCGACGGCATTACAGAAGCCATGGATGCTTCGGGAGAGGAATTTGGAGAAACACGGGTGAAGCAGATCTCAGAGTCCTTCCCGGAGGCATCGGCCCGGGAGTTGATGGAGCATGTATTGAAAGCCGCCCGGTCTTTCAGTGCCGGCGATTCGGAAGACGATGACATGACCGTGGTAGTCGTCAGGGCTACCCAAAAACCGGATGCGATGAGTTGAAAAAATGTGTGTATATTATGGTATGAAAAGGAGGGGATCAGTTTCTCTGCGTATGCGCAGGATCGGTGCAGGAAACAGTGCCATCATCATGCAGCACGTAACTCCCGCCTGTCGGGCAGTCCGGCAGTGCACCGTCCTTGATAAAGGGGAGTAAATCTTCGTCATTTTCAGCAAATTTTTCCACACCGGTCTCAACAGCCTGGTCCGCGTAATAGAGGGCCTGAGCGGTTTCCAGGGCCTGCTGATTCATGATGCATGTGGCCGTCTCGACAGATTGGCGGTAACTATGTATTTTTGTCATAGCCACAGAAGCGAGCGTACCGATAATCACAATGACGATAACGATTTCAATCAGAGTGAATCCGCGCTGTTCATTGAATAGACTTTTCATTTTGAATTCAGTTTCCCTGTTTTAAAGCTGTATATATTTCAGAATGAGATTTCCGGTCCGCCTTTTCAAATTATAGAGAAATCATGCAAATTTCAAACCATATATTTACTATGTGTCACAAATGTCATATCAGGACTTCGGCTGCCTGATTTTCAATGACACACTCATTCATTCACGGGAGAATACCTATGAAAATTTATCAAAACGCATGCTTTATGCTGCTCTGCCTGTTTTTGATTGTGTCCTGTCAGCCGCCGGCAAGTCTTCAGAACAGGGATATTGTCTATCATATCACTCCCTTCAAGGGATTGATGGCCGGATTTTACGACGGCATGATTTCGGTAGGAGATTTGAAAACACATGGAGATACGGGCCTGGGAGGGTTCGACAGACTTGATGGCGAGCTTGTGGCGCTGGATGGAGACATATATCAGGTCCGTGTGGACGGTATGGTCCGCCTGATGAATGATTCTGCCACTTCGTGTTTCGCGGTCATGACTTTCTTTGAAGAAGATTTGCAAAAGGCCATTGAATCACCTGCGTCCATGGCGGATCTCATGCGAATCACCGAAACATCCATGCCTTCCGAAAATTTTGTGTACGCCATTTTGATCCGGGGGGAGTTTGAATGGGTGCTGACGCGAAGTATCCCGGCCCAGACGAAACCATACCCCCCCCTGACGGATGTGGTGAATAAACAGACAACATTCCGGTATGAAAATGTCGAGGGAACCATTGTGGGTTTCTGGGTGCCGTCTTACATGGCGGGCGTCAATAAAAGCGGACACCATTGGCATTTTCTGACCAAAGACCGGAAAGGAGGGGGCCATCTTCTGGATTGCCGGATGATCCGGGGTATGGCCTCGCTGGATGAGAGCAATACATACATGCTGGTGATTCCGGACCACCCGGATTTCAGAAAAATGGATTTATCGCAAAACGACATTTCCGCTGTCAAACGGGTAATCGGAAGATAGCGGTGCAGAACAAGCCGGACAGCCGGAAACAACCTGAGGCTGCCATTCCGCCGGAAATGCAGCGGATAGGATTCCTGCGGCGGTACTGGGCGCTGGCCATTGATCACAGCATGATTGTGCTTGGGGGCATGATCATCGCTCTGATATTCGAGCCTTTGTTTATGAATTTGATTCCTGCCGTATTCGGACGAAGTCTTGACATGGATGCGGATCTTCAATACTACGGTCCTCTTTATGAGGATGTGGTGAAGACCATTGCGATTTTCATGATTACATCCATGCTGGTGGGCCTTGTTTATAATATCACGGAAATTGTTAACAGGGCGTCACCCGGCAAGATGATACTGAATATTGAAATACGTCACGCATCAGGAGAGCAGGCACGCAAAATGGAACTCTTCCTGAGATACCTGATGAAAAATATTGCGCCTGTCGGAACCTTTTTTGCGGTTGTGACGGGTGTGACCACGTTCAACAGTATCGGCGGATTCTTCGGATTTATCATTATGTGCGGGTGCCTGATGATTTTTGGAAAAAAACGGCAGACCCTGTATGACCTCATTGCGGATACGGCCGTATTTCCAAAGCCGAAAAAGGATGATGATTCCGATTTTTCCGATCCCGGGCCCGGGCAAATCATGTCGAAATATTTCGGAAAAACAGACCACTCCCGACAACAGGCAGAACAGCCGTGAAATTACCCATTCATATTGATGATATCCGGGCGGCATCAGAGCGAATCCGGTCACGGATTCACGAGACTCCCGTACTTGACAGCCGGTCGATAAATGCGGCCGTCGGTTCGGACTGCGTGTTCAAGTGTGAAAATTTTCAAAGGACGGGCAGTTTTAAATTCCGTGGTGCCTGCAATGCCGTTTTTTCACTGTCCGGAAAAGACGCCGGCAAAGGTGTGGTGACGCACTCGTCTGGCAATCATGCAGCGGCGCTGGCCCTGGCAGCCGGGGAGCGGGGGATTCACGCTGATATTGTGATGCCTGAAAAAACATTATCCAACAAGATTCGCGCTGTCGAATCCTACGGGGGCCGCATCATTTTTTGCAGGGATACACTGGAGGCCCGTGAAAAAACCACAACGGATGTTGTCAGCGCTACCGGTGCGATATTCATCCATCCTTCGGATGACCCGCTTGTCATGGCCGGACAGGGCACGGCCGCTCTCGAACTGGCGGCGCGCTGTCCGGACCTCGATGCTGTTCTGGCACCGGTGGGAGGGGGAGGATTGCTCAGCGGAACAGCGACCGTTGTGAAGGCGCTGTATCCCCGGACAGCTGTCTACGGCTGTGAGCCGGAAAAGGCGGACGATGCATTCCGTTCTTTGCGCTCCGGTACCATTGTGAAACCGCAATCTCCGGATACCATCGCAGACGGACTCAGAACCGCACTGGGCGTGAACACATTTCATGTAATACAAAAGACAGTGGACGATATCCTTCTGGTCCCGGAAACAGCCATCGTCGATGCCATGCAACTTTTATTTGAAAGAATGAAAATTGTGGTTGAGCCATCCGGTGCTGTTTCACTGGCCGCAGTACTCACGCACAGGGACAGACTGGCGCGTATGAAGCTCGGCATCATCCTTTCCGGCGGAAATGCGGACCTGAATGCATACTGGCATCTGCTGCGCTCCCGGATGGGATAGTCTTTTTTGACCGGGAGACCGGTTCATGCCTTGATGCGGACATTTTGTGCAGGCATCCGAAAAAAAACGGAACCCGCATTAAAAATCACGCGTAAAAAAACAGAACGAAGGACAAAAATTTCTCGCGGCACCGTCATGGCATTGACAACCATATTCCTATTTATTATATTAAATCACTTTGTATGAAAAACGGTGCGGATAAAATTGTTGTTCTTCCGACGTATCCGGTTGTAACATTTCCACTGACATTAAAATATGACTGATCGAATCATTACAGGGGATGCTCTATGATCGAATTGAAGAATGTATGCAAGAGTTATGGATTGACAAAGGCTCTGAAAGATGTGAGTTTTTCTGTGAAAAAGGGCGAAATCATTGGATTTGTCGGACCCAACGGTGCGGGCAAATCCACAGCCATGAAAATCATCACAACTTTTACAGCCCCCACTTCCGGCACTGTGTCTGTGGGTGGTTACAATGTAATGTCCGATCCCTTGAAAGTGCGGGAGCTCATCGGTTATCTCCCCGAGCGCGTACCACTCTATTCCGATATGCTGGTCCGGGAATACCTGGAATTTATCGGTGAAGCCAGACATTTAAATGGTCGGTTCAAAACGCGGTTTGACTGGGTTGTGGATGCCTGCGGTCTCGAAAGTGTGCTGGAGCGGAAGATTGATGTGCTCTCCAAAGGGTACAAACAGCGGACATGCCTCGCCCAGGCGCTTATTCATGACCCGGAAGTGCTGATTCTTGATGAACCCACATCGGGTCTTGATCCTCTCCAGATTATCGGAATTCGCAACCTGGTCAAGAATCTGGCCCATGATAAAACCATTATTCTAAGCACCCATATTCTCCCGGAAGTTTCCACCGTGGCAGACCGGATTCTGGTTATCAACGACGGGCAGATTGTTGCGGATGGTTCTTTCGGAAATCTTATTAAAACGGTCACGGATCTCAGTGTCATCTACCTTGCCGTGCAGTGCGCCAAAAAGGAATTCCAGACTGCGCTGTCTGATGCCGGTGACATTGAATCCATCGAAATCGACTCTGCCACGCCGCGTGGAATCACAGGCGCCCATCTGTACCATGCACCGGACAGGGATATTCTGCCGGTACTGAACAAAATTATCCGCAAAAACAACTGGCTGGTGGTTGAGCTGGTTCCCGAACGTCTGTCTCTTGAAGAATCATTCATTCGCCTGACACAGTCCCATGCCAAGAAAACCCAAAAATCGAAAAAGCTTGAAGTGACCGGTCCCCGGGAAGGAGGTGCCGCGTGAAAGATATTGCAGTCATATTCCGCAGGGAATTCAGGGCCTATTTTTATTCTCCGATTGCCTATGTATTCAGTATTATATTTATCATTCTGAACGGCGGTCTCTATATGTTTCATTTTTTTCTGCTGGGAAATGCCGATATGCGCAGTTTTTTCGCGGTGCTGCCCCTGATCCTCGGATTGATATTTATTCCGGCCATATCCATGCGTTTGTGGTCGGAGGAAAACAAGCTGGGTACCGTGGAACTGCTTTTGACACTGCCCATGCGAACCGAGCACATTGTGCTTGGAAAATTTTTCGCCAGTTTTGTTTTTTACCTGATCGCGCTGGCAGGAACACTGACCATTCCGCTGCTGCTGCTCATCCTTGGTAATCCGGATATGGGTCCCGTTGTCGGCGGTTATTTCGGTGCTGTGCTTATTGGTGCGTTCTTTCTTTCCATCGGTATATTTATTTCAGGATTTTTTTCCGATCAGATTGTTTCCCTGATTATCACCAGTCTGGCATGCGGTTTTATTGTGCTGATCGGCTGGGGATATGTGCCCATGGTGCTGGATGGATGGATTCCCGGCCTGGGCACGTTTCTTTACGATTATGTGGGCGTCACACGCCATTTCAATGACATTGAGCGGGGTGTGATCGATATCAGAAGTATTGTCTATTTCATGTCCTTTTCTGCGCTCTTCTTATATCTCAATGCAAAAGCTTTGGAAAGGAGAAAATATTAATCATGAAGGATTTAAGGAAGCATTTTATCACGACCTTTGTCATTGGTGCCGCACTTTTAACCGGCATTGTGCTTCTTGTCAACATGGTGTTCGACAATATCAATATCGGACGTTTCGATCTCACGGCGGACCAGATTTACAGGCTGTCGCCGGCTGTGGGAAAAATATTATCGGAGCTGGAAGCACCCATCGACATCACCTACTATGTCAGTTCATCGGAAAAAATGCCGACCCAGTGGAAGAACCTGGAACGGGATGTGATTGACAAACTGGAGGATTTGCGCATCGCTTCCAAAGGCAAGCTTACATATACGGTTTTTGATCCATCCGCCGAAGAAGAAAAAGAGGCCTATGAAGAGCAACGCCACCAGGAGGAAAACGGAGATGCGCAGTTCAAAGAAAGTGCACCGCATGTGACGCGTAAAAGAATTGCCGAACGGCTGAGCGAAAAGGGAGTTATCCCTTTCGGTGTCCAGAGCACGGACAGGGACGAAATGTCCATCAAACGCGTGTACTCCTCCATCGTGATTTCCTATCTGGACCGGAAGGATGATGTGATCGAGGAAGTGCGTCCCGATAATTTCGGAAGCCTGGAATACGAAATTATCTCCCGGATATACAAGCTGATCCGCAACAGGAAACCGCAGATCGGATTTTATCCGGCACCGCCCGATCAGACACAGCCGATGAACCGGTACTATAATCAGCCGCCGCCGCAGGATAATTTTGAGGCGGCTGTAGAATTGCTGCAGCAGGCCGGATATGATGTCACACGTACGGGAATTCAAAAGGATGATCCGGTGCCGGATGATATACAGACCATGGTGATTATGGCGGAATCACCGCTCAGTGACCGGCAGTTGTTCGAGATTGACAAACTGGTTCACAAGGGTGTCCGGGTTGTCATGTGCGGACAGA
>Ga0272441_10008943_pt1 | contig 15648 bp, 9 predicted proteins | sample SSMProp6N_FD_193582 | JGI IMG/M metagenome (GOLD analysis project Ga0272441, IMG submission 193582) | Marine sediment archaeal communities from Little Sippewissett salt marsh, Falmouth, MA, United States - SSM-Prop-6N | ecosystem: Environmental > Aquatic > Marine > Wetlands > Sediment ... | reverse complement strand
AATAGAAGGCCCCGATGGTAAAATTTATTGGGGAATTGGTGACATTGGAGCCAGTATCACCACAGTAGAAGGTGATACACTTCATTATCCAAATCAGGGGGTAATTGTCCGATGTAATCCTGACGGTACCAACTTTGAAGTTTTTGCAAGAGGCCTTAGAAATACACACGAATTTGTTTTTGATGCGTACGGCAATTTAATTTCTTCAGATAATGATGGGGACCACAGGGGAGAAAGCGAACGGCTTGTGCATATTGTTGAAGGTTCGGATGCCGGATGGCGTGCAAACTGGCAATACGGTAAATATACTGATCCTAAGAACAATAGCTATAAAGTGTGGATGGATGAAAAGCTATACCTCCCCCGCTGGGAAGGACAGGCAGCCTATATAATTCCTCCTATTGCGAATTACCATAATGGTCCTACAGGGATGGTTTATAACCCGGGGACCGCCCTTGGGAAGGACTGGCTGAACCAATTCTTTCTGGTTGAATTTGTGGGAGATCCGGCACTTTCACATATTTGGTCCTTTACTTTAAAGCCAAAAGGGGCTTCCTTTGATCTGGATAAGGAGACAGATGTGTTAAGTGGTGTATTACCAACCGGTTTACAATTCGGGCCTGATGGTGCACTATACCTGGCTGATTGGATTAATGGTTGGGGGACAAAAAATTATGGACGGGTCTGGAAATTGGATGTTGAGGATTCAAAAAACGATTTAAATGAAGAAAGACTGGAGACCCAAAGGCTTATGGTCTTAAAATATAAAGACCAGTCTGCCGATGATCTTGTTAAACTACTGGCGTATCCGGATATGCGCATAAGAAAAAAGGCTCAATTTGAGCTTGCAGATCGCACTTTTTGGGGATACAGGTCCTTAAAAAAGGTGATTCTGGAAGATAAAAACCAATTCGCACGAATACACGCAATTTGGGGAATTGGTCAGATTGCTTCAGATAATATTAAGAAAGCCCAACCTTTAATGGATTTATTGAATGACACGGATCCCGAAATCATAGCTCAGGCGGCAAAAGTCCTCGGAGATGTTAAATATAAGGAGGCCGGAGACAAACTCATTTCTTTACTGGAACATGAAAACGAAAGGGTGCGTTTCTTTGCAGCACAGGCTTTAGGACGAATAGAATACAAGAAGGCAGTTCAGCCTTTAATTAATTTTCTGGCCGTTAATAATGATGAGGATGTATACTTGCGTCATGCCGCAGTCCTGGCATTGAGCCGTATTGGTGAATTTGAACCTATGGTTGCCTTATCCGAGAACCCGGAAAGAAGTCTGCGGATTGCGGCAGTATTGGTCTTAAGAAGACTTCAAAATGAAGATGTAGCGGTATTTTTAAAAGACGATGATGAATACATTGTAGCAGAAGCAGCCAGAGCCATCAATGACGATTGGTCAATACCTGAAGCCATGCCGGCACTGGCAGGTCTTTTGGAAGAAGAAAGATTTACGTCAGAACCGTTGCTTCGCAGAAGCATTAATGCCGCTTTAAGAGTTGGTGGTGAAGAAGAATTAGATATGCTTATTTCATTTGCAAAAAGAACAGATGTTTCCGGTGATCTTCGGGGAGAGGCCTTGGCGGCCATAGGCACCTGGGCATCCCCTTCCGTTTTAGACAGGGTAGATGGACGATACAGAGGAGAAATTAGTCGGGATTCAAATTTTGTAAAACAAAAAATTCAGGGAGATATTCCGGTTTTCCTGAAGGATAAGGATCCTAATATTCTTATCGGCACTTCTAAAATTCTGGGAACCCTTGGAATATCAACCTATAATTCTCAACTAAAATCTATTCTAAGCAGAGATAGAAGACCGGAAGTAAGAGTTGCCATGATAGAAGCTTTAGGAGAATTACATGACGAGGCAATTGCCTCAATTGTAAAAACCGGGATGCGCGACAATGATGAAAATGTTCGCGCCGCAGCTGTGAGTATGATCCCTGAGTTAAATATTTCCAAAAATGAATTACCCGGAGTTATATATCCAATTTTTAAAAATGGATCTATCAGGGAACAGCAAGGAATGATAAATGCTTTGGCAGAAATGCCTCTTGATCAAAGTCAGGATGCAATAGAGGATCTGATTCAAAAAGCAGGGAACAAACAACTTAATCCCGGAGTTATCCTGGATCTTATTGAGGCTGTGGAATCCACGCATTCCGAAGAACTGATTGCAAGTTTAGGAAAACTCAAAAATGGTGGGTATTCTATGGATTCTTATAGGGAAGCCCTTTATGGAGGTCGTAGTTGGCCCGGGGCTAATGTTTTTAAAAATAATTCAGCGGCACAGTGCGTAAGATGCCATGCAATTGATGGAGCCGGCGGTCAGGTAGGCCCGCCTCTGGACAATATAGCGAATATACTAAGCAGGGAAGAAATCTTACAATCCCTTATTGAACCCGGAGCCCGTTTGGCTCCCGGCTATGGATCTGTGGTGCTGACCCTTAAAGATGGCCAGGTGGTATCGGGAATACTTGCAGCGGAAAACAAGGAGGAAATAATTCTTAAGACTTCTGATGCAGAACCTATGGAAATAGCGGTATCAAGAATAAAGAAAAGAGAAAACATGCCTTCGGCAATGCCACCAATGGGAACGGTATTATCCAAAAGGGAACTTAGGGATTTGGTTGAATTTTTATCCAATTTAAAAGGAAAATAATCAGGGGATATTCGCAATTTATATTTGTTCCTTTAGTTTTCGAATCCACCGTGGAATTTCGAATATAATTATTACCTTATGCAGGGCTTTTTTATTGATGATGCTGCAACCCGGAACAGGTAAAATAACATGCCTTAGCACTTTTTCCAAAAAGTGAACTTATTTATATCAATAATTATATTGTAACATTACTAATTCCTATAAACCAACTTAATCACCAATGAATCGTATAAAATTTAAACTTTTTCTCTTAATCTGTTTTTTTTACCTCAACACCAGTGCTCAAGAGAGTCAAAAGGACTATTCCGAGGCCTTTAAAATTATTGAGGTCTGGTTAGATGCTCAAAAAGATTACGAAAAACTCCCGGGCATTTCTGCGGCAATAATCAAGGATCAGGAAATTATTTGGTCCGGTGCATTTGGCAAAGCAAATATTGAAGCAGATGTGAATACCGAAACAACTACCATTTGCAGTATCTGTTCTATTTCAAAATTGTTTACCGCAACTGCCATTATGAAGTTATATGATGAAGGTAAGCTGCGTCTGGACGATAAAGTGAGTGATCTTTTGCCCTGGTATAATCTGGATCAGAAATATTCAGAAAGCGGCCCTATTACAGTGCGCACTTTATTGACCCATTCCTCCGGTTTACCAAGAGAGGCTAATTTTCCCTATTGGACGGGCCCTGATTTTCCATTTCCCTCGAGGGAGGCAATAAAAAAGGAATTAGGCAATCAGGAAACTTTATACCCGGCATCGACCTATTTTCAATATAGCAATCTGGGTCTTACCCTGTTGGGAGAAATTGTGGAACAGGTGGCAGGGGTATCTTATACAGAATACGTTGAAGAGCATATTATAAAACCCCTTCAGCTTAAGGATACACGAACACAACTCCCTGAAAATTTATATGGCAGTCAATTGGCTATAGGCTATTCATCTTTAAACAGGGAGGGACAACGTAAAAAGGTAAAGCTATTCCAGGCAAATGGAATCACCGCCGCTGCAGGATTCTCATCCAATGTATTGGACCTGGGTAAATTTGCCTCCTGGCAATTTCGCTTACTCGATTCAACAATTACAGAAATAATAAAACCATCAACCTTAAAATATATGCAACAGGTACACTGGACTGATCCGGATTGGAAAACTACCTGGGGGTTAGGTTTTGCAGTTTCTAAAGGCAGTGACGAAACAAAATGGGTTTCCCATGGTGGAAGTTGCCCGGGCTATAGATCCGGTATACAGTTAAATCCAAAATCTAAAATGGCTTATGCTGTCATGATTAATGCTAATGGCACAAACCCCCATAAATATGCCATGGAAATGCATGCTATTCTCAATAAGGTGAAAGAAGAATCTAAAAATGGTAAAGTAATTGCAACTTCAAAAAAGGATATGACAGAATATACCGGTTATTACAGCAACCAACCATGGGGAAGTGAAAGTTATATTTCAAGCTGGGAAGGAAAGCTGGTTATGTTAAGGCTTCCCTCCCAATCACCTGCCAAATCCATGACTTTCCTAAAGTATGTGGAGGGAGATAGTTTTCAAAAAATAAGAAAGGACGAAGAACCCGGAGAGATGATAATATTTGAAAGGGATGAAACCGGGAAGATTACCAAATACAGTCAACATGGGAACTACTCTAATAAAATAAGAAACTAATGAAATTTAAATCATTTTTTTTACTGCTTGGATGCAGCCTCTTTTGTGCCAGCGTATCCTCACAAGAACTCAATTTACTGGCAACAGAATTTTTAAACACGCTGGATCCGGAATTAAAGTCAAAAACAGTTTTTGCTCTGGATGACGAAGAACGGTTGAATTTTAATTTTATCCCTATAGTACGAAAAGGCCCTACTTTTCATGACTTCAATGATGAACAAAAAGAGGCCGCTATGGCGCTGCTCAGAGCTTCCCTGAGTGCAGAGGGATTTCGAAAAACAAAAGAGATCATAGAACTGGAAAATGTTTTGCGGGAGATTGAAAGCGGTAAATTCCAAATGGCAGATGGCTCGCGTCGTGATCCACTTAATTATCACTTTTGTGTATTTAATGACCCTGCAACCGAGCAGTTTTGGGGTTGGCGATTTGAAGGGCATCATATTTCCTTTAATTTTGTTGGCTCAAAGGGTAAGATTGTGGCCTCTACTCCATCGTTTCTTGGATCCAACCCGGCTATAGTTCTCGAAGGTAACCTAAAAGGCAGGGAGGTTTTAAAATTGGAGAGTGAATTGGGTTTTGCATTGGTAAATTCCCTTTCAAAAGAACAGTTAGGTAAAGCGCTCTTTTCTGAAGAAGCACCCAGGGAAATTTTCACCACTAATAAACAGGAAGTGACCAATCTTGATCCAAGGGGTATTTCTTATTCAGATTTAAATCAGGACCAGAAAAAAGCTTTTGAAAAATTACTCCTGGTTTATTTGAACAATTATGAATCCGGATTTTCTAAATCTCTTTTAGACAAGATAAATGCCTCAGGAATGGATAAGCTCTCATTTGCATGGGCAGGCAGTTTAGTACCAGGAAAGGGCCATTACTACAGAATACAAAGCCCCGTGATTTTAATAGAATATGATAATACACAAAATAATGCCAATCATGTGCATACGGCAGTAAGGGATCTTACCAATGATTTTGGGAGGGATCTTCTGAAGGAACATTATAGTGAAAGCCACAAACATTAATAGGTAGTCACTGAAATAGGATCGAATTAAAAAACTTTCAGTAGATAACTAAAATTAAAAGTGGCTAAGACAAATAGGCATCCATACTTTTTAATGCCCAATCTAAGCGTAAATAGCAACAATCTATACAGTTTTACTTTTAGATAATTTCAACAAACTTAGAATTTACTATCTTTAAAGGAAGTTGCATAGCGTTTTACGGCCCATCTTTTCGCTTACACATATACATATGCTTCCTGCGTATTAAACTTGTTTTATAATGAAAACTCAAGACACTCTGTTGATAGGCTTATTTATTGTAAGCTTTTTAAGCTTCATCAATTGTAAAAATAAGTCGAATCCTGAATTGGCATCTATTAATCTGCTCAGAGGCGAACTCATTTTATGTAGTTCAGAACAATTCGGGGATGTGAGCTTTTCCCTATCCTGTAATTATGATACAAGGGAGACTTTTGATCTGGCAGTATCCTTATTACATTCCTTTGAATATGAAGAGGCTGAAAAAGCGTTTGTCCAGGTATTAGATGCAGATCCGGAATGTGCCATGGCCTATTGGGGGGTGGCCATGAGCATTGTCCATTCATTATGGTATCAGTCTGATAATAGTTACTTAGAAAAAGGATCAAAACTTCTGGAAATTGCAAGTAAAATTCCAAAAGGAGAAAGAGAAAAGGATTATTTGGATGCTATAAGTATATATTATAAAGATTGGGATACGGTTGATCAAAATACAAGGGCATTATTGTATGAAAAGAAAATGGAAAAAATTTATACCAAATACACCGACGACAATGAAGCGGCCGTTTTTTATGCTTTAGCTTTAAGAGCATCTGCAGATCGTAAGGATAAGAGCTACAAGAATCAAAAAAAATCAGGTAAGATTCTAGAAAATTTATTTATAGACCAACCCAACCATCCCGGAATAGCCCATTATATCATACATAATTATGATTACCCAGAATTGGCTCATTTAGCTTTACCCACGGCAAGAAGATATGCGGATATCGCACCGGCCTCTTCACACGCTCAGCATATGCCTTCCCATATCTTTACACGTTTGGGATTATGGGATGAATCCATACAATCAAATATAAGTTCGGCGTCCTCTGCGCGATGTTATGCTGAGGCAAGTGGAATGAATGGTCACTGGTCTAACGAGCTTCATGCCATGGGTTATTTGGTATATGCTTATTTACAAAAAGGCGATAATGTAAAAGCAAATGAACAATACCAATACATGAAAACAATTTACGATGTGTACCCTTCAAATATTGCTGCTATTGCATATCCCTTTGCTGCTGTACCTGCAAGAATTGCCCTGGAAAACGGACAATGGGATATGGCGGCTAATCTTGAATTTCATGAATCGGAGGTAAAATGGGAACAATTTCCATGGCAAAGTTCTTTACTTCATTTTACCAGAGCTATCGGTTCGCTACATCTAAAAAACTTCAGTGCTGCCAGCCAAGAATTGGAAATCCTTAGCGCATTAAGGCAACAAATATTAGATGGCGGAAATGAGGCTAATGCAAACCAAGTATTAATCCAAATGAAAATAGTACAAGGCTGGTTACATTTTTATAATGAACAACAAGATTCGGGTATCGCACTATTAAAAGAGGCTGTAGAAATGGAAGATATCATAGGAGTGCATGGTATTACACCTGGTAAATTGATACCGGCCAGAGAATTTTTGGCAGAAATGTTACTGGCTATGAACCAACCACAAGAAGCTTTAGAAGTATATGAGAAAAATCTAAGTGTGAATCCTAATCGCTTCAACGGAACCTATGGGGCAGCGGTGGCAGCAAAAAGATTTGGCGATCAGGAAAAAACATCCAAATATTTTGAAGATCTTTTAAAACTGGCAGAATCATCACGAAGCGATAGACCTGAAGTGAAGGAAGCAGCAGCATTTATTCAGCAACATAGTAGCTGAAATCTCGACAATATGAATACAAAATACAATCAACAACTATTAATAATACTATCATGAAAACAAAATCCGGCCTTATAATTCTCGCAATTGGGTTACTTGCCCTTGTTTACTTTTTACCTCGCCAGATTGGTGAAAAAAATCTGGATCATTCACAAAAAGCATCCTTTTATTCCATCAAATGCACCGTTGCTAAATACTTATTAAGCAATGTGGACACTACACAACAGATTTCACCCTTGTTCGAAAACCTTGGAAGTCTTAGCTTTCCTATTACTACATCCAAAGAAATGGCGCAAACTTTCTTTAATCAAGGCCTAAGACTAACCTATGCTTTTAATCATGCAGAAGCGCACCGCTCTTTTATGGAAGCATCCAGACTGGATCCGAATTCTGCAATGACCTATTGGGGGCAGGCTTATGCACTGGGACCTAATATAAATGATCCCTTACCTCTCGACGAGCGAAAGGAGAAATATAATGAGGCACTGGCAAAAGCGAAAAAACTGGCTGCCACTGCAAGTCCGAAAGAACAGGCATTAATTAATGCACTAACATCCAGATACAGTACTGACCTTACCATGGATGTAGCAGAATTGAATATGGCATATATGAATGCGATGACTGAAGTAGTAAAGCAATTTCCCGAGGATTCAAATATTCAAACTTTATATGCTGCTTCTGTCATGAATACAGTACCTTGGAATTATTGGGATAAAGATGGAAATCCGTCCCCCAATATATCTGAAGCTAAGGCCGCACTGGAAAAGGCCATGGAGATTAATCCGGATAATCCCGGAGCGCATCACTATTATATTCATATGGTTGAACTCCCAAAACCAGACCTTGCTGTTCCAAGCGCAGATAAATTGGCTTCTCTTATGCCTGCTGCAGGCCATATTGTTCATATGCCGTCTCATATCTACATAAGAGTTGGCCGCTATCTTGATGCGGTAAAAACCAATCAGGCCGCTATTTTGGCTGATGAGGACTATATTTCACAATGTTATTCCCAGGGCCTTTATCCCCTTGGATATTATCCGCATAATATCCATTTCCTATGGTCTGCGGCAAGTTTATTAGGCGCCAGCGATATAGCTATTGATGCAGCAAAAAAGACGGCTGAAAAAGTACCCACGGGGGAATTAATAACACTTCCCTTTTTGCAGGATTTTGCATCAACACCAATGCTGGCCTATGTTCGTTTTGGTAAATGGAATGAGATTTTGACTATCCCGGCTCCAAATCCGGAGATTAAGCATGTAAATCTTATGAGACACTATGCGCGCGGAATAGCCTTTGTCCGAAAAAACAATGCAAAAGAAGCCCAGGAGGAGCTGGACGCTCTTGCGGCCCTTAAGGAGGATCCGGAACTGGAAAACCTCGTAGCTACAGCCAATAATAACTCCGCCTCGATTGCGCGTATAGCATATGAGGTAGTTGCTGGAGAATTGGCATCACTAAATGGCAATCTACCAAAAGCAATTGAACATTTACAAAATGCAGTATCCCTGGAAGACAAACTGGTCTATACGGAACCTGCGGCATGGCATGTACCAACACGCCAAAACCTGGGCGCAGTATTACTAAAAGCCAAAAAATACAATGAGGCTGAAATTATTTACAAAGAAGACCTGGAAGTCTTAAGGCAAAACGGATGGTCGCTTATGGGTTTGTACAAAAGTCTGTTGGCCCAGGGCAAAATGGATGAGGCAACACTCATTAAAGCCGAATATGACAAAGCATGGGAAAATGCTGATATTGAAATAGACACTTCCGTACTCTGAAAATAGTGGAAGAAGAAGTCTATGAGTTACATTTAGCAGATTAAGTAAATAATACCGAATCATTGCAGACTGAATTTTTTAAAAATCCGCATTTAAGGCAGGGGATAATTGTATTTCTTGTACTTACATCCTTATTAATATTCTTTTCCTATTGGTTGCAGGAAGAACAACCGGGCGTTTATAACCCTTCAGATTTAAATCCGGCCCTGGTAGACCAAAGTTTGCATAAGATTGAGCGAAATCATAGGGTTGCACCATTTGAATTGATTAATCAGAATGGCGATACAATTACACAGGAAGATTATAAAAACACAATCTATGTAACGGATTTCTTTTTTACCCGATGCCCTAGTATTTGTCCTGTAATGACGAATAATATGGAAGTGTTACAGCAGGAATTTATTAGTAATAACGACATAAAGTTACTGTCCATTTCAGTGACTCCGGAGATAGATAGTGTTTCTGTTTTATATAATTACGCTTCTAAAAATGGTGCCCTAGATACTAAATGGAATATTACCACCGGTAACAAAAAACATATTTATGAACTCGCCCGTAAAAGTTATTTTGCTGTGGTTGATGAGGGTGATGGTGGTCTGCAGGATTTTATTCATACGCCCAACTTCGTTCTGGTGGACAAAGAAAAACAGATACGAGGTATCTATGACGGCACTAAAGATGAAGAAATTCAGCGCTTGATTAAAGATATCAGAACCTTACAATAGTGGCCGGCATTTTTGGTAACTTGCTTAAAATCCCGGGGGAGACCAATAGCGTTTAATTAATTATAACTGGTTTGAGAATCAATTTAGATAAAATGAAAAAAATAGCTTACCTAAGCTGTTTTACAATAGTGGTTCTAATGCTGTCACATTGTAAAACCGAAAAAAAAGAGCCCTCTGTTACAGGACAGGAAGAACCGAAAGTAGTCACAATATTTGAACAAGGCGAGATTGAAGCCTATGACGAAAGTCTCTGGTCAATAGTCCCGAAAGGATCCAAAATTGAAGTTATTGCACAAGGGCATGACTGGACTGAAGGCCCGTTATGGTTACCAGATCAGGAAATGTTATTGTACACAGATATACCCAGAAATGCAATTTATAGCTGGAAGGAAGGGGAAGAAGCAAAATTGTATCTACAACCTTCAGGGTTTATGGGTGAAAATTTTGAAGGATCAGAACCCGGGGCTAACGGTTTACTGCTAAATAACGAAGGCCAGTTGGTACTATGCCAACATGGAGATAGGCAGCTTGCACTAATGCAAAGTCCGGTTATGGAACCAACACCCAATTATAAAACACTGGCAAGTGCTTTTAAAGGTAAAAGATTCAATAGCCCAAATGACGCGGTGTACAAAAGTGACGGTGATCTTTATTTTACAGATCCTCCTTATGGCCTGCCGCAACGAATGGATGATCCAAACAAAGAACTGGACTATCAGGGGGTTTACAGGCTCAGTCAGGAAGGAGAATTAACCCTTTTAACCACCGAATTTACAAGACCTAATGGCATTGCCTTTTCTCCTGATGAAAAGAAACTTTATGTGGCGAATTCTGACCCGGAACTTGCTGTTTGGAAAGTATTTGATGTTATGGAGGACGGTTCTATCCGCAATGGTAAACTCCTTTATGATGTAACCGAGCTGGTCCCAAAAGAAAAAGGCCTGCCGGATGGCTTAAAAGTTGATAATGACGGGAACTTATTTGCTACAGGGCCCGGAGGGATTTTTATATTCTCACCCGAAGGAAAGGTATTGGGAAAAATAAAAACGGGGCAAGCCACTTCAAACTGTGCTTTTAATACAGAAAAGACTACTTTGTATATTACTGCTGATAGCTACGTTTTAAAAGTAACATTGAAGTCTTAACAGCTACTATACATGCTCCAGATAGTAGATTAAGATATTTTACTCCTTACCAAGTTGAAATACATAATGGTTATAAATGGGGCAATTTATCTTGGGCTTCTCTAAATTCCTGTATCATATCAGCAATAATTTCGGCTGCAGGTTTAATGTCGTGGATAAGCGCAGAAACCTGACCTATTTCCAACTCTCCTTCTTCCATATCACCTTCAAACATGCCTCGTTTAGCTCTGGCCCTACCCAGCAAATCTTTTAACTCCTCTACTCCATAACCCTGCTCATAGGCCGCCTGAACATCATTGTAAAATTTATTTTTAAGAAGTCTTACAGGTGCCAGTTCTTTAAGTGTCAAGTGGGTATCTCCTTCTCCGGCCTCTACAACTTTCTCCTTAAACAACTGGTGGGAAGATGCTTCCTCACTTGCCACAAATCTGCTTCCTACCTGTACGCCATCTGCCCCCAAAATCATAACCGCGAGCATTGCACTACCTGTGGCTATCCCGCCCGCAGCGATAAGGGGAATATTAATTTTTTCATGAACGGCAGGGATTAGAGTCAAGGTAGTAGTTTCATCCCTTCCATTGTGCCCCCCCGCCTCGAAACCTTCAGCAACTATAGCGTCAACTCCTGCTTCCTGCGCTTTTAAAGCAAATTTGACACTACTTACCACATGAACCACGGTAACACCATTTTCTTTTAAATAACTGGTCCATGTCCTGGGATTACCAGCCGAAGTAAATACGATCTTCACCTTCAATTCTACTATAATTTCCATTAACTTATCAATGTCCGGATAGAGCATAGGTACGTTAACTCCAAAAGGTTTTTCTGTTGCCTGCTGGCACTTTTGTATATGTTCTCTAAGAACTTCGGGGTACATGCTGCCTGCGCCTATAAGGCCAAGTCCTCCTGCATTGGATACTGCGGAGGCAAGCCGCCAGCCGCTTGCCCAAATCATTCCCGCCTGGATAATTGGATACTCAATTCCGAAAAGTGAGGTTATTTTATTTTGCATATATTTTTAATCAAATCACCAGCGTTAAAATACAGGTATTAAAATACTGATTGTTCTGCAGAGAAATTAAGAAATTACTCCGGAACCCACAAGCTCGTTTTCAATATACCAGGCTGCAAACTGTCCCTCAGTTATGGCCGACTGCTTCTCTTCGAAATCAACATAAAGACCGGCATCAACCTTGTATAATTTCGCTTTTTGGAGTGGTTGCCTATATCGTATCCTGGCCCAAACTTCCATAGAATCATCTACTCTAAGACTCAGGTCGGGTCTTATCCAATGGAGTTCTTCATTGGTGATAAATAATGTTCGTCTGAACAATCCGGGGTGGGTTTTTCCCTGTCCCGTAAAAATGATATTTTCGGAAACATCAGTTTCTATAACAAATAAGGGTTCAGGGGTACCCCCTACATCAAGTCCTTTTCGCTGTCCTTTGGTAAAGTAATGAGCACCCTGATGCTGGCCTACCACTTTTCCATCGGAAATTTCGTAAACCGGTTTTTGGGCATAAAAGGCCAATTCCTCAAATTTATTTTTAAAGACAGGGATTGATCGCAGGTATTGGGCCACATCATGGGGCACTTCCACTATGGGGCCTGTTTTTGGTTTTAACTTTTGCTGTAAAAAATCGGGTAATCTCACTTTACCAATAAAGCAAAGTCCCTGGGAATCCTTTTTATCGGCGGTAATTAACTCATTATCAAAGGCTATCTTTCTTACCTGAGGTTTTGTCAACTCCCCAATTGGGAAAAGTGTTTTGGACAATTGGTCCTGTGATAACTGGCACAAAAAATAGGATTGATCTTTGTTGTCATCTATCCCGGATAATAGCCTGTAGGTGGTAGATCCATCAGCATTCAAAATTTCCCCTTTTCTGCAATAATGTCCTGTCGCCACGTAATCTGCACCCAATTGCATCGCAATCTTTAGAAAAACATCAAACTTAATTTCCCGATTACATAACACATCAGGATTAGGCGTTCTTCCTTTTTCATACTCCCTAAACATATAATCTACAATGCGTTCCTTGTACTCTTTGCTCAAATCTACTGTTTGAAAAGGGATTCCCAACTTCTCAGCGACTATCAATGCATCATTGCTGTCTTCCAGCCAGGGACATTCTTTGGAAATAGTCACAGAATCGTCATGCCAGTTTTTCATAAAAAGGCCTATAACGTCATATCCCTGTTCTTGCAACAGATATGCCGCCACACTAGAGTCTACCCCACCCGAAAGTCCTACAACTACTTTTTTCATACTTGCTAAAGAGCTGCAAAATTACAAAATTTGATTATTATTCCGGCTAATACGAATAGACTATACACCAATGCAGGAATCGAGAGCGTTGCGATAACAAGTATAAGTGCAAGGGTTTTGCTTATTGTCAAAATTCAATGAACCATAAATAATTAGAAAACCAGCAAAAGTTAAATTCAAAAAATTAATTTTGCTGGAATATTAAAATTATCCTAAAGTTAATTAGACAAAAAAAATGTGTCCAAAAAATATTGCATTTTTATAGCACAAATAAAAAAACCGAATTATGAGAAAGAACCCAATTATGAAACATTTCCTGATTTTAACCTTTTTGGCCCTGGCCGTCCTGTCTTGTAATAATGACGACGATGGCGGTTCCCAATCAGGAGAAAACATTGTTGAAGTAGCAATTGCCAATCCAAATTTATCCACTTTGGTTGAGGCACTGGAAATTACAGGTTTGGTTACTACCCTTGAAGGCCCCGGTCCTTTTACGGTTCTGGCACCTACAAATGCTGCGTTCGACCTATTTTTAGCTACCGGGAATTTTGCAAGTATCAATGATGTTCCTGTTGATGTTCTGGAACAAGTACTACTCAATCATGTAATAGGTTCACAAATAAATGCGGCTAATTTTGTAACACTTTCCCGGAACTATGCAGAGACCCTGGCAGACGGTCCAACCACTGGCACAAAGCTCTCTCTCTATTTCAACGCCACCGGTGCTGCAATAGAATTTAACGGCGCTTCTAAAGTAATTGACTCGGATGTGCTTGCTTCCAATGGTGTTATTCATACCATTGACACCGTAATAGATTTTCCAACGGTAATGACTTTTATAACGAACGATATAAATTTTCAACAATTAACTACTGCCCTGACGACCGCAACGCCGGGTACAGATTTCGCCGCTCTTCTTTCCGGCACTGGACCATTTACCGTATTTGCACCCGCGGAAATAGCCTTCGACGCTTTGCTGGCTACTAACGACAACTGGAATACTGTAAGCGATATTGATGAGGATTTGTTAACCGCTGTGCTTCAGCATCATGTAAGCAATGGCAATCTTCGCTCTGAGGCTATTACGGATGAATCAACAGTTACTACCCTGGAAGGTGACGACATTACATTTTCATTATCACTTGGTCTAATTACAATTACTGATGGTTCCGGAAATTCGGAAATCGTATTAGCGGTAGCCGATTTACAAGCTGCGAATGGTGTTGTTCATCTTATTACAGAAGTAATGATCCCGGATACAACCAATTAGATTTGTAGTCTAACAAAAATTTAAAGCTTCTAACTGCCGTCTTTGCGGCAGTTTTTTTGTGCTCAGGAATTAAGATCTTTACACTTTTGTTAATTTATTAATTTTTTATCTTAAACAAAAGCAACCATTTAACTACTTCTGAATCCAAATTTTGATTTAATCAAAATAACCTTATATAATCTTATTCGACTTATACAAGCTTCAATTGTTTGAATGTTAAACATTTTATAATTATATTTTTTTGTTTAACTTTTATTCTAATTTTGCTAAACATTAATAAATAATTATAAATTTAAAATCTTAAAAATGAAATCAAGTCCAAATTTTTTTAAAGCGATACTGGCAAGTCTTGTATTTGTTATATCGTTTTCATGTTCTGATGACGATAATGGTGGCCCAGTGATAACTGATCCGGAACTAAATATTGTCGAAATCGCTTTACAAACTCCCGAACTTAGTATTCTTGTTTCTGCACTACAGGCAGCAGACGGGAATTTAGTAGATTTGCTTGGCACAGATGGCCCATTTACTGTTTTAGCCCCCACAAATGCAGCTTTTACTGCTTTCCTCGCTTCTAATGGTTTTGGTTCTCTGGATGACGTCCCAACAGATGTCTTGTCGGAAATTTTATTAAATCATGTTATTTCAGCTGATATTACTTCAGGTGATTTAGCTGCAGCAGGAGCTGGTTACGCCAGCACAAATGCTTCAGGAGCCGGAGGAAATTTCATCAGCATATATTTTAACACTTCAAATGGAGTACGTTTTAATAATGTTGCAGCCGTTACAGATGGTGGTGCCGATATTGACGCCTCTAATGGAACAATACATATTGTAGATGCAGTTATTCCTATCCCTTCAATACTTGCTCATGCAGCAGCGAATGCGGATTTTAATAGTTTAGCTGTGGCCTTAGGTGCTGCAGACGGAGATCTGATTGATGTTTTAAGTCAAGATGGACCTTTTACTGTTTTAGCGCCAGACAATGCGGCATTCAGCACTTTCCTTGACGGTGCAGATTTAGGTGGTGTGAATACCGCTGTACTTTCTCAGATATTACTGAACCATGTGCTTGATGGCGTAGTTACCTCCTCTGACTTAGTCGCCGGTGGTGCCGGTTATACAAATACCAGTGCAACAGGACCAGGATC
>Ga0272441_10008942_pt1 | contig 15648 bp, 14 predicted proteins | sample SSMProp6N_FD_193582 | JGI IMG/M metagenome (GOLD analysis project Ga0272441, IMG submission 193582) | Marine sediment archaeal communities from Little Sippewissett salt marsh, Falmouth, MA, United States - SSM-Prop-6N | ecosystem: Environmental > Aquatic > Marine > Wetlands > Sediment ... | reverse complement strand
CCCGTGCTGTAGACCGGCATATCAATATCAATCTCGACTTCCTCATATTCATGCTCGTATGATCGGGGACTCATATTCTCCTCCTGATTCCGAAATAAATTTACCATAGATCGATAATATTGTCAATTATTTCGTAATAAATATTTCGATAATCGAAATAAAAAATCATTCATCAACTTTTAGGCTTAAAACAAGAAATACAAGGAGGAGTCACATCTTGAATCTCAATGGATGGTAAAATACTTAACGCCGGGAATCTGTTGCCACCGGTTGTTCTCCTTGACCGGTAAACATGGGGATAAAAATAAAAAACATCAAAAGAAAAAAACAGGCCAGCATGAGCAACAGCCCGAACACTTTCCAGCCCCAACCCGATTTCTTCTCCCGAGGCTTACTGGTGCCGTAAGTCGCCAATAAACGGATTTTTTCCAACACATCCGTCAACTCACAAGGCCGGGTCTGAAACTCGACGATCCCAAGCTCTTTGTAAGGCTTTTCATTAACGCTGCCGTCCTTTAATAACAGGAAAGGAACATTCCGCAGGCGTTTTTCACTCTTGATATCGCGACAAAGTTTCAAGGGATCCATCCCCTCAATACCCGCTTCGATCACGATCACATGCGGGACATTATTAACCCCCAGCGTCTTGATAACCTGGGGGCCTGTATCGGCTGAAAGCACATCATAACCGCTCTTTGATAAACGTTCTTCCATCATCACAACAACATGCTTCCGGCTGTCGCCGATAAATATCCTTTTACCCATAAGGCACCCTCCAGGATTCTATGTGTAACAAAGTGTGTAGTCTTAAAAATAGTATTAATCCTTCCCCCGGGCTTGTCAAATGAATATTGCGCATTGTTAAAGATATCCAAATATGCTACAATCGCATACCTGATTACAATTTTACGAGGAGACTCTTATGCTACGCAGAAAACAGGTCTTGGTTTCAGATTGGCTGGATGATTTTGTGAACTATGTTTCAAAAAGATACGACATCAGTTATTCGGAGGTTATCCGCGTTTCGGTGGCCTACATGCTAACCGGTATCCTGGCCGGGGCTGACTCCAAATACGAAATGACGGTTACGTGGGAAGATCTGGCGCAAGTGCTTCAAAAATCATGGGAGAATGAGGGCGACCTGGAGAACACCCGCAAGGTCATTTCGGACGTTTATTGGGATGCCAAGAAAATCCTTAGCGACAGAATGGCAAAAATAAAAAGCAATCCTAAAAACGAAATATATTTTAAATAAATTCCACGGCTCGTTTAGACGAACAAACACACACCGTTACCGGCAGCCCCGGCCTTTTACAGTCAAAGCATCCAAGTTTTTCCGTTTCCCCGCCAACTTTTTCTTTTTCGGAATGCCGACCGAGATCAAGGCCATAAGTTCAAGATGCGGCCCCGGCCTTAACAAATCGCTTGCCTTTTCCTTGCGGTTCAGGATCTCGCCCAGCCAACAAGCACCCAGACCGCGAGCGTGCGCAACCAGTAGCATATTCTGAATACAGGCCCCGACCGCCATCAGGTCTTTGTCGCGGTTGTACGATTCCTCAAGATCGAGAAAAACCGCAATCGCCACAGGCGCGCTCTTGACGATCTTGCCGTAATGGGTCATCCCGGCCAGGACCTCGCGCTGTTCGGCTGATTTGATCACCATGAACCGCCAGGGCTGATTATTGAGTCCCGACGGCGCCCAGCGGCCGGCCTCCAAAAGCGCCTTGATATCGACGGGCCGCGGCATATCCGGCTTGAACTGCCGAATGGAACGACGGCTTTTAATGATGGATGATAGATTCATATTTATTCAAGTGCCCCAGCGCTCCAGTGCCCCAGTACCCCAGGGTCCCAGAAACCCAGTGCCCCAGAACCCCAGTTCTTAACATGAAGTATACGACGGGAACTGGAGCACTTTAAATTTCGATATTCATAAATTTCCTAACCAAAAATCCCAGGAAAAAGGAAAACAGGGCCACGCCCAAACTCAGGCCGGTCATCTCGATAAACCGCTTTTTAAACGGGATCTCCTGGGCCACAGAGACATAAAAAGTAAAGATATAAATCACAATCACCGCATTCATGATCGCCAAGCCCAAACAGACAAACAGGTTGCTGAAAAAAAGATAGGGCGCAATCAAAAAAAAGACGGTCAAGAGATAGGCAATGCCAGTATAAATCGCGGCCTTGACCGGATTCTTGCTGCCGCCTTCAGAGGTGGTTGAGATGTATTCCGAGGCCGCCATAGACAAGGCAGCCGCAATGCCGGTGATCAAACCCGCGGTGGCGACCAGCTGCGTGTTCTGCAAAGCCAGGGTCAACCCGGCCAAGGCCCCGGTCAATTCCACCAGGGCATCATTCAAGCCCAAAACGATCGACCCCACATACTTCAGCCGCTCCTCGTCGATCATCCGCAACAACTCAGCCTCGTGCGCGTCCTCGTCAGCTGCGATCTTTTCCGCATCCGGGACAACGGAGGCAACCGCGCGGTAATTGTCCTGGGCATTCTCCTCCCCGCGCTCCATGAGCTTGACTCCGAAGGTCAGGCCAAAAATCTTCGGGATCAGATAATACCACCAAATCTTCAGCCTGTCCGGCGCAACATCCCGGCCCGAATATTTTTTCCAGATCTCATAATGGGATTTTTCATCCGCCGCGATCTTGCGCAGGACCTCACGATTTTCAGACTCCGGCAGGGAATCTGCCAGCTTCTGGTACACATAATGCTCAGTGATCTCGGAACGCTGAAACGCGAGAATTTTCGTAATGGTTTTATTGTCTAACAATATGCTTTATTCATCCTTTTCTTCGGTTTCGTCGCCTTCTGATTCTTCAGAATCCGCCGGTTCCTCGGTATCCGCTTCCGGCTGGCCTTTCCCCTCTTGTAATTGCTCATCCTTCTCTCCGTGCCATTCCTTGCGCAGTCTTTCCCGCTCCTGCTTCTCCTCTCCCTGAGACTCTTTTTTCTTTTCCTGCCAGCCTTCCTCACCCTCATCCCGCATTTTCTTCCATTCTTCTTTTTTCTCGGTCTGGATTTCTTTACGCGCCTTGCGGTTTTCGTCGCGGGTTTCTTTCCATTGCATCTTTGAGGAAATGCCGCCTTTGTTGGATTTGCTTCCACCGCTGCCATTGCTACCGCCACCACCTCTTTTAGCCAATTTAAAAATACTGTTCACCGAAGTACCAGCGGAAGCAACAGTCCCGGACAAAATAAAGACCACAGCAATAAAAATTGTTGAAACCTTACGCATCTTCCCATCCTCTGTTTAATAGTTCATAATTCGTCTAATATACATAAAAAACAAAAAAAGAGCAATATTATATTTTTTGGGGTGGGAACAAGGGTGGAACGGTAAGACCCGCCAATGAATTCAGCACCCGGGTGTCGAATTCAAAACGGCTAAAGATTGGCCAAATTTACATAAAAATTCGAAAAACCACCCGATTAGGAACCGTTCATGCAGGTGTAGCAAGTCAGGGTCTCGGGATCCTTGGTTGGGAAGAATAAAATAACCCCGATTTCCTGGCAGGTTTGGCCCTCTTGGCAAGCAGAACAATCCCGCGAATAGCCCTCGTCAATACATTCCTGGGGCCCGGGCCTTGTATCACACCGGAAACACTGTTCGCCGCTGGCCGATACTTCGGATTTCTTGCAATCAGAACATTTATAACTGCATTCCAAAGCACTCAGTAAGCCCAATTGGGCACAGGCATCGGATTTCTGCCGGCAGGCAAAGCATTGCTTACCTTCGGCTGTCTTGCCAGCCGGTTCGCAATATTTCCCCTCCATCTGATCGCATTTACGGCAACCTTCTTCGTTGATGAATCCTAGGTCAGGACAATCCTCGGGTTTGCTTACACATTGATAACATTGCTCGCCTTCCTGGGTCTGCTGATCGGCAATGCATTCTGTTTTCGGATCCTGGTCACACTTCAGGCAGGCGTTCTCATCAAGCAAATTCAAGTCGGAACAATGTTCTTTTCGTTCAACGCAACGGAAGCATTGCTCATCCTGATTGGTCTTGCGTGTGGGCTGACATTCGGTCAACGGGTCCTGATCACAGCTGGTACAGTCCGCGTTTGACAATAACCCGAGATCCGAACAGGATTGGGGCTTTTCCGCGCATTCGTAACACGGATGCCCTTCGCGGGTTTGGCGCGCCTCACGGCATATCTTGCCCGATTCCGCCGGGCAGGCAGAATCACAAGTCTCTATTTCGATCAATCCCAGATCAGCACAGGTTTCAGGCCGCAATTGACAGCGGAAACAGGTACGGCCCTGACGGGTCTGCGCGTCGGCAACGCATTGTTTCTGGCCATCAGCCTCACACGCGGCACAATCCGCTTTATCCAAAAGATTGAGTTCAGCGCAGTCCTGAACATGTTCGCGGCAGGTGTAACATTGTTGGCCTTGCTTGGTCTTTTGAGCATCAACACAATCGGTCAAAGGATCCGCGTCACAAGCCTGGCAGGCCGCCTCGTCAATCAGACCAAGGTCTTGGCAGGTCTGTGTTTTCTCACGGCAGACAAAACACGGTTTGCCTTCTTTGGTTTCCTGCTGCGGCACACATTCCATATTCTTTTTAGCCAGGCAATCCTGGCAATCTTCCCAATCCAAAAGCTGTAAATCAGCGCAGGTTTGGGGCCGGTCCTGACAGCGATAACACGCCTCCCCTTCCCGGGTCTTTTTGGCCTGAACGCATTCTTTATTAGGATCTGTTTGGCACTTTTCGCACTCCTCAACCGCCAAAAGCCCGAGTTCCGAGCATTGCTGCCGTTTATCCTTACATTCAAAACACTGCCGGCCTTCACGCGTCTTTTTCGCAGCAACGCATTCCTTACGCGAGTTTTGTTCGCAAAAAAGACAATCCTCTGCCTCCATCAAATCCAGTTCCGAACAGGACTGCAGGTTGGGTTTGCACGAAAAACACGGAGTGCCTTCGGCCGTCGCCAAGTCCTTATGGCATTCCATGTCACTGCCGGCGGAGCATTCACGGCAGGCCTCAAAATCCAGTAACCCGATTCCCGGGCACGTCTCGGGAATAGGCAGACATTCGTAACACTGCTCGTCACGGTTGGTCCGTTTGCCTGCTAAACATTCCTTTTTAGGATCCCGGGCGCATTCAAAACATGCCTTGAGATTCATCTGCCCTATATCCTCGCAGGTTTTGGCCTTATCCACGCATTCGTAACACTGCTGGCCGCGTTTGGTAAGAATGATCTTGCGGCACTCTTTCCTTTTGTCCATACGGCACTGCCGGCATTCACTCCCGGTCAGATACCCCAAATCCTCACATTCCTGGGGCAGATCAATACACTCATAACACTGCTCTCCCGAAAGGGTCTCCCTGGCCGGAACGCAATCCAAGGCCTTGTGATCACGGCAGGGCTTGCAATCCTTATCGCTCAACAGTCCCAGGTCAAAACAGCCCTGGGTTTGGCGAACACAACGGAAACACGGCCGGTCACCGACCATCTGGGTCGTTTCAACACACTGTGCCCCGGAAATCTGTTCGCAACGGTGACAATCCCGACGGTCGATTTTATTGAAATCCTGGCAGGTCTGCGGTTTCTGGACGCATTCGTAACATTGGATCCCCGACTCATAACGGTTATTAACCACACAAATCTGCTCCTTAGTGCAGGTGTTGCATTCCTCTTTATCAAGCAGATTTTGTTTATGACAATCCGGAAGGCCTTTGAGGTATTCCTTAACCGCGATATTGATTTCAACGGGCTTAGGCAGCGCAACCGACTTCTTAACGGACGCCGGGGATGCGGGCGGAACCTCATTTCGGCCGCAGCCGACCGCTAAAAACACCATTAATAGTGATAAAGCCAAGAGGGGGAAAAAAAGGACTTTGCGTTTCATCTGATTATTGCGGAGTGTGTCGTCGATTTTTATCATAGTTTGATCATCCCGTCAGGTGCGGCAAAATTCAAACAACACCGAAAGAAAATTTTCACGATCCCAGGGTTCGACCGCCTGATGTGCTCCTGCATCCAGACAAGCCTTGACCACATCGCTTTGATCGGACCGCCGGCGGCCAAAAAAACGTTTCTTTTTCTTATGCGAATCAGACTCGCTCGTGTAAACAAAGATCAACATCTCCCGCGTCATGACATAGTTATGCAGCTGCCGAACGATCTCAGGCGCGGATTCGCCATCCTGTACCGTATCCAAGAAAAAAATATCCGGCTGATGGCGCAGGACCTCACGGATAATGTCGGTACGGTCCTGAATAAATTCAACATCGACCTTAAAGCCCATATCCTTGAACTGACTGACCGCCATGCGGATGGCCGGGCTCACATCTTTCTCAAAAAGAACGATCTTATGCTGCCGCTTATGCGGGCGCTTGCTCAGCGCCCGCTCAATGCTATCAAGCAATTTCTGAGGTTCAACCGGCTTAATAAGAAAATCTTCGACTCCCAGATTCCGAAACTCCTGTTCCCGGTCGGAAAAAGCCGAGGTCACGATCACCGGTGTTTCTGCCAGACTCTTCGAGGCCTTCATAACTTTGCATAACGTGTAACCGTCCATATCCGGCATCACGATATCCGTAATGACCAGATCCATTTCCTTCTCATTGAGGATCTCAAGGCCCTCTTTACCGTTAATCGCGGTCAGGGGCTCATATTCTGCGATGGCCAGCCGGTGTCCGATCAAACGCACCAGATCAATTTCGTCATCAATAACCAATATTCGCTTACGCATCCCAATTCCTCCTCCGGAAGGCAGATTGATCAATATAAACGCGGTCAGAGGGTGCAGAATTCTGAGGATGTCCCGGTAGTTCTATCATTGTCTATCCCTTTGCGCTTTTCGTCAAGCAAAATTAGAAAAGCCTTATCCACATCAGTAGATAAGGCGTACACGATTCAAAATCGAAATTTGATTTTTGATTCGGCAGCCAGGCTATCCACCTTGTGGACCCTTTAGCTTTGCGTCCCCACCTTGCGATGGGTTTGCCTTTTTCGTCAAACAGGGTTTTCCAGAGAAAGTATAAAATACGCGCTCCCGTAAATCAAGGGGCGCCGGTTTCGAAACTCAATTTTTTTAATTTCTCGACGCCAATCGCCAACTCAACAGGTTAAAAAATCTGAATATCGGTTTTGCCCCAGACTACCAGCAGATAGATAAAAGCCGCCAAGACAACCAGGACAATCCCGGCCCCGAACAGGATCCCCCAGTGCTCGGTCTTAACCCGGCGGCGCAGGTTCTCTGCATCATAAATCATAACCGCCAGTTCGTTTTCACTGTACTCCCCGCTGGGTTGACGCGCGTTGATATAATTGAGCTTCAATGAACGGGCATAGTCAATCAAGGCGTCCAGGCGCTGGCGATCGTCTGAGATCTTAAAGATTTGATCCAGCTGAGACATGGCGGGTCCAGGTTAATGGATTACTCAAGATAAATGTTGATACTTCTGATAAAACTGTCCTCATTGTACCGGCCGATATATTTGGTGGCCCCGTTTCTCAACCCGAGTTGCACGGCCTTATCAATACTCAAGGCCCGATGCCGCACGTCCTCACTGCCGAGATCGGAAAGACGGTAAAAGCTGTACATCAAAATCGGTATCTTTTCGCCCTGAGGCATTTGCCTCAGGATCCGGATGATCTCCGGAGACTCCATACCATTCATCAGCACATCCAAAACCAGGATCTGCGGGAGAAACATCACCACTTTGGTAATTACCTGGGGCCCGGTGGTGACCATGTCCGTGTGGCAACCGGTCTTCTTCAGCTGCATGACCATCCCATGAACTACCTCTTCCTCGACGCCGGCTAACAGGACCCGCTTACTGTATTGGCTTTCCGAGGCCGGCAGACGGTTGATCAAGGTTCCGACCTTGGCCAGCAGATCTTCGCTATTAAAGGGCTTTGTAACAAACTCATCCGCGCCCATAACACGAAAAGATTCTTCCATTTTGCCGCGTGCGGTCAGGATCAAGACCGGGATATCCTTGGTCAAGGGACTGCTTTTTAATTCCTTATAAAAAGTGAAGCCGTCCATGACCGGCATCAACACATCAGTGATAATCAAATCCGGGCCCTGATCATTAACAGCCTTGAGTCCGTTCTTCCCGTCTTTGGCCTGGAGCACTTCATACCCTGCGGCCTGCAGTTCAAGGGTCAGCATGCGGCGCATCGGGTCTTCGTCTTCAACGATCAATATCTTCTTGATCATGATGATCCTACCTGTTTTTGTCCTGTGATTTCGGTATAGTAAAGAAAAAGGTCGTGCCCTGATTCTCTTTTGACTCGGCCCAAATCTGGCCGTCATGCAAATTGATCAGCTCTTTGCTGATCGCCAATCCCAATCCGGTACCTTTTTCACCGGGCCCGTTCGTGCGGCCGAACTGCTCGAATTTGTTAAAAAGTTTATTCATATTATCCTCGGATATCCCGATGCCTGTATCGCTGACCGCAAATTCGACAAACTCTTCCCTGTCCCGGGCGCTGACCGTGACTCGGCCGTTTTCCGGGGTGAATTTCAGCGCATTATTCACGAGATTGGTCAAGATCTGGATGACCCGGTCCCTGTCCCCGAACACTGCTGGAAGACCGTCCGGCATTCGGGCCAAAAGTGTAATATTCTTCTCCTGCGCCTTGGTTTGAAACAGCCCGATGATGTAGCGAATCTGTTGTGCCGCATCGACCTGTTTCTTATCTAAGGCAACCTTGGCTGCTTCCAATTTGGAGATATCTAAAAGATCATTGATGATCTTGACCAGGCGATCGATATTGTCCAGGACATCATTCAATGTTTCTTCCTGTTGCTCATTGACCTCCCCGAGGATCCGGCGCTTCATCATGGACACTCCCTGCCGGATGATGGCCAACGGTGTACGCAGTTCATGGGAAACCATGGAGATAAAATTCGATTTCAGCTGGTCCAGCTCCTTCAGCTTATCATTCTTGATCTCCAGTTCCTTGTAAAGCAGCTTGATCCCTTTATTCGTCTGATTGGCCGCCCATTGCATATCATCATAAGCCTTCTTCAACTTCATTTGAACAGCGACCCGGGCTTTCAAGGCCTCCGGGCTAATCGGTTTATCGATAAAATCGGTCGCACCCAATTCCAACCCGTGGAGCCGGTCGTTTTCTTCGGTAAAGGATGAGACCAACAGAACCGGGATCTGCCGGCCCTTTTCCCGCAAGGTTTTTAAAGTCTCGAATCCGTTTACATCCGCCATCCTCAGATCCAACAACACCAGATCGGGCTGAAAGGTTTCCACCCTCTCCAAAGCGTTCCTCCCCGAGTCGGCTGTCTCGATTTCATAACGGACGTTCGATTCGGACAGGATCTCTTTCACCAGCTCCCGGTCCGGGAAACTATCATCAACGATCAGAATCTTACTCATTAATATTTAACCCGATTTCTTTAATGGTCTCAATCAGGTTAGCCCCGTCGGAGGTTTTCACGCAATAACCGTCCGCCCCGGCTTCGCGCGCCTTGCCGGCGTCCACCGCATCCACCAGCCCGGTCACCATAATGACCTTAATCGGTGTTTGTGCCGATGCTTTGATGCCCCGGCAGGTCTCAAATCCGTCAATACCCGGCATTCGCGTATCCAGAATCACCAAATCCGGAGCATGGGGCTGAATCATCTCAAGCGATTCTTCTCCTGTGGTGGCCATCAGGATCTCACCCTTAAACCCCGCATTCTGAAGGAACACCTTAAATAATTTGCGGTCGCTTTCGTTATCGTCAACGATTAAAATCTTCATTATCTTCCTCCGGATTGAGGATCTCAATTCCTCTTAATAGTAAAATAAAAGGTTGTTCCCTTACCCGGCTCGGATTCGACCCAGATGCGGCCACCGTACCTCTCCACGATCTTTTTACATATCGCCAGCCCGATCCCCGTGCCGGGATATTCTTCTTTGGGATGGAGACGCTGAAAGATCTCAAAAATCTTATCCCGAAACTCCGGTTCGATGCCGATCCCATTATCCTGAACCGAAAACACCCACTCATCGGCATGTTCTTCGACCCGGATGTGAATCTTCGGAGTCCTTTCCTTGGGGCAAAACTTAATGGCGTTCCCGATGAAATTTTGCATGAGCTGAGTCAATTGAACCGGATCCCCGTTGACCTGGGGCAAAGAATCATAAAAAATCTCCGCTCCTGACTCCTGAATCGCGACCTTAAGATTTTCCACAGCATCTGCGCAGACCCCTGACATCTGGACCTGTTCAAAGGACTTGGATTTTGAATTAACGCGGGAATACCGCAGGAGGTCATTGATCAATGCCTGCATCCTTACGCCTCCGTTCACCGCGTTATTAATAAAATCACCCGCATCTTTGTCCAATTGATTTATGTATTTCTTCTGCAACAATTGAGTGTAGCTGATCACCATGCGCAAGGGTTCCTGCAGGTCATGCGAGGCCACGTACGCAAACTGTTCTAGGTCACGGTTCGACCGTTCGAGTTCCCTGCGGATAATTTCCAATTCAAAATTTCTGGTCTTCAATTGTTCCTCGAATAATTTCCGGGCGGTGATATCTTCTTTAACGGCCAAATAGCTGACGGTCTTTCCGTTATGATCCCGTATCGGCGAGACCGACGCGAACTCCCAGTACAATGTGCCGTCTTTCTTTTTATTGCAAAACTCCCCGCGCCATTCTCGCCCGTTGATAATCGTCTCCCATAATTCCTTATAAACCTCCGGCGGCTGGACATTGGACTTCAGGAACCGGGGATTCTTGCCTATCGCTTCCTCGGGTGAATAACCGGTCAACTGGCAGAATTTAGGATTGACGTACTGGATATCTCCGTTTATATCCGTGATAATAACCGTGGCCGGACTTTGTTCAACGGCCCGGGACAACCGAAGAAGAGCCTCTTCGGCAATACGGCTTTGGGTAATATCCAGTCTGAAACCGATGACTCCGATAATCTGCCCCTGTTCATCCCGGTAAAGAATTTTATCCGTCTTTACCCACAAGATGTCTCCTTTTTTGGTTTGCATGCGTTCGATGATATTCCGTTTTGGCTCCCCTGATGACATAACCTCTTTATCATCTTGCCAATAAGCCTCGGCCTGCTCGCGGGGATAAATATCAAATAAAGACCGGCCTTCCAGTTCTTCTTTCGATAAATTCATAACATCGGCAAAGGCCCGGTTGACGCGCAAAAACCGGTTTTCCGTATCCTTGTAGAAAATCATTGCTGGAATTGAATCAAGAATGCCTTGCAGCTCATCAAAAAGACTCTGAGACACACAACCTCCTTAAATAATTGGCTTTTTCACCAATTCTTACACCGCTGATCATTATAATCACGTATACGCGTTATGACACTGGATTTTTAAGAAAAGAAGGCCTGGAACCTCAAAAAGGGACTTAGGGAAAGATAGGTTCAACCGACCGAAGATACGGATTTTTGGGCCTCTAAGGCGGCCTTCACAAAATGCTGAAACAGCGGATGAGCACGGTCCGGCTTGGATTTGAATTCCGGATGGAACTGGCAGGCTACATACCAGGGATGATCTTTTAATTCGATGATCTCCACCAGATCCTTCTTGGGGAAAATCCCAACGAAAGATAGGCCCTGTTTTTCGAATTGTTTGCGGTAACGATTATTGAATTCGTAGCGGTGACGGTGACGCTCGGAGATGTTCTCTCTTTTATACGCTTGAAAGCTTTTCGAGCCCTTCAGGAGTTTGCAGGGATACGCGCCCAGGCGCATGGTCGCGCCCATATTCTTGATCTTTTTCTGTTCTTCGAGCAAACTGATGACCGGATGCGGCGTCTCTTTATTGAATTCCGTCGAGTGGGCGTTCTTCAAACCGCAGACATGGCGGGCAAATTCAATGGTCGCAACCTGCATGCCTAAACAGATGCCGAAAAACGGGATATTCTTTTCGCGCGCGAACTGGGCCGCCTTTATCTTGCCTTCGATCCCGCGGTCGCCGAATCCTCCGGGGATCAGGATCCCGTTAACGTCAGCCAGGGTCTTCAGGGTCTTGGACTTTTCCTGATCCTCGGAATCCACTTTATGGATAATGACGCGCGCATTATTCGCAATCCCGCCGTGAACCAGGGCCTCATAAATAGATTTGTAAGCATCGGGAAGCAGGATGTATTTGCCGACTACCGCGATCTTGACTTCATGGGCCGGATGTTTAAGCCGTTGAATCACCACATCCTGCCACTGCTTAAGATCCTTATCTTCTCTCTTGAGATTCAACCGCTTCAAGATCAGATCATCCAGACCCTGCTTTTTGAAGGTCAGCGGCACCTCATAGATATGCTTCACATCCACGGCATCAATCACCGCTTCTTTATCCACGTTACAAAACAGGGCGATCTTGGAGCGCTGTTCCTTGTTCATGACCTTTTCCGTGCGACATAAAAGGATATCGGCATTAATCCCGATCTCCCGCAGGCGTCCGACGCTGTGCTGAGTGGGCTTGGTCTTCTGCTCGCCGGCACTGCGGATAAACGGCAATAAGGTCACATGGATATTCAGGGCATATCCCGGGCCCAGTTCCCAGCGCATCTGGCGGATGGCTTCCAGAAAAGGCAGGCTCTCGATATCCCCGACTGTTCCGCCGATCTCGACGATCGTGACATCCACATCGCGGTCATGCGAAACCTTGCGGATCATGGCCTTGATCTCATCCGTGATATGCGGGATGATCTGAACGGTCTTGCCGAGATAATCACCGCGGCGCTCTTTGGTGATCACCGAAAAATAAATCTTACCCGTTGTGATATTATTATCGCTGCCGACCTGGGCGCGGGTAAAGCGTTCGTAATGACCTAGGTCCAGATCCGTTTCCGCGCCGTCATCAGTCACGTAGACCTCCCCGTGCTGGAACGGGTTCATGGTCCCTGGATCGACGTTAATATAAGGGTCGCATTTGATGATCGTGGTCTTCAATCCCCGGGTCTCCAGCAATTTCCCGATTGAAGCCGCAGCGATGCCCTTGCCCAGACTGGAAACAACCCCGCCCGTCACAAAAATAAATTTACTCATCACGCGACCCCCTATTTGCGTTCAAGCACATATTTGGTTTTTCTTTTTGGAATCTTAACCGGATATTCTCCGCTGAAACAGGCATGACAAAAGTCCGACTCGCTTTTCATGACCTTGATCATCCCGGCCTGACTCAAATATTCCAGTGAATCAACCTTGATAAAATCAGCGATCGCCTTAACCGACTTTCGGGAAGCGATCAATTCCTGTTTGCTCGGAAAATCAATACCGTAAAAACAAGGGAACCGGATTGGTGGGCAGCTGATCCGCAAATGGATCTCTTTAGCTCCGGCCTGGCGCAGGACATCGATCCGGCTGCGGCTGGTCGTGCCGCGCACGATCGAATCCTCGACCACGACGATGCGCTTGCCTTTCAGGCTGGTGGAGATCGGATTGAGCTTGACCTTCACCCGGAAATCCCGCAGGAACTGCGACGGCTGAATAAAGGTACGGCCGATATAATGATTGCGGATCATGCCGATCTCAAACGGCAGGCCGGATTGCTGGGAATAACCCAATGCCGCATAATTACCCGAATCCGGGATGGCCATAACAAAATCCGCTTTTTTGACCGGATGTTCTTTTGCTAACTGGGCGCCCAAGCGTTTGCGTACCGCATAAACCGTGTCGTTGAAAATAAAACTGTCCGGCCGGGCAAAATAAATATTCTCAAAAATGCACTGGGATTTTTTCCGGTCCTTGGCAAAAAAGAGGCTTTCGATATTCTTCCCCCGGATCAGGACGATCTCACCGGGTTCGATTTCCCGCACGAATCGAGCGCCCATCAGATCCAAGGCGCAGGTCTCACTGGCCAGGATCTTGGCCCCGTTGATATTACCCAAACACAAAGGCCTAAAACCGTTCGGATCCCTCGTCCCGACCAGCGTATCGCCAATCAAAAAAACCAGGGAAAACGCGCCCTGCAACTGCGACAGAGCCTCTTTTAATAAGGCCTTGATATTGGTATGTTTGCTTTTCGCCAAGAGGTGCACGATCAGCTCGGAATCCATCGTGGATTGGAAAAGCGATCCTTGCTCTTCGAGGAATCTATGCAATTCAGCCGTATTGGTCAGGTTCCCGTTATGCGCCACCGCCATGGGCCGCCTGCGATGCGTAACCAAAAAAGGCTGAATATTCTTCACATTGCTGGATCCGGTGGTCGAATAACGGGTGTGTCCGATCGCGATATTGCCTTTCAATCGGCTTAAGGCCTGCTCATTGATGTGATCCGCAACCAGTCCGGGTTCTTTGATCGAATGAACGTGTTTGCCGTCGAAGGATATGATCCCGGCCGCCTCTTCGCCGCGATGCTGCAGGGCGTACAATCCCATGAAGGCCAGCTCGGCCGCTTCTTTATGATTGCTGATTCCGATAATGCCGCACATATTTAATCCTAATTATAAATACGAAATTCGAAATCCTAAATTCGAAACAATATCGAAATTCAAATAATCAAAATTCAAAACAAAAACTTTTATGTTTAGAATATTCGGATTTTGAATTTGTTTAGGATTTCGATATTCGAATTTCGGATTTATATTACTCCCTTAAGCACTTTTTTTCGCTTTCCTATAATATTCCTGCAGCGACTGAACCGCAAAATCTTTCTGCGCGCGGGCATCCATGCCGTTGACCGCGGCCGAGGCCCCCTGCAAGGTTGTGATACAGGGGATATTATGCATGATCGCGGCCGCCCGCAGAGTTCGCATATCCGACTGGCTGCGTTCACCCGACGGGGTATTGATGACCAAACGGATCTCACCATTGCGGATCAGGTTCATGAGATCCCCTTGGCCATCGCCGTATTTGTTCACCTGTTGCGCTTCCACCCCATTGCTTTTAAGAACCTTGGCCGTTCCTCGAGTACTGACAATCCCAAATCCCAGATCCGCCAGCCGTTTAGCCATAAAACCGATATGGCGTTTGTCCTCATCATTAACACTGATGAATATCTTGCCCTCATCCGGTAAGCCCTGATTGGCGCACATCTGTGATTTGGCGAATGCCGCGCCGAAACTCGAATCGATGCCCATGACCTCGCCCGTGGATTTCATTTCCGGCCCCAGCACAATATCCACACCGGAAAAACGCGAAAACGGCAGCACTGATTCCTTGACCGAGATATGCCCAAGCTCCAGGATATCCGGTAATTGAAAATCCTTCACCTTTTTCCCGGTCATGATCTGGACCGCGATCTTGGCCAAGGGCGTCCCCGTGGCCTTGCTGACAAACGGCACGGTACGCGACGCGCGCGGATTGACCTCCAGGACATAAACCTTGCTGCCTTTGACCGCGAACTGAATATTGAGCAATCCCACGACCTTCAATTCCTGGGCGATGCGACAGGTAGCATCCTTGATGTCTTCAATGATCTCGTGACTGATCGTATGCGGAGGCAGAACACAGGCCGAATCCCCGGAATGAATCCCGGCATTCTCAATGTGCTCCATGATTCCGGCCACAAAGGTTTCCTTCCCGTCGCAAACCGCGTCCACATCCACTTCGATCGCCTGCTCCAGAAACTGATCGATCAGGATCGGGTGTCCTTCGCTGACCTCCCGCACATCATCCAAAAAGGCCAATAAATCATCTTCGCTATAAACGATGCGCATGGCCCGTCCGCCTAAAACATACGAGGGACGCACCAAGAC
>Ga0272441_10008941_pt1 | contig 15649 bp, 28 predicted proteins | sample SSMProp6N_FD_193582 | JGI IMG/M metagenome (GOLD analysis project Ga0272441, IMG submission 193582) | Marine sediment archaeal communities from Little Sippewissett salt marsh, Falmouth, MA, United States - SSM-Prop-6N | ecosystem: Environmental > Aquatic > Marine > Wetlands > Sediment ... | reverse complement strand
CGATACAATTTCGTGTGCAAGCCGAGCAAGAATGTTGACGACAAGCAGGAACACGTAGATTAATTACGAGTATGTAATAATATGGGGATGGACTATGACAAGGAGAAGGATGTTTGCGTGAAACGCGTTGTGGAAACGATTCCCAACGAAAACAAGACTGCCAGAATTTTAAAGAAATACGATAATATCTTAGATAGTGTCTTACACGGGCATGCCCAACAAGAATAAAAAATACTATAAAAAACAATGGTTCATGGAGAAAGAACGAACATGCCAGTAAAACACTATTTTGTTGAATAAAACGATGATAGAAAAGACGAAGAACACAGGAGAAAGGGATAAGTTGGGCAAGTTCGACAAGATATTCTTTTATATGGGTTTGGCGGCCATACTTTTAACCCCAATACTCGGATTTGTCGCAAGAGCGTTTTGCGTGATCCTAGGATTCTCCATAATTCCTGCAAGTAAAGAAAAAGGATTGGCTTTAATTGTTGGCGGGATTTTCGTTCCAATATCTCTAGTGATCCCTCCGTTTTATCTGATTCAGGGAAAAATCAGGAAAAAATAAGGTTTTTCACGGTTTCTTTTAGTAACCAAACCATACATAGAATTATGTATAAAACCCGAAAAAAACCTACATACTTTTAAACCAAAAACGCTATTTGGCCAGCCTGTCCAGGGCGTCCACCCATTTCACCTCTATAGCACTTTTTTTTTTTTTGTATATAGTAGAAAAACCATGGACGCCCTGGACGCCCTGGCCAGGTAAGCTAAACCCACTCCAAATATTTAGGCTCTTTATCACGGAATTTCACACCCTCCCAAACACGAATCCGTCCGGTAGACAAATCACTAATCCTGCCCTCAGTCACGCCAAACATGACGGTCAACGTATTTTTCAAAGAATTGTCTGTCACAGCTTTTAAACCATGCTTTTTACAATACCCGTTATAAGCATGCCGTAACTCGTTCTTACTGATATAAGAACCATATTCTTCCTCTAAAGAATCCATACAATACGCGGTGAAACTATCACTCTTACGAAGCCATAACGTTTTCACCTCATCAACACTCTTACTATAACTGAAATCTTTTTGTTTTAACAAACGATGCAGTCCTTCAAGCGCCCAATTCAACATTCCAGACATTTCGTCGGGCGTGGTTATACGCTTTATAATATCAGGGTCGCGTATCTTCAACCACTGTTTTTTAGCATAATTGTTTTCTTCCTCATATTCTTTTTCAGAAACAAACGTGTATGGGAATTCAAGTATAATCCACCGCATGAAGAATGCGGGAGACAAGTCGTATGTTAATGGAAGATCGTTTGTCGCGAAAATCATTTTAGCAAAGTTTTCGAAGTAAATGTTTGTCTTGAATTTCCTTGCCCCGGTTATCAAGTCTCGTCCCGTTAATTGTTTGAAAGACCCGGTGTGTTGTAACGCCTTCTTGTCCAAGTCTCCTGAAATGTTTACGAGTTTATTGTGGACTTCGCTTAGACTGAAAATGTTTTTTTCAAATTGTTGGAGTGGAATACTGGTACAGTTTTCCGGGTTTAGAAATCTTTTTATCAAGTCTAGTGTTTTCCCCTTCCCGTTTCTCCCAGTTCCTACTAGCATGAACGCTTTTTCTATATTGTATTCTTTGTAGAGTAGGTAGCCTATGAGTTCCTGGATTACTGGCAGGTCTTCCTCGTTTTTTAAAACGTCTTTGAAGAAACGGATTATGTTGGGGCATTCTTTTCCAGGCTCGTATTTTATGTTCAGTTTATTGAAGTGTATTCTTTTTGGATTGAATTTTTCGAGTTCGCCCGTGATAATGTTTAGGAGTCCGTTTTCAACAGCGATTTCTTCCAAGTATTTGTTTCCAAACAATTCTTCCTGGTTTATCGTGGTGTCCAGCATTATTTTGTTGACCACTTGGTTTGCGAATGTGGTGGTGTACACGTCGCCTAGTATTTCACGGATTTCTTCTTTTAGTTTTGTTATCCCGTTCGGCTTGTACACGCCTTCCTCGTATATCCAGACTTCCGGGTTTATGTCGTCGCGTGTCGTGTATGCGTCTTCTTTTTTTTCCAGGTAGTCTACCATTAGTTCTGTTGCACGGTCTCGTTTTTTTAGTAATAGTTTTTCTATTATTGTTTGTTTAACATCTTCTTTTCGGGGTGGTAGTGGTGTCGTGTCTATTAGTATTTCTAGTGTTCCGTTTGTGAACTGGTATCTTGGTTTTTCGTCCGTGATTGTGGCGCATCCTGAGTTTATCCAGGTTTGAACGTATTTTTTATAGCTTTCTATTACTTCTCCGACTGCTAGTTTGGTTCCACCTATGTTTATTGGTGTCATGGTTTTTACCCGTAGCGTTTTTTTTGGGGCTGGTATTTTGATCACCATTCACCTATCTTGTATGGTTTGCGTGTCCTCCATGTCCGGTTTTTACTAAACCAGTACCATTCCATTTTTTTTTATTCTCCTTTTTTCCAGAAGCTGCAGTATTGTTGTCCGGTCTTGTTTGTTTCGTCTTGGATTTCTCCGTCTATTATCCCACCTTTTTCTTCGGGTGTTAGTCCTATGTGTCTTGCGAAGCTTGGTGGTATTCTTAGGTACCATGATCCGCTTATGTTTGTTATGCTTGTTTCGTCTTTCATTGTTTTTCTTCCACCTCCGTGTTTTTTTTATATGATTAGTCAAAAGAGGTATTTAAATCATAAGGATTTCATAAGGAAACCGTTAGGTTTTTATAGCATGGTTGCTATTAATAAAACAACAAAAAAAAAACATGGAAAACGAAAAATGGATGCAAGCAAATACGGAAGTAAGGAAAAAAACGAATACGAAGAAACACCACTACTAAACACGGGAGTATTCCTAGACATGAACGCCACCGCAGCAGACGTCACGATAGACAATGCTAGAGAAACCAATATCGATTCAGAAGACAAGCTAGTCCTAGACGTGAGAGTATTCGGGAAAAAATACGGGTGGATAATGAACAAGGTCAACACCAACACGCTAATAGAAAAACACGGTGTTGAAACAGAAGACTGGAAGGGAAAACAAGTATTGGTCGGACTGGAAAAAACCGATTATGAAGGACGGAGAATAAACTGTCTGCGAATACAATAAAATGGACGGGGCTGGGAAAAAAGCGTGGGAATCTCGACTATACGAAACAGTTCTTTGTAGTCAAACCGGAATTCCGACAAATCTGAACACCTCATGTCAACCAATTTCTAGGAAAACCGGATACCATACCGTATATACAAGACCCGCCCACGCTTTCCCAAAAACCCCGATCCAAAAAAAGGTGGCGACATGAAAAAAACATTCAAGCCCGAAGAAGCGGGAGAACGCATAGTATATCTTGAAACCCGTATGAGAAAACTAGAGAACGAGCGGGAAGGCTTGTTACGGAATGCGCGTATCAGCCAAGACAGTGTGGACAACCAGTTTGAAGCGGCCCAGAATATTGCTTGTGAGATAGAGGCTATAAGAAAATACAGGGATTTCTTGGCAGGGGAAGTTGACGGCGTTGTTTTAAAGTCTAAGGGTTAATAATGTCACGCTCAAATAGAATGTGGTTTGGGGCGGAAAGCGCGGATAGGATGATGGCTTGTTCAGGCAGACTATTTCTAGAAAAAAGTTTTGCCATCATCCTGTCCGTCAAAAAAAACATTCAAACCTTTTTTTTAGAGGTGTTTTAAAATGTTGATTGGAGAGAAAGGAGATATAGTGCAGGTTTCTATTGCCTGCCGAAGGTTAGATAGGATTGAGCCTGGAGCCGCAGAACTATTGCGTGGTTTAAACAATCTTCCAGGATAGTCTATGTCTAGACTGGAACGTTTGGAGCGTCTCCTATCATTCTTTTTTTACCTTCCCTTCATGGTTTTTTTCGGGGTTGGGTTAACGGTTTTTTGTGTGTGGGAGATGCTCCACGATTTTTTAATCGAGTTTGTGAGGCTGGTTCGTGATGACTAGGTTTGAACGTATTGGATTAATGTGTTCTTTCTACATATTGTTCAAGGTTTTGAAACAGTTGTTTTCGGGTGTTTTCTCCGGGTTCCCGCGTTTTTGTTTCAACATTTTTTTAGATCCGAACATGGTTTGTTTGGCCATAATCTTGTATGCCTGTTATGATGTTTCTAGGAGGGATGAAGTATGACAAAGTTGAGTGAAAAAAATGAGAAGATGGTTTTAGGGGACGAGTATTCGGACATGTTTAATGATTTTGTCCGTGAGTATGAGAAGTTGAAAGACCGGTATTTGGTGGAGGAGTATAGTTTGTTGGAAAAGTATGGTTTGATTAGGGAGAAGGATGCGGAGAAGTGATTTTGTAGGCATGTTTTTGATGGTGGTTTGGATTGTTTATTGGATTGTTAGAGAAGTGTTAAAACAATGAAGGCCGTGATTTATGTCCGGGTTTCCACGGACAAGCAGGAAGCGGAAAACCAACTCCAACAACTACGACCATTCTGTAAGCGGGCTGGCTACGATATTGTAGGGGAATACTTGGACATAAAGAGCGGGCAATCAGACAACCGCCCCGCATTTGACAAGATGTTCAAGGACGCTCATAAACGAAAGTTCGACCTTGTAGTATTCTGGAGTCTTGACCGTTTCAGCCGGAGCGGTACTTTATTCACCCTACAGAAACTTGACGAGCTGGCTAATATTGGTGTGGGGTGGGAGAGTTATACGGAACAACACTTTAGGAGCACCGGCCCGTTCAAGGATGTGTTAATCAGTATAATGGCTACCATCGCCAAGATTGAGCGTGACCGTATCTCGGAGAGGACAAAGGCAGGCTTGGAGCGAGCGCGGAAAGAAGGAAAACGTATTGGCAGGCCAAAGGGAAGTAAGGACAAGAAGCCTCGTCGTAAGAAGGGTTACTATGATAACCGGAACTGGATGAAAGGTGATAATTCATGAGTCAAAAAAACGGGGTTGGCGAAAAAGGGTCAAAAAAGCCCGATATTGAAGACACAAAGAACCGGCCGATTATTGGGGATGCTAAAAGAGTGGTTTTTGAGTGTTTGTGTTGTAGTGGAACATATTATACTGAAGTTAAAGATAAGCGTAAAAACTTTGATGCGTGGGTAATTGAAAAACGGGAGGATTGAATTATGAGTAAAGATGTTGGTATTTCAGGAGTCTTGAATATTCGTTTTAATAAATCAGTTAGTGATGAGAAGGTTAAATTGATTATTGAAATGATTTACTCACAGTTTGAAGATGATATTAATGGGATGAACTGGTTTGAGTTTAAAGACGGTCTTCAAGGGAGTTATGATTTTAAGGATTGGATAGATTCATACAAAGAATTAAGGGAGGATTAATGTAGGGATGGATTTTAATGAATTTGCCAAGTGGTATGTGAGTGTCCATAACATACCTTTAAATGAAAGATTAAAACAATAGGAGGAATAATGGAATTAACTGAGCAGGCTATTAAGATAAGAGAAAACTATCTCAAAAGGGTTTATCCCAGAGGTAGTGATTATACCTCTTTTCTCTTACTTTGTTTTCAAATCATGATAATTATAACATTATGGATATGGACGAATTAAAGGAGAAATGTTGAATGGCGTTAGTTTATTCAGCGGAATCGGGGGTCTTGAACTCGCCTTGCACCAAGAAGTTAAGACAGTTGCTTACGTGGAGCGAGAACCATACCCGCAGGCAGTCCTCGTCAAAAGACAAGAAGAAGGAGTCCTCGACAAAGCCCCCATCTATGATGATGTTCGAACCTTCGATGGAACGAGATATAGAGGAGTCGTGGATATTGTGTTTGGCGGATTCCCATGCCAAGACATCTCGGTGGCAGGTAAGGGAGCGGGTATTAAGGAGGATACTCGGAGCGGACTCTTCTTCGAGCTCATGCGGGTGGTTCGCGAAATACGACCCACATTCATCTTCTTGGAGAACGTGTCAGCAATCACTCAGCGGGGAATGGATACCGTACTCGCAGAAGTTTTTAAAGCAGGGTATGATGCTCGGTGGACGACTATACGGGCGAGTGATGTGGGAGCCAGACACAGGCGTGAAAGATGGTTCTGCCTTGGTTACTTATCCAACACCACAGGTGTCGGATGTGGGGCAGGGAACGATAATACCCTGGGAGAGATTGGAGTTCACGAAGAAGGGTTATCCCTTCAAGAAGACGACAAGCGGTCACATAGGGGGTGTGGGACTAGCACAGTTTGTGGGAATAACAGAGAAGGAGATGTGGCCTACTCCGACTCAGAGGGATTACAAGGATGGGAGCGAGAACATGGTGGGGAAAGCCCATTTGGACTCGGAAGTGGAGTTTGGGATAGAGACCCCGCAGAAGAAACCGAAACGTCTGAGTCCTTTGTGGGTAGAGTGGCTGATGGGATTCCCAAAAGGGTGGACCGACTTAAATGCCTCGGCAACGCGGTGGTTCCCCAACAGGGGAGATTAGCATGGGATATACTAACAAACAAAAAATCGGAGGATTGAATAAGATGGAGATTAAGCATAGGTTTTCGGGAAAGGTTTTGTTTGAAAGCCAAAAGGAGAGTTTGAAGGAAGCGGTTGTTGAAGCAGATAGGGAAAAAGCAGACCTTCGGGGAGCAGACCTTGTGGGAGCATACCTTGAGGGAGCAAACCTTGTGGGAGTAGACCTTCGGGGAGCAGACCTTCGGGGAGCAGACCTTCGGGGAGCAGACCTTCGGGGAGCAGACCTTGAGGGAGCATACCTTGAGGGAGCAAACCTTGTGGGAGTAGACCTTCGGGGAGCAGACCTTGTGGGAGCAAACCTTCGGGGAATTAAGATTACTTTGAAAGAGAAAGAGTTTCTTGATAAGTGGTTTGCTTGGGAAATCATAGGAAAACAAAACGAAAAACTGGAGGAATGAATGATGGTTAGACAGGTTTCTAGGTGGAAGTGCGAGTCATGCGGAAGACTATACATTTCACGCGGGGATGCGACAAGGTGTGAAAGAGATTGTAAACAGCTTACACAAGAAAAGTTTAACACCACAAACTATTACCTGGCGAGGCGTGAACGCTGGAAGACGGACAAAAAATATTATGAAAACATGAAGACGCAAAAAACTAATCACCCATAAAAGGGATGACACGCTTCAAACCACTCCAAAAACCGCCACCATCTTCCACAACCAAAACCTCATCATCACTAAACTGGGCGACCACTTCACCATCCAAAAAACGATACAAGATACGGCCACACGACTTGCACTTAACCTTCTTACCACGCAACAAACACTCTTTACCACCACACAACGGACACACATCAACATCATCCATCATAAACTTGTTCAACACGTTATAGACATGCTGCTTCTTACCCAACTTTTTCTCATACTTACGGACACGCTTATTTAAACTCGCCAAAAACCCCACCCCCAGACTTGTTCAAATACTCTAAAAACTCGGTGTCAGACACCACGCTACCACCACCATAATTTTTCATGTAATAATACATGGCACTACAATTACCCTTAAACAATAATTCCCCGTCCTTAGACTGGACGATACAGCCACGACACTCCATATCCTCCAAATACCTTTCACGCGTGTCCATGTTCCAGAAATTATATGCAAGCAACAACAAGTTCAAGATGAAGAAAACCCGGAGATAAAAAACCCTGCCGTCACGACACATCCAACTCACCGTTTTTAATCTCGGCCTCTATAGTAGCCTTCAAACCACGAACCTCCTCAACCTTAAGGTGGGGGAGTTTCCCCAACTTCATGTCCCCCCACACCAAGTCCGAGTTAAGGATAGGATTCTTGACTTTCTTGTAAAAACTTTTTTTCAAATACCTGTCAGTATCACCCCTCACGATTTGATAAGCTTTTTCAAAAGCGGACAATCCAACATTATCTTCCCTGACAGTATCCTTCACCCCCCCACTATTCTTGTTCAAGTTAGTCGTGAAATCCGTCTTCTTTTTCTCATACGCATCCCTCAACTTTTTACTGGGAAGATGCAAGACCATGCTACTGCAGTCAAAGACCACACCATCCTTCTTAATCTTATACGCTTTCGGATAAGTCTTCCCTATCTTCGTATTATGCTGTAGCTGGGTGACGCGTAAAAAACTCTTGTGGGTGTAGGAATTCCAGCCAGTCGCGGTGAACATTAAGTGTATCAACATTCTTATCTGCTTGTCCACCATCCTCGAGTCAGGGACGGTCATCAACAATCCAATATTCCTATGACGGAACGTCTGCATGATCTTGCTGATATGCCGGTTGCGTTTAGTCATCGCCTCCCGGCTCGCCGCCTCCACCCCGGCCTCATCCCACAAGATAATATTACCCTTCTTAACCCGTCCTGAATTCAACAAGTCGATGAACTCGTTGTAGGTGAACACGACAAAATCTATGTTAAAGTCCGGGTCGACGAGTTCCGCGAGACGCATCATGCTATAACTTTTCCCACTACCAGTCGGGCCAACACACAATCCCAGGAAATTCCGGTTAGACTTGTTTAACCGTTTAGATATTGTCTTGGCTATCAAACTCATTTTCTAGTATGCTTCATATTCTTCAATATCCACGTCTTCCTTTTTCTCCGCGTCTTCTTGATCCTTGCTCCCATGATCGATGTCTGAAACTTTTTGGACGGTAATCAAGTTTAGTCTGTGAGCAATCTTCACCAATTCACGGAGTCGGAGGTGTCCGGATCTGATGAGGTCCACGTTTTTACCAACACATTCTGTTGGAGGATATTTATAATTGTTTTTTTCCGGGTCGAGTTCTTCATAATTTTTTATGTAGGGCCACATGAAGTCTTCAAGCACGTTTATTAGTTCTACAAAATTGTTTAACGCATGCTTGTCGTTTCTAAGGCTTGTGGACTTTTCACTGACAACATCTCTTATTTCTCCTAGTGTTGTCAGTATCACTTGTCTGTGTTCTTTTTCTACGATTCCCATACTTCCACCATCCCTCTGAAAACAATCAACTCTATTATTATAGATTTCCTCACTTTTTCAATATATTATTGCATAAATCCAGATTGATAGACGCCAACATTGTAGATTCCCGCATTTTGCAGTCGGGAGATGAACAATCTAACATGCTCTACAACCTTCTCCTTATCCCCAACATCCAGCCTTAAATCCTCGCTAGTAATATTGATGTGGCCGTCCACTAGAAACAAGACTTCATAATATGTCTGCAACAACTTGTTATACACACTCTCCTTGACTTCAATACCCATCATAGTCTTGTGATATATTGAAGGCAGCGTGAAAACCAGGTTGGCGATAGCCGTGTTCAAGTGTTCGTCCGGCGTGTTCGACGCGTCAATATTACTAGCATCCATCCTTCTTTTAAAACTAGCTTACCACAAAATTTTTTTTGGGCGTACCCTTCTTTTTTTCCTCGTTCATTTTATGGTATAACAATAATCCAGTTAAAACCCCGAGGATATACGTGTATAAAATACTCATTTCATGATCATCCCCGTTCCCGGAAACTCTATTTTCTCATCCTTTTTAGTGTTCAAGTTCACTTTAGGCTGTATATCCTCTATCTGCAGTGGATCACCGCCAAGCTTGATGACTTGCTGTGCTAAACGCTGGTTTAGTTCCCGTTCTTGCTCGTATCGTTGCATGTAGGTTTTCCCCGCATTATTGTTGTCCAAGTATTTCATTAATGGGATGCTCATGATCAAGCCGATGACCACGATAAAGATTAGGGGGCCTATCCAAGACTTCATGTTTGAGAGGGGGTTCGACATCTCCCGCCGGGCTTCTTCTTTCGCCAACTCCGCGTTCTCGTCGATGATGGTCATGTCTATATTATCAAGCTTGTTTTTCAACAACATTTCACGCGGGTTAAAGCTTTGACCGTGTTCGGGCGTGCAAGGAATCATCCTAGTATTGTTTGGCCCGATATAAGTGTCTTCGTCACGCGGTATGAAACTCCTGAATTTCTCTATCTTCCAGACGGGTTTTTCCGTCGCGTTTTTTTTTGGGACCACGAACTTTCTGGAACGTGCGGTGGAATACATGTCTAGTACGGGCGTTCCACGCATCTGGGATAATAGTGGCGGCATAATCCATCCACCAACCCGCCAAAACAATAGTAGGTCTATCGTGAACAATAGTAGGAAGCCTATCCACGTTATGCTGAAAAGTTTTAGTATGGTTCCGGGGAGAATATCGTATTCTTCCACAAGCCATGCTGTTAATACTGGTGCATGCTTGAATACAAGTATTCCGGCGAAGACAAGTATTGTCACGGTGAAGACACGATTCCATGAAGGAATCTTGTTCAACATGTTTAGGAACGTGCTCTTATTCTTATCCTCCTTGAATTCTTCCTCCGCTTTTAAAAACTCTTTAACCTTTTTTTCCTTTTCCCTAACGTCTTCGCTTAAACGCAGGAATTCTTCCAGCTTGTCTCGTTGGAATTCCAATTCTTGTTTTTCGTCTTCAAACATTTTTTGTTCCCTACCAAAAAAAATTATTTTTCATTTCTTTGTTTAATCTTCCGCATAATATTTTTGAAGCGGCTTGTACTGCCTTGCTGTCCCATGTCAACAGCCTTGATTTCTCCTATTAGTTGGGCAGTCGAGTGCATTAAACCCGTCCCATCCTTGTTTTGGTTTAGCCGGAGTTTCGCCAAGTGTTGCGCGTTCCGCATCCATAACGCGAATTCTGGAGTGTATTTTTTACGTGGCATGGACATCCTAACGTATAATGCGCTTCTTTCTAACCCTATCTGCGCGGCCTTTATCTCGTCTTCGTCTAGATCGCTGAAACTAGAATTGTGGGCGAGGTAGCCGAAAAGGTTGAATATTATTTCGATTGGCACTTCTCCCTTGATTTTACCGTCTTTTTCCTGTATTGGTTCTAGACTGTGTATGTATTGGATTATCCTGGCACGGTCTTCTTCTAATGGTTGTTGCTGGTATGTGGGTTGGGCTGCTATTTGCGCGCCTACTTCCTGGTTTATACCGTTTTCCCGTAAGGCCGCGTCTAGTTCTTCCGGGGTGGGTTGTCGGTCTAGTCTTGATCCTAGTTCTTCTAGGACGTCTATTATACGCTTGTTTTCCGGGTTCCATGGGCTTCCACTACTCATTTTCTCGTTTTTATGAATATTATGTTAGGATCGTTGTCAATCTTCATTTGGGTGCGGACGCTTTTTCGGATTAGGCTGGTGATTGTATGATAGCCGTGTTTGGCTGAATGTAGCATCATATCGTCTTTGAAGTCTGCGTCTTCGACATAGCTTATCCTGGTTGAATGGTTAGTGTTTTTTTCCAATGTTTTTACACCATTTTTTCCTGTTTTTTTTAGAAGTCGGGTTTTTTCACTTGAATATTATCACACACACATATAAAAATGAATATTACGATTTGCATATGTTTTGCATATGTTTAGCATGTGCAAAACCGTTTTCTTTTTAAACCACTATCAAGAAAACCTGTTTAACAAAAAAAAAGTTTGGTGAAAACCAATGAAAGTATTGAGCGACAAGAAAGGACAACTGGCCGCAGTACCCAACCAGATGATCATGCTATTGATCGTCGTCGTGGTTGGAATCGTCACCATTAAGGTGTTCGGCGAGTTGGACGACAACCTTCGGGACGGCCTGACTGGTGAAAGCGCTGCAGCTGCAGGGAACTTTTCGGAAGGAACCTATGATGGATTCCAGACGTTGAGTATAACCCCATATATAGCTGTTGCAGTAGTAATCATCGGACTTGTAGGGACTCTATTAGTAATGCGGCTTTAGCCGTTCTACCCAACTATATATAGTTGGATAGACCTTTACAGGTGAAGAAGATGAACGTGCTGAAAGATAGGAAAGGGCAGATAAGCCAGGTTCCAAGCCAGATGATCTTGTTATTGATCGTCGTCGTGGTTGGAATACTGGTTATAAAAGTTTTTAGCGAACTAGATGACGGGCTGGCAAGCATGTCCTCGTCAACATCCGCTAATGCTGCTGCCGGTAACTTTTCATCTGGCACGTATGACGGCTTCCAAATGTTGAGTATCACGCCATATATTGCTGTGGCGGCGATAATCATCATGCTGGTAATGCTGTTATTGTCGGGCAGACTCTAAAAAAACCGTTAAACGGGTTAAGGAGGAAAAAGGATTTTGGGGGATGTAGGATGATAGGTTCTACCATCCCCCCATAACAAAACCCGGAAAAAAAGTTTTTTTCGGGGGATGCGTGGAGAAGTTAAAAGTGTTGTGGCAGTACACCCTGATTTTCCTGGTTTTAGGAATGATTTCTAGTATCATGGCGTTTCACCGTAATATTACGGATGTTGGAAGTGTTTTCTGGCTTTTTGTCGGCGCCATGTCTTGGCTGGTTTCGGCGTGGGGCTTGTTGACTATTCATTTTAAATGGGGTGGCAGTCAAAACGTGGTGTCATACACTTATATCCCGTCTTGGGAGGGGTGGATTCTGGTTTTCGGGCTGGGTGGTATTGGATTATTAATGTTGATGATAGGGATTATACGTTTTCCCGTGGTAATGGTTGCCCAGAATCCTGACGTGTGGGGTGATAATATTGACTCTGATTTATAGTGGAGGCCGCACGTATGGACGCAGTGGGAGGCGTGAGAGTGCGCAGGCGAGGGGTGAGGACCCGTATAGGAGTGATTGGAGTCCTGGGGCTGGTGGCGGGGATAAACGGCTTGAAAACTATTATGGAACCCAATTCCGTTTCACCGAGAAAGAGTTGCGTACTCGTTTAAGACAGTCTAGGAATACTGGCTATTCGTATGGCATGTCCACCCAGAAATTGAAGGGCATGTTGGAGGGTGGCGAGTTTAAGGGTTCTAGTGTTGAGAAACAGCGTTTTGTCGAGGCCGCGGTTGAAAAGCAGGTTGAGTATTTACGGGAGAAGTATCCAGGCCAAAAAATCAATGTTGAGAATATTGGTAAACAGGTTTCTGCGCGTATTGAGGCGGGTCGCGCTCCTGTCGGCGAGCTGGCTGTTAAGGAGGAGAAGGAGGCTTTCATCAAGTCTGTTGGCGTGAAAGTCCAGCGTGTTCAAGAGGTTAAGGCGGGGATAGGCCCTCCTTTATCGGAGGAGGAGATTGTCAAGTATAAGGACGAGTTCCCACAAAAGTATGCGGACTTGGTGGCTAAGCGTGAGCGGGCGGCGGTTGCTGCCCGTGAAGCGGAGGAAAAACAAAAGTATTTAGAGAAAAAACGGGATATACAGCAGAAACAGTATTTGAAGGATTTGGAGTCGTATGAAAAATCGTTGACACCGGAAGAAGTTAAGACTGGTGTAAGCCAGCTACTAGAAAAACCCGTTTTCAAACCTTCCCCAGAAATTAGCATGAAACCTGGAAAAACTAAAGAAGAATTAGCTGGACGTTTTTTACTACAACCATCAGTTGAAAAAACCCCGACACCATCTATACTAAAACCGGGTTTTAGAGAAGTTAAACAGGAAAAAACAGAAGTTTATGCCAAGCCTACAAGCAAAACATGGGGTAAAATACCTGGTTTACGAGAAAGTTTTTTAAGAAGTAGTGGTGCATTAGTCGCGTTAACAGGATTGGCAAGAGAGAAGATAACAGGCGAAAAAACCCCTTGGGAAAAATATGTTTTAACGGGAACACAAGCAAGCCGTTTATCAAAAGCTTTAGACACCCCGTATAGCAAACTCCCAACCAGTTTGCGTTCTAAGTATGATAAACAAATAAAAAAATCAGAAAAAAACTTGAACAAGCTAGAATCTACAATCAAGACCGACTCGGCATATCGTACCCCGGACAATTATGCGCTTTTAAGAAGGGCTAGAAGTGAGCATCAAGAATATGTTAATAAAATCCAGACTGCTGCTAGACGAGAATACGCTTTTGGTGAACAAGCTTTTATAGAACAACGGGCTGGAGAGTTTGGGGTTAGTAGTGTTTTGACAGGCGCGTTCGCCGGTCTTAACTTAGCATTACCACATTATTCTCTTAGTCAAGAAGCGGCAAAGTCTGTTTTCATGCCCGGTTTTACCAGTGCGGCTAAAGCAACCACTTCTATAGCTGCAGGGGATATTGCAGGAGCATATACTGTCCAAAAGACTGGAAGCCCTTTTCTCGGGCTTGGTGTTGGTATTGGAACAATGGTTTTGACTGGAAAAGGGATTTCTAAAGCTAGTAAACTAATGTCTGAAAACGTGGGTTTCGTGAGCGAGACTTTTCCGGGTGGTGAGCGTTATCTTGTTGGCGGTGTTAAAGGCAAGGTTATTGGCGGCATCAGGTATGTTCCCGGCCAGGGTGTTCAGGCAACATTGAAGTCGGCTAAAGCTTTCACTGGAACACGTGGTGTCCAACCGTTAAGTATTGGGTCTGGAGCAAAGATTTTAGAGTCTGGCGGTAAAGGCTTGATTAGTTATACTGGATATACCGCGCCAACCAAGGCTGCTAGTGTTTTAAAAACCAATCTTGTCTTGGCGGCTGCTGCTAAGACTCCAGGCTATATTCCAACCGAATTGACAAGATTAAAGACAGTATATGATATTGCAAGGACTAGTCAAGGAGTCACGTTACCCGGAACGTTTTCTTATACAGTAATGGCTGCAGAATCCGTTCCAAAAAAGGTTAAGCCAATAGTTTATGACTTGCTTATTGAGGAGCAAAAGAATTTGTTTGTAAAAGGCAGTGAAGCATCAATGGTTTGGGCTGCCCCTACTCCTGAAATACAGCAGGCTTTTAAAACGCTTCCTCCAAAAGACGTGGATATTGTTTTCAAGGCTGTTTTCAAGGCTGGTAAAGATAGGTCGCGTTTTGTTGAGAAGGCGTTGGAACGGATTCCTAGAGAATCCGGGCTTGAAGCTAAGTCTCCTGAACCTGACGTATTGTATGTTCGTGAGAAGGGGAAGCCGTGGGTCAAGATTGGCGATTTGAAGCTTCGTGAAGAAACAATGGCTAAAGACGGTGTTTCCATGGTTGACGAGTATCGTCTCGGTATTAATGTAAGGCAGACACCTTTTACTACTAAAGAAGGAATACAATTCCAGGTTCCGACAGAACAGGCGGCGCGTGAAGCATCCGTTATCATGGAAATCCAGGAAACCCCGTCAGGGCAAACGGTCACCCAGCCTTGGAAGATGGGTGAAGTCTTTAAACGTCCGTTCCGTTTTCAGGAAGTGACTGTGCCTAGCATAAGTTTTTATGCTAAACAAAATCCGTTAACACTCTTGAAAGGCTATAACTTGGATCGGTTGGTTGGCGAGTTCAAGGCTACTCGCGGAAAAGACATTACGAAACCGTTTGGTTTAAAAACAAAACGTGAAGTGGGGTTAGAAGGGTTTAGTAATGTTTTAAAAGTAGGAAAACTAAAACCAAAACAAATAAAAAAATTAAAGGAATTCCAAAAACCCGTTGGCGCAACATCGAGGGAAAAAGCAGTCCAAAAATCAACGCAACCTAAAGCTGATGAATTTTATTATGGTTCGGAAGAAGCATACAAGAGTTTTTTTGGTAGTCGTGGGAAAAGGTTTGATTATGGTGTTCCAAGCGTTTATTCACCTTCACCGTCTACGCCTTCACCGTCTACGCCTTCGCCTTTCATGCCTTCGCCTTTCATGCCTTCGCCTTTCATGCCTTCACCTTTCATGCCTTCACCGTCTACGCCTTCACCGTCTACGCCTTCACCGTCTACGCCTTCACCGTCTACGCCGTCAC
>Ga0272441_10008940_pt1 | contig 15651 bp, 18 predicted proteins | sample SSMProp6N_FD_193582 | JGI IMG/M metagenome (GOLD analysis project Ga0272441, IMG submission 193582) | Marine sediment archaeal communities from Little Sippewissett salt marsh, Falmouth, MA, United States - SSM-Prop-6N | ecosystem: Environmental > Aquatic > Marine > Wetlands > Sediment ... | reverse complement strand
ACTACCGGTTCGCACCGGACAAGGACGAGACGACGGCCCTGGCCCACCTGCGGGAGGTCTTCGACGGCTTCGCCCTGACGGTGACGGACTCGTCGCCGGGGGCCCGTCCGGGGCTCACGGACCCGCTGGTGCAGTCCCTCGCCGCGGCAGCCGGTGAGCAGGTGGGCCCCAAGTACGGCTGGACGGATGTTGCCCGGTTCAGTGCACTGGGCATACCCGCCGTGAACTACGGCCCCGGCAACCCGGAGCTGGCACACCGCGACGACGAGCACGTCCCGGTGGAGCAGCTGTACCGGTGCGAGGAGGTGCTGGCCCGCTGGCTGGGCCTCGAGGCGACATCCGCGACACCGGGGAGGCGAGATGGCGCCTGAGTCGCCGGACGCGCTGGGCGATCCGGGTCTTCCCCACGGGCCGACCCCGCCCGAGCGGCGCCGTGGGCGGGTGCGGTTGCGTCGGCGTCATGTTGAGGGCACCACGACCGACCAGCACCTGCTGGACTCGCGGGGTCCGACCGACTGGGTGCACCAGGATCCCTGGCGGGTGCTGCGCATCCAGTCGGAGTTCGTGGAGGGGTTCGGCATGCTCGCCGAGCTCGGCCAGGCCGTCAGCGTGTTCGGCTCGGCGCGCACCCTGCCCACCGAGCCCCGCTACATGGCCGCCCGCGAGCTCGGCGGGCGCCTGGCGCGCGACGGCTACGCGGTGATCACCGGTGGTGGCCCCGGCATCATGGAGGCCGCGAACCGGGGAGCGGTCGAGGCCGGGGGCACATCGGTCGGGCTCGGGATCGAGCTGCCGTTCGAGCAGCGTCTCAACGACTGGGTGGACCTCGGCATCAACTTTCGGTACTTCTTCGCCCGCAAGACCATGTTCTTGAAGTACTCCCAGGGCTTCGTGGTCTTCCCCGGCGGGTTCGGCACGATGGACGAGACCTTCGAGGCCCTCACCCTTACCCAGACCGGCAAGGTCACCCAGTTCCCGGTGGTGCTGGTCGGACGGGACTACTGGTCGGGCCTGCTGGACTGGCTACGCGGCTCGGTGGCCGGGGACGGCAACATCGACCTCGCCGACATCGATCTGGTGACCTGCACCGACGACCTCGACGAGGTGATGGATGTGCTGCTGGCGGCCGACGCGCGGCGGCAGGCTCACGACGCGGCCGGCTTCTACGACGACTGACGGGCTCGGGCCCCCGCGGCAGCGCTGCGCTCACGCCAGGCCACGACGGGCGACCGACGGGGGACGCTCCCCGCGGATCGAGGCGACCATGTCGAGCACCTCCAGCGTCGGCGCGACCTCGTGGGCCCGCACGACCCGCGCACCCAGCCACCGCGCGACCGCGGTCGCGGCGAGCGTGCCGGTGAGCCGCTCGCCCACGCCCCGCTGCAGGGTCTCACCCACGAAGTCCTTGTTCGACAGGCTGACCAGCACCGGGTAGCCCGTCTCGACCAGCACGTCGAGGTGGCGGGTGAGCGCGAGCGAGTGATAGGTGTTCTTGCCGAAGTCGTGGGTGGGGTCGATCAGGATGGCCTCGGCGGCTACCCCGAGCGCCACCGCCCGGTCGGCCAGCGCGGTGACCCGAGCCAGCACCTCGCCCACGACGTCGGTGTACTCGACCCGGTGCGGCCGAGACCTCGGGGCCAGCGGCCCGGCATGGCTGCACACCAGGCCCACCCCGGTCTCGGCGGCGACCATGGCGAGGTCGGGGTCGGCCCCCGACCAGGTGTCGTTGAGCAGCCGGGCACCTGCGGGGACGACCTCGCGGGCCACGTCGGCACGCCAGGTGTCGACGCTGACGACCACAGACGGGTGCTGCTGGGCGACCGCCTCCACGAACGGCACGACCCGGCGCAGCTCGGTGGCGACGTCGACGACGTCGCCGGGCCCCGCCTTCACGCCTCCCACGTCCACGATCGCGGCACCTTCGTCGACCACCTGCGCGACCCGGTCCAGCGCTGCGTCGAAGGCGTAGGTCGAGCCCCGGTCGTAGAACGAGTCGGGGGTGCGGTTGATGATCGCCATGACCGCGTGCTCGCCCGGGTGGACGGTGAGCGGACCGAGGCGCAGGTCCACGGGGGGCTCCTTCCGGCAGCGGGGCACACCGGTCGCGTGCGACGATCGTGCGGTGATCCGCTCCTTCGAGGTACGTGCCGAGGTCGACGCCCCACCTGAGGCTACGTGGTCGGTGCTGACCGCGTGGGAACGGCAGTCGGAGTGGGCGATGCTCACCACGACCCGTGGCATCGGGCCGACCGGCGGGCACGCGGTGGGCGAGGAGGTGCACGCGTTCACCGGGGTCGGTCGCGTGGGCTTTCTCGACACCATGGTCGTCGAGGTGTGGGAGCCACCGCGGCGATGCCGCGTGCGCAAGACCGGCCGAGTGGTGCGCGGTGCAGCGGAGTTCACCGTGCAGGCGCTGCCGGGTGGACGCTCCGCGGTCATCTACCGCGCCGAGGTGCTGGTGCCAGGAGGACGGGTCGGTGCAGCAGCGTGGCCGCTGGTGCGGGCGGGGTTCGCGGCGGGGTTCGGCCGGTCCCTGAAGAGCTTGGCGCGCATCGCCGAGCGCGAGCACGACGACGCCGGGCCGCCGCGTGGCCGATGACCTCGTCGCGGGTCCGGACGGGGCCCTTCGGTGCGGCTGGGTCTCCTCGTTGGAGGACTACCGCGACTACCACGACGAGGAGTGGGGACGTCCCGTGCACGGTGACGCGGCCCTGTACGAGCGAGTCGTTCTCGAGGGGTTCCAGAGCGGGCTGTCGTGGCTGACGATCCTGCGCAAGCGCCCGGCCTTCCGTGCCGCCTTCGCCGGCTTCGACCCCGAGGCCGTCGCCGCGTTCGACGATGCCGACGTCACCCGCCTTCTCGGTGACGCCGGCATCGTGCGGCACCGGCGCAAGATCGAGGCGGCCATCACCAACGCGCGTGCGACGATGCGCCTGCTCGACCGCGATGGCGCGGGCGGGCTGGACGCGCTGGTCTGGAGCCATGCCCCCGTCGACCCCGGATCCGGGCCCACTCGGCTGGCGGACCTTCCCGCCCAGACACCTGCGTCCCGTGCGCTCGCACAGGCACTGAAGGCCGAAGGCTTCGTCTTCGTCGGCCCGACCACGGCCTACGCGACCATGCAGGCCTGCGGCGTGGTCAACGACCACCTCGTCGGCTGTGCCTACCGCGACGGTGGGGAGCACCGGCCCCGGTCACAGCATCGACTCGGGTAGGGGATAATGGACGCCTCTAGTCGGAGGCTCGGAAGGGGACGCACGATGGCGGCAATGAAGCCGCGGACAGGCGACGGTCCGCTCGAAGTGACGAAAGAAGGGCGGGGCTTGGTCATGCGCGTGCCTCTGGAGGGCGGCGGACGTCTCGTCGTCGAGATCAACGCGGACGAGGCGAACGCCCTCGGCGATGCGCTCAAGGCGGCGGCCACGCTCTGACGCCTCCATCAGCGTCGTGAGGCGAGCACGCTCCGGTAGACCTCCATGGTCTGCTCGGCGATCGAGTCCCAGCTGAACTCTCTGAGCGCGCGCTCGCGCCCGGCGCGGCCCATGGCCGCTGCCCGGTCTGGCCGCAGCACCATCTCGTCGATGGCCGCGGCGAGCCCTGCCTCGAACGCGTCGGAGTCGCGCGGGTCGTACGGCACCAGCACCCCGGTCTCGGAGTGGACCACGACCTCTGGGATGCCTCCGACGTCGCTGGCCACGACTGCCGTCTCGCACGCCATCGCCTCGAGGTTGACGATGCCCTGTGGCTCGTAGATCGAGGGGCAGACGAACACCGTCGCGTGGGTCAGCACCTGCCGCACGTCCGCACGCGGAAGCATCGTCGACTCCCAGATGATGCCTTTGCGCTCTGCCCGCAGGGTCTGCACCGCCTGCTCGGTCTCGCTCGCCAGCTCAGGCGTGTCCGCTGAGCCGGCCAGGAGGACGAGCTGGGCCTCCGGGGTGACCGACCGCATCGCCGCCAGCAGATGGCCGACGCCCTTCTGGCGGGTGATGCGCCCGACGAAGGCCACGTAGGGCCGGGTCGGGTCGACGCCGAGCCGCTGGAGGACGTCGGTGTCCGGGTCGGGCCGGTAGAAGCCGGCGTCGATGCCGTTGTGCACGACGCGGACACGGTCGGGCTCGACCCGCGGGTACGCCGAGAGGACGTCCTCGCGCATCCCCCGGCTGACCGCGATGATGGCGTCGGCGCCTTCGTAGGCGGTGCGCTCGGCGAAGCTCGACAGCCGGTACCCGCCGCCGAGCTGCTCGGCCTTCCACGGCCGCAGCGGCTCCAGGGAGTGAGCGGTCACGACGTGAGGACGACCGTGCAGCAGGCCCCCGACGTGCCCGGCCATGTTCGTGTACCACGTGTGCGAGTGCAGCACGTCGGGCACGTCACCGTCGCGCGCCGCGAGGTCGGCGAGCACCAGGTCCGCCGACAGCTGTCCCAGTGCAGCGTTGGCGTCGGGCATGCGCGGGTCGGTCTCGGCCACACAGACAGCGCCGGGGCGTTCCTCCCCGGTGCAGAGAACGTCGACCTGGACGTCGCTGCGTGATCTCAACGCCGCGACCAGATGGTCGACGTGCACGCCGGCGCCGCCGTAGACGAATGGCGGGAACTCTCTCGTCAGCAGGGCGACGCGCATCTCGCCAGATTAGGGTGCGAAGCATGGGTCGTGGTGGGAAACGCGTGCTGGGCATCGTCCTTGCCGGCGGAGAAGGTAAGCGGCTGATGCCGCTCACGGCCGATCGGGCCAAACCCGCCGTGCCATTCGGCGGCGGCTACCGCCTGATCGACTTCGTGCTGTCCAACCTCGTCAACGGCGGAATCGACCGCATCGCGGTGCTGACGCAGTACAAGTCGCACTCGCTCGACCGGCACATCTCGCTGACCTGGCGGATGAGCAACATCCTGGGTCAGTACGTGACCCCCGTCCCCGCTCAGCAACGGCTGGGCAAGCGGTGGTTCTCCGGGAGTGCGGATGCGATCTACCAGTCGCTCAACCTGGTCTACGACGACGAGCCGGACTACGTCGTCGTGTTCGGCGCGGACAACGTGTACCGGATGGACCCCTCGCAGATGCTCGACGCCCACGTCGAGTCCGGGGCCAGCATGACCGTGGCGGGCATCCGTGTGCCCCGGCGAGATGCCAGCGCCTTCGGCATCATCGACACCTCCGACGGCACGCGCATCTCGCAGTTCCTGGAGAAGCCGTCGGACCCGCCGCCGGTGCCCGACGACCCCGACGCCAGCTTCGCGTCGATGGGCAACTACGTGTTCACCACCGAGGCCCTGCTCGACTCGTTGTCGATCGATGCCGACGACACCGGCTCGGTGCACGACATGGGCGGCAGCATCGTCCCGATGATCGTCTCGAAGGGGGAGGCGGCCGTCTACGACTTCAAGGACAACCAGGTTCCCGGAAGCACCCGTCGGGACCACGGCTACTGGCGCGACGTCGGGACGCTGAAGATGTACCACGAGGCGCACATGGACCTCGTCTCGATCGACCCGATGTTCAACCTGTACAACCGGGAGTGGCCGATCCTGACCAGTCACCCGCAGCAGCCGGGGGCCAAGTTCGTCCAAGGCGGCACAGCCAGGGAGTCCATCGTCGGACTGGGCTGCATCATCGCCGGGTCGTTCGTCGACCACAGCGTGCTCTCCCCCGGCGTTCGCGTGTACGAGGGCGCGACCGTGTCGAACTCGGTGGTCATGTCCGGCTCGCAGATCGGCGCAGGTGCCGTCATCCGTAACGCGATCCTGGACAAGTCCGTCGAGGTCCCCCCGGGCGCCAGCATCGGGGTCGATCACGCCCACGACCGCGAGCGAGGCTTCACCGTCACCGACGAAGGCATCGTCGCGCTCGGGAAGGGCCAGGCGGTTCTGCCGTAGGGTCCGGCGGTCCCGGACTCGGCTGCGCCGTCAGCGCTTCACTGCCACCAGCAGACCGTCGCCCAGCGGCAGGAGCAACGGCACCACCCGCTCGTCGTCGCGAACCGCCTTGGCCAGCTCGCGGATGGCCACCGTGTCGGGGTCTCGCTGAGCCGGGTCGGCGACCTTGTCGTGCCACAGCGCGTTGTCGAAGGCGACGACGCCGCCCGTGCGCAGCAGCCGCAGCGCGTGCTCGTAGCAGTCGGCGTACTCGGTCTTGTCCCCGTCGCAGTGCACGAGGTCGTAGTCGTCGTCCTTGAGCCGCGGCAGCACGTCCAGGGCTCGCCCGGGGATGAGCCGCATGCGGGTGTGCGGGACGCCCTCCTCGGAGAAGGCCGTCTTCGCCAGCCGTTGGTGCTCTGGCTCCCGGTCGATCGTGGTCAGCACCCCGTCAGGGGCCATCCCGCGGAGCAGCCACAGGCCCGACACGCCGGTACCGGTGCCGACCTCCACCACCTTGTGGGCGTCCAGGGCGGCCGCGATGAAGCGGAGGGCGCTGCCCACACCCCCGCCGACCGGGACGACACCCACCTCGTCGGCTCGTGCCCGGGCGCGGGACAGGATCTCGTCCTCGGCGAGGTAGCCGTCGGCGTAGGCCCAGGTGGCGGGCTTGGGCACAGGGCTTGTGGTTGCGATGGTGGGCCCCCAGGGTCAGCCGCGATGAGCGGGCACGGTCGGTGCGCGCATGCTATCGCCCCCGGTAGGCCGATCGCTGCCTGGTCAGCGACGTGTGAGCAGTGGGTCAGACCGTGTCAGGAATCGGTCAGCACCGGCATCTGCGCTGGCACCAGCGGGTTGATCACAGCGACGATGGTGCTCGACACGACGAAGGGACACCTTGCGATGACGTCCGCCACGCTCTCGGCCGACCCAGGCTGGCAGCCGCCGACCTGGGACGAGCTCGTGAGCGAGCACTCCTGGCGGGTCTATCGCTGGGCGTACCGGCTGACCGGCAACCAGCACGACGCAGAGGACCTCACCCAGGACGTCTTCGTGCGGGTGTTCCGCTCGTTGTCGACATACCGTCCCGGCTCGTTCGAGGGCTGGCTGCACCGCATCACCACCAACCTGTTCCTGGACGGCGTGCGCAAACGGTCCCGCCAGCGCACCGTCGCCTTGAGCTCGGAGGCCGCCGAGAGCGTCGCCGACCGCGACCCCGACCCCGCTCAGCGCCTCGCTGACAGCGCGCTCGATGCCGACCTGCAGCAGGCGCTCGACGCGCTGGCTCCCGACTTCCGCACTGCTGTGCTCCTCGCGGACGTGGAAGGACTGTCGTACGAGGAGATCGCCGATCGACTCGGCATCAAGATGGGCACTGTGCGCAGCCGCATTCATCGCGGCCGGCGACAGCTGCGAGAGGCACTGACCCACCGCAGAGGCGCTGAACTAGCGCCAAGCGCATGAGAGGACAACGATGACTGACGTGACGACCCCGACCCCCCGCAGCCCGGCGGGCCCGCCGTCCGACGGCTGGTGGTCGCGTCCGACCGAGGGCCCCGACCAGGCGCCCACCCGGCCGGTTCCGCCGTACCACGCCTACTCACCCGGCCCGGACGACGTGCCGGGACCCTGGCCCGCGGCACAGGCCCCCACGCCACCCCCAGCAGGCGGCGGTGCGGGCGGGCTCGACGACGACCCGTGGAGCCTCGCGGGGGCTGCCGCCGCCGGCGTCCCGGTGCAGCCGAAGCGACCTCGCGAGCGCCGTCGCCCCGGTTGGCTGGCCGTCGGTGCGGCGACCCTGGTCGCCGGCGTGACCGGCGGTCTCGTCGGGGCTGCGCTGGCCCCCGCCCCGGTCGACTCCGAACCAACGGCCGAGACGTCGACGGTGGCCTTGGACCCGGTGGCGCCCAGCCGCTCGGCCGAGTCCGTCGCCGGTATCGCCGAGGCCGCGCTTCCCAGCGTGGTGTCGATCACCACGTCGACCGGCAGCGGATCGGGCTTCATCACCACCGACGACGGCTACATCGTCACCAACCACCACGTCATCGCCGACTCCGGCGCGGACGGGGTGCAGGTGTCCCTGCAGGACGGACGCACGGTTCAGGCCGACATCGTCGGCACCAGTCCTGCCTACGACCTCGCCGTGCTCGACGTCGAGCTGCTCAACCTCACCCCCCTCGCCCTGGGCGACTCCAACGAGGTGGCCGTGGGTGACCCGGTTGTCGCCGTGGGCAGCCCTCTCGGGCTGGAGGGCACCGTCACCTCGGGCATCGTGTCCGCGACCGACCGACCCGTGACTGCCGGTGGGCAGGGCGAGGTCAGCTTCATCAACGCACTTCAGACCGACGCGGCTATCAACCCCGGGAACTCCGGTGGCCCGCTGCTGGACGCCGCCGGTCGAGTGATCGGGGTGAACTCGTCGATCGCTGTGCTCCCGACCGCGTTCGGTGGCCAGACCGGGTCGATCGGCCTCGGCTTCTCGATACCGATCAACCAGGCGCGCGTCACGGCGGAGCAGATCATCGCCGAGGGTGAGGCGTCGTACCCGATCATCGGTGCCACCCTCGAGTACGGCCCCGTCGGCCAGGGCGCGGTCGTGGCATCGGTCGTGCCGGACGGGCCGGCCGACCAGGTGGGTGTGCGCGGCGGTGACCGGGTCGTGGCGATCGACGGCAGGCCCGTGTTCGGCTCCGACGAGCTCATCGTGGCTATCCGTGCCCAGCAGCCAGGCGATACGGTGGAGCTCACGATCGACCGTGGCGGCGTCGAAGACACCTACGTGGTGACCCTCGACTCCCGCGTCGGGTAGGTCGTCAGCGGAGTCGCTGAGGTAGCCGTCGCAGGGAGAAGCAGCATGTTCGACATCGGGGTCGGCGAGATCGTCGTCATCGCCGTTGTCGGGCTGCTCGTCTTCGGCCCGGACCGCCTGCCCGAGATGGCTCGCCAGGCGGGGTCGTGGATGCGTGACCTGCGCAAGATGGTGGCGTCCGCGCGGCGCGAGGTCTCCGACTCGCTCGGTGCGGACGCCCGCTACCTGTCCGACCCCAAGGGTTCGCTGTCACGGGACCTGCTGGGCGAGGACGCTCCGCGGATCCCCACCTCGAGGCGCGGAGTCGCCGCCGGGATGGCCGGAGCCCTGGGTCTCGACGGCGTCCCCACCTCCGCCGACGGCGTGAAGAAGGCGATGGGACTGGACGAGGCGGGTCTCACCGAGGCCGGGCTGGCCGGGCAGGCGGACGCGGCCCGTGCAGAGGGCTCCCCGCCGACCCGCAGCACGGCTCCGCCGGCGGACGTCGACCCCGACGTCACGTAGGTGAGGCTGGGCCGCTGAGACGGACGTCAGCGACCCGCGGGCGACAGCCCCAGCGACACCCCCGCGAGCCCGCGCTCACGACGGCCCATGCGGGCGGCCACCTCACTGACCGTGCGCGCCGCCGGAGCGTCCGGGTGGCGCAGGACGAAGGGAACCCCGTCGTCGGCGTCGGACCGCAGGCCCGGGTCGATGGGCACCGACCCCAGGAGGGGAACGGTGGTTCCGGTGGCTCGGCCGAGGGCCGAGGCCACGAGCTCGCCACCGCCGCTGCCGAAGATGTCGAGCTGCTCCCCGCAGTGGGGGCACGCCATCCACGCCATGTTCTCCACCACGCCGAACACCCGCTGCCGGGTCTGCACCCCGATGCTCCCCGCACGCTCGGCCACCTCCGCCGCGGCCAGCTGCGGAGTCGTCACCACGACGATCTCGGCATCAGGCAGCAGCTGGGCGACCGACAGCGCGATGTCGCCGGTGCCGGGCGGAAGGTCGAGCAGCAGCACGTCGAGGTCGCCCCAGTAGACGTCGGTGAGGAACTGCTCGAGTGCGCGGTGGAGCATGGGGCCGCGCCAGGCGACCGGGGCGCTGCGCTGCGGCTTGAACATCTCCGTCGAGATCAGGCGCACCCCGTGCGCGGGCACGGGCAGGATCATCCCGTCCACCACGGTCGGCCGCTGCTCGCCGACGCCGAGCATGCGCGGTGTCGAGTGACCGTAGATGTCGGCGTCGAGCACCCCGACCGATAGCCCGTCGGCGGCCATCGCGGCGGCGATGTTGACCGTCAGCGACGACTTGCCCACCCCACCCTTGCCGCTCGCGATGGCGTACACCCGGGTGAGCGAGCCAGGCTTGGCGAAGGGGATCTCCTTCGACGGGCCCCGCAGCCGTTCCCGCAGCGCTCGTCGCTGCTCGTCGCTCATCACGTCCAGCGCGACCTCGACGCCTCTCACCCCGGAGACTGCCGACACCGCTGCGGTCACGTCGGAGGTGATGGTGTCGCGCAAGGGGCACCCGGCAACGGTGAGCAGCACCGTCACCCGTGCCTGGCCGTCATCGGTCACCGCGACGTCGGCGACCATGCCGAGCTCGGTGATGGGACGGTGGATCTCGGGATCGTCGACCGACGCGAGTGCGGCATGCACCGCCTCGACGATCACCGAGGTGGAGTCCGAGGAGTCAGAGGCTGTGCTCACACCTCGATGCTACGTAGTGGCGGTGCCTCACCGCCTGCTGCGGTGCCCCTCGCGGAGCGCCTCGAGCAGCTCGCTGCGTCGCTCCCCGAAAGCACCCTCGCCGACGAGGGTGGCTGAGCGGGGGCGTGGCAGGCCGACCTGTACCTCCCGGACGACCGAGGCGGGCCGGTCGGACAGCACCACCACACGGTCGGACAGCAGGATCGCCTCGTCGACGTCGTGGGTCACCAGCAGCACGGTGCGGCGGTCTGCCTCCCAGACGTCCTCGAGCCAGACCTGCAGGTCGCGGCGGGTGATCGCGTCGAGGGCACCCAACGGCTCGTCGAGGAGCAGCACGTCCCTGGGCACCAGGAACGCCCGCAGCAGGGCCAGGCGCTGGCGCATCCCGCCCGACAGCTCCGCCGGCCAGGCGTGCTCGTAGCCGGCCAGCCCGAAGCGGTCCCAGAGGCGGGACGCGGCCTGCCGGGCCTCGTCGGGTGGCACGCCTGCGACGGTCGCGCCCAGCACGGCGTTGTCGAGGCACCGCTTCCAGGGCAGCAGGGTGTCGCGCTGTGGCTGCAGCGTGCAGGCCCCCGGGCGGCCGACGACGGATGTGCCGAAGACCTGCGCCTGGCCGGCGTCGGGCACCAGCAGCCCGGCCAGCACCCGCAGGACGGTGCTCTTGCCGCACCCGCTCGGACCGAGGAGGGCGACGAACTCGCCCTCCTCGGCGGCCAGGCTGATCCCGTCCAGCACCGGCGTGCCCGCGTCCCCGGGGGCCCCGGCGAACGCGTGCCGCAGACCCGTGACCTGCCAGGCGGGCGCCTCGATCACTGCGGCAGGTGCTCGTTGGTGAACGCCTGCGCACCGTCGACGTCGCTGTCGACGATGCCCGCCTGGCTCAGGAACTCCGCGAAGGCGGTCCAGGTCGCCTCGTCCTGCTCGCCCCACGTGCCGCCCTCGGTGACGAACAGGGGTGCGTAGTAGGCAACGGCGGCATCGACGAGCGCAGCGTCGAGCTCAGGGACCTCTGCCGACAGCAGCGAGGCAGCCGTCGCAGGATCGTCCACGGCGAGCTCGTAGCCGCGCGCCGTGACCGCGAGGAAGGCGTCGACGAGGTCGGGGTCGTCGGCCAGCGTGTCCTCCGCGGCCAGCACGAGTGGCGTGTACCAGTTCGGGATGCAGTCCAGGTGGTCGGCGAACCGGATCTGGTCGACCGGGACCCCCTCGACCTCGCCGGCACGCAGCGCGTCCCATCCGGAGAACACCCACGCGGTGTCGAACTGGTCGGCCTGCATCCCGGCGAGGTAGTCGATGTTGCCCAGCGTCACGAACTCCACGGTGGCCGGGTCGGCACCGTCGCAGCGCATGAGCGCGGAGATGATCTCGGTCTCCAGGGCGCCGCCGAACCCTCCGTAGCGGGTGCCCTCGAGGTCGCGGGGCTCGGTGATGCCGTCGGAGGCCAGCCCGAACAGCGTGGAGTCGTTGACCGGCAGCACCGTGGCGACCGACACCACCGGAACACCGGCCGCCCGCGCCGGGAGCAGCGACTCGGCCTGGGCGAGGCCGATGTCGGCCGCGCCCGCGGCCACCGCCTGCTCGACGCCCGCATCGGCCGGCTCGATGACGGTGACGTCCAGCCCGGCGTCGGCGTACCAGCCGTTGGCGAGTGCGGCGTAGATGCCGACGTGGTGGGCGTTCGGGGTCCAGTTCAGCATCACGGTCACGGGCCGGCCGGGCCCGTCGGACGTCGCGGCGTCGCTGACCGGGTCGTCGGAGGCGGGACTGCACGCGGTGAGCGCCAGCACCCCCGCCACGGCCACGGCGAGCAGGAGTGGGGGACGGGCGGGCATCGGTCGGGACATCATCGCTCCTTGTCGGTGGCGGGTGACGGGACGCGTGGGGTGCGGGTGTCTCACCAGGGCGCCCGGGAGGCGGCGGCGTGGTCGCGGGCACGTTCGGCGACCCGCCAGGGTGCAGCCAGCCGCTCGGCGGCGAACACCAGCCCGACGAGAAGCACGCTGACCGCCGCGATGACGACGACCGCGGCGAACATCTGGTCGGTGGCGAAGGACGCGCGTGACCGCTCGAGGTACAGCCCGAGGCCGGACGAGGCACCGATCCACTCACCGACGACGGCGGCGAACATGGCGTACGAGGCCGCGACCTTGAGCCCCGTGAACAGCCCCGGCACCGCGCCGGGGAGCAGCACGTGTCGCATGACGTCCCGCCGTGAACCGCCCATGGCGCGCACGAGGTCGACCTGGTCGCGGTCGGCGGAGGTCAGCGCCCCCACCGTGGCGACGGCCACGGGGAAGAACGAGACCAGCGCCACCACCAGCAGCCGCGGCAGCAGGCCGAAGCCGAACCAGACGACGAACAGCGGGGCGAGCACCACCATGGGGATGCTCTGGGAGACCACCACGAGGGGGTAGAGCGCCGCCCGCAGCGATGTCGAGGCCGCCATGGCGAACGCGAGCCCGACGCCGACGCTGGCACCGGCGACCAGGCCTACGACGGCTGTGGTCAGCGTCGAGACCGTGTGCCCGGCCAGCACGTCGGCGTTCCTGACGAGCGCAGCCGCGACCTCCGACGGGGCGGGCAGCACGTAGTCGGGGATGTCGGCGAGCACGACGACCAGCTCCCACAGCGCGACCAGCCCGACCAGCAGCGCCACAGGGGGCAGCCACGGCGCTGCTGCTCGACGGGACCGCGGCCCCGCCGGACGGGGAGCGGTCGCCGCCGGGGCAGCGGCGTCCTGAGCCGGCGCGGTCATCGGTGGCCCGCGACGAGGTCGTCCATGCCGGGCGCGTCCCCCGACGAGGAGAACAGCTTGACCACACTGACGACGGACTGTGCGCCGGCGGCGAGCGTGGCCCCGTGCGCGGCGCGGACGACCGCCCACACCGCGTCGTCCGGACCCTCGACGGTGGTACCGAGGGCACCCACCTCGTAGTGCAGCCGGCTGTCGGCGACGGCGGCGATGGCCGCCTCGATGTGCCGGTACGGCGCCGCCTCGGTGCCCGATGGCGTGGGCAGGCACTGGATCTCAGCGATCATGACGATCCTCCCTACGACGGGGAGGGTGCCGGTGTGCGGCGGGCTCGACTTCCTGCGCCGGCATGACCCGGATCAGGTTCGAAGGGTCTGTGGACTGTCCACACTCTCAGCGCACGAGGCGCTCCCCTGTCGCGAACGTCAGCGTACGCCGTCCGGTGCTCCGGCGCCGTCCGGTGCGGACTCCTCGAGCTCCTCGGCGATGTCCTCGGCGATGTCCTCGGAGAGGTCGCGCAGCTCGGAACGGACGAAGTCTCGGGTGGCCAGCTCCCCGACCGCCAGCCGCAGGGCGGCGATCTCTCGGGCGAGGAACTCCATGTCGGCCCGCGACTGGGAGGCCACCTGGCGGTCCTGCTCGAACGACACCCTGTCGCGGTCGTCCTGCCGGTTCTGCGCGAGCAGGATCAGGGGTGCGGCGTAGGAGGCCTGCACCGACAGCACGAGCGTGAGGAAGATGAACGGGTAGGGGTCGAACTGGACGTCCCCGGAGCTCAGCACGTTCCAGGTGAGCCACACGACGATGAACACCGTCATGTAGACCAGGAACCGTCCCGTCCCGATGAACCGGGCGATCGCCTCGGACGCCTGGCCGAACGCCTCCGGGTCGACCGACGGGCCACGCGGGCCGCGCCGGGGGGAGCGCGGCAGGTCGAGGCGGTCTCGGTCAGGCATGCGGTCCATGGTGGGCCTCCAGTCCGTCAGGGTCCTTGCGTCGCCACTGCTGGCCGAGCAGGTGGTCCAGCACGTCGTCCACCGACACGGCACCGAGCAGCCGGCCGTCGTCGTCCACCACCGGAGCCGCGACGAGGTTGTAGGTGGCCAGGTAGCGGGTGACGTCAGCGAGGGACGCGTCCACCGCGAGCGGTTCGGGGTCGCGGTCGGCGATGGTCGAGACCAGCGAGGACGGCGGCTCGCGTAGCAGCCGCTGGATGTGGGCGACGCCGAGGTAGCGGCCGGTGGGGGTCTCGGTGGGGTAGCGCGAGACGAAGGCCATGGTTGCCAGCGCCGGGGTGAGGTCGGGGGCACGCAGGTGCGCCAGCGCCTCGGCGACGGTCGCGTTGGGCGGCAGGATCACCGGTTCGTTCGTCATGAGCCCGCCGGCGCTCTCGTCGTCGTAGCTCATGAGCTGGCGCACCGGGTCGGCCTCGTCGGGCTCCATGAGCGACAGCAGCCGGTCGGCAGTCTCACCGGGGAGGTCCGACAGCAGGTCAGCGGCGTCGTCCGGGCTCATCGCCTCCAGCACGTCGGCGGCTCGTTCGACCTCCAGCCGATCGATCACGGTGATCTGGTCGACCTCGTCCAGCTCCTCGAGCACGTCGGCGAGCCTCTCGTCGTCGAGCGCCGCCACGACCTCGCTGCGTCGCTTGTCCGGCAGGTTGCGCAGCACCTCGGCAAGGTCGGCCGCGCGCATGGTGGACAACGTGTTCAGCAGGTTGGCTGCCCCTTGCTCGGCCTCGGTCATGGCCCATCCGGTGACCTGGTCCCAGTCGAGGATCTGGGTGTCTGCTCGTCGGAAGCGTCCGCCTCCACGCTGCACCGCGACCTTGGCGACGCGCCAGTCCCGGTGCCGGGTGGGTTCGAGGCCGACATCGAAGACGACGGCGGGCGAGGAGTCGCCGACGACGTTGACCTGCTGGTCGAGCATCTCGGCGAGCACAAGCGTCTCGCCGGGGCGGCGCTCGAAGCGGCGCACGTTGATCAGGCCGGTGGTGATGATCTGTCGTGCCCCCACGCTGGTGACCCGGGTGACGGGGACGAAGATCCGTCGCCGCAGGGCGACCTCCAGCACGAACCCCACCACCCGTGGGGGGCTGCGGTCGGTCTGGAACCGGACGACGACGTCGCGCACCTTGCCGAGCCGGTCTCCGAGCGGGTCGAAGGCGTCGAGACCGGCCAGGCGTGCGGCGAACACGAGTCCCGGTCGTGTCGTCATGGCGCCCGAGGCTAACCGGCGTCCACCGCTGCGACGACTACTCTGCCCCGCGTGCTCCGTCGGCCTGCCGTACGTGCGGTCGTCGCGGTGGCCGCCCTCGCTGCGGCAGCGACCGGCTGCGGCGGTGCGGACCCCGACCAGTCCGCCGTGACCGCTACCGCGACGGCGACGGCGGTGGCCGACCCCTCGGCGCTCGTCACGAACGGCGTCGACGAGCTGGGTGCCGACGAGGCGGTCGAGCTGGCCAGAGACGGGCTGCTCGAGGCCACGAGCTTTCGCCTCGCCGGCAGTCCGAACCGGGGGACGCCGCTGGACCTGGTCTACGT
>Ga0272441_10008939_pt1 | contig 15651 bp, 8 predicted proteins | sample SSMProp6N_FD_193582 | JGI IMG/M metagenome (GOLD analysis project Ga0272441, IMG submission 193582) | Marine sediment archaeal communities from Little Sippewissett salt marsh, Falmouth, MA, United States - SSM-Prop-6N | ecosystem: Environmental > Aquatic > Marine > Wetlands > Sediment ... | reverse complement strand
CCCCGTTCGGAGCGGCCGTTTCGTTGGTTGTCGGCGCCGGGCCCTTAGGCCCGGGAGAACGGCTTAGCGAGTCCGACGACGCCGCGCGATCATCGCCGCAGCGCCCAGACCCAAGAGGGCCAGCGTGGCCGGCTCGGGCGTCGGCACCGCGCTGCCGCCCACCGGAACCGGGTCGCCGCCGGCGAGCGTCTTGCCGGCGTGGCTGGCGAACGCCAGAACCAGCAGGTTCACGTCGGCGGCGTCCACGAGGTTGTCGTAGTTGTAGTCGCACGACGCCCAACGCGCCGTCGGGTCGGCCAGCAGACCGCCGAACGAGAGGACCAGGCGGTTCACGTCCGCCGCATCCAACTGGCCGTTCAAGTCGGCATCGGCGTAGAAGGTGTACTTGACGAGGACGCTGGTGGCGTCGACCGGTTCGCCTTCGAGGTCCGCCATGCCGCCGCCGTCCGGGTCGCTGTTATCGACGATGGCCAGCGCGTAGTCGACGGGGTTACCGTCGGCGGTGGTAATGCCGACGGCGGTGCCGGTGCTGTTCCAAAGGCCGCCGTTGAAGCCCTGGGTGACCCAGTCCTCGATTTGGCCGTACGGGCTGGCGGCATCGTAATCGACGATGAGGTTGTTGGTCATGAGGTCGAGTGCGCCGCCGGCGAGGGCGTCAATGGCAAAGACGCCGTCGTCGATTCGGACGCGTCCGCCGTCGGCGACCATGAGGCCCTCGATGACGGTGCCGCCGGCGGACTGCGTGTACTGCCCGGCAAGGATCATGGTGCTGCCGAGGCCCACGTTCACCTGGCCAGAGGTGGCCAGGTCGCCGCCAACCGTGAGGATGGTGTCGCCGGTGTCGGGCGCGGCCTGGCCTGTGGCGGCAGGGTTGAACACGGTCAGTGTGCCGGCGTGGTCCATGGCGGGCAGGGCAAACTCGTTGTAGGCCACGTCGGGCGGCGCCGCCTGCCCGCAGGCGCCCACGAGCACCTGGCTGCCGGGGGCGGTGGCCATCGGACCGCCACCGCAGCCGACGATGGACCCGCCGCGGCGGAGTTCGACCATGGCGTCGAAGCCGACGGTCAGGGTGCCGGCGTCATGGCACTCGAGGATCGACGCGTCGACGAGCAGGGTGGAGAAGTCGCCGATATCCACGGAGCCGTAGTTGTCGAGTCGTATTTCGTCCAGCGCGATGCGGCCCTCGTTCGTGGCCTCGATTAAGCCATGGTTCTCCTTGTCGTTGGTGTCGAGGCGGAGCCAGGCGCCCCCGGTGTCGGCGGAGACGGCGCCCCAGTTGACGAGTGCGGCAGCGATGCGACCGTGGCCGTGGATGCTCCGCGGCATGTCGTGTTGAACCGGGGCCTCGCCGCTGATGAGGCCGCCGGCGAGGTCGACAAGCCCGCCGCCCTGGATGCTGCACGTGGGCCCCATCATGCCCTCACTTAACAAGCAGGGGCGGAAGTGGAGTTCGCCCTCGACCCGGACGACGCCGGGGCCTCCTTGCGCGCCATCGAAGACCCCGACGGCCTGGACGCTGAGGGTGGCGCCGGGGGCGATGAGGACCTCGCCGCCGCCCGCCTCCTCGGTCTCGGGATGCCTCGTGCCGACGCCCAGGTAGCACATGTTCGCGTCGCCGCAGACCTGCATGTCGCCGTCGTTGTGGACGTCCACGCCGAACATCTCGACGTCGCCGTGGGTCAGCAGCAGGCCGCCGGCCTCTACGTGGGCGGGAAGGGTAACGGTGGAATCGCGAATAATGGCGATCGTGAGGTCATCCTCGTGGCCGGGTTCGGGCATGCCGCCGGCGGGCCCGCGGACCCAGAACTCGGGGGCGTCGCCGGCAAAGGCGTTGGCGGATGCCGGTCCGTCTCCGGCCATCAACGGCTCCATCGACGTGCCGGGCATGATGCCGGCATCCTCGATCTTGAGGATGGCGCCGCCGGAGGCGACGAGGTCGCCGCTCATTTCCTCGCCGACGAGTTGCACGTAGGCGTCGGTGATGTGGAGCATTTCGCCGAACACGTTGGCCGTGATGCCGCCGGAGATGACGGTGTGCGAGCCGGTGATCGTGCCGTAGCCCTCAACGGCGTGGTCGGTCATCAGCGAACCGCAGAGGGTGCCGCCCGCCATCCGGATGGTCTGTCCGACGCCCCCGCCCCAGTAAGATGCGTCGTGGGGGTGGAAGACGCCGTTGTCCTCGACCACGATGTCGCCGTGGCCGTCCAGTCTGCCGCTCAGGTGGGCAACGCCTTGGCCGTTGATCTCGATGACGCCCTCGTTAATGCCGGTGGCTTCCTCGGAGATGGCCACCCACAGCATGCCCTCGACCTCGGTGTAGCCGTAGTTGTCGAACATCAGGGCGCCGCCGAAGACCTCGTCGTCGACTTCGAGTTCGGCGCCGGGCGCGACCCAAACCTCGCCGTAGTTGACGAGGCCGGGGATTTGCGTTTCGCCGAAAAGGATGCTGGCCTCGGCGTCGGGCTGCCAGAGGAAGAGGCTGTACTGGCATTCGTTATCGCCTGTGGCAATGAGCTGCGGTCCGCCGGGTTCGCCGTGGCCCTGGGCCTGGGGTCCGGCCATCACGGGCATCGAGCCGAGGTGGATTTCGCCCCAGCCGGCGATGGTGGCGTCGTGGAGGCGGAGGATGCCGGCCTGTTCGACGCCGATCGTGCCCTCGTAGTTGAGGTACTGGGCGTCGTTGATGAAAAACTCGGCCCCGCCGCGCACCTGCAGGGGCGGCCACTGGGCCCACGCCTCGTGCGCAAGAAAGGCGCCGGGCGCGAGTTCCAGCACGCCGCCTTCGGCAATGATTCCGGCTTGCTGCGTCAGGCCCGGGAACATCGGGCCGGGGGCGCTGGTGGCAATCGTGCCGTACCCCGCCAGAGGTACGTTGCTCACGAACCCGCCGCGAATCTCGCCGCCCGCCAGGACGACGTAGCTATCCGGGCCGTTCCACGACGTGGGGGTGTTCGTCTCAATGATGCCGTAGACCTGGCAAAGGGCACCCGTGCCCAGGTCCATGTGATCGACTTCCAGGTGGGCGGCGCTGTCGACGAGCAGGGTGCAGTTGTCATCGACCTGAAGGTCGGCGATGTGGCAGTAGCCCTGGGCAATGCTCAATTGGCTCATGGCATTACCCGCCACCTGCACGGTGCCGCCCGTCAGCATCATGTCGTCGTAAAAGGTCGAGTTGTAGACGTCCATCGTGCTGCCCTCGCGGACGATGACGTCGGCGTGGACGACCGAGTCTCGCACGGTCGCGGCGCTGAACGTATCGACGGTCAGCGTGTTGGCGGGCATGTCGATCCAGGCCGTATCGAGCGTGAGGAACCCCGTGTCGTGGGCCGTGATGGTGGCGTCGCCGTGGACCCAGCCGCTCAGGCCGAGGTCGCCCATGCCGGTGGCCTCGATGAGGGCACTGCCGTTGGCCTCGATGCCGACACTCTGGACCGTCAGGACGCCGTAATTCCGGGCAGTCATGTTGCCGCCGCCCGCACCGTCCAGGAAGATCTCATCGACCGTAAACGTGAGGTCGTCGTCGATGCCGTCGGCCAGGATGGTGCCGATAATGCCCGCGCCGAGGGCCCGGACCTCGCCCTTGCCGCGCACCACGCCGTCGGAACGGATGGCCAACGGATACCGATGGGGCCAGGCGGTGGGCCAGGGCGGCGCCGGCAGCAACGGGTCCGCCACGGTCGCCGTGAGCGTCAGGGTGGCATCGTCGATCAGTTTCAGGTCCTGGCCGACCATCACGTCGAAGACCCCGACGTCGTTGGCCACGACCGCCATGTCGCCGACGGAGAGGAGCCGGCAGTCATACAGGCCGCCCCAGGTATCGTGCGGATAGCCTTCCGGCGTGGGTGCGCCGCCCGGCCAAGCCCACATCAGGGGGTCGTCCCAGTAGCCGGGGCCGAGGCCTTGCCACTGGGCGGTGGCAGGCTGGGCCATGGCCGCAGGTGTGGCCGCCAGGAGCGCGGCTCCCGCCAGAACAAGCAACACGCCAAGCATGCGCAGCGTCATGGTTCGATCTCCCAGGTCATGGTAATAGGGTACCCGCGCAGCGTAGTCGCTCGGCCTGCGCGCTTCAGGTCAGGAAGCGGCCGCGGCCGGCCTCAACCCGCCGGCAGCCCGCCATGAGGACGTGTGGTCCCCCCGCGCCGGTTCAAGCGGCCGGCATCCGCCCCGCCCGGGTGGGCGGGTTTGTGCTCCCGCAACAACGAAAAAGGGGCCGGACCGCCTTATGGCGATCTTGGCCCCGGGTGCTTATGCCCTCTCTACGCTATCAATGTACCTCAGAATTGGGGCGTTGTCAAATCGCGGGTGGGGCGGTGTGCCGGGATTCGTGCGCGGTGGGTCCGCCTCCGGCGGGTAAACCTCCGTACCCACCGCGCCGCAAACGTAGAATGGTGTCAGGCACCTTTTCGGACGACCGAGAAGGCGCCTGACACCGTGTTCTTGAACGCCCGACGCCGTTTTTTCAGCGCCTGCGCCGCGCGATCATCGCCGCCGCGCCCAGACCCAAGAGGGCCAGCGTGGCCGGCTCGGGCGTCGGCACGGCGCCGCCGCCCACCGGAACCGGCTCGCCGCCGGCGAGCGTCTCGCCGGCGTGGTTCGCGAACGCCAGGACCAAGAGGTTCACGTCGGCGGCGTCCACGAGGTTGTCGTAGTTGTAGTCGCACGACGCCCAACGCGCCGTCGGGTCGGTAAGCAGACCGCCGAACGAAAGGACCAGGCGGTTTACGTCGGCGGCATCCAACTGGCCGTTCAGGTCGGCATCGGCGTAGAAGGTGTACTTGACGAGGACGCTGGTGGCGTCGACGGGTTCGCCTTCGAGTTTCGCCATGCCGCCGCCGTCGCCGTCGGTGTTGTCGACGATGGCGAGGGCGTAGTCGGTGGCGTCGCCGGCGGAGGTCGTGATGCCGATCGCCGTGCCGGCGCTGTTCCAGGCGCCGCCATTGAAGCCCTGGGTGACCCAGCCCTCGATTTGGCCGTACGGGCTGGCGGCATCGTAATCGACGATGAGGTTGTTGTTGGCAAGGTCGATGACGCCCAACCCGCAGGGCCCGGCGTCGCACACGTCGTCCACGAGGAGATTGGTGGTTCGTACGGCGGTCGTCAAGTCCGGGGCGGTGGTGAAGACGGCGCCGCCCGAAGCCCGCAGCGACGCCAGGTGCTGGGCGGCGTCGAGCATGACCGTGGTGCCCGGGTTCGTCGCCCAAAGGGCGAGGGTGGGCCCGGCGTCGGTGCCGAGGATGGTTTCGCCCTGGGTTACGTGTAGGGCGGCGCCGACCCCGTGGGTCTGGGCGCCCGCAACGGTCAGCCGGTCGGGGCCGCACTTGACGAGCGTGCCACCCGCCTCAACCGTAAGGGGCCCGTTGAAAACCGTTTCGGCCTCGACGCGAATCTGCCCGTCGGCCTCGCAGACGGTGGGGCCGCCGACGGCGAAGACGTAATTGTCGCGGCCCGTGATCGTGATGTCGGCCCCGTCCTCGATGGTAAGGGACGGCACCGAGAGCACCGGGTCCGGCGTACACTGCCCGTGCACGCGGACCTTGCCGGTCGAGACGGCAACGAGCGGCGTCTGGAAGGCGGCGTCCGTATCGTAGAAGAGGCTCAGCGTGCCGCCGTTCAGGACGATCGGAACCGCCGCCATGGCCTGGGGGTGACGCAGTTCCAGCGTGCCCTGCGTGAGCACGGTGTGTGTGGCGGCAACGTCGAGGTTGGCCTGGTCGACGGCCCACTTGCCGTCGCCGGTTTTCGTGACGGTGCCCCCGCCGGCGAGTTGGCCGGCTTGGCCGGTGGTGAAGACGTGGCCGTCGTCCACGCGTATCCAGGCGCCGCCGGGCCCCATGAGGAAGCGGCGGTCGGGGTCGGCATCGAAGGTGCCGGTCACGTGCAGGCCGCCGCCGTCCAGGGTAATGGTCTGGCTGGCGGCGTCGCCAAAGTTCGCGTCCCTCTGGACCTGAAGGTAGACGGTGGGTTCCACGAGGGCGGCCTGAGCGTCGGGGCCGGCCGCCGGCGCCGCGGGCAGCGGGGCCGGGCCGACCACGAGATCGGCCTGGAACGTGTTGGTGGCGCCAAAGACCACCGTGCCCGGCACAATGCCGCCGCCCGGCGCCGGCCGGATGTACAGGGCCAGGCCCGACCCGCCGATGACGCCGTTCAGGGTCAGCGTCTGGGCGTCGGCAATCTCGAAGGCCCCGCGGCTCATGACGGTGACCTGACGGGTCGTGGCAAACGTGCCGGTGGCCCGCAGGCAGCCATCGGCCAGGAACAGGCGGTTGGCGGCATGGCCCAGCCGGTTGGTGGCGCCCACCGATATGCAGGCCGATGCGACGGTCGTGTCGCCGGTGTAGGTGTTGGCGCCCGAGAGGGTCAGAACGTGCTCGGCGGCGGCATTGGCGTGTTCCGTGCCGCTGGCCGTCAGCAGGAGCGGGGTGGTTGGGTAGATCGGGTTGTTGGCGATGCCGGCCGCGATCTCGAGCGGTTCGAGCAGGTGGACGAAGAGCTCCGGCGAAGCCCCCGTGGCTCGCGGGTAGGCCGTGAGCCATCCGTTGCGGATGTCGGCGACCCCGGCCGCGGCGGGCGGGGCCTCGTCCGAGACGAGCAGGCCGCCCGTATCCAGATACAGCGTGCCTCCCTGGAGGTTCACGTCGGGCTGGCTAACGAGTTTCAGGGAATTGATGGCAAGGTTGCCCACCGATGCCACGTTCTGGTTCACGAGGACGTTGGCGGTGGCCCCTGCGAAGAGGTTGTTCAGGGTGTAAGCCGTCAGGGGCACGACGCCGGTGGGCGAGGCCGCGTACGAGGCCCAGTTGGGTCCGACGCGTGCAAAGCCGCCGATGAGGCCGTCCTTCAGGGTGGGGCCGCCCGGTTCGCTGATGAGCACGCGGGTCGTGCTGCCGAACACGTCACCGCGGAAGTCGACGGTTCCGCCGTACCAGCCCACCAGTTGACTGAGATTGATGATGGTGGTGCCGGTGGCGGGGTCATCGGCCGGCTGGGCCTCGATGACGGACGCCCCCGGGTACAGGCTGACCTGGGGCACGTGCTCCATGACGTACGATCCGGCCCGTCCGATGAGCCGAAGGGTGCCGCCCCAGAGTTCCACGGGGGCATCGATGCGGTCGGCCCTGGCATCGGCGGCGTTGTCGAGTTCCAGGACGGCGCCCGCGTGGGCCCGCCAGAGTGTGGCGTTGCGCGCTTCGGCAAGGCTCGCCAGCCGGAACACGTTCGCTCCGGGCCCCACGTCCACATTTCCCAGAATGCCGGGCGCCGCGTTCGTCGCGGTCACGGTCACCTGGTCGCCTTCGATGAGGAGGTCTTTGTTTGCCCACGTGCTGAGCGTGCCCGAGACGGTCAGGTCCAGGGCCTCGCCGGGCGTGTTACGGAAAACGAGGTCGTCGGCCGCGGTCACGGGGACTTGGCATTCCAGCGTGCCGTACCCTGCGAGCAGGGCCGACTCGACCCCCGTGGCGTTGAAGGTCAGGAAACCGGCCCCCGCGGGGAACAGCGCCATGCCCTGGCCCGCCGGGTCGGCCAGGTGCAGCTGGCCGAGCGTCACGCTCTGGCTCAGGTCGATGGTGAGCGGCGCCGGCAGGTCCACGTCCAGGCGGGCCACGTCGCCGATGCCGTTCGGGACGGTCGGGGGATCCCAATTGGCCGGGTTGGCCCAGGCCCCGTCGGTGAGTCGGGTCCAGGTGGCCTCGGTCGAGGCGGCGTCGCCCGCCGCCGCGAGCAGCAGGCCGGCCGCGGCCGTCCAGACGAGAACGGTGTGTAGGCGCATGGATTCTCCGCCCAATGTGGGGGGGGAATGGCAGCCACCGGCCCGTTCGTTCGCCGGAGCCGAACCCCTCGCCCTTTGCGTGCGGGTCGCCGAGGATGGCGAATCCGCGCTCTGGTTGCCCGGGCCACGCCGCCGCACGCACGGTCGGCCGGCGCAGGGCACTACGGATCCAGACTAGAGTATAGACCACATTCGGGGAAAATCCAAACGACGCGGCCGCCTTTCGGCGCCAAGGGCACGCGCTCGGCCGACGCCTTGCGGCCACAAATGGCGCGTTTTGGCCGCCACGCGATGCCGAGCACGCTTAGTGGGTTCGCCGGCGCCGCACCGCCATCAGCGCGGCCCCCAAGCCCACGAACGTCAGCGTGGCCGGCTCGGGAAGCAGGACCACGCTCTTGTCTTTGCTGATGAGGAGCGTGGCGTTCGGCCCCAGGACGGCGTCCCACTGAAACGCCCACCCCACCGCGCCCGTGACCGGACCGGCCGTGCCGTCGAGCGTGGTCGGCAGGCCGTCGTTCAGGAGACCGAGCAGGTCGGCCGCCACCCCCACCTGGTAGGCCGTGGCGGCGGGCGTGACCACGGTCTCGGTCAGGCGAAGGGCGCCGAACCACTCGTCGGCCGTGTTCGGCAACGTGACCTCGACCGTATCGTCAGCCGCGCTGAGGTTGAAATCCGAGAACTGGAAGAAGTGGATGGTCTGCGCGACGGCGGCCGTGTTGACGATGCGAATGGTCTCGGCGATGTCGGCCACCCCGCTGGCCGGCGTCCCGCCCATGAGGCGGTAGTTGACCGAGATTTCCAGACCCTCCGACGCGCTCGTGTACCGCAGGAAGGCGTTGTCGGCGAGGCTGTCGCCGTCGGTATCGGACGCGAAGACGAACGGGGCGGGGTCGAGGGCTTCGAGGGGTTTCTCGGCCATCGGGCCGCCCACCGTGTCCACGCTGTACCAGAACCACTGCTGGTGCAGGATGTTCCAGTCCACGCCGTCCGGGCCGTTGACGGTCCAGATGTCCATGCCCTGGTCGGGGTCGGCGATGTCGGGCCAGATACGGGCCCAGGCGTTGCCGTTTTCGATGAGGATTGGCGCCGCCCGGATGGGCGCAGCCACGGTTGCCACCAGGATAACGCCGACCAGCAGCGCGACGGAAGTGCGCACGTTCATGGCTTCCCTCCCCGTCATGGTCGCGGAGCCACCTTCGACGCGTGCAATGCCTGCCACCGGATAAAGGGGTCCGCGTTACCTCCGTTTTCTCCAGCCCAGACTCGCCAATCCCAGGCCGAGCAGGCCGAGCGTGGCCGGCTCGGGGATGACCAGGAAATCGTCGACCATGGCGCCGTCGTATCCGCCAACGCCCACGCCCTGGCCCAGTTCGGCAAGCGGCAACTCGCCTCGCCCGTACAGGCTGTCGTTCGGACCCATAAAATCGCCGTCCAGGTCACGGTCGACCGCCAGGTACACGACGTCGCCGATGACCGTCAGGGCGATGTTGGCCGTCGAAAAGTACGGAAACAGGTCGTCCCAGTCGTCCCACTCGTGTTCCATCGACCCCCACGGCACCTGGCTGTTGTTGCCCATGAAGTAGTAGGCCGTGTCGTACAGGCCGTCGGGCGGGCTCCCTTCGTAGCCATCCTGGATCTTCACGAACACGCAGTGCTCGTTGTCGAGGTACAGGACAACCAGGGCCACATAGTGTGCCCGCGGGGCGCCCTGATAAGCCACCGTGGCCTGGATGGACGGCTCGGGGTGGTCGTACCCGTTCACGGTCATCAGGGAACACTTGTCGCTGGCGATGCTCTGGGCGGCGCCGCCCACGATGCTCCAGTCGGGCCACTGTTCGGCCCAGAACGGGCCCATGTCGCCGCTATCGGGCCGCTCGAAATTATCAAGAAACACCGCAGCAGAGGCAGGTGGGGCGATGCCCGCCAAGACAAAACAGACGCCGACCACCAACGAAACGATCAGAAGGCTCCTCACGCGCATTCCTCCCCCTCCGCACTGGCGGCTGGCGCACACGTCATACGCACCGGCGGCGCAGACTCGACCTGCACCGTCTATGCCAGACTGGTATACGCTCCCCCGGGTTGGTAGGTTTCCTAAGGGTATATAGCACAGAAACGAGCAAAGTCAAATGGAGACGGCCATTCAATTATCGGACGCTTGCCTCCCAGGACACCGCAACGTACCATGCCCCGTATGCGATACCTACCGCTTGTGTGCCTCGCGTCGGCCCTGGCAGGCCTGACGGGCTTTGGAAGCGCGGCTGTCGCACCGGCCGCCCCGGCGGACGGGAGCCCCGCCGTTCGCCTGTACGTGTCGCCCGACGGACGGGACACGTGGTCCGGCCGGCGTGCCGATCCGGGCGACGGCGACGGTCCGCTCGCCACGCTGGCGGCCGCCCGTGACGCCGCCCGCACCGTCGGCGCCGGACGGCCACACACCATCGTCCTGGCCGCCGGCCGGTACTTTCTGACCGAGCCGCTCGTCCTCGATGCCCGCGACTCGGGGCTTACGATCGAGGCCGCACCGGGCGCCGCGCCCGTGCTCATCGGCGGCCGGGCCATCACCGGCTGGACGAAGGACGGCGAGCATCTTTGGGCGGCCGCCCTGCCGGAGGTCAAACGCGGCGCGTGGGACTTCCGGATGCTCATGGTCGCAGGGCGCCTCTGCCCGCGGGCCCGCATGCCCGCCGAGGGGCGCTTCGCCCACCTCTCCACCTTCAAGGTGCCCTGGATGAGCAGCACGGGCGGCGGCTGGAAACGCAAACCCACGCCCGACGAACTCACGCGCCTCCGATACCGGCCCGAGGATCTGGAGCCCTGGATCGAACCCGCCAACGCCGAGGTCACCGTGTACCACATGTGGGACGAATCGCTCGGCGGCGTGAAGGCGATCGACCGCCAGGCCCACACGCTGACCTTCACGAACCCCCTGGGGCACCCGCCCGGGGCGTTCGGTGTGACGCAGTACGTCGTCTGGAACTGCCGCAAGGGGATGCACGCGCCCGGCCAATGGTACCTGGACCGCGCCGCCGGCAAGGTCGTGTACTGGCCGCGCGACGGCGAGGACATGACCAAGGTTCTCGCCGCCGCCCCGACCGTGGAGTCCGTCATCCGTATCGCCGGCTCGCGCGAGAAACCCGTCCGCGGCGTGACGCTGCGCGGCCTGACCGTCATGGTGGCCGACACGCCCCTGGCGGCCGGAGGATTCGGCGCCAACCGCTACGCCGGGGCCGTTGACGTCCAGAACACCGAGGATTGCCGGCTCGACGGCCTCACGATCACGGCCGTGGGCGGGCACGCCATCCGCACCCGCAACGCCACACGCCAACGCGTGACGCACTGCCACGTCCATCACACCGGGGCGGGCGGGATCTACGCCCGCGGCGACGGCATCGTCGTCCAGGACAACCTCGTCCACGACGTGGGCCTTGCGTTTCCGAGCGGCATCGGCATCCACGGCGGGGGCAAGGGCGCCCGCATCGTCCACAACACCGTCCACGACACGTCGTACTCGGCCGTCAACGTCAGCGGCGAGGACGTCCTCATCGAGGCCAACCACCTGTACCGGGCCATGCTCGTCCTCCACGACGGCGGGGGCATCTACACCTTCGCCCCGAAGCGGCTGGTGATGCGCGGCAACTTCATCCACGACATCCCCGACACGGGCGGGTACGGCTCCAGCGCCTATTACCTGGACGAACGGGCCGAGGGCTGCGTCGTGGAGCGGAACGTGAGCGTCCGCGTGCAGCGGCCGTCGCACAATCACATGGCCAAGAACAACACGATCCGCGGGAACATCTTCATCACCGAGGGGCCGATGCGGCTGACGTTCCCGCGCAGCGAGGGGTTTACGTTCCAGAAAAACGTGCTTGTGGCGAAGGGCGACATTACGTTCAACGGCACGAACGTCGTCAGGACGTGGGGCAAGAACGTTTTCTTCGCCAAGGATGGGAAGGTAGTGGGGCAGCAAATCCAGCGATATGCGACGAAGGGGACGGCGGACCTGCCGACGGACGCCGTCCTCCTCGCCGACCCGAAACTCCTGCCGGGGTGGGAGAAGGGGGTCGTGAAGTTCGCCGACGATTCGCCGGTGCGGAAACTCGGCATCCGGGACCTCGACGTCTCCGGCGCCGGGGTTCGCAAGTAGGCCGCGGCGTGCCGCGGCGGCGTCAAGTTCCCGCGCGGCGGGTCTCCGCACCCGCCGCGCTTGGCTCCGATTGTCATTCCGAGCGAGTCCCGGTGCGCCGGGACGAGCCGAGGAATCTCGCCGTGGGCTTCGCTTCGCGGGCCGCTCCGCCAAATCGCTCTTAACGCAGAGCCCGCAGAGAACCGCGGAGGACGCAGAGAAAAGCGAGACAGCGAAACGGGTAGGCCGCGGCTATCCCTTCCGCCGGAGCAATAACCTCGCCCCGCCGAGGGCGAGCAGCATCCGCGTGGCGGGTTCCGGCACCGTCAACTGGATGCCGGAACTGTTCGCCGGCACAAAGACCAGATGCTCCCGATCCGGAAGGCTCACAATCGAGTTCGTATGCCCGGTATTGCCCGCACTGAGCAGCAAACCAAAGGTCCCGTTGTGGTTGTCCGTGACGAATGCGTGGAGGTTCTGGTAATCCCAATCACCGCCGTACTCCTCGAAGCAGAACCACCACTGGCTGCCGTCGCCGTCCGGAATGTAAGGCTCACTCCACTTGCTGCGGAAATCGTCGGCGGAATCCATCTCCCCAAGCAGGCCCTGCGCGATGGCCCGATCGTACTGGGATGGCGATAACTGGACGCAATACTGGCCCTCCGCGAAAGGAATGTAGTAAGAACCGAACCCTGTTACCGTTTTCATTTCCACGAGATCCACGATGCCTCCGCTCGCGGAACGACCGCCCAGCAAAAACCCTACCGACACCGCTGCAACCAGCAGCACCAGCCGCCCTGAATCGTGCCGACGCATGCCACTCCCCCCCTTTCGGGCTCGTGAGTTCGTCTGCGCTGCGATATGTTCCAGCCATATATTGCATCACAAATGCACCACGGGCAAATCGAAACGCAGGATACCTCATCAGCGACCGCACGGCGAGATCTCTCCACTCGGCGTGCGACCCGCCGGCCGCACGCCTCGGTCGAGATGACAGGTGGCGCAGCGCTTGCCACCCCCGCCTCCCGAGCGTACCATAGGTCGTCATGGGGCGACTACGCACCATCCTGAGCGTCGCGGTGGCGGTGGCGCTGGCCTGGGCAGCCTGTGCGGCGGCCGGGCTTCCGCCGCGTCACGGGCCCGGCGCCAGCCCGCTCGGCTTCGCCTCGCGGCTAGAAGGGCAAAGCGGTACGACCCTGCTGGCCGGCGCACGGCCGGACGAGGCCGGCCGCGGCGCGGGGACGCCTGCTGCCGAGGCCCCGTCGGCGCCGCGGCGGCTCGTCATCCGCCCCAACCCCGAGGCCGACTGGGGCGGCGCGAGTATGGCCGACGTCTCGAAGGTCCTCCGCTCGGCCGCCGACACCCTGTGGGTCCAGGCGCCCGAGCGGCGCCTGGCGCCCATCCACGTGGAGCCGAAGGGCGGACCCATCGTCCTCTTCAAGCGCGGGCCGGGCGGCGTGTACCGCGTCCGCCTGAACACGGGCGGCACGTACTGGGCCCAGTACGCGTTCCAATTCGCCCACGAGTTCTGCCACATCCTGTGCCGGTACGAGTCCACCGAGAAGGCGAACAAGTGGTTCGAGGAATCGGTGTGCGAGACGGCCAGCCTCTTCGCCCTGCGGCGCATGGCCGACGGGTGGAAAACCCATCCCCCCTACCCGAACTGGCGCGACTTCGCGCCGCACCTCGCGTCGTACGCCGCCGACCGCATCAAGACGGCCCGCCCGCCCGAGGGCACGACGCTCGCCCAGTGGTACCGGACGCACGCCGACCACCTGCGCACGCATTCCTGCGACCGGCCCAAGAACGAGATCGTGGCCGGCGTGCTGCTGCCGCTCTTCGAGGCGAAACCCGCGCGGTGGCAGGCCGTCCAGTACCTGAATGCCGGCGCTCGCCCCGAGCCGCGCACCTTCGCCGCGTACCTGGCCGATTGGCGCGGGCACTGCCCGCCGGAGCATCGCCCGTTCGTGGACGAGGTGGCTGCGCGGTTCGCCATCCGCCTGCCCTCTGCGCCGCCGGTCAATGCCGATTGACACGCAATCGGCGCCATCCGTCTCGGCCTTGCCGGGGCTGCAAGCGCGCGGTAGCATGACGCCATGCGAACGCCACGACCCTTCCATCGGTTCGCCCTTGCCGCCGCGGCGGCCGGGGCGCTGGTCCTTGCCGCAGTGGCCGAACCCTGCCTGGCGGCGGAACCCTCGAAACCGCCGTCGCTGGCCTGGGGGCCGCCGGCCGAGGGTATCCGAATGGCGGTCGAACCCGTGGGCACGTGGCGGGTGCGCGGGCCGATGCCGTTCCGCGTCCACGTCCGAAGCGCCGCCGGTTCCCCCGTCCGCCTGCCGCCGGCCGCGACGACGTTCGGCTGGATGACCGTCATCCAGACGGTCGGCGACCAGCGCGACACGCATTACTCCGGCAAGGTGCCGATGCCGGCCGAGTCGTGGCCGGAGCAGGTGGCCGGCGAAACGCCCCTGCGGTTCGGACCGTTCGACCTCGGCCCCGGCACGTCGTACGGCCGGAAGGCGGCCCGGCCGCTGCTGACCGCCTACCTGTCCGGCAAGGACGACGACCTGCCCAAGGCCGCCGGCCCCATGAACCGCACGCTGAAGGCCGGCAAGGCCGTCGTCCGGTTCACGCTGTGCCTCACCCGCGAGGGCGGTAAGCCGGCCATCGTCAAGTCGGAGCCGACGCCGGCGGACATCGGCCCGCCCGACATGGCCTCGCTTGCCGAGGGCGACCGTAAAAAGTTCCTCGATGACCTGATGGACCAGTTCAACACGAGCCCGTGGTCGGGCCTGCAAGCCCACAACACGTGCGTCGGGCTGGGGGCCGAGGTCCTGCCGCGCGTCATCGCGGCGGCCCGCGACACGTCGCGGCCGGGGCACGCGCGGCTGTGGCTCACGACCACGCTGGCCGACATCCGCGACCCGCGGGCGGCCCAGGCCCTCGTCGCGCTGCTCGACGACCCGGCCGGCGGCGTGCGGAACGTGGTGGCCTATCACGGGCCAAAGCAGCGGAGCAAGGCGCTCGACGACGCCATCGTCCGGAAGGCCTCCGCCGACGACGCCCAACTTGCCGCCTGGGCCCTCTTGGGGTTCATGGTCCACCGCGACACGGTGCCCGAATCGGTGCTGGCGGCAGGCCTCGACAGCCGCGACCCCAAGGCCCGGGGCACCGCCGCCGAGGTCCTCGCCCGCCACGCCAGCGACGAGAACCTGGGCCACCTCGTTCGGCTCCTGTCGGACGAGAACGAGCAGGTGCGCGGCGTGGCCGCCAAAATGCTCGGCGGGTCGAACCGGCCCGACCCGAAGGTGCTTGGGGCGCTCGTCAAGGCCCTCGACCGGCCGGGCGAGTCGGCCCGGCAACGCATTTGCCAGGCCCTCTCGAAACTGACCAGCGAGAACCGGCCGTACAACCCGACGGCCGATGCCACCACACGCAACGCCACCCTTGCCGCCTGGAAGGCGTGGTGGGCCGCAAGCCGACCCTGACGGCAAACGCCTCCGGCGTCACTGAACGAGAAACGGCCGCCCCTTTCGGAGCGGCCGTTTCGTTGGTTGTCGGCACCGGGCCCTTAGGCCCGGGAGAACGGCTTAGCGAGTCCGACGACGCCGCGCGATCATGGCCGCAGCGCCCAGACCCAAGAGGGCCAGCGTGGCCGGCTCGGGCGTCGGTACGCCGCCGCCCACCGGAACCGGGTCGCCGCCGGCGAGCGTCTCGCCGGCGTGGTTCGCGAACGCCAGGACCAGCAGGTTCA
>Ga0272441_10008937_pt1 | contig 15653 bp, 14 predicted proteins | sample SSMProp6N_FD_193582 | JGI IMG/M metagenome (GOLD analysis project Ga0272441, IMG submission 193582) | Marine sediment archaeal communities from Little Sippewissett salt marsh, Falmouth, MA, United States - SSM-Prop-6N | ecosystem: Environmental > Aquatic > Marine > Wetlands > Sediment ... | reverse complement strand
AGGGGGCTCTGGGCCCGAATCGCCCCAATTCGCCCCCTGAGGGGCTTCAAAGTGCTCCCGTTGCAGGCAACGGAGGAATCCCGAAGGCGTGCGCCGAAGGGGCCCCGCAGATTGCAGCCCGGCTTGGGAGAGGATCCACATGTCCAACCTATTGGTACCGTTGCACACGCCGCGGCCTGACTATGAACGCTTCATCCGCGTGCTGACGCGCAATGAGCCGCTGCAGCGACCCCCACTGGTCGAGTACCTGGTCGACGCCCCTGTAATGCGACCGATTCTTACGGATCTGTGCGGCCGCGAGTGGGTGGACCCGATCCCCGGCGACCGAGACAGTCAGGCCGCCTACTGGGATAACTTCATCGAGTTCTGGTACCGCATGGGCTACGACTTCGTCCGACTTGAGATCGCGCTGCCCTTCCCCGCCAACCGTCTTGTCATCGAGGACACTACGCCCGGCCTGCACCAGGACAGAGCATGGGCCGACGAGCATCAAGGCACCATCACAAACTGGGATGATTTCGAGCAGTACCGCTGGCCCTCGCTCGAGCAGATGGACTACTTCCCGCTGGAATACGTCAACGATCATCTACCCGACGGCATGGGCCTCATCTCGTGCCACGCCGGGGGAATCTACGAGCACCTGTCGGCGGTGCTGTCCTATGAGGGTTTGTGCTACGCCCTGATGGACCAACCCGATCTCGTGCAGGCCGTGTGCGACAAGATAGGCACACTCATGGATGGCTACTACACACACATCCTGCAGCTAGACCACCTCATCGCCGTGTTCCCCGGCGACGACATGGGCTTCAGGACCGCCACCCTGATCTCCCCCGAGCAACTCAAGCAGTACACCTTGCCGTGGCACAAGCGCTTCCGAGATATGACGCACGCCAAGGGCCTTCCCTACTTGCTGCACTCTTGCGGGAACGTCGACGCCATCATGGATTACCTCATCGAGCAGATAGGCATTGACGGGAAGCACTCCTACGAGGACGCCATCCTGCCGATGGCTCAGGTGCAAGAACGCTATGGTGACAGGATCGCGGTACTGGGCGGGGTGGATGTGGATGTGCTCAGCCGAGCTGAGCCCGATGACCTGCGCCGGCATGTGCGCGCTCTTATCGACGAGTGCGCGCCGCGCGGGCGCTTCGCCATCGGCTCGGGCAACTCAATCCCCAGCTATGTGCCCGTGATCAACTACCTCACGATGCTGGACGAAACCCTCCGGTGAGGGCTGCTAATGGGCCGTCGACGTTACCGGCTCCCGGGCCTGGTGAGATCGACAACCCACGGCACGGGCTCGAAGCTCGTGCCACCGATGGTCCGGCCACGTGGGGACCCCTACCGGGCGAGACTGAGCAGTTTGTCCTCCCCGGCGGCATGGCGGATGCACTCCCGCGCAAGCACCGCGGTGGAGTTGATCAGGGGGATGCCCTTCAGGTCCGATCCCGGCAGAGCCAGGGGTATCTCGGTGCATCCCAAAATGAGGGCCTCGGCCCCATCGGCGATCATCCGCACGGCCGCCGTCTCCAGAGCGTCGATGGCCTGCTGTGTCACGGGGCTCGCCTTCGCCTTCAGGCCCCAGTCCGGGTGGTAGATCGCTTCCTGGACGCGACGCTGGTTGGAATCGGTCGCCAAGACGGGCTGAATGCCGCGTTGCAGCAAGGCATTTTGGTACACGGCGCTGCTGGTGGTACCGTTGGTGGCCAGGATACCCGCGTGGGAGGCCCTGGGTTGTGTACGCACGAGGAATTCAACAGTGCTGTCGATGATGTGCAACAGCCGCAAGTCGTCGCCGAACTGCGTGAACCCTTCTTCGACCACGTCCCAGATCATGGGGCAGTGCGCGGTGTTGCACGGCACGCATAGGACCTGCGCCCCAAACTGAATCAACTGCTCCATGGACCGCAGGATCTCATCAGCGGGGTTTTGCTCTATCTGCCCGAGGATGAATTCAGTGCGGTCAGGTATGGCGGGATTCGTGTATAGTAGGATTCGTAGATGGTCAGAGTCCTTCACTGCCCGCGTATTGTTGAGTATTGCGGCGTGCAGGTTTTCGCCTGCTTTGGGCCCGAGGCCCCCGACGATCCCGATTAGCTTGTTATTCATGCTTGGTCACCCGCGCAATCATAAGGACCTGGGCACGGAGTGTCAATTCGTTCTGCGCCCGGCCACACGGCACAAGGGGTGTGGCCGGTGGCGAAGGCCCGGTAAGGTGACCGCGAAGACCGCGGCCCCGCCGGCCCACCGCGAAGACCGTACGTCTGGGAAGCCATGTCAAAGCGCAAACGCAAGAAGACTGTGCCCCCGCCTGAGCAGCCACCGATTGCCCAGGGGGCTCCTTCAACTCTTAGTGAGCCCGGCGCCCGGCGTGTCCTTGGGGCTTTGCTCGTGGTCTACGTTGTCGTTGGCCTGGCCGCCGCCGTGGTCGTGCCCCACGACGCGTCGACCTCCGAGCCGCGGCTGACTCCCCCGGACGAGAGCGCCCACTGGCTCTATGTCAAGGAGCTTGCCACCGAGCGCCGCCTGCCCGTCTTCTACAAGGGCGTGGGCAACTATGAAGCCCACCAGCCGCCGCTTTACTACCTGACGGTCCTGTGGACCTATCTGTTGGCCGGCGACGCCGGGATCCTCTGGGCACGCCTTTGGAGTCTGCTTGTCAGCTCGGCCACCTTGCTGGTCGTCTGGCATATGTCGAGCCTGCTTGTGGGGCAGTCCCTGTGGATGCGCCTGGCGACTGTGGGGGCGCTGGCCTTCGTGCCCGGACGACTCATGACCATGGCCTGTGTCAGCAATGACCCGATGTTCGAGCTGTGGGCGGCGTTGTCGCTGTGGCTGTCGCTGCGTGCCGCCAAGCTGGGGGTCAGCCTCAGGCAGGTCGCTTTGCTGGGGGTGTGCCTGGGCCTCCTGCTGCTGACCAAGACCAGTGGGATCGCTCTGGCGCCGGTGGTCGGCCTCGCCCTGGTGATAGAGCCTTCGTGGCGGCGTGAGGGCCTCAAGCGGCTTGTGATACACGGGCTCGTCATCGCGGCGGTTGTGGCGTGCCTGTGGGGCTGGTGGGTTGCCCGCAACATGATGCTGTATGGTGAGCCATTGGCCCTGGAGACTTTCCAGCGCATCTTCAAGGTGGATCGGCCCGGGCCCGATTTCTTCTTGAGCCGCGGGCTCACCTACTCAGGCTATTGGATGCTCGTGGCGTGGCAGACATGGATGAGCGTCTGGGGGGTGTTCGGCCAGGCGACCGTCTACATGCCCCCCTTGTTCTATGCGATAGGTAACGCCCTGGGCGTGGCGGCGGGCGGAGGGCTGGTCCTTGGCGCGCTGCGCAGGTACGCTGGTGGGGCCGAGGGAGAGCCGGCCAAGAAGGGCATCGACAGGGGCTGGATCATCGCCGTGCTACTGCTGGTCTTGACCCTTGTGACCTTCATGCGGTTCAATACAGTCTTCTACCAAGCCCAGGCACGCTACTTCCTGGGAAGCAGTCCGATCCTCGCGGCGGTGCTTGCGCTGGGCTTTGCGGGGCTCAGCAGGCGCCGGGGGCACCCCGCGGTGGTCATGATCCCGGCCATGCTGCTGGCATTCATGTCGGTGTGGGCGGTGGTCGCATACGCCGGCGGAGGCTATAGCTTCGTTCCACCGTCACTGCAGTAGCCGCAAAGGCAGAGGCGATCGACACGACCGTGATGCGCAAAGGGGGCGTCGATGGTGAAGGTAGTCCTGTTTGTGGGAGGCCGAGGCACACGGCTGTTCGGGGGCGAGGCGCCATTGCCAAAGGCCCTCTTCGAGATCGGCGGCCGCCCCATCATCTGGCACATACTGCAGATGTTCATGGCCGCCGACATGAGGGATTTCCTTCTCCTTCTGGGCTACAGGGGAGACATGGTTGCCGACTACTTCATCAACCACGCGCCCTTCTCAGACGTGGACGTGAAGGTGACCTCGAGCGGAGCGGGCAAGGCCCAGGCACAGATCGCCGCCGATGACAGGCGACACTGGCAGGCGATCCTGTGCCCCACGGGCGTCGATACGGAGAAGGGCGAGCGCCTGCGGGTTGCCCGCCAACACCTGCAGGACGAGCCTCACTTCCTGGCCACTTACGGCGATGGCCTGTCGGACATCGACCTGCAGGCACTGGTCGACTTTCACCTGTCCCACGGCAAGATGGCCACGGTGACCGCGGTGCGCGTTCACTCGCAGTGGGGGCACCTTCATCTGGGTGAGGGCGCACGCGTTTTGGACGTGCGCGAGAAGCCGCCTCTGGACGCCTGGATCAATGCGGGGTTCTTCGTCTTCAAAAACGAAGTGCTGGACTTCCTGGAGCCTGGTGACACCCTGGAGGGCAATTGCCTGCCGCGCCTGGCCCGGGCGGGCGAGCTGATGTCTTACCGCCACGAGGGGTTCTGGAGCGCGATGGACACTTACAAGGACAATCTGGCGTTGAACGAAATGTGGGATACCGGCGCGGCTCCCTGGCACACCTGGGACTGGTGAGGCAGGGGGGCGGCCGCAAATCGCGCCGGCCATATCAGCGCGGCGCGGCAGAGCCGGTGGTACTACAGCCCAGCTCAGCGACTGAACGACTACTGATTGCGACCGACACCTATGAAACTCACCGTAGTGATGCCGGCCTACAACGAGGCCCAGACCATCGACGAGATCGTCTCACGCGTGCAGGCAGTGCCCGTTGACAAAGAGATCATCATCATTGATAACTGCTCCACCGACGGCACGCGAGAACTCGTACAGCAGCTTGCACAGCAGGACGGCATCAGCGCCATCCTGCAAGAGCGAAACATGATGAAGGGCAACTCTGTCAAAAAGGGTATCGCGGCCGCCCGTGGGGAGTTCATCATCATCCAGGACGCGGACCTGGAGTATGACCCCAACGATTTCGTGCCCCTGCTACAGGCGGCCGAGCGCGATGATACGCACGCCGTCATCGGCTCCAGGGCGTTGGGCATGCAACAGCGCGCAGAGCGCCTCCCCTTCGGGGCGTATCTGCTGGGCCGCCAGACGATCAACTGGCTGTTCCGGTTGCTGTTCTGGAGCAGTTTGAGCGACATTGCGAGTTGCTACAAACTGGCCCGCCGCGAGGTCTTCCAGGGGATGAACCTGCGCTGCGAAAGCTTTGACATGGACTTCGAGATAGCCGCCAAGTTCGCGAAGGGGGCCCGTCGGGCCGGCAAGAGGTTCGTCGAGATGCCCATCCACTATTTCCCCAGAACTGTCCGTGAAGGCAAGAAGATCGGGTGGCGTGACGGATTTGCCGCCCTGTGGACGATCCTCAAGTTCCGTTTTGTCAATTGAGGCGGAGGGAGAATGAAGCCGCGCGCAGGAATATTGGTGGCCCTAGGAGCCCTCGCCGCCGCCGTAGTGGTGGTGGGCATCGCGACGGTCAACTCCGGCCGCGCCAGGGCTCCTGTCGCGCCGGCGCCATCGCGCGCGGCGAGTCAACAAACGCCCATCGGGAAGGTGCAGGTCGGCGTCAAGGGTCTGCAACTGAAGGACTATGATGAGAGCGGCAACCTGATCTGGCGCGTAAAGAGCAGTGGCTCGATGGACTTCGACCGCGGCAAACTCATCGCCCGCGGTAGCGATATCGACTGGGAACTGAGCCGTGGCGGAGACAGCACTCTCTCCGTGGAAGCCGCGGAGTTCGTCGCGGATTATCCCGACAAGCAGATACGCTTCGCCCATGGAATACAGGTCAACGCAAGCACCGGCGAGTTGAGCTTCCGCTGTGACGGGGCCGCGTATGACCTTGATTCCGAGACTTTCAGTGCACAGGGCAAGGTGAACGCCCAGTTTCGAGACTTCTCGCTTGATGCAGGCACACTGGGCCTGGACCGACTGTCGTCCCAGGTTCGGGCAACCGACGACGTTGTGTTCACATACGCCGATTACGTGCTCAAGGCCGGTTCGGCCAAGGTGGACACGGACAAGCAGACCGCGGTGCTTACGGGGGAGCCCAATCTCAAGCGGGGGCGGTACTCGGTCCGGGCCGATACGGTCCGCGTGGATGCCGAGACCGAGAACGTGAACATGGACGGGAAGGTCCGTCTGCGGCACGGCAAGCTGCGGGCGCGCGGCAACCGCGCCCGACTTGACAAGCGCGCCGGCCGCGCCGTCCTGGAGGGAAACGTCGAGCTTTCGGATGACCAAGTGACCGCCCGCGGGCCGCGCCTGGACATCGACGAGAGCAAGACCACCGCCACGATGACCGGCGAAGCCCGGTGTAGCCTCAAATTCGCACTGTGATGGAGCTTCGCCGCAGGCCACTGGGCCCCAGCTCAACGGAGGACACAAAATGAGACGACACGCATGGCTGTTTGCGGCAGTTGCTCTCGCCTGTCTGGTTCTGACAATGGCCGCCTTTAGCGCGTCGGAGAAGAAGACGCAGAATGCGAACATCTCCTGCGAGGAGAACTTCACCTACAACTGGAAGACCGGACTCATCGTGTTCCGGGGCGATTGCCGGTTGGAGGTCAAGGGCCCTGAGAAGGCAATCCTGACCACTCAGAGACTCTCGGCCAAGTTCGGCCAGGGCAACAACCGTGTGGACTCGGTGACTGCGCAGGGCCCGGTGCACTTTGACGTCACAACCGAGCCCGACGCCGAGGGTGTCCGTCGGCACATCACGGCCGATTGTAGGGGCGAAGCCACCTTCGATGGCAAGGCCCGCGTCGTCAAGCTCACCGGGGGCGCCGAGGCCGTGATGATGCCTGTGCCTGCGCCGCCGGGTACCCAGCCGGCCAAGCTTAGCGGGCCCGTTATCGAGATCAACCTGGCCACCAGCGAGATGAACATCGAGGGCAGCTTCTACGGCGAGTTCGAGATTCCCGCGGCGCAACCGAAGCCGACCGAGTAGACAAACCACAATCAGCGAGAGCGCGGAGTCAGGCCGCGGGCGACGACGTCCCGCAGCCGCTCCTTATACATCATGGCACTAGAGGCAATCGACCTACGGAAAAGCTACCGCGGGCGCGAGGTGGTCAGGGGCGTCAGCTTCGCCGTTGAGCGCGGAGAGATCGTCGGTCTGCTGGGGCCCAACGGCGCGGGTAAGACCACGAGCTTCTATATGGTCCTGGGGCTGGTCCACGCCGATGGCGGGAGTGTCTTGTTCGAGGGCCAGGACCTCAACGGCCTGCCGATGCACGTGCGTTGCCGCCGGGGCCTGGGCTATCTGGCGCAGGAGCCCTCTGTGTTCCGCAAGCTCACTGTGCTGGACAACCTGCTGCTGATCCTGGAGCTGCAGGGCCTGGCAAAGGCGGCCCGAGTGACGCGAGCGGAGAAGCTGCTGGAGAAGCTCGGGCTCTCACACTTGGCCGGCTCCAGGGGGATCGTGCTGTCCGGCGGCGAGCGTCGCCGCGTCGAGATCGCGCGCGCCCTGTGCACCAATCCCTCCTATATCCTGCTGGATGAACCTTTCACCGGCGTGGACCCGATCGCCATCGAGGACATCCAGAGCATCATCACGAACCTGCGCTCCGAAGACATGGGAATCCTCATCACCGACCACAATGTCCGTGAGACGCTGGGCATCACCGATCGGGCCTATATCATCTCCGAGGGCAGTATCCGCACCCAGGGCACCTCACAGGAGCTTCCTAACGATCCCATTGCGCGCAAGTACTACCTCGGAGAAAGGTTCCGGATGTAGCTCCGGCGGCGCTGCTGCAGGCCTCCTAACCAAATGAAGATCATCGATCGCTACCTGGTACAGCATTTCGCCGGCCCCTTCCTGGTCGGCGTGGCGGCCTTCGTGGGGATTCTCCTGGGCATTGGGGAGATCTACAAGGCCGTCCAGCTTGTGGTGCGCGAGGGCCTACCGCTGCTGCTGGTGCTCGAGAGCTTCTTCCTACGGATGCCCAATGTGATCGCGCTGACGATGCCGATGGCCACCGTCTTCGCGGCGCTGATGGCCTCGGGCGAGCTGTCCAGCCACGGCGAGGTAGTGGCCATGCGCGTAGGCGGCATCAGCGTGTGGCGGCTGTCCGCGCCTATCGTCATCGCCGGGTGCGCGGTGAGCATCGTCGCATTCACCTTCAACGAATCCGTGGGACCGGCATGCAACCGGCGAGCCACGGCCATCATCCAACGATACGTGCGGGATCACAAGAACCTGGACCGCCCCCTGACGCTGCAACTGCCCGAGGACGGCCCGGCAAGGCTCCTGGTCTACGCGGACAAACTCAGCGTGCGCGACCAGGGGATGTCCAACGTTACGATTGTGGAGCTCAAGGGCAACCGGCCGCCGGACACCTACTTCGCGCAGCGCGCCAAGTGGCAGGGGGAGCAGTGGGTGTTGCTGAATGTGGAGCACAAATTCCACCGCCTCGACAGCAAGGGCGAGTACCACGAGGTGCAGGTCAGGGAAGACGAGCTGGAATACGACATCGGCAAGACGCCCGAGCAGATGCGCCGGGGGCGCAAGAGACGCCCGGAAGACCTGTCCCTGAGTGAGCTGTTGGTGCAGTCGAACAAAGCGGCCATGCCGGCCGGCACGCGGACGTTGGGCAAAAACTGGCCACTGGTGTTCCGCCAGCACTACCACATCCGCGTGGCGGCGCCCTGGGCCGCCCTGTGCTTTGCTGTCCTTGGATTCCCCCTGGGGATGCGCCCCCAACGCACGAGCACGGGAATGGGCTTCGGCCTCTCCCTGGCCATCGTGTTCGTGTACTACATCGTGTTCAACGTCCTGAAGGCCTTCGGCGAGCAGGGGGCGATGTCCCCATTCCTCGCGGCATGGGTGCCCAACGCGGTGGTGCTGGCGGTGGGACTGGGACTGACGATAGACGTGTCGCGCTGACGGACCCGTACGACGGCAGGCAGGGAGGGCGTCGGACGCGGGCAGCCGTAAAGGCCGCCCCCGACGGGGCCCCCGGACGGTCCTTCCCATGTCCACAAACCTGATTATCGCGATCGTGGTATTGCCCCTTGCGGGTGCGGCTATTGCCTGGGCCGGCGATGTCATTGGTTACCGGCTGGGCAAGAGCCGACGCTCGCTGTTTGGCCTGCGTCCGCGCACGACGGCACGCCTCGTGGGCATCCTCGTCGGCGCAGCGCTGCCCCTGGCCGGGCTCCTCTTCGCCATGGCCGTCAGCCAGGATGCCAGGGACGCCCTTCTGAGGATCCGCGAGTTGCGCAACGAGGCCGCCGACCTATCCAGGCAAAACGAGGGCCTCAAGAAGATCAGCCAGAAGGCCAGGCAGGACGCCCGCGGGGCCCGAGCCGATGCGCGCACCGCAAGTGACAAGCGCGCCAGGGCCGAGGGGCACCTCGCCCAGGCACAGACGGATCTGAAGAACACCAGCCGGTCACTCACCGAAACTAAGTCCTCCCTTTCCTCCTCCCGCAGCACCCTGCGCACGACCCAGGGCACTCTTGGCCGGGTGCAAGACAGGCTCAGCGACACGCGGCAGCACCTGAGCAATACCAGCAAGCTTCTAGCAGCCAAAGAGAAGCTTCTGGTCAGCTACGAGGCGGAGTCCGAGGAACTCAAGAAGATCCGCCGCGAATTCGAGGCAGCCAAGGAAGAGCTGGACAGCCTCGATCTGAAGCTTGCCGATAAACAGGAGGAGCTCGAGGACTACCAGGTGTTCATCCGGCGCTACCGCATCGAGCGCCGGGCGATCATGGCCCAAGATGTGGCCTTTGAGCCGGGCGATGAGGTGGTCCGCGGCTTCATGGAGTCGGGCTGGAGCACCGAGCAGCTCACAGCCACCCTTTCGGAGTTGTTGCTTAGCGATTACGCGAATGCGGCCGCGGCCAGCCACGGTATCAGCCCCGGCCCCGCGGGTCGATCAGTGGCCGCGGTGTGGCCCTTGCCGCCGGGAATCCCCATCAGGGATGTGACCGAAGAGAGCATCGTCGCCGAGGTCGCTCGCCAAATCGCCCGGGGCGACGAACCCACCTATGTGGTCATCGTCCGGGCATGGCACCGCGCCTTCGAGAACCAGGCGGAGCCCATGACCGTGGAACTGTGGGCAGCCCCGAACAAAGTGGTGTTTGAGGCCGGAGAGACCGTCCTGACCACTACCATTGATGGCAGTCTGCCCCGCGGCCAGGTTTTTCCCCTGCTATGGCAGGCCATCCGCGGCATCCGCCGCATCGCGGCGAATCGTGGCATGCTCCCCAGTCCGAAGACGGGCCACTACGGCGAGGTGCCCGCCGAGGAGATGCTTGCCACGCTGGATGAGATACTGGGGATCGGCGGTCCGGCCCAACTGCGCATACGGACCAAGTCCGAGGCCCGCGTCGCTCAGCCCGAGGAGGCGCCCATGCTGGTCGAGCTTGAGGTGCAAAGGGTGCCGGCAGAGTGACGAGGCATCAAGGCCGGCCCCCAGTCATCCTGGCGGTGGACCCCGGGCGCCACAAGTGCGGCTTCGCCGTCTTGACCCTCGATGGCGCCGTTGAGGGTCTCTGGGTGGCCCCGCGGACCGAGTTGGCACAGGAGGTCTGTCGAGTCGTGGGCGAACTGCCCGTGCAGGCCGTCTTGGTCGGTGACAGGACTGGCAGCAAGCAAGCCCTTGCCGAGCTTGGCTCCCATGACTTACCCGCCCCCATCCGCACCGCCCCCGAGCACGAGACCACCCTGCGGGCGCGCGAGCGCTACTTCCGCGACAACCCCCCGCGCGGGTGGCGCAGGCTCATCCCGCGGGGCATGTTGCTGCCCCCTCGCCCGGTGGATGACTACGCGGCCCTGGTGATGGCCGAAGACTGGCTCGCCGCGCGACGTAGCCCCCGCGCCGACGCACACTAGGCTCCCCCCTGCTCATCCCACACCACAGTGCCACGCATTCGGTGAAGGTGCCATCAGCCCCTGCGGCGTATTGGCGTTCATCTGCCGCTATTGGAGGCGTTAATGGCCCATGAACGTGATTCTTATTCTGTGTGACCAACTCAGCGCCCGGTGGCTGGGCTGCTATGGCAACGATGCCGCCGCCACACCCAATATCGACGCCCTCGCCGCCGGAGGAACGCGGTTCGAGCGCTGCATCTCGAACTTGCCCGTGTGCATGCCCGCCCGCTCGACGATCATAACCGGCCGCAGCGCCCAGAACCATGGCGTGTTCTACAACGGCTGGGAGCTGGGCCCCGGGGCGCCCACCTTCCCGCAACTTTTGCAGGCCGGCGGCTTCCAGACGCTGGGTGTGGGCAAGTTCCACCTGGAATGCCACGGCCGCAGCGCGCACAATGACGTGCTCAAGTATGGCTTCGACAGTGCCCAGACTACAGAGGATATCCGCGCCGGCGATTGGCTCGACTGGGTCGAGAAGGAGCGCCCCGAGGATCACGAGCGTGCCCTGGCGACGGTCTGGCCCATGCCTCACCTATCCGACTACGGGCCCGACCACCGCAACCTGCTCGAGCAGGTCCACGCCGCCCGCAAGAAGCACCCTCCCGAAGCCAAAGCCGACATGACCTACGCCTCCGTCGTGCCCGAGGAGACCTGCCAGACACGCTGGATCGGCGACAGGGCCATCGACTACCTCAAGGGCCGTGACACGCAACGGCCCTTCCTGCTCAAGGCTTCCTTCGTTGACCCTCATGATCCGTATGATCCTCCGGCCTCGTACCTAGACCGCATCGACCCAGGGCGGGTGCCGGAGCCCGTCACGAGCGATGATGCCTCCCTGGGTGCGGTGTTGGAGCGCTTCTCTCGGGTGCCCTTCATTCACCGCTTCGAGGGCCTTGGCAGGGACGACTGGCTGACCATGCGCCGGCACTACCTGGCCTCGGTGGCGTTCATTGATGACCAGGTCGGGCGCATCATGCAGACCGTCCGGGAGGAGGGGCTGGCCGAGGATACAGCCATCATCTTCACCGCCGACCACGGGGATGTACTGGGCGACCACGGCCTGGCGGCCAAGGGCGCATGGCACTTCGACGCGTGCTATCGCGTGCCTTTGATCATCGCGGGTCCGGGTGTCGAGCGCCAGGTAGTCGACCGCACTGCCACCTTGCTGGACATCTTCCCCACCGCGATGGACCTGTCCGAGGTGGACTGCTCCGTGCCCGTCGAGGGCATGAGCTTGCGCCCGCTTCTCGAGGGCGGCGGCGACCTTCCTCGGCCTGACGCGGCCCTCGTCGAGTCCCATGCCAGCTACGCCGTCCACGAACTCTCGGTGAAAGCCACCTCGGTGGTCACGCCCCAGGCCAACATGACCCTGTTCGGCGATGGCGCCGGGATGCTGTTCGACCTGCAGAGCGACCCTGTCGAGAGCGTCAATCTGTGGGACGACGCCGCGGCACAGGGCCTGAAAACGGAGATGAAGGACTTGATGTGCGACCTGCTCATCGCGCAGAACGTGCCGCTGCCCCACAGGGGCAAGCACCCCACCGCCCAGCACTGATGCACCGGGCGATCCAGAATCCTATGGGCAGGTAATCGGCCATCTGCATAGAAGGTTCCGACGGTTGCGCTGCACACGGGAAGACGCCGGACCACAAATCCACCAATGAATGGAGGTCGAGTCTCATGCCGGAGTTCCTGAACCCCTTTGCCGGGATGACCCCGGACAGGAAGATGACGCTGCGCGAGTTGACCCGGGCCATTCGTCTGGCGTTAGCCGCCGAAGAAGAGGCCGTACACCTTTACGAAGCCCAGGCGGATGCCACCGACCATCCCCTGGCCAAGGCCGTGCTGCAGGACATCGCTAATGAGGAGAAGGTCCACGCGGGAGAGTTCCAGCGGCTGCTGAGCATCCTGCTGGAAGATGAAGATGCGCTGCTGGCCGAGGGGGCCGAAGAAGTCGACGAGATGGCCGAGGAGGCCTCGGAGTAGCGCCCATTTCAAGACCTGGCTGCCGGGTGTTCCCGCAGCCGCGGGATCGGGTCCCGGCAGGGGTTTTGAAACCACTTCTGGCGCCGTTTGAGTTCGCGACGCCGTAGCAAAGGGCCCTTTGGGCCCGCGCACAACGTGACCAAGCTCCCCGCCGACCATCCGGCGGGGAGCTTGCTTTCATTTCTCCGTTCAGCCCGTGGGCAGGCGGCCGTGCTCCAGGACTGTCCGGTTGATGGCCTGCATTCCCGCGAGCCACCGATCAGGCGGCATGTCCTCGGTGATCCCGATGATGAAGCCGTTCCCCGGCGCCGCTTCATGCAGGATCTGCCTGCACGCATCCTCGATTGCCTCGTCAGGCTTCAGGAAGATGGAGGAGGGGAAGTTGATCCAGATCACCTTGTCGGGCCATGCCTTGCGGGCCTCCGCTACGCTCAGATCGCAGTCCGGCGGAGGCGTGAAGGCCTCCACGTAGTCCATCTTGCTGCCTGCCACCAGATCGGCGAGAGCCCGGTTGTTGGCGTCGAAGTGCACGCCCATGAGCTTGCCGTGCTCGTGCATCACATCGGCGAACTCCTCATAGTGGGGCAGGATGTACTCCTCGAAGCGCTCGACACCCACGATCTCCGGGCTCACGTTGCCGCCGTAGTTGGCGCACAGGGCCGGTGACCTCGCGACGATCTCATAGATCCGCCGCCTGTCTCGGGTCAGGGCATCGTATAGCCTCATCACCTCATCGCGGTTGTCGGCCCACTCGATGGCGAACTGCTCGACACCCAGGATGCGGTAGATGATCTCCTGCAGGGGCGAGTACGCCACCCCGGCGCGCATGGTTGCGTCGCCGCCCATCTCCTGCTGTTTGCGCAGGAAACCCTCGTAGGCCGGGTAGTGCTCCCGGGCGGTGATGGTCGCCAATATCTTCTTGTAGTCCTCGGGGCCCTTAAAGAGCTTCTCGACATTCCAGGAGGTGCCCGGCGCGGGCTCATCCACCCGCGTAAGGTCTCCCTCGGGGGTGTGGATGGTGGTCCGCACCCGGGTGCGCCCTTCTTCAGCGTACGTCACCGTCTCCTGGCTGATGCCCGGATTCCGGGTGCCGTACACCCCCGGCCCGCGCTGCACAATGCAGAGCCCCTCGTTGCGCAGTTGCCGTTCTCCCTCGCATTGGGGGATCATGCACTCATAGACGGTGAATGGCACGTGGTCGATGTCTTCGAAGCGCAAGGCGGCTTCAACGCGCTCGCGGGGCGTGTAGGTCTCGGGCATATATCTCTCCTTGTGGGCGGCAGGTGGGCCAGGTGTTCGAGCCGCGGCACCGGCCCACGCCGTGGGCGATCCTGCCATCATTCATCCGATGGCGCGCGTTTGTGCTCGATGCGCGCCCCGGCATTCGGCAACGAGGACGAGCCCCGCTCGTGCTCGTGGCACCTCACCCCCCGCCTTCGCTGCCGTCAATTGCCTTGCCGGTCTTCCCCCTCTCCACGCGTGGATGAGGGGGATTGAGGGGGTGAGGTGACGCTAGTTGCTCTGCCGGTCTTCCCCCTGCCCGATCGCGAGCTTGCGCTCGCGCTCCTTTGGCGCGGAGGATCGAGAGGGTGACGTCGCTAAGCGTGATTCTCGCGCCGAGGCAGCCGGTTATCCGTCTCGATGAGCCGCTCCAGCAGCCGGATCAGCAGGTCCTTCTTCAGCCCCTGATGCTCAGAATCGTCCCACAGGTTGTTGAGCTCATTGGGGTCATTGTGCAGGTCAAACAGCTCCCCGTAGTCCTGCCCGGCGTACATCGTAATCTTGTACTGGTCGGTGATCAGCGTCCGCAGGCGTAGGCCCAGGTAATCCTCATCGTTCTCGACGACCACGCTGTCCTGAAGCGGAGCGCTGTCTCCCTGTAGCTGCCGGGCAAAGGACACCCCGGGCCATGGCGCGAGCTGCTGGGGCGTCTCGGACTCGACGGCCGCCTGCCCCTCGGGGATGGGCACATTGGCAAGGTCCAGTATCGTGGGGGCGAAGTCCAGGTAGCTCACGAGCTGGCTGCTCTGGACGCCTTCGGGGATCAGGCCCGGGCAGCTCCAGATGAAGGGCATGCTCAGCAGCCCGTTCATGTGGAAGGGGCCCTTGTTGATGATCCAGTGGTCGCCCATCATGTCCCCGTGGTCGGATAGGAAGCAGACCACCGTGTTGTCGCGCAGCCCCAGACGCTCGAGGGTGTCCAGGATGCGCCCGATGTTGTGGTCCACGTGGGAGATCATCCCATAGGTCAGGGCAAGAATCTCCCGCAATTGGGCGTCATCCATCTTCGTCGGGGCGCCGCGGCCGCTGAGCTGCAGCCAGCTTTCGTAGATCTCCATGTAGAAGGGCGCCAGGGTGTCCAGCTCTCCCTCGCGGCGGGCGGGCATCACCACATCATCAGGGCTGTACATGCTCGCCCACGGCTCCGGCGGGCAGTATGGATGATGGGGGTCGGGGAAGGAGCACCAGGTGAAGAAGGGCTCTCCCGCGGGCTGCTGCTCGAGGAAGTCGATGGTCCGATCCGCCACCCAGGTGTTGTAGTGCAGCTCCTCGGGCAGGGCGTTGTGCCAGGCCTGCTCGGCCTTGTGGGGAGTAGGCTTGCCCACCGACTGGGGCCACAGCTCGAGACCCTCGGCGTTCTCGGCCTGCAGCCAGCGACGGTAGCTCCCCGTGGTCCCCGGTCCGTGACCGATGGTGATCTCAGCGCTCTGCAGCCCGAAGTACGGCACCGGCAGCTGCTTAAGCGCCCCGCTGTTCCAGTACGCGTAAGACTCCGCCCACTCATTTGGGTCTAGAGATTCCGGGTCCACGCCTTTGGGCGTCTGGAAGGGCAATAGGTGCAGCTTGCCCACCGAATGCGTTCGAT
>Ga0272441_10008936_pt1 | contig 15654 bp, 44 predicted proteins | sample SSMProp6N_FD_193582 | JGI IMG/M metagenome (GOLD analysis project Ga0272441, IMG submission 193582) | Marine sediment archaeal communities from Little Sippewissett salt marsh, Falmouth, MA, United States - SSM-Prop-6N | ecosystem: Environmental > Aquatic > Marine > Wetlands > Sediment ... | reverse complement strand
AGTGTTAACTATTGTGTCGCACTTGGTAATTTAGCATGTGAAACTAATACAGAAGATGGCATAGTAGCAGTTGGATATAATTCACTACAAAACTGTGCAGCTGAATATAATACTGGTGTAGGTTACGCAACATTAGTAAATGCCGCAGGTGAAGGTAACTCAGCATTTGGCTACGAAGCTGGAAATGCAATGACATCTGGATATGGTAATACATTAATGGGTCAATATGCTGGTTCTAATTTAACAGATGGGTTTGGTAATACACTATTAGGTGCTGCAGCTGGTAGAGATTTAGAAATTGGAGATGAGAATGTACTCATTGGAAGGGGTGCTGGTGCTAACTTTCCAGCAGATATAAGTGATTGTGTTTTTATAGGCAATAGTGCAGGTAATGCTAATACACAAAATTCAATAACTGGTATAGGATATAAAGCATTACAAAATAATACTGGAATAGAAAATACAGCAGTTGGATATCAAGCACTTATTGCAAATCTCGGTGGTGAAGGTAATTCAGTTCTTGGACATCAATCGCTTGTTAACAATACTACTGGTAATTATAATACTGCCATTGGAAGAAGAGTATTATTTGATAACACTGATGGAAATTCAAATACTGCAATTGGAATGAAAGCTGGAGAAACTGCAGATGCTTCAAACTGTGTATATGTGGGGTATTATGCTGGTAAAAATAACACACAAGATAATATTGTAGGTATTGGATATCAAGCTTTACAAAATAATACTGGTGTTAACAATACTGCAATAGGTTACAGTGCAATGGATGCTGCAGTAACTGGTGCATATAATACATCATTAGGATATAATTCATTAGGTGCTGACACAAGTGGTGGAAGCAATACAGCAATTGGTAACAATGCATTAGCTGCTAATACAACTGGTAATTATAATACTGCTTTAGGTAGTAGTGCTGGACAAAATGCAGCTGTTGGTATTCATAATAATGTATATCTTGGTTATGCGGCTGGCATAAGTAATACAGCAAGTAACCGTTTATACATAAACAGTGGAAGTAGTGAATATCCGTTGATATGGGGTAGATTTGATACTAATGTTGTAAAGTTTGGAAATAATGATGATGATTTCTTTATGAAGTTCTATCAGAGTGGTACAATGTCGTACATTGAAGGCTCTGGAACTTCTACAGAAGATTTAACAATTAAAGCAAATCAAAGTGATGATTACCCAAAAATAACATTGAATGGTAGTGCTGAAATACGTTCATATGTAACAGATACATATCTATGGAGATTCTATAAGAATGCTAGTGAATGTATAAGATTAACATCTGGCGGTGGTGAATCAATAATATCAGGTCATACTAATAGTTGTACTCGTTTACAAGCACTGACTACGATTAGATTTTGGGCTGCAAATACAAGTGGTATATTTGATATGGTAGATGGTGGTGGATGTGCAGAGCTTAAATCATATCAAACAAATGATGATATATACTTACATCCAAATGGTAGCGGAGTTGTGAAGTTTGGAACATATGCTGCACTATCTGGAGAAACTGTACAAGGGTATATTACAATTAAGGATGCAGCTGGCAATACTAGGAAGCTGGCAGTGGTAGCATAAAATTAAAAATATAATAGGAGATAGATAAAAATGGTAAAAGTTGAAGTAGAAGTAGAAGAAGTAGAAGCTAGAGCATTGAATGAACTTATGAAAGATGCAAAGACCCCAATACAGATGGGATTCATCTTAGAAGTTTTTAGAAGAAAACTAGCTAAAGCATTCAATGACAAAATGCAGAACAATATACTAGACGAAGCTGAAAAAATATTGGTTAAGAAAGAAGCTAGCAAACCAAAAACAAAGGTGAAAAAGGATGAAAAATCTGAGGGAACTGATAACTAAAATAGAAGCTATAGTTAGAGAAGCTGAAATAATTAGAAACAAAACTGTAGAGGAAAAGGGTGCTAGCTTTCTAAGAATACCAAATAAAGATATTCTGCTCTGGTTAGCAACGAAGCAACTTGAAAACGATATTGAGATTGAAAAATTAAAAGCTAGATTCAAAACTTTAACATTGGTTGTACTAGCAATAGCGACTGCTGTAATAAGCGGTCATGTTATTTAGAGGTATTAAAATGAAATGTGACAAACCATTAGGATTACCAGAAGGTTCAGTTAGAGCTATACTATCAATTGGGATTGTATTCTCAACACTCGCAGCTATGCTGTTAGGTAAGATTTCAGTTGAGAACTATCTAATTGTTGTTAGTGTAGTTATGGGATTCTACTTTGGTACGAAAAATAAGTGATTGGATGCACCCATTCGTTCCAATCCTTTGTGGGTTCTTAGTTGGTCTAATGACATGCACAATTCTTTCTTTTTACAAGTGGGTAATGGATTATATTAATAAATAGAAATAGTAAGATATGAGGGTTCTATCTCCTATCTTTGGCTCTTAATCCTTCATATCTTACTACATACTTACTTAGAAACTATACTTTTAGGTTGTAAAGCTGGGGATTTACGTTGAAAAAGTACCTTTCTAAGCTTTTTTCTTAGGGAGAGATTTTTTATTTTTGCGTTTTGTGTTATCTTCAGTTGTGAAAAAATCACGCCAAAATGGTGAATCAGTGGAATATATATCAGCCGTTCCATCATCATTCTCTTCAACCAGAATAACATAACAGCCTTTAGGTTTCCACTCTTTATTATTTTTTTTGTCGGGTATCTGTCGCTCAAAGCTCACTAACTATCACATCACCGTTTTGTTTAATCTTATTATCTTCATATGGATGTAGCTGTCTTCTTTTTATTTCATCCATTGCACATTCTAGTTCACCGATGAATTCTTTATATTGATTATAACTTTTACATTGCTTCTTAGCTAGTGCGAATAAGAAATAGTTTAGATTACCATTTGGTCGTATTACGTGACCGAACAGCTCAATTATTCTATTCATAACTCTCCTATTCTCTTTTTCTTTTATGTATGGCATCACTATCACCTTTAATTAATTTTTCAAGTCTTTCCAATTTCTCTCTTTTTGTTCTACTAATGAATCTACCATCAAATATATAGTGCATTTGTTCAAGCATTATTTCTACATCAGCCATCTCTGTTTCAGCTAGCATCTTAGCCATTGCGTATTGTTTGTTAGTTTTACATCGTTTAAGTTTAAGTATATATTTAATAAGCTTACTTAGTTCAGTTATTAATTCTTATGATTCTTCAATCAGCATATTAACTTGTGCTTCTTTACCCCATAGTTCTATTGCTTTTCTGTATTTGTTATCTACCATCTGTTTAATAAAAGTCATACTATTCTCAAACCTCTCTTTATTTTTAGTATAATTTTTTATAACCTTCTTCTTCTAACCATTTACTGAATTCAAACATGTTCTTGAATAGCCTACCACTGCTCATATATACTAAAGCTCTGAGCCACGGATGGTTGTGATACTTGCTTGTTATAACATAAACTGGAATACGATAGAGATATGCTGCTGCAAAAATCTCCTGACATGTTCCAATGGTCGGTGCATCAAAGAACGCCACTATACCATCACTTTGTCGGATTAGATTAAGGTCTTCTTCCATTATCCTAATACAATCTATTATTTTCCAATCAGGAAGTCCTTTATCCTGTTCTCCTTCTGGTAGTTCTTCCATTCTTTTTATTTGTTCCATTTCCCATTTGTTCCTGTAGAATGGATTGACTAAGTTTATGTTATACTTTTCTTCTATTCTCAACTGCCAAGCTCTTACTATTCTACGAAGTATGAAGCTATGAGCAAGATAATAGTTTTTTTTTGCTTTTATTATCATATCACTCATTTAATCACCATAGCATAAATTATAAAGATGTATAAGTATTCTAATAGTTAAATATGATAGTAATACTATACCTGTTAACATTATAAATAAGTTAATTAATCCAATAATGAAATTCATTCTATCACCCAAAGAATCCTATATGTCTATATTTTGTCACAAGTCTAATTGCTATTATATTAATTAATAAATCAGCAACTGATACAATTATTGATAACGGTAGATTTGATATTGCATAACCTACCAACATACAACTAAGAGCAAATAGTTTTACTCTATAGTGTGTAAGACTAACTCCATCTGTTTTTTTATCTTTATATAGTTTGCTAGCCTGTCTAAATCCAGCAACTAGGAACGATAGTGTTCCAACTGCAAATATGACATCAACTAAATCAACTACTAAGTTCATTTAAATACCTCATAGCATTATCTGGAAATACTGTTAATACTCTTTTATATCTTCTTGCAACTATTTTAGCTACATAGAAATTAGCACCTGATGATAGACCAGCGTTTATCCCGTAGTTTTTCGCTAGTACCTTTGCACTACATACTGCTGTACTATGTGATACTTCTACCTCTTTTGGTTCATATGTTGGTGATAGATGTAGGTCTATACCATCACATATACCTTCTATTCCTCTTTGTCCAGCCCTCACTGTAAAAAGTTTTATACTAGGATTAAGAACTCTAAACACATTATCTAATGCTCTTAGTGTTCCACCTGTTCCCATACCAGCAACTACAGCATCTGGTAGGTGTGGGTGCATCTGTATGTAAGCTTCTATAGCCATATTCTCTTGACCGTGAACATTGTATATATCTTCAAATTGATGTAATCTATAATATTTTTCCTTGTCAGAAAATGATTTATTAAGTAATTCTAAACCTTCTTTCATATTTTTAACATATATTATTCCACATCCATATAGTTGCATAAGCTTTATTTTTACAATTGATGTGGTTTTAGGCACTATGCATATAGTACCATAATTCTTTTTTGCACCCAGCATTGCCATAGACACGCCTGTATTGCCCGAACTACACTCAACTAAGGTCATACCCCTAGTTAGTAGTCCTTTTGCTTCAGCGTTGCTTAAAATGGCTTTTACAGCTCTATCCTTTATACTACCTGAAGGATTAAGATACTCTAGTTTGGCGTATATTCTGCCTATATTAACCATAGGTGTATTACCTACTGCTGTTTCAATGTTCATTTTTTATCTCCTTCCCTTTATAAAATACTTTATGATACCAATAATCATCATCTGTAAAGTTCCCACACTTACATAGGAACGCATTATTAACTGGAATTAGTTTCTCTGAGTTAAGAGCAACACTCCTTCCATCAATGAATGCATCATATCTGTAAGTCATAGGTATTGCTATATGTGATATTGGGAATACCATCCTAAGTCTATCACATTTAATATATCCACAGTATGTTTTAGGGCTAAATCTCCATGTTTTGCCGAATGCTTCTACTACTATTTTTGATTCTCTAGTCATCGCTACCATCTAGTTTTACTTCAGATACTGATTGTACTTTATTTTTTGTTAGTATTCCAAACTTTAATAAATTATATATAGCTTCTTCTTCTGAATCAGCTGTTATTCTGAATGGTTTAAGACATATTAAATATTCTGTCATTATATCACCGAAAGAAAATAGTGAGGCGACCTTAACGGTCAACCTCTACCATTAAATCATATGCATCTTTGCCACGTTTGGTTTTAATCATGCCTTTGAAAGTGATTCGTATGATATCACCTTCTTTAACTGGTTTAACTGATGAGCTTGGTACGAACTTGCCTTTGTCGTCTTTAATATATCCTAACTCTCTAATTAGGATTGTTGTTCCTGTAATTATTAGAGGCTCTTCACTCTCTTTAGATTTAACCTCTAGTATTTTGCCGTATGTGTTGCTGTCTTTTATTTTTAGAACTTTTCCAGTTATGTTTTCTCCTTCTTTGACTATGTATGAATTTTCTTTTGCCTTCTTATCACCCCAAGCGACAAACTTGCCACCTGCGTTTTGTGCTACAAATGCCATTTTTTACACATCTCCTATTTTAAAATAGTGACTTTAAAAAACCAGTAAGCTTTCCGCTCAATGTTAAATCTTCTTTTTTAACTGGTTTGTTGTTAAACAGATATTGCCATTGGTTTGTTTTGTCACTAAAATATATATCTTTTCCTTCTTTTGTTTGCATGGTTTTCACATCCTCATATGCATAAGCCTTCTTTGTAGTTCATCATAGATTGCACTTCTCACATATGCTATTCTATGAAAATTTTCATCCCATCCTTTTGATGATGGAATCATCTTTATATTTTTATATCCTTTTGATAATAGATTAGAGTAAATCCTTACCGAATCGGTAATTACTGTATCAAATGGCGGAAGACCCCTGTTGTCAATAATTGTGTCTTCTTCAAAGTCTATATCACTGATTATTACAACGAACTTTGTTGAGAACTTACAAAGTATTGCTTCAAGCATAGCCTTGCTAACATCTGGTTTGAAGACGTACTCTCTATTTCTGATTACAACGTATATCTTGTCAAAATGGTCAGCAACATGATACAGTGATAGAATCATACCGAATGTTGGTGGGTTTGCGACTGCTGGGTATACTGCACTTATTTCAGTTATATTTTCTTCATCGCTCATATATCCATCTCCACTTCATCACTAAAGTATACTTCATTTAGACGATATTTCTTTGCCAATGATGGTTCATATAGTTTTAATTTCTCTCTTGGTTTTCTATGTGCTATCAATACTGAAATATGTATATCAAACTTGTGCCAGTTGTATCTCCATAGTTTACCTATCTCTGCTTTTGTGGGCATACTACCATATTTACATTGGATTAATAGTGTATCACTCTCTTTAACTGCTATGATATCAGCTAGCCCATGACTACCTGCTGTTCTGAATACCAGCCAGCCTAGTTTTTCAAAGTATTTCTTAACTTCATACTCAAATCTACGACCAGCTCTATACTTTTTATTGACCATTCAATGACCACTCCAATATCTTTTTGTTGTTCTCTATCTTCAGTAGCTCTGGATGCTGTTTTATCCAAGCTCTCAGCTCTTTGTCAGCATCCTCTACCGAATCTGCTTCACTAACTGTAAATTTTATTGGGTGATATGGGTCAATAGTTTCAAGTGTAATAGTTTTGCTAAATTTTGTCATTATATTATCTCCATATCTTTATTGTTTTTCATACTATTTAAGTATTTTGCTAGGTGTTCTCCTTATAGTTCATTCAACAGAGCCTCAAGAAGTATCAAGTAGTTGATTGAATCACCTATCTTTTCGTCAATCAATCGTTGAGATGGTTTGATACCATTTTGAGCTTTCTCAATCATGTCTATCACTGATACATCATGTTTTGCTTTCATACCTTTTAGTGCCTCAATTGGTGAAACACGGTATAGTTCACCAGCCCGTTTGAAGTTGTATAGTTTGTCAGCATTCCGTGAATATTCTTGACTTTTGTTTGAGAGTATATCTCTTGTCATTTTTAGTCTTCTCTCTAGTAACTTGTTAAACTCTTTAGTGTTCACTTAATCACCTGACAATTATTTCTCCATCAACTATTTTAAATGTACAACCACTATCTCCTGTTATATACCATGTGTTCTCTCTTAGTTTGGTCAGCATTGATTCTCTAGCATCTTTACTGACTGCAAAATATGCATAGTAATCACTATCTATCTGGAATAATACTTCATCACTGTTTGGTAGTGTTATAACTTCTAGATTGTTTTCACTATCTGTTATGTTTATGTTGTTATTTATATCTATATAGTTTACTATTTCTTCATCATCGTTTATTGTGATGTACTCATCGTCATTTATTATTATATGTTCATCATCATCAATGTTAATTGTAGGGTTAAAGTCGTTAGTTATATTTGTTGTAGTGTTAAAGTATATAGTTTCTTCTACAGTGTTCTCAATTGTGGGTGAAGATACAATTGTTAGGTCTTTTATATTATCACTTAAACTTTCAAGTGCGTTGTTAAAACTACCAAGCACTCTTTCGTTTTGTTGCACCAGCGTTAGGTTACTCAATACAACTATAGTAAGTACAAAAATTGTCACTATAGCTGTAGCTTTTTTATATAAGCATTTCATCTAAATACACTTCCTTTTAGTTTTCTTAATCTATATGGGTCTTTTGCTTTATTATAAGCTTGTACTATCTTTTTTAAATCATTTGGTTTAACATACCAAGTTCCATTCCAGTTGCACTTTACACATTGTATTGATTCTCCATAGTGTGGATATCCGAACTTAGCACCTATCTTTCTAGCTAGTACGTTGACATTGGTTATTTTCATACACTTACTGCTTACTATTCCACACTTTGGGCAGTGATGCTTTTTATTCTTTACCTTTGTCATTTTCATGTTTATATCTCTCCAATACATTTGTTGGATAGAATACTACTTCTTGTACCAACATTTTCTTATGTTTTTTAAGATATCCTTTTTCAAGTTGTTTGTATTTTTGATATATCCATCTCATTTGTTCATACGTTTTGCCGTACTTTCCACCTAGTTCATGTTTGTTACTAGCCTCATACTCATCTATAAATTTAGATGCGTTTGTCGTTGCAACACTGTGACAGAATGGACATTGATTCTCAACTTTATCAACTCTTGAATCATAGTTTGTCCATGTGTCTTTGAACACTTTACAACAGTGCATACAATATATCATATCACCGTACATTTTTACCATTCTCCCAATCTTCATAACTCATGTAGTAGTTTATACTTTCATATTCTAGTGTTGGGTCAAACGGGTATAGCGTAACGCTGTCTATATCTATACCAAATACGTTAACCCACATGTGACCGCTTCCTTCTGTAAAGTTATACCCACAAACAATTGTTGTAGATATCCCAAATCCTTCAAATACTTTCTCAATATCTCTGCTCATGTGTCGGCAACAGTAGTTGTCAATGTCGTACCTGCTTCGTTGATATATTGATAAGCTTTGATAGATTGTTGTAGTTAGCAGAACACTTAACAGAACTGTTAGTATCACTATAAATGTTGATTTTTTTATTCTCATCTTTCAGTCCACCATAGTTTTATTGAATCAAATATTGCTATTAATCTTTCACGTTTGGTCAGCTCATACCAGCCGTACTTATTACCATGTATAATGTACTCTTCTTCATAGTGTTTTTTACAGAGATAACTCCAAGTGTGATTCTCAAACTTATATACTTCAGCATATGGTATTCCATGACAGCCTACCACATCACACATTGCTGTCACCTTTCATCATCTTTTTAGCATTGTCAAAGCCTCTCTGTATTTGGTCGCTTGTTTTGTCCTTGTACCTTTTACTTTTTGCAAGCTTGAATCCTCTTGGTGCTTTGAATTTTTGTCGGTTCATCAGCCTATGCTCTCTCCTTCGCCTATCCTTCCTTATTCTGTCAACTTCTTTAACTGATTCTTTAGAAGCTGGTCGGACTTGGTTGAATATAGGTAAAGGATGTTTAAACTTTTGATTTGCTTTTGCCATTCTTATGCATCTCCATATATAATTTCATATTGTTTTACTATTTTTATAAGAACTCCGTCTACAATTTCATATCTTATTACTTCCATCTATACACCACCATATATTTTATTAGTAAATTCATCAATTGTTATACCGAATCTGTAAAGATTGTCAAATGAAATAGTTGTCGCACATCCTTGTTCTTTGTGTAAAAGGTAGTGCATAAACTCATGGTTTATAGCGTACACAAGATACTTAAAGAATAAATCCTTTTTATCCTGTGGTAGTATCATATATAGATATCTAAGATTGATATGTACTTCGGCTGTTTCTCTATTATATGCACTACCCTCTATATTTAGACCTTTTCGTAAGTGATATGTAATTTCTTTGTTGATTCGTTTTTCGCCTACTATTGATTTTATAAAATCATATGGATAGTATATTCTTTTCACAGTTTGCCCTTCCTTTTTAGTGTGTTATAATCTGGATATTCTATTCTGTTAACGATGTCACCGCATTTAAGACATCTAAATAGTGTCTTCTTGCCTTGATGTTTGTAGAACACTAGCTTGCCACCGCATGGTTTACTGTTGTACTTTATATGGAATTGTGCGGAGTAGTCGGTCATTTTTAAATCACCCTTTTTAATTCTTCTAAAGCTCTTTCGTGGTCTTCATAATTGTCAAAATCTAGTATTAATTGTGATATTCTTTCTTCTAAGAATTTTATTATTTCTTCTCTGACGTGTTGCATCATTGTTTTATCTCCTGTATTTTATATAAAGCATCCCATAGTTTGTTGATTTCTTTACGTTGTTTATCAAGCTCATCGTACATTCCCTTTATTAATATCTCATCTTGTTTATTCATTTAAATCTCTCCATTTTGTTTTTGTTGAATCACATCTTTGATGTGTTTACATTTATGCCCTGTACTGTAGCCTTCTTCATCCTTAGACCTATAAATCCAATCCTTGCAGGTGCATGTCCACCTGTTTGGTCTATAGTTGGTCACGATGTACTTAATTGTGGGGTCACTCTTGCTTGGTACTTCAAAAACTTGTGGTTTAAATATTTGCTTCTGCATCTATATCACCCGTTGTACATATGAATATCTATACTTTGTAACTTTGCCATCCTTCCAGCGTATTAAGAAAAAGCTACCGCTTAATCCATCTTCAGCTGGCGGAAACTCTATTTGTTCAATTTCGCTATCATTTTCTGTTAATACCTTTACGTTTTTACTTATTCTCATTTATTCATCTCCTATTGAATGATGCCAGTTTGGTTGCACTTTCATATTTCTATTATTCATTTCTTTAAGTATCGCATAGTGGTATCTTAAATTTATAGTACCATATTGAACAAAATGTTCAAACAGTTCTTGGTCGGACATATCTTTTAAATATTCAAACAGTTCTTGGTCGGACATATCTTTTATATCTTTCATTTATTTCACCTTCTTTATTGCTTCTATAAGATAAATATGTTTTACTTTCTTTTCAAGCTTAAACTCATAATCATTAACCATTTGTAATATTGTCGCAGTTGGTAATAAATAATATTTACCATTTCTAAAAACACCAACGCAATCATTATGATACATCGTGCCTCTTGGTTGTATACTTTCTATTTGTTGACCATCCATTGTTTTTTTCATTTATTTCACATCCTTTATGGCTTCATATATTGTTTTAGCTATCTTATTAATAGATTGTGGTGGTGCATTGAGCGTGCCATGACCCTCAAGATAAACAATACCAGATACTACAACAGCCTTTGGATATCCTATCCTTCTTAATAGAGCCTGCATTAACTTTGAATCCATTTTGTCGGATTGACTGCTGGTTGATAAGCCTTTTATCCAGTCTATTACTGTTTGGTCTTTGGTTGCTGTCATTTTATCACCTATATCTTATAATATTGCCTTGTTTGTCAATATATCCAGCATCAATTAATCTTTGTGCCATCCTACCATATGAGCCTTGTAAACTCCAAGCACTACCATCTTTAATTAGCATTGAGAATAAATCTATTATACCTTTGTCGGACAGATTGCCAGCCTCAAACTCCATTATTAAACTTACTTTGTCGGTCATTTTATCACACTCTATCTATTTGTTTTTCCTACTATTTATATTTGTCGGTCTATTTTGTCGTTTTGACATTTTGTCATTATAGTATTTTTCAATCCCAGCCTCTAATATATAATTTTCTATTTCGTATTCATTCATTTTTATATCAACTCCTTTATATTTATTATATCTGTATTTTTAAACTTAACATGTGTATAATTATTTTTGCTTAACATGATTTTTAATAGCTTTAAATCATATCGCTTCTTTACATATCTAGTTTTATATAGCCTCATTTAATCACCTTCTTATTTATTTATTAACTCTGGTAGTTTTAAATTAATAAAGTCTTTATACTCTTTAAGATAATAGTTAAAGTCTTTATACTCTTTAAATGTAGTGTTATTTAATTCAGCCTTTGCATAACTCCATAAACAAGCTTGCGCTTCATATGTTTTTATGTTAAGGCTTTTAGCTATCTTGATTATTTTATGTCTTATAATTCTTATGTCTTTATTTGTAGGCGATAAACGCTTTATATTAAAAGCTTTAAGCATCCAAACATCAATACAAATTGACCCATCTTTTAATAATAAGCTATCTACAAATGAATTAACTTTTTGACCCCCAAACGGTTTATTATTTAAGACCTTATTAACATTATTCTTTATTTGTTTATTTGCCAGCCCATAACTAAAATTAATCTCTTCATTATTCTTAAAACAAATATAAGTTTTTATAGCGTTTTTAGTGTTGTTTTTAACTGTGGTTCTTGGTGATGTGACCCCAAGAAGCTTTATAAATAGTTTATAATCTTTTTTAAAGCTATCTTTAATTATTTTATTACTGTTCTTATACCAGTCTTTATGATTAATATATTGTTTGGTTTTTTCAGTTAAATATTTAATAGATGTTTTATTCATATGTTAGACCCCATCTAAATAATGTTTTGTTATATATATTATAAACGTAATAATTATTTGCTTCAATGTCAATTGCATTCTTTAAAAACATTTTTCTACTTTTATAATAATCTATTAATTCTTTATTGTATATTTTTTTAGACATATATAACCTTCTTATTTTTAATATCATATATAGCTTTTTGATTATACTTTTTTGCAACATCAAACGCTTTATTTAAATCATAAACTATAGTGTTTAACTCAATGTAATATGTATTATTTGTTTTATCCATCCATCCACCAATAATATTATACTGGTTTTTATCAAAATATATTTTATTCTTAATGATTTTATTACCTTTTATTTTCATAAGTGTTAAAAAGCTTATAATATAGCCTCTGGATTCATTAAAAGGTTTAATGGTATTATTATGTAAGACAATTGTAAAACCGTCTTTATTTGCTTCTTTTAAATTTATAAGTTCTTTATATATATTCATTTATATCAAACTCCTTAGATTTAAAATCTATATTTAGACCTTTATTATTTAATTCAATTTCTTTTTTGTTATTATAATAATTCTTTAAATATATAATTAAACCAATAACTCCCATAGATATTAAAATAAGAATACCAATTATAGGAGTTTTTGTATTTATATCTGGTTCTACATATTTATTTTGCTTGATAATAATCACCTTAGTTTAAGTCTATAACTGGTATAATTATTATTTCATCTGGTACATTTTTATATTTTTTCTTTTTTATATATTCCATATTTTCATCCTCTTTATATTTGATATGTACACTTTAACGCTAATATTGTACATATAACAATATACAATAAAGCGAATATTACCATTATATACCGTCTTTTTATGTCATCCATATTAAGACCCCAACTGTTATTATTTGCATTATAAGACCCGTTATAAACGCTTTATTTAGATATTTACTATTATATTGTTTTATCTGTAGTTCTTTATGTTTAATGTTTAAATCGTGGTACATGTCTATAAGTTCTCTTTTATTATATTTAAATAATAATATTTTATTCATAATTCAAATGCACCTTTTAAAAGTGTTATTCTTTTTGATAGTGATTTTATTTTCATCCAGTTGAAATTATAATTATCTGATAGTATTAATTTTTCATTGATGTTTTTTGTTTTAATATATCTAGATGTTAATAGCTTATTTTCTATTATTAATGATTCTTTTTGATGTGTTAATTCATTGATTAAGTTAACAGCCTCTTTTTTATTTTCTACCTTATTATTTTTCATTTTTATTTCACCTTCTTTATATTACCTATTTTCTTTTTATTATAATCATAAAGCTTCTGTATTTCTTTTTGTATTTTATATATTTCACCTTCAATATATTTATCTTTATTTGTCATTCTAAAAACGGTTATTTTGCCATCTATTAAACACAATAAGCTATCTAGTTCTTTATTCATCTTTATAACTCCTTTTAATATATTCTATTCTACCTATATTTTTAAAATGTTGACCGACATCAACAATCATTTTTATTTGCTTCATGTTATAATTATTCATTTATTCACCTTTTTTTATTAATATACCTTCTTTTATTAATCTATTAAGGCTTAAACCGTATTGCAATCTTAACCATAAGTTAAAACCATATCTTTTAATTGATTGTTTATGCGTATATACACCATGTGCATATTTTAAGCCTTTAATATGGATTTTTTCATCCCTAAGTTTATGCTCTATAGCATCAAATAAAACACATGTTACAACATCGCTTATTTTGTATATTGCCTTGTGTATATGTTCATGTGTTAACGAATCAATAACCAATGTCATAAATTCGGATTCGCTTAAACCATCACCACGCCCACCAGAAGAGCCGATGCATATTTTATTTTTTACAAGACTATAAGAAAATTTTCTATCAATTTCGTAGTTATTTTCTTTAAAATCATTTAAATACAGCCTTTCGTTATTAAAATTCTTAATCTTATATGATTCGCTTCTTAAAAAGGCTTTAACGTCTTTAGTATTCATATTAATGTCTTTTATGTATATTCCACAATCGCCATATAATAAGGCTTTATTTAGCCTCTTCTGAAGCTTTAAAAGACTTTTTGATTTTTTCATTTTTTCACCTATTAAAAAACATATTACTAACAATAATTTCTTTATTTTTATTCATCCTATTTTTAAGTTTTTCAGCCTCAATCTTTAAATCTTTATAACTCAAGATATCACCTTATAAAAGATTAAAGGCTATAGTTAGCCTCTAATTTATTTAAGTTCTCTTTTCGGATAAATAGAACAATTTCAAGCTTATTTGCATCCATAGTAGAAGTATATTGTATATATTTAAATATTTTATTATTAAATAATTCATCAACGTATAAATTCAACGGGTAATATTCAATCGTTATATGTGCATTACCTTCTACTATATGACATCTATCAATCTTAAATACTTTATTTACTGTACCATATCGCTTATTATCTATAGCCCATCTAAAAAGATTTTTAGCCTCTTTTTTTACTATTTTCCTAAGGTCGGTTTTATTCATATCAATCAATTATTACTTTGTAACCCGTTCTTTATATAGTTTTCGGTATAAACTAACAATTCAGCCTTAATTACATATTGTAAATATAACACACTACAATATACAATATATAACACATTAATATATAAAACACAATATACAATATACAATTAAATACAAAATACAATATACTAATAACAATATACAATATAATAAATTAATATTTGCTTCTGCATATACTACCTTATTAATATATTAACATATACTATATTAATATATTATAATGTACTATATTATATAATACAGTTTATAATATACAATATAAGATTTATCCATTGACAAAAATAAAAACATTAATATATCATGTTATATATATCTAACATTAGCCTATCAATATATAAAAGTCTATTTATATTTATTTCTTTATATTATTCACTATCAGCCCAGCATTATTATATTAATCACTATATAAAAAGTATTTTCTCCTTATAACTGTTAGATATACCACGCTTCTGCATTAATATATTATTATTTATATATAAATGTATGGCTACGGTGCAGAATGCAAAGCCGTACTATATAATATTATTATTATATTTATTATAGGATAAAAGTACGTGCCATATTATTATGCTTCTGCTTTTATAAAAATACTTATATAGAAGGGGGTATTATAAAACTCCTAAAATAAAAAACAAGTTGATGGTAATAGAGTGTGAGAAATAGTTAAAAAATTAAAAAAAGTACGTTAAAATAATAAAAAGTAGTTAAATTATT
>Ga0272441_10008935_pt1 | contig 15656 bp, 9 predicted proteins | sample SSMProp6N_FD_193582 | JGI IMG/M metagenome (GOLD analysis project Ga0272441, IMG submission 193582) | Marine sediment archaeal communities from Little Sippewissett salt marsh, Falmouth, MA, United States - SSM-Prop-6N | ecosystem: Environmental > Aquatic > Marine > Wetlands > Sediment ... | reverse complement strand
CGAAAGCCGTCGCATAGACCATCGCTTGTTTCACCGGTTTTGTCAGACTAAACCCCTTACGCAGATAACGCACCGGCGGCAGCAACAGTTCCGTCGAAACTACCTTCACCTTATTACCCCAGGGCTCGATCCCCAATTCTCCTAATATCTTGGCCGGCTTCCAGGTGCTTACATCAAATTCCTGATCCTGCCACTCCGCTCCTTTTATATTCTGCGCAGAGAGCCACTGTTCGTCAGTGCGAATTAACAGTGGATCACCCTGGGTAAATTGTACCTCCAAAACCCCAATCAAACCCGCCGGGTTGGCGGATTTGCCCGCATTATCAACCTTGACCGCTAATACATTTCGCCCGGGGTGCAAATATTTCATAACATCGAACCGGGCCGCTGTTTTGAAATTACGCCCCTCCTGTACCTTCTGCTGATTGATAAAACACTTGTAGCTATTGTCCGCGGATACAATACAGGTAGCCTTTTTGATTTTTCTATCTGTCGGAATCTCAAATACGCGTCGAAAACAGACCTTGCCTACGGCCGCCTGAGCCGCCGGGTTTTCTGCGGGATACCAAATCCAACTCGTCCCGGCCAAATCCAGTGTGTCTTGCGCCTCCAATTTCTGACGTGGGGCATCATAACCGATCCATTTCCCCTGCCATTCTGATTTCTTTAAAAGTCCTATGGTCCACAGCGCCGGTTCGCTACATGAGGAAATCTTACCCTCATCTGCCCAGACCCAAACCATCCAGTGACACTGCATCTGTGATTGCAGCGGCGTTCCTTTGTAAACCACCTGGTTGGTTTTATCAGATTCAACCTTACCCGAATCCCATAAATCAGCTTCCCCTGCCAGTAGTTTTTCTTTGCTGCCGGCTACCAGAATCTGATAGGCGGTTTGTTTCACATTACACCGGTCAGAGGTGATAATCCAACTCAAACGCGGCTGTTTTGAGTCTATCCCCAGGGGATTGGTAAGATATTCGCAACGTAAATCCTCTATCTGAAGTTGACACGACTTCATAAATGTTTTTTGGCTTTGCCCAAATTGTTCACAACCCATGAAGATTAATCCTATCAATCCCAGTCCACAAATGATTCCCAACTGCCTCATGTTTTATCTCCTTGTCGCGGCGTTTTGTTGATTAAACATACATCATATGAATTATTTTTTTATTTTCGCTATTTCTCCTGCGAAATAAAGGAAAATTCTCCCGAGCCGATCTCGTACATCGCCTTACCATCCTCCCACCTTAGAAACTTGACGCCCACCGACTTATCCGCTGCTTTGTCCCCCTCTAAGACCGAACCCGCCTTTTGGGCCGGGATATAAACTGTCGCTGTGCAGTTAGCCGGCACAGTAACATCCAACACAAATTTCTTATCCTCAATCCGCCACGCACTGCGAATTCTGCCCCGAACCGATTCATACTCGGCTCTGACCCAGGTTAAATCACCGACCGGCTCAGGTTTAATAATTATATTTTTAAAGCCGGGCTGGGTTGGATCGACTTGTATCCCGGCCAGATACTTATAAAACCACGCCCCTATATCGCCAAAGACAATGTGATTGAGCGATTTAGCTCCGGGCCAATCCTCAAACAACGTAGTAGCACCCTGCCGGGCCCAGACCCCGTAACCAGGAAAAGTATCCCCAACTGCAATCCGGTACGCTACATCAATTCGGCCGTTATCCGCCAAAGAGTTTAAGAGATATTTCGAACCCAGAATCCCCGTATCAATGTGATAGTCCTGTTGTTTTACATTGGCCACCAACTGATCGACCACTTTCACCCTCTCTTGCGGATCGACTAACCCCTGAAACAATGCACAACTAAGCGCCGTCTGGCTATCGTTGGCATAGATACCGTTACCTTTATAAAATGTTTTATTAAAGGCTTTGCGAATCTCTTCAGCCAGTGCCCCATACTTTTCGGCATCCTCTGTTTTACCCAAAAGCCTGGCAATCTTCGTGACTATAACCGTATCGACATAATAATAACCCGTGGAGGTAACTGCTTCGGGAGTCTTGGTTTTAGCCGGCATCCAATCCCCCAACCCGATCGAGACGATATGATCCTTCGCTTTGCCTGTCAGGTAATCCACATAGCGTTTGAATCGATCATAATGCCGGGCCAAAATCCGGGTGTCTCCGCAATACTGATAAAGATACCACGGTATCAATACATAAGCGCTGTCCCAGGCCGGCCCGTTACCCCACTTATAACCCCAGCTGGGGGTCGGTACAATACCGGGTAGTTCACCCGTTTCGCGCTGCTCATCCCACAAATCGTTCATCCACTTGGTATAAGATGCCCGGTTCTGGAAATTATACATACCTAGTTCGGTCGCCAGATGCGCATCACCCATCCAGCCGTTTTTCTCCCGATGCGGACAATCAGTAGGATAGCCGTGATAATTCCCGCGATATGACCAGAGCGTCATTTGTTGAATTTTATTTAATAACTCATTGGAACAGGAAAAATAGCCCGCCTGTTGAAAAGAAGTATGTACAACTTGTCCCCGCAAACTATCTATCGTCGGTTTACCCGGAAAACCCGTTACCTCCACGTATTGAAAACCATGATATACAAACCGTGGCTCCCAAACCTCCACGCCGGCTCCGCGCAGGACGTAACTATCAGTCTGAAAACCTTCGTCTTTGACGTGAAGGTGAATCTGTTCCTGGTCCAGTGTCCCGTCCGGATACAAACGCTCCCCGTAGCGAAGCGTTATTTTTTGTCCGGCCGGACCGGAAACCTTTATTTGAGCCCAACCCGGAATGTTTTGTCCCAGATCATAAATAAACACTCCTGGTTTTGGCTGGGTTAAACTTACAGGTGTGATTGTCTGTATTACTTTAATGGGCGGCATTATCTGCCCGTGTAATACCCCCTTAGGCCCGGTTACAATTTGAGGTTTATCCCAGCTCGCATCGTTAAAGCCGGGCTTATCCCAGCCTGGCTGTTCACGCCGAGCGTCATAATGTTCTCCCTCACGAATAGCATCCTGAACCACCGGTCCGTAGACGGCCTTCCAGGAATCGTCGCTGGCAATAATCTTTGTTGAACCATCCTTATATACAATTCGCAATTGCAAGAGAAGCATCGGTCGTGCCCGCCAGGAGGCCGTATTGAAATCCCAGGCCGCCTCCGTAGGCACATTAAGCCAACCATTACCCAGCATTACGCCTAGGGCATTTTGTCCCGACACCAAACTATCTGTTACATCATACGTAACATACAAATCTCGCTTATCATAGTTTGTAAAGGCCGGATCCAACACATGGTCTCCCACCTTGCCGCCGTTGAGATGCAACTCGTAGTAGCCGAGTCCACAGATATAAACACTGGCTGATTGTACTTGTTTGGTAACATCAAATACCTTGCGAAACAGAGGACCGGGAATTCTCTTTTGGAATTTTTCAACTATAGATTTTGCCTTTTGTTCCTCTGGCGGCGTGTTCGGCAACTTTTCATAACTCAGCCATTTCCCCTGCCATAAACTTCGATCCAGAATACCCATCGACCAACAGGCCGGCTCACTCCAGGTTGAAACCTTACCATGCTCGTCCCAGACGCGTACTTTCCAGTAGCAGTGCTGGTATGATTGCAAAGGCTTGCCGGCATAGGGAATATTTACCGTCTCATCGGAATCCACCTTACCGGTATCCCACAAATCCCCCTTATCAGCCTGGAGGCTCTCTCTGTTGCCGGCAACCAATATCTGATACGCCGTCTGTCTTTGCGCCCTTTCGGTCGAGGTATCAAACCAGGATAAGCGAGGTTGTAAAACATCCAGTCCCAGCGGATTTTTAAGATATTCACAACGCAGCTCCTGGCAGCTTAAAAGTCCCGATGAAGATTGGCCCCGCAATTGCACTGTTCCGAAAGCACAATATATCAGGAAAAAACATGCATAAAATGATAGCGATAAAGATTTTACTTTTTTCATGCCGTCTCCATTTTCGTACTTATAAATTAAAATGAATTAATTCCAATCCGGAATAACCAGATTACATTCGATTCTCTGAAATTTTCGCGTTGGTTTATCGATTTCTTCCCACTGTCCGCCCACACAAATATTTCCGATAATCTTGTTTCGCTTGGGTGTGCCCGGTTCGTCGTTAAGTATATTAACCAGGTTGGGATAACGTTTTTTCCACAATTCACCCTGGTAGGGCACGTAATTAAGTCGTTGTCTTAGGGTAGCCTTGGGATCATCGGTAAATTTCTTTTGCCAGCCCAGGCCGCGGGCGTCGATATGAACCGCAGGTTTGCAATCAACAAATATATTACTCTCGACAATATTATCACAGCCGCCGCCGATAAACATAGCGCGAGTAACATCATAAAATAAGTTCCCATAGATCGCAATGCCGCTGGCCTGGTCATCGAGATATATCCCCATAGCCCCAATACGACCGGGACCACTGATGTGGTGCCAGTAATTATAACGGATTATTGTGCCTCGAGCGGTCCAGTCCCGCCCCATATAAAAAGCTCCCACATCACCGGTATCATAACAGACATGATGGATCTCATTAAATTCTATCAAATGATCATTGCCACCAAGCTGGATGGCGTTGTGCGGACCGTGATGAATAAGATTATGCCGGACAATATTACCGCAACCGCCGACTCCGACGGCCGGTCGATAGGTACGGCACCAACGACTGTAGTTGTAAATATGGTTATTCTCAGCCCGCAGCCGGGCGGGTGTCAGAGTTTTACGATCTCCACCGTTTAGAGAGATTCCCCCGTCGGCTGTTTCGTATATAGCGCAACCCATAACAGCATTATCCGTACCGGTTACGGTTATCCCGTTATGGCCGATATTGCGCAGAGTGCAATCTTTGATTTGATTATGAGTCCCGCCCTCAATGGTAACCGCTGTACCCCGGCAGGCCTCCAGGCTTAGCCCCTGGATCGTTACATTTGAGGTCTCTTTCAGAACCATTAGTTTATCAGCTATACTAACAACAGCCTGTGAAGTGCCAATTGGTTCCGGCGGCCAGAAATAAAGTATGCCCCGCCCGCGATCAATATAGTATTCGCCCGGCGCATCCAGTTCACTCAAGATATTCAACGCATACCATCTCTGGTTCTTCCGAAAACCGTAAGTATGTTTATTTTTGGTTGTAATGATTCGCGTTGGGGTTTCTATCTTTTCGACTTTCAGATATGCATCGGCCCAGTCGTGATACCAATAGCCATAGACCCAGATGTCCGGTTCCTCTATCCAGCGACTGGGACGGTCACCAGCATAGCCGAATTGACGAGATGCAGCCTCGCCGGGGAGACTGTCAATCTTGACATAGCCTTCATTGGGCCAGCGGGCCAAGGTCATAGGACGACCCTGAAAAAAAAGTTCCATTTGAGCCTTTTGAACCGATTTACCAAAGCCTCGCTCAGCAAGTTGGCCGTAATCGGTAATACCCTGCCTCTGCAAATCAGCCTGCAAAACTTTATCTCGACCCGCTTTTTCCAGACGGGCCAGAATAGCTTTATCGGTTACAGGTTGAAATTTTTTTACATCAACGCCACCTGTGATCCTGACATTTTCCTGGGCATAATTGCAATAGGTTATGGGAGCAGCCTCAGTTCCGCAATCTTCCTGGGCTAATACGAACGGCTCAGTACGATGATACACTCCCCCGCGCAGCTCAACAGCAATACCACCGGCAGGCAACTTGCCCTGCTGTTTAAGGGCACGGATAGCCGCACTGGCTCGCTCGAGTGTGGCAAAAGGTGAATCCAGCGTGCCCCTTCCCTGATCATCGCCCTGCGGCGATATATACAAACTCCTCGCCCCTTCAGACGAATATACAAAGATGCCCCAAAATAACAAAACAAGTAACCAACTGTGTTTTTTACACATCGAGTATCCTAACAACTGCAAGCAAGCGTCGGTTAGTTCTTACTATTGTATTATAACTACCACAATGCCTCCCCATTAGAGACGAATATACTTTTACTACACTACAAGCTGCTCTGGCACCGTAAACTCACGGCGAAATTAGCGCAACACTTGTTGGCGTAAATATAGACAGGATACCGGCTAATGTCAAGGGCATCACTCGCGAGGGCTGGATATAGATATACCACCGCTCAAATCCATAAGGTGATTGTTAAGCCGACCCTCACCAGAAAAACACAGAGGAAGTAAAATGACAATTATGCCGGAATATTCAACCGGCTAATGTGCGAAATCGCACTTGATACAGTTTCTACTTATTGACCGCAGATGACTGTTGTAGTTTATTAATTATTAATTCCAGGGGCTCCCGGCACTGCTCCAACATATCCAAAGCCACATCCGCCCGACCATTGTTGATTAAATACGCAGCCTTATGTATGGTACCGTGCAAATGGCTCATACCCATAACAACACTTTGATTGAGCGGTATGGGATTTAAAAATTTGCTTCCTAAAATATCCCGGCTGATTTTCTGAGTTTCACTTAGCATTTTTCCATTCCTTGTATCCCGTAGTTTCCCTTTCACCAATTGCATCTAGTCCCTCCTGTGTATGATGGTGATATGCGGAGCCGAATGCACACCGCACTGAAATCCATAGCAAAAGTAAAGATACCTAGCGTAAAAAAATATGTCAAGTACGCAATTTGTTATTTTTGTATTAAAAATGTTTTTTTCCTCTGCTATAATTATCTGGCCAACAGGTGTGAATCGTAACTTCTTGATTATAAATAAGGTATGGACAAACCCTAAATAATTAACATTTACCCCCATTTACCTACCTTAACGGAGATAAGGATTGGCCGGTATTTTTTACAACCTGGGGCGTATAATCGGCCCCAAAGTACGCAAAGGCAAGTGGATTTGGCATTCGTTGACCAGCAGCTCTGCCCAGGCCCTCCAGACTGAATACGAAATGGGCCGGGACCTGGCTGGGCAAATCACCAAGCAGGTGGGGCTCGACTCGGATAACCAGGCGGCACATTTACTCAATGAGATCGGAGCTCGTTTAACCCGGCGTCTGGTCAATAAGCAGCGTAAATTCAATTTTAACATTATTAAAGGTGCCCAGCCAAACGCTATGGCCCTGCCCGGCGGATTTATTTTTGTAACTCGTTCTCTTTTAGATATGTGCGCTGGAGTTCCGGACGAATTGGCCTTCGTTCTCGCCCATGAAATGGGCCATGTTATCCGGGGGCACGCCCTTGATCGAGTCGTTAGTAATATCGCCCTGTCAACAGCCTCACAGGCTGCCCCCATCCGCAGTGTGATGGGGGCATTTATACGTAAGGTCGGGATTAATTTTCTAGAAAATGCCTATTCTCAGGACCGCGAACTGCAAACTGATATATTCGGGATTCGCCTGGCTGCTGCCGCCGGTTATAACCCCCAGGCCGCCCAGCAGCTATTAAAACGCCTGGCGGAAAAATCCCAGACCACCTCCGAACATATCCTCCTCGGTTATTTTTCCTCCCATCCATCTTTTAGTGACCGGATTAAAAATATGGCAACAGTGTTAAAAGATCAAATCTAGAACACACACTTGCAAGTTAACTTTACGTTCGACTTGAATGCCGGAGTGGGTTGAACCAGGCGGCAAATATCAGTTCTCTACCAGATTAAACATGACCGGCGCCTTCGGTTCGACTGGTTTCGTATTCGTGATGTGAGTGAAAGGTTTTGTGATATTTCAGAAGCATATATACCCGCAGAGCTTCGGCCACACTTAGACAGTAAGCATAACAACCTCGGGGCCGATGAGGATAATTGCCGTCTTTCATCTGGGCCAACGTGCCAATCCCGCCTTTGCTCAGATGGGTCTTGATCGGCTCGAAAAATGCCAACGCCTGTCGGACCGCCAGGCTGGTAAAACCAAACGCCCCCGCCCGCGCTTCGATAAAACTCGGATAGGCGCTGGGCCAGGCTGTGCCATTATGATACGCTACCCGCCTACTCGTTTCATCCCCGTCACAAGTCCCCCTATAGGGCATCCGAGGATCGGCCAGCAGCACCCCTCTATCATCGACAATCTTCAGCGGAACCGCCAGCGGATCTTCCGAAAGCGAGCGTACCGCACCCGGAATAAGCAAGCGCTGGGATACAATATCCACTATCCTCCGGGCCTGCTCTACCGGTACCAGATGCGCATGAATCGCCGCTAACTGATTGAACCGTAGCGAACTATCCACCAGCGCCTTGGCGGCCTCGGTATTTTGATCGCCAATCAGTAAATCAGCCAGATAGCCCCGCTGATCACTCCAATACATCTGGATAAACTTTTCCGCTATCTGCTCGCGCAGGGTTTGAACTTCTTCTGCATAAGGAGGATAAATATCTCCCAACACTTGTAAAGCCTGATACCACAAGGCCTGAATCTCGATCGGATAACCACTTCGTGGTGTGGCGCTGGGATGGCCGGTGTTCATCCAACTGTAACCAGCGGGACTAAAAAGTAAGCCGCTATTCACATCTACCCTCGGTACAACATCAGTTGTTTTATCTTTCCTGTGACACAAGGCCTCATAAATGCTTACCAACACTTCCCGGAGACTTAGCGGTTGGATTCCATTTTCTTGAGCACCGGCTTTTACACCCCGATCCCAAAACGCTTCATCTCCGGTCTGGTCCGCATAGCTCTGCGCCGCCAGGAATAAACGCAGGGAAGCCTCGGTGCTGGTCCTTTCTTGTAAACCTGCTTCCAGCCAATCCACCAACAGTCCTTTCGAAGCGGTACCCGCCGCCCGCAAAATCACATCCTGGGCAACCTCTGCTCTGCCCGCTGCCAAGAGCCCCCCCACACAGTGAAGCATGTCCCGTACATTACTGCCCAGCCACGGATAACCCGCCCTCAACAACCAACCTCCCGCGCCGCGGACCAGGAACTGATCCAGGGCCCAGGTAAGTATCTTGACCAGTGAATCCTTCCGGGCCCTGTGCACCGGTATCCTTCCCAGCAGTTCCTTGGCCTTCGTATGCATGGCGTTCTGGGCGGTATGAAAATAGTTGTTCACCTGACCTTCGTGGGCAGTATCCGGTCCAAGCTGCTCGGTTTTTTCCGGGACGGTCAACTTGGCGGAAATGATAAGATCAGCACTGTCAGACTGGTATAACTTAAAATGGAATAATCCCGGAGCAAATGCGTCACCCTTACCTTCCAGGCCGCGCTGTTTATCCTGAGGAAAATCCAGATCATACATCCAATGGGGCTGTTCAATAAACTCCCCTTTTTTGGCAGTAATTTGTAGTGCTATACCCTTTTGCGGAGTGAATTCCACTCCAGCCACCCCCGGCATCGTTCGACAGAACTGAGCCGCCTTGCTGCTTATGTCATCATTGTCCTTTACTCTAACCTGATCATGTATATTTCGGCATTCGATATAACACTTGGTCGTTAAAGTGACCAGTGCGTTTGCCTGGCGAATCTTATATCGCACAAAAATCGAATCTTCTCCGGGAGGCATAACTATATATCGTTCTAGGGCAATATAATATTCTCCGTCATCATAAACGAATTCCCATTTCGGTTGCGGATACCGTATGAATTGTACGAGAAAGCTCGCATCCAAATCGAAGAATTTCTGTCCTACCTGCACTGTTTCCCGCAGCATTTTTGCCAGCGCCAATCGATGGGCCGGACGAGACTCCTCCGGCGCTACTGAAAGCAGCGCATCATACTTACTATTGACTATCCCCGGCAGAGCCGGACATTGGCATACCCCCCCCAGTCCATTGGTCAATAGTACCGTACTGTAATCTTCCTTCAGTTGTTCTTTACTGAGCTTGACCGGATATATCTTGCGTGTTATGGGAGTCTTCCGTCCGGAAGGTACCGACAGAATGGGATACCCCTCGTCCTGCATCTGTCGGATTATCTTTTTATTACGTCGAATTTTCCAGTTAAATTTCAACAGCGCGCTTTGATTTTCCGGCTGCGGAGGAAAGCAGGACAGATGGCCCAGACCGTCACCACTGGGGATAGATTCCACCCGAATGGTTCTCTCGGAGGTCTGCAAATATGCTGTGCAGGGAACAAATGTATGGGCCACCAGCCATTTATCACCGGAGATGATAAATTCCTTGTTGCTCTCACGTATCGTCCAGACGGCCGAATATTGATCAATCTTGTCTTTCTCAATTTTTTCCAGTGACTCAGTCAGATTATTCCCGATTAAGTGTTCCAGGTTTACTGTATTGACCAAAACGATGAACTTGCGGATATCCGTAACCTCTCTTAGAAGTCTCTCCTGATTGATCCTGCCGACCTCATGCGGGGCAAAGCGACTTAACAGGATTTGATAAATAAGGGCAATCTGGTCATAGGGAACCTCGAATATGGCCGGCACAACAGGTTTAACCGCATGAAGTTCTTTTTCCAGCCGATACATAACGCACTCACCCGGTGCCAGTTCCCCGCTGTGTTTGGATTCCCAGTGAACATTCTCTGCTTCGCCATCAAACAGACTATGCAGAGTGATTTCTGCTTTATCCAGGCCGAGTAATTCCTGATTTAGATTATTCGTCAGATCACAATTGAACTTTTGAGCCGTTTCCGTATTCAGATTGATAAAGCCCAGGATGACATTACTACCCTCGGGATTACTGCGCACAAAGCCCAACACCTTGTCATTACCTGATTCTATTATTACCAGATTATCCTGCCCCCAAAAGGCCGGATTCTCGGCCAGGATTTTATTAATCCTGCTGATCTGACCGACCAGGTTCTCTTCGCTGCCCCAATTGAGCCCGCTGTTACGGTGTACGTCGATCTTTTCCGTGGCCAGCCATTCCACCCCGTTGGTAAATCCCCAGGCCCCGGCAAACGAAGTAAACGCGCACAGATGCAGCCGCATCAGGGCATAGGCCTTGCCCTTTGTTGCCAGCCGGTCATTGTCATGTGTTTCGGCATAATGAACCAGCACCCCCTTGCCTGCCGATACCTGCTGAGCGTACTGCATATAATGGACGATCTGTTCTCGGGAGTAATTCTGAAACAGCTCCGAATACGCCCAGTTAATCTGACCCACAGTTAATAATCTCTCAGTGGTCTCCCAGGGCCCACCCAGTCCTTCCAGTAAAAACAGGGTATTGGGATACTCCTGCCTGACCTTGGCGATAATATAACGCCAGACCTCCACCGGCACCATATACCCCGCGTCCAGCCTGAATCCGTCTATCCCCCGGCGGCACCAGGTCAGAAAAACCTGGGCCATGTATTCCCATAAATCCTTATGGCGATAATCCAACTCCACCAGGTCTCCCCAGACCACCCCCCAGGCACCGGGTGAGATAATCTGCTGATCCTGTCCGGTTTTAATCCAATGCCGGTTGGTAAACAGAATACTGCTCGCCCAGCCCGCATGATTTATAACCATATCCAGAAAAACCTTCGCCCCCAGGGCATGAATCGTCGAGGTAAGGTCAACAAACTGATCCTCGATAGTCTTATAACGGCTAAAGGTCCCATAAGCAGGATCGATCCCAAAATAGTCTGTCGTGGCATAGGGACTGCCATACATCCCCATCCGGCCATATGATGTAGGCACAGGGTTAATGGGCAGCAAATGGATGATTTTCATCCCTAATTCTTCAATTATAAAGGGTAGCTCCTCCATGAATTTCGCAAAATCCCCCCCCGGCGGCACCACGCAAGCCCCCTGCTTCTCCAATTGATGTATTTCCTCCTCCCATTGGGGATCACGCAGGGTGGCCTTGTGCTTATCCAGACCAAACTGTCGGATGAAGGCACAATAAATAGAGTTGTTACGCCCGTATTCCAAAGGAGTTACGGAAATTCCGATATTGGGGCCATCCGCCCATTTCACCCAGGGTTGTTTTTGCGATACTGATTCTACCCGCCCTTTTAACTCAAAATATCCCACCTCATGCAGGAGAACATCCACATAATATACATCCAGTCCGGAATCATAGCGGGTGGGAATGTCAAAAAAGTCAGTCGAGTAACTCTGGCCCCTTTCGACTTGATCGATTATCTGCCGCCGTATCCGGTAGGCCTGGTTGAGATTGGTGCGAATGACTACCCGGAAAGAGTCCCTAGGCAGAGCACCTCTCTGGCGAATCCGCAGCGTTATCCGCAAAACCGAATATTGCAGCAGATTACGATTAGAATCGGGATCACACTGGATGGAAATGATATTATCGGACGTATCGGCCATAAAATCCTTCTATAACATTATATGTGGCGCTACTGTCTATTTTTAATCATACCTGAAATATATGATTTTCATGGGGACAAAACGGCCTTACCTGGCGTCTATGTATAAGGCAAGAGAGTATGTTCTACAGGGCCTGCCATTATAAAGGACCTTGCAGAAACATTGTAAAAAAGCTGGACATAATACAGTGTGGAACATGGCAATGAGATATACTTACCTAAGTTAACAGTTGTGGGCAACAAGGTAAGTTAATTCACCCTGTTTTGTTGTTCAGGAGTATCCATGCTGTATGAAAGCAACGTTTTTATAACTGATTTGCTCCTAGCTAGTTATATATTAATCGCCCCTGGGGCGTTGATTTTAAGCAACAAAACTGGTCTTAATTGAGATCAGGCTCAATATTGATAATCGGAAGAAATTCCGTAAAGTCTTTATAAAAAAGACCTTATAGAAATGCGGAAAAAAATACTGTCACTCTGCTCTCCTGGCTTGCGATTTGCTTATTTATATTTTTTACGTATGTTTAGGAGAAAAGAGAGAGAAATGTGGCAAAAACACGCATGGGAGAAAGAAAAGCAAACCTTTCTGAGGATGGAAGTCTGGTTATCGGTACTTTTTTTCAAAAAATGCTTGACAAAGCCTCGATTTTTGGTATATTGATATTTGCAAGATTGAGGAGAATAATTCTATTCGCACACACACTTTTTTATAACATACGCATTTTTACGAATTGGGTTCTCCGTTTGGAGAACGGACTTTTTTGCTGAATTTTTCAATGAGGCGAGAAAGGAGGAGCCTGCCAAAAGTTAATTTATCTATCGTTTTAATGTTGTGATCAGCCTTGGTGTAAGCCCCGTTCCAATTTGGGTTTGAGGCGAAAATAACCCGGTTTAACCGGTAAGCTTATCAGCCAAAGATGATCACGGAACAGGAAGTGTTAAACTATCTGTTCATCGGAGAATGTAATGAAAAAAGTTACTTGTTTATTAGTTTTATTGGCAATGGCAACATCAGTTTCCGCAGATGTGATTTTCACAGGTGATGGAACTGGCGGTAAGCTGTCTCTCAGCTATACCACCACGGGCGGCGATCTGCCTCGAGGCTTTGCCTTGAAGTGCACAGTGCAGGATGGCGATATGGTCACGATTGATCCGGGTGATATTACTGTCCCCGGTATTGATAGTGCTGATCTCACCAATATTGATTATGCCTACACCGCTATTGATGGCGGCGGCAGTTATACAATAGGTGAGGGCCACCCGCTGGCCGATCCTTGTAACCCCGGTGTACTCAGTGACACCACGGACATTGATTATTTCTCTGTCTGTTTTGGCGTTCTGGATAATACCGGCAATCAGGGAGCCGGCCCCGCTTCCGCGAGCCCGCTTATCGAGATACCCTTGGGCCTCTGGGGTGATGATCCCTGTGTAACCATCTGCATCGATGTGGATAACCTCCGTGGCGGCGTTGCCGGTAGTAAACTGACTACCAACCTGCCCATCTGCGTTACTGTCAAGCCAGCCCCAGAATGCTTCCCCAACACATATACTACATATGCTGATTGGGTCACTATGGGTAGACCCCCTTGCTGGTGTGCACCTCCTGACGGCACTGGTTATCAGTGTGATGGTGATGCAAATAGTGACACGCAAACATTTTCGAAGTATCGTGTTTACACAAACGATATTAGTTTGGTCATAGCCAACTGGAAAAAGAAGATCAATGATGTGACTCTTAATCCTTGTGCGGACATTGACCACAAGTCTCAAACTTTCTCGAAATATCGTGTCTACACCAACGATCTTACCATTATCATCACCAACTGGAAGAAAAAGGATACTGGTCTTCCGGGCGATTGCCCCAGACCTGAATAATGGGGAAGTTTTTGATTGTATCTTTTTGGGTGTCTCTTTAAGAGAGAGGCATCTTGAAACGCACGGCTGCTATTCGGAAGTGAATCCTTGTGTGGAGGATGGTTTCCGGTGGCAGTGGGAGAACTTTACTCGAAAGAGAAGGAGAATGTTGTTATGAAAAAGTTATTAGCTTTAGTCCTGATTTTAGGCTTGTCCTCTGTCGCAAGTGCTAATTTTGTGCTTTCAGTTGGTGGTGTTGTTGAACCGGCTGATAGTACAATTACATTGGCCCCCAGCGATGAGGTTATTATTGATGTACATGCATTGCTAGCTGGTGGCGCAGGCGATTATCCTGCATTAGCCGTTTTTGCTACGGGTCCTGGTACTGTTGCCGTTGGCGATAATCCATATGTTTGGGGTGACGGTGGAATGGCTGATATTGTAGACCCGGAACTTTCTGAGGAATGGATTCCGGGTATAGAAAGTCTGGGTTATCCAGGCGCAACCAGTGCTATTTTGCTCGAGTTAGTTGATACGGCTGAACCGTTCGATACCTATCCCGCGGGATTGGTAGCCGATGGCATCATCTTCCATTGCGAAGGCATAGGCGATGCTTTGATTGGCCTATTTGATGCTAGCACTTATGAAGTTTACGACACCGTGATTATCCACCAGGTTCCCGAACCGATGACCCTGAGTCTCTTGGGTCTTGGTGGTCTGGGACTGCTGCGTCGTCGTCGCGCCTAATTGGGACGATAATAGCTTTTGTGCCCTAAAGGCATGAAGCTCAAAAATTAAGCGAGGTAGGAAAATGTAAAACAGTGTTTTTCTGCCTCGCTTTTTTAAAGTTAATAACTCAGGCAACATTACTCGCTACAAGAGCAATTAAACGATTAAAGAACCGCAGCGTGCGGTAAGATGTTTTGTTAATGTTTTTTAATGAATGAGGGAGAGAGAAGGTTATGAAGAAGTTTTTAGCTTTAATCCTGATTTTAGGCTTGTCCTCAGCCGCAAGTGCTAACTTTGTACTTTCAGTTGACGGCGTGGTTGAACCGGCGGACAGTTCGATTAGTTTGGCCCCCGGCAATGAAGCTGTTATTGATGTACATGCATTGCTAGCTGGTGGCGCAGGCGATTATCCTGCATTAGCCGTTTTTGCTACAGGTCCTGGTACTGTTGCCGTTGGAGATACTCCAACTCTCTGGGGTGATGGTGGAATGGCCGATATTGTAGACCCGGATCTTTCTAATGATTGGATTCCGGGTTTAGCTGATTTGGGTTATCCAGGCGCAACCAGCGCTGTTTTGTTCGAGTTAATTGATTCGGCTGAACCGTTCGATACCTATCCCGCGGGATTGGTAGCCGATGGCATCATCTTCCATTGCACAGGTGAAGGCGATGCTTTGATTGGCCTAATTAATGCTTCCACTTTTGATGTTTACGACACCGTGATTATCCACCAGCAGATTCCCGAACCGATGACCCTGAGTCTCTTGGGTCTGGGCGGTCTGGGCATCTTGCGTCGTCGTCGTGCCTGAGCCATACAGTATTGTAATTAACACCTTATTTTAATGGGTACCCAAAGCCAGACGGGTCGCAAAATCCGTCTGGCTTTTCTTTTTAAAAACCTCCGTTGACACAGCAGCAGGAATCTGCCAG
>Ga0272441_10008934_pt1 | contig 15658 bp, 10 predicted proteins | sample SSMProp6N_FD_193582 | JGI IMG/M metagenome (GOLD analysis project Ga0272441, IMG submission 193582) | Marine sediment archaeal communities from Little Sippewissett salt marsh, Falmouth, MA, United States - SSM-Prop-6N | ecosystem: Environmental > Aquatic > Marine > Wetlands > Sediment ... | reverse complement strand
TCCTCCACGATGCGTTATCTGTGAATCTCCCGTCACGGGATGCGACGAGAGGGGGGTCTATCTATGCCGGTTCCTCAGGGATGTGCAGCGGTCTTCTTTGAACCCCGGTAGAGTTCATATTCCAGGAGCCTGCACTCGATACTGCCGTTGTAAAAGGGGAGTCTCCTCTTTGTCCTGAGGCCCACCTGTTTCGCCAGTGCAAGATTTCCGGTAAAGATATATCCCCGATACCCGGAGCATGTGCCCTTGAAAAAGTTGCCGATGCCCCGATAGGTCTCTTTGAGATTACCGACATCGCCCATGCGCTCGCCATACTCGGGATTGATCATGATAATCCCGGCGCCGTCAGGGACCATTGTATCGGCATAGTCGGAGACGGAGAATTCGATGATGTGTTCGACGCCCGCCGTCCTGGCATTTTTCCGGGCCGCCTCGATGGCCCGGGGGTTGATATCGGAGGCGATGATGCGGGCATCACACCTTTTCCGTGATTGTCTGTTCGTTGTGTTTCTCAGTTTCGTCCATGCGGCCTTCCTGAACCCGGGGATATGCATGAATCCGAAATTGTTTCTAAGCAGTCCCGGTGCCCGGTTGAGGGCGATCAGGGCCGCCTCGATGGCCAGTGTCCCGCTTCCGCACATGGGATTGATGAAATTACCGTTGCCGGACCAGCCCGATGCCAGGATAAGGGAGGCGGCAAGCGTCTCCTGCAGTGGAGCCGCAAGGGGAATCTTTCTGTATCCCCGCCGTGACAGGGATTCGCCCGAAGAGTCGAGATAGACTGAACAGCGGTCCTTCGCCCAGTAGAGATAGATCACCACCCCCTTTCGTTGGGGGCCCGAATCGGGCCGCCGACCCGTCAGCCTGAGGAACCGGTCCGCAATGGCATCCTTGCATCTGACATTGGCGAATCTCGAGTCCCGGATGGAAGGATTGTTGACCGATGACGTAACGGTGAAGTATCCCCCGGGTTCGATATAGCGTTCCCAGGCGATGTCCGATATGCCCCGGTACAGTTCATCGGCGGTGCGGGCCGTCACGTCCGTGATGAGCACAAGGACCCGATGGCCCGTCCGGACGAAGAGATTGAGTTTCATGGCGTCTTCAAGGGCCCCCTCAGTTGCAATACCGGTGGCCAGTTCGGAGCAAAGGGGCAGGCCCAGGGCGGTGACTTCCTGCCTGAGATAGGGCGGTATTTCCCTGGCACAGGTAACCAGGATGGATCTTCTTTCAGGGGCTGGAGACATGGCGTGTACCTTTCCAATCATACATTATCCCTCTGTACCACGTATCCAAAGGTCTGGCTACCTCATAGTGCAGTTTATATGATATGGATTATTATTGACTTAAAGGCATAAAATATGTTTATCATCACGATTAATTGTTCTGATGGGTCTTCCCCCCTCCAGGGGCGGTGAGTGTCTCGTCAGGTGAGAGGCCGTGAACGGGTCTCTCGTGCGCATGTGATGAACACCCCACACACAAGAGATGGGGAGTTCTGGAGATAAAACCTAAATAAATGATTGGAGGAATAACAGTGGCAGATAAGAAGAATGTGTATTTCTTTGGAGCAGGTAAGGCCGATGGCGTGTCTGAAATGAAAAATCTGCTCGGAGGAAAGGGTGCAAACATGGCCGAGATGACAAACCTCGGCATTCCCGTCCCTGCAGGATTTACCATAACCACCGAGGTCTGTACCTACTTCTATGAAAATGACAAGAAGTATCCCGCCGGGTTGGAACAGGAGGTCAATGAGGCCCTGGCGAAAATGGAAGAGGTCATGGGTGCCAAATTCGGTGATCCCAAAAATCCCCTGCTCATATCGGTACGATCGGGTGCCCGCATTTCGATGCCGGGTATGATGGACACGGTACTGAATATCGGATTGAACGACGAAGCGATCAAGGGCCTGATTGCCAAGACCGGCAATGAGCGTTTTGCCTATGACGTCTATCGAAGATTTGTCAATATGTATGGCGATGTCGTCCTGGGCGTGGGTCCCCGTGATGAGAAAGAGCACAACCCCTTCGAAGAGATCATGGACCGGAAAAAGGAAGAGTGCGGTGTCACGCTCGATACGGAACTGTCGGCAGCGGATCTCAAGGACCTGGTAGTCAAATTCAAGGCGCTTATCAAGGACCGTCTCAAGAGAGATTTTCCCGATGATCCCATGGAGCAGCTCTGGGGAGCCATCTATGCCGTCTTCAACTCCTGGCAGACACCGCGGGCATATATCTATCGAGAGATCAATGACATTCCGGAAGACTGGGGAACGGCAGTCAATGTCCAGTCCATGGTCTTCGGAAATATGGGTGATGACTGCGCAACCGGTGTCGCCTTTACCCGTGATCCCTCGACGGGAGAGAATTATTTCTATGGTGAGTATCTCACCAATGCCCAGGGAGAGGATGTCGTTGCGGGAATCAGGACACCCCAGCCGCTGAACCGTGCCAAGAGTGTCCCTGAGGGTGTCTCCACACTGGCAGATGATATGCCCGAGCAGTACAAAGAGCTTGATGATATTCGAGCAAAACTCGAGGCACACTACAAGGAAATGCAGGACATCGAATTCACCATTCAGCAGAGGAAACTCTGGATGCTCCAGACACGAACGGGTAAGAGGACGGCGGCCGCCGCTGTCAAGATTGCCGTCGATATGGTGAATGAAAAACTGATTGACAAGAAGACGGCCATCATGCGCGTGGATGCGGCACAGCTCGACCAGTTGCTCCATCCGACACTGGAGCCGAAGGCGGAGAAGGTACTGATTTCAAAGGGTCTGCCTGCCAGTCCCGGAGCCGGAGTGGGACAGGTAGTCTTCTCGGCGGAAGAGGCCGAGCAGTGGACCAATGACGGCAAAAAGGTGGTCCTGGTGCGGGCAGAAACGAGTCCCGATGATATCAAGGGAATGAATGTGGCAGAGGGAATCGTGACGAGCAGAGGCGGCATGACGAGCCATGCGGCCGTTGTCGCCCGCGGCATGGGAAAACCCTGTGTGGCCGGGTGCAGTGACGTCGTCATTACCTACGCGAAGGAACAGTTTGTCGCCGGCGGTTATACCATCAAACGTGGAGACTGGATCAGCATCGACGGAACCAAGGGTGAGATCTACCAAGGCAAGGTAGCAAAGGTTGTCCCCGAACTGGCCGGAGATTTCAAGACCTTCATGGAATGGGTCGATGAATTCCGGACCATGGGTGTCAGGACCAATGCGGACACGCCCCACGATTCCGCCGTGGCCCGGGGATTCGGTGCCGAGGGGATCGGACTCTGCCGCACCGAGCACATGTTCTTTGAAGGCGAGCGTATCGGTGCCGTCCATGAGATGATACTGGCAGAGAACGAAGAGGGACGGCGTGCCGCCCTGGCAAAGATCCTTCCCATGCAGCGTGAGGATTTTGTCGGCATATTCAGGGCCATGGAGGGTCTCCCCGTAACGGTGCGGACACTCGATCCCCCGCTTCACGAGTTCTTACCGAAGACGAAGCCCGAAATCGAGGAACTTGCCAAGAATCTCGGTGTCGAACTGGGAACGCTGGAAGACCGGATAGAGGCGCTTTCCGAGGCGAACCCCATGCTGGGTCTCCGCGGGTGCCGTCTGGGTATAACCAATCCCGAGATTACCGAGATGCAGGCACGGGCCATTATCGAGGCCGCCTGTATCGTCACTGCCGAAGGGAAGAAAGTCTATCCCGAGATCATGATACCCCTCGTGGGAACAGTGGAAGAGCTGAAGCGGCAGAAGGCGATCGTCTGTCGTGTGGCCGATGAGGTCATGAAGGAAAAGGGGATGAAACTCGACTATCTTGTCGGTACCATGATAGAGCTGCCCCGGGCGGCCCTCACTGCCGACCAGATTGCCGAAGAGGCCCAGTTCTTCTCCTTCGGGACGAATGACCTGACGCAGACAACCTTCGGTCTGTCCCGTGATGATGCAGGGAAGTTTCTCCCCCGCTATGTGAAGGAGGGTATTCTGCCGAAGGATCCCTTCGTTTCCATCGATGAGGATGGTGTGGGACAGCTTGTCAGAATGGGTGTCGAAAAGGGACGCGCCACACGCGACGGCCTCAAGGTCGGGATATGCGGTGAGCATGGCGGTGATCCGGCATCTGTCGATTTCTGCCAGCGTGTGGGATTGAACTATGTCAGCTGTTCACCCTACCGGGTTCCCATTGCACGTCTTGCCGCTGCACAGGCGGTTATTCGCAAAGAGAAATAGACTCAGTCCATACAGCAAGACCGCCTTCCGGCGGTCTTGCTGTTTTGATGTGGTAATTAAAAATTCACAGATTTTTCGTGAAGGATATATCAGAGCAGGTCTGTAAGCCGAGTTCTGTCCCCCGTCGGCCGGTTTCCCGGCAGGCGGGGCGATGATCATTCATCTGGGACAGCAGTTGCCTGCTGCCTCAAGCGACGCTACCCGGGGACTTCGAACGGGCCGCTCTCAGGCGTCCCCCTATTTGGTCTTGCTCCGGATGGGGTTTACCAAGCTTTCCCGGTCACCCGGGAAACTGGTGAGCTCTTACCTCACCTTTTCACCCTTACCCCGCAGACAGCAACAATGCATGCCCGAAGGGCGGTATATTTTCTGTGGCACTTTCCTTAGGGTCGCCCCCAGTCGCCGTTAGCGACCATCCTGCCCTGTGGAGCTCGGACTTTCCTCCGGCCCGGCATATCCGGACCCGCGATCACCCGACCTGCTCCGATATATGAGAAGATCTTACATTCCGGTGAAGGTAAAAGCAAGTGCATTTCACTGATTGCAGGGGATAGTGTGTTCCAATCGCAGGCGAAGTATATAGCCCTGTCGATCCTTATGACTGTGTCTCGTCAATGGCCTCGTTGGCCAATCGGTCGGCTACCTTGTTCTTGTTCCGTTCCACATGTTCAACGGTATATTCGTCAAAAAAGGAGAGCAGTCGTCTCACTTCCTTCATGAGAATCTTCAGATGTTCATTCTTCACCCGGTAACTGCCGTTGATCTGCCGAACCAACAGTTCCGAATCCATAAATATGTGCAGCGATCTGCAGCCGTTCCGCAGTGATTCCTCGAGGCCCAGGATAAGGGCCTTGTATTCTGCCGTATTGTTAGTACATACGCCAAGGAAATCCTTTGCAGTGCTTACGATTGTTCCCTTTTCATCATAGAGGACCGCACCGGCACCCCCTGAGCCCGGGTTTCCCCGGCTGGCTCCATCGGTGTAGAGTCTATGCATCGGCATCTTCGTCACTCGACTTTCTGTCTTCCCAGTAGATTATTCTGTTACAGTTGGGGCAGAGCATCAGTGTCTCAGGTTTTTGCAATTCATTGTACATCTGGGGAGGCAGGTTCATGTGGCATCCGCCACACACCTCTTTCCAGACGGGGACGACGGCATATCCGTTCCGTTTCACTTTCAGGATGTCATACTTTTTGATGAGATCATCCTTTATCTGACTCCTGATAGTATCACAGTGGGTAATCATATCGTCCAATACCGAATCGATGGAGCCGAGCTCGCTTTCAATGGTGCTCCGTTGACCGTCGTAGATGGTTCGATAGTCGGCAAGCTCCTTTTCCTTTATGCCCAGGTTTTCCTTTGTGTGTTCGATATCATCCAGTATATAGATGATCTCGTCTTCGATGTGACTGTTTTTCAGCCCGATGGCATCGATTTCCTTCAGCGCCGCATCATACTCTTTATTGGTCTTGACTTCCAGTAACCGATTCCTTGTCTTCTTGATCTTTTCAGTTCCCTCATGCAACTGTGACTCCTTTGCTCTGTGCGTCTTGCTGAGGTCATCAAGCCGTTGCCGTTCCGCCTCCACGGCGTCTTCAACGGTTTTCAATGTGGCGTCAAGGGTCTCTTTTTCTTCGGGTAGTACCTTCTTGCGGGCCCTCATATCTGCTATTTCAGAATCGGCCTTCTGAAGCTGTATCAATAGCGATATCTGTTCTTTCAAATATGTTCTCCCTTCGAGCTATCGATATAAAAAAAAATGCACCATGTAATGGTGCATTTTTTAAGGATTCAAAAATACCGAATAGTTGCTCTGTATGATGTGTGTCTTGTCGTGATTCATGACTCCAATGTAATCTGGTGGGCCCACCTGGGTTCGAACCAGGGACCTACCGGTTATGAGCCGGTGGCTCTTCCAACTGAGCTATGGGCCCCCATAAATCGTTTAAAATTAATCTTTGTCATATATGCCTATTTGCATTGCTTGTCAAGAAATTTGACATCATTATTTTCCAATAATTGGACATATCTATGTACCGATTCGATGAGTTCGTCCCGTTCCGTTATACGGACCGCCCACTGTCTGAACTGTGCACTCCCCCTGAGACCCTTGGTATACCACAGGAGATGTTTCCTGAAGTGTTTTATTCCCGCTATGTTACCATATGAGGTAATGGTCATGTCGAGGTGCCGTTCGATGATTGCCCGTCGCTCCTGCAGTGAGGGTGGGCTTCCCGTTCCATCGTTCAGAGTATCGATGATGGATCTGAAGATCCACGGATTTCCCAGGGCGCCCCTTGCCACCATGACGCTGTCGCATCCCGTTGTCGTGAACATCCTGAAGGCGTCATCGGCGGTCCTGACGTCTCCGCTTCCTATGACCGGTATCTGCAATCCCCTTTTTACCGCTCCGATGATCTGCCAGTCTGCCCTGCCGCTAAATCCCTGTCTCGCTGTCCTTGGATGGATGATCAGTGCATCGGCACCGGACGCTTCGGCTATCCGTGCAATCTCGAGGGCATTGATCTCATCTTCATTCCACCCCGAGCGTATCTTGACGGTGAGGGGCAAGTCTATTGCCCTTCTTACCCTTTGTATGATCGTTTCCACTCTGTGGGGGTCTCTCATCAGGGCTGCACCGGATCCGTTTTTCAGAACCTTTCTGGCGGGACACCCCATGTTGATGTCGATGAGATCGGCCTGGCTGTCTGCCGCAATTCGTGCACCCTCGGCGAGGATTTCCGGGTCGGAGCCGAATAACTGGATTCCCAGAGGTCTGTCGTCGGGGGACGATTCGAGATAGCGATAACTTTTCACTGTACCCCGGACCAGTCCCGCGGCGCTGATCATCTCGGTAAAACAGATCGCGGCGCCGAATTCCCGCACGATTGTCCTGAAACCCAGATCGGTAATGCCCGCCATGGGCGCCATGAAGAGATTGTTGGAGAGGTCCAGCCTTCCTATATTCATACCTTCGATATACCGCTTCATCCCTATGCATTGTATGAAGACACAGATACCGGTGCTGCGAGAGATTCGTCACCGTTCCTGAGTCTGCAGGTCAGAGGTTATCATGTTTCGTCTCTTTGCGCACCCCGTTGCTGAGGCAATAATGATCATCAGGTGTCTTCTTTCATGGTCGGCAGGGATGTCTTGGTGACTTTTCCCCGAGGGGTCATGAGATCCGCTTGATCAGAGAGTGACGGTATCCCCATACCGGGAATCCCGACATCATGCACAGTCGTCTTGCTTGTCTCCTCTTGTGTTACGGCATGATTTGGACAGTGAGTCCTGGCAGGCATTGGATCGCCTCACCCATTGCTCAGTACACCACAGGTAGTTACCGTGATGCCGGAGCATGCAGGGCATCGCCCAGTTCACAGGGGTCCGTGGTGACATCGATAAGAGAAGGAACGTTCCGGGAGAATGCCTCCATGAGGGCCCCTTCCAGCTCATCCGGCCGCTCCACCCGTGCACCCCAGCCGCCGCACAACCGGGCGAATTGGGCGAAGTCGGGATTGGTGAAATCGCAGGCATAACGTCCACCATAGGTATTCTTCTGGTAGGTCCTGATGTTCCCGAACCCGGAGTCATTGAATATGACCCCCACCAGTGCCAGGTTCGACCGGACGGCCGTTTCAAAGTCGCCACTATCGAGCATGAACCCTCCGTCTCCAAGGAGTGCGACCACCGGTCTCGATGGATCGGCGGCCTTGACTCCCATGGCTATGGGGAAGCCTGAACCGACGGCACCATAGTCTTCGGCGACAAAAAAGCTCAGGGGGCCGTCGGGATCGGTGCAGGCCCTGACAAACTTGATGAAATTTCCCCCCTCGGAGACCAGTGCCGTACGTGCCGGTACCGATGTTCGTACCGTGTAGGCGATGAACTGGGGTTTGATGGGGGTGTCGGTCATCTTTCCCCAGGCGTTTCGTGTTTCCAGCCATTGGGCCTTCCATAGTGCCAGCTCGGGACGCTCGGCCTGCCGCAACCCCTCATCACGGACCAGGTTCTCTACACCGGCAAGAAAGGTCGAGGCGCCGGCGGTGATGCCCATATCGACGGGATAGACGCACCCGATCCGCTCGGGATCCTTCGAAACATGGATCAGCGTTGTCTCATCCCCGATGAAGGAGGGCCTGAATTTTGTGGTGAGGAAATCGAGGTGGACACCTACGGCGAGGACCAGGTCGGCCGTCTGAAGGGTCCTGTCCGCGCACTGCCAGCCATCGGCACTGACGGGACCCATGTAGAGGGGATGATCCGCCTTCATGACATCGGAAAAGTGGAGTGCCGTCACCACGGGCACATTCCACAGTTCTGCCAATCCCTGCAGGGAATCTTCGGCGCCGTCGAATCTGATCTCTTCTCCCGCCATGATCACGGGAGTTCTGGCCTGTGCCAATAACCCTGCCAACTCCTGTGACATCGATTCGCTGAATGCAGCGAAGGGTTGATCCCAGAGTGGGCGATACCGCTCCGGTCTGACCGGTGCATAGTCGATCTCCGTGGACAGGAGATTACTGGGCAGACTGATGTGAACCGGTCCGGGGCGACCCGACAGGGTCACGCGAAAGGCCTTCCTCATGATGGATGGTGCCTCATCGGCGTGTGTCAGCATGTAGCTCCACTTCGTGACCGGTCGGAAGATATCCACCTCGTTGATCTCCTGAAAGGCGTCTTTCTGATGGAGATGGAGGGCCCCTTTGGCCGTCAGGGCGATGACCGGTACCGACCCCTTGAAGGCCGCTGCCACACCGGTAAGCAGGTTCGTCGCTCCCGGTCCCAGGGTACTGAGACAGACGCCGGGTGCGCGCCGTGCCGCCGCGTAACCGAAGGCACCGAAGGAGGCACCCTGTTCGTGGCGTGTCGTGATGAATTCCATGTCGTGGGAACGGTAGATCTCATCGATGAGACTGAGTATCTGTGATCCGGGCAGCCCGAATACCGTTCCGATCCCTTCCTGACGGAGGCAGTCGATGAGTGCCGCCGCTACGGTAATTTTTTTCATGTAAGGTTTCCCTCGACCGTGCTTATTGCTTCGGGCATAATCTGAGAACTGGTAAGCATACGATCATATCCACTGATCTGGTTGCCATCTTTTTCGGTATCGCCGTGACTGGATGAAAGAAATCAGGACACGCCCCCTGGAGAATCTCCACCATGACAGGGAGTTCTCGTCCGGCAGTGGGAGTCCGACGACATCTTTTACTCCCACCACTGTTTCGATATCTCCATTGTAAAGAACCGGTTCGGTCCATGGCCAAACCGCATGCCCGGTATATGTTGCCGGTGGCTCCACTGAAGCGACTGGATGTGTCCTGTTGACGCCATCGGTGACAGAATGTAGCTGACTTTCATATGGGCACTTGATGCAGACACCCTCCGAACGAAGGATCGTTCAATGTTCGTGGAGTGATTGGGGCAGTATTCTGCATATATTGTACTATATTGGAAATATAGAAATGTACTATTCATGTCAAGAAATATCTTGCGAAGCGACGATTGTGCCCTTCGGTATCGAACGGATCGTCGTGTGCAGGGGATACGCCGTCGGCAGGAGGTTGAAGAAAGAACGACTGATGGCATGTCGGAAAAGGGGAGACATGAACGCTTCCGGTGATGCATTTGCCGGTGAGTATGGGCCGCCGCAGGGGCACTATCCCTGCGGTGGCTCATTAATGATCAATCACATAGCGTGAACTTTCAGGAATGCCGGTTACTCCATGCCGTATTCCTTCCACATGGCCCGTACCTGTTCCATGTGTTCACCGGGGGGCAGTGAGGCCGGCGGAAATTCGTGGTGGCGGGTCGCATCGATGACGACCTTGGACGACAGGGCGCGCCGGGGATCGCTCTTGGGGGAACCGGCTGGTGCCGTCGCCGTGTCAAGGGGAACGGGAACGGTGTTGTCCACGATATAGACATCACTCTTCGGTCGTACCCTCCAGCTCATGGCCCATTCGACCTGAAAAGGGTCGCGGATGTCGATGTCGCCATCGACGACGATAGTAAATTTACCCAGCGACGGATCTATCGACCAGGCTCCCGAGACTAATTGCCAGAACTGTCCGGGATAGAGCTTGTCCGCTGAGATGATCATATAGGCCGCGGCGCCTCCGCTTTCGGTGATATGGACGTCCCTGACCGGCAGGAGGAGGCGATCTTTGATATGTGAGTAGATCCCCGATTCCCGGCCGAAGGATCTCATGAGGCTGCTCTCACTGGGGGGCATCTGACTGACATAGGCATGGTAAATGGGATTGTTCCTGTGCGTAATCGCCGTGATATTGACAATGGGGGCCATGCCGCGGGGACCCATGTACCCTGAATATTCGCCGAAGGGACCTTCCTGTTCCACATAATTCGGTGGAATTTCGCCCTCTATCACGATTTCAGCCGTCGCCGGCACTTCGAGATCGATGGTTTTGCACCTGGCAATGTCGATAGGAGAGCCGTTCAACGCACCCGCGACGGCAATTTCATTGATTCCCAGGGGAATGCCAGAGACGGATGCAAGCGGTATGGTCGGGTCGGCACCCACGACTATGGCGACGGGGAGCGGCTGGTTGAGGCTGTTGCTGGCCTTGACGTGATCGGCAATGTGACGAAAATCACCGCTCATGTGGATCCCTGTCTTGTTTCGTTCTTTGAGCTGGCAGCGGTAACACCCCATATTGTATTCTCCCGACAGGGGGTGTCTGCTGATGACGCAGGGAGTAGTCAGAAAGTAACCGGGGTCCTCGCCATAGGTCCAGATGGGATGGGGGAATCTGAATATGTCGATATCCTCTCCCGTTAGAATATTTTCCTGTACCGGTCCGCCATCGACTATCCGGGGCGGGATGGGATTCGCTATTGCATCGGCCCACCGTTTGCCCACCGTTTCGGTCATGTTTCTGTCCGATATGCCCAGTGCAGCGGCATAGATGCGCTTCGATCCGCCGATGACTCCCGTCGCTATGGATATATCCGACCCCTTTACGTTTTCAAAGATGAGTCCCGGGCGGTTTTCCTTGTCGTATCGCACAAAAACCTCGCGGCAGAATGCGGCTATTTCCCAGTCTCTGTCCACTTCTTTGGTTATTTTCTTCAGCATGTCCTTTTGTTCAAGGTGGCTGAGATACTCCCTGAAATCATTGAATGGCATTGTTCTGTCAATCCTCCAGCTATATCGGGCAACCCGAATTAATATTAATATACATATATTATATGTGATGAGTCAAACGTTTCGGCCGGAGATTACCATTGATCTTCCTTCTTACCGTGGGACCTGTTACACGAGGGAGGGATCCTGCAAGATATTGCTGGTGCGGTGTGACTGGTACATGACCGGGTCGGCGTGTACCTGCAATAAAGGCTGTGAACCCGCCGTGACAGCGGCAGGGTTACCGGAGGATGATACCTCCCGTGATCCCTGCCGCCGGATAGGATGGATTGGTGTTGCCGGGCAGACTCAGGTGTTAATAAATTTCCAGGCTCTTTTGGATCTCTGTAACATGCGCTTTGATAAGTTCTTCGGCCTTTACCGCATCTCCGCTTTGTATGACGGCCACTATGTGCCGGTGGCTCTCTACCGTATGTTGCTGTGCCTCCTGGTTCAATCTGGCGGCCAGCATGTGTTTCTGAATGACCCCGATGATGGAATCGATCATAAAATAGATAACCGGATTACCCGAATGTTCTCCGATGATCCGGTGAAATTCGAGGTTTGACAGTCGTGCATCGGCGAATTTCTTCTTTTTGAGATAGCCGTTGGCCTCTTCGATGTTTTGATTGAGCGCTTCTATCAACTCGTCCGTCGCATGTTCCGTTGCCTTCTTGATGGCCAGCGGTTCGATTGCCAGGCGGCTTTCAGTGACATCGACGGCCTTGATCTTGCCCAGAAGGAACATATCCACCAGGTAGTTGCTGAAATACTTGTCTTCTATGTCCAGAATATATGCTCCTCCCTCGCTCCCCCTCTTGATTTCGAGATAACCGAGATACTGCAATATCCTGAGGGCTTCGCGCACTGTGACACGGCTCGCCTTGAAATTTTCGACCAGTATGCGCTCCGACGGAAGCTTGTCTCCGGGTTTCAACTTTTTCGTGAAGATTGCTTCCTTGATCATGTCGACGATCTTGTCTGACAGACGATCATTATTATGAATCGATGTAAACATATTTTCCATCTTCTGTATCCCTCCGCACCTTTCGGTCCTTGTCTTTCCCATCTATTGTTCGCTGCGGCTTCCCATTACGCTACCATATGGGACTTATCAAATATTGTAATAATAATCAAGTGTATAATAGTCTGCTTTGTGGCAGTGAAGAAGATGCGCCATCGGGATGTGCGCCTCACGACAGGTCCCGTGCAGGGGTGTGGCAGAACATATCCTGTAGCCTGCGTCTTGTAAAAAAACTTGACTTAGCCCCTCTCTTTATATATGCATATTAGTAATACATTATTATGAATGACCATTAACGTTTCCAGGGTATCGATTACTGAATCGTGGCAGTCTCGGAGGCGGGTTTTGTCGCAGTGCCGTCGGATCAGCGAACGCGGCATGTGTCGATACGTTTTGTGGGGATGTACCGGGGGAATAGTCCTGTTTATGTTCCCGGGAGGCAAAATCCGGCAGGTACTGATAAGCGATGGGGGGTAGTCACTGGTTTAAACCGGGGCGCGGGCATTTTTCCTCTGCCTGCCGCTGCGTTCCACGCAGACAGGCATTCGCATATTATCATCAACAGTAGATCACCCGCTCTGTGAGCGGGGATATCGACAGCAGGGCAGGGCCATTGCGAGGCTTGGGGATAGATGGTCTATAAGGATCGGGGTTACCCCGTGGGGCCTGTTGTTCCGGTGGACATTCTTTTCTGGCAATCATTGCAGGTGGTTTAACCGATACACCCCGTTGCCGTGAGATGGCGATTTCGCCTCTGATGGGTGGAGCGTCTTCACAGACCCGGGAGTGATTTCGAACAGCCGGCAAGAGAGGAGGAAGAATGGACAGCGGTCTGTGAGGTGCAACCCGACATGTACCGGAGTGCGTGAGGGTTGTTTGGATCTTGACTGGTTTGGCATTAAAGAAGAAAAAGGAGAGAAGACATGGTAGAGAAGAAAAAAAGACTCGTAGTATTGGTTTTTGTTTTATGTGCCGCCATGGTTATGCTGTTGGGAGTAGACAAAGCAAGGGCAGGTGATCTTCCCAATCTTGCCCTCATGACCGCCACGCCGGGTGGTTCCTGGTATCCCATTGCGGGCGCCATGGCCGAGGCGATTCAAAAACACAATGCCAAGACGCGAATCGATGTCATCCAGGGGGGTGGTCGCATCAATCCCACGGCCGTCAATGACAGTAAGGGGGATTTTGGCATCGCCATGGCCGTTACCTGTGTGGATGCACTGAATCAGCAGGGCGAGTATGCGAAAAAGAAGGCGCACAAAAATATTCGCACACTGATCAATCTCTATGAAGGCGTCTATCAGCTCTGTACGCTCAAGGATTCGGATATTCGTACCATTGCCGACATCAAGGGTAAGCGTATGATGGTGGGACCCCAGGGCTCCGCCACGGTGACCTTTTCCCGGCACGCCCTGTCCACGGCGGGCATTACCTTTGATGACCTGAAGAAGGCCGATTACGTCAGTGCTTCAAATGGAGCGACTATGCTGAAGGATCGCGTTGTCGATATCTTTACCACCGGTATCGGCGGCTATCCCATCGCGGCGATCCAGGATGTGGCCGCCTCCAGGGAAGTCCGTCTCGTTCCCTTCAGTGATGAGGCAATTGCGAAACTACAGAAGATCAATGCGGGATACCTCAAGAAGACCATCCCCGGTGGGACATATAACGGGCAGGATGAAGATGTCCAGACCTTCGGCGGTGTCACGATGCTCATCGTCCGTGCCGACTTGGCAGACGAAACGGTTGAGCAGATGTTGGCGGCCATCTTCAAGGAAGAGAAACTCCTCCAGGGTGTCCATAAGTTGATCAAAAACTTCAGCCTGAAGACGGCTTCATCGCCGACGGGGGTTCCCTTCCATTCCGGGGCCATCAAATTCTTCAAATCAAAGGGTGTCATGTAGGGCTGTCAGCAAAGGAACAACGCGGGCGCACTGTCGCGGCAGGATGCCCGCGTTGTCGCCGTTGCAGGTCAGTGTCTCCGTCACAACCTGACCGGTTACGATGTATTGCGGGCAGGGCGCCTCTTATCCCTGTGACAGCGTTGTCATCACCGTTCACTGGAACGATTATTATACATAGTGGCAGTGCCGACCTATGCACCGCCCTTTGTAATGGAACTATGAGCGTATGAACACAGCAAGGAAAGCAGATCATCAGACCTTGGGGGGTAGATTCACCGCCTTTCTGGCCAGTGTCTTTGCCGCCAGTCTTTCTATCTATGCGATTTACATCGGTGTCGTCGGCGCCCTTATCGCGCTGCGCCAGCGGTCCATCCTCCTCTTTCTGGCCGTCGGTCTGTCCATCATGGTCTATCGGGCCACCGGAAAAGTGGAAACAAGGCCCCGCGTTCCCTGGTACGATTGGTTACTGCTGGCGGTCAGTGTCTTTTCCTTCGGCTATATGATTATCTTTGCCGATGTGATTGCAGACAGGTTGGCACTCATTACCTACCTGACACCCCTGCAGATCGTGGTGGGTATCGGTGCCATTGTGGTCGTCGTTGAATCGGGCCGTCGCGTCCTGGGGAATGCGATGGGAATACTCCTGGCGATTTCGCTCCTCTACGCCTATTTTGGGGCCTGGATTCCCGGGCGAAGCGGGCATCGATATTTTGAAGTCCCCTGGCTGATCGATCACTTTTACTTCACTCCCAATGCCATTCTGGGCGTACCCGTGGGCATCATATCCACCTATGTGGCCCTCTTCGTGGTCTTTGGCTTCTTTCTTGAGCGGATCGGCGGCGGGACCTTTTTCATGAATTTCATGTCCAGCATCTTCGGACATGTGCGCGGCGGACCCGCCAAGGCGGCGGTATTCGCCAGCGGTCTCATGGCCTCACTGTCGGGCAGCGTGACGGCAAATGTGGTAACAACGGGGTCTTTCAGCATTCCCCTGATGAAAAAGACGGGCTACAAAGCGGAATTTGCCGGCGCCGTCGAGGCGGTGGCCTCGACGGGCGGACAGATTATGCCCCCTGTCATGGGCGCAACGGCCTTCCTCGTTGCAGAATTTGCCGGCGTTCCTTACAAAACAGTTGCCCTCTGTGCGTTGATTCCGGCCATCCTCTACTTTGCCAGCCTCATCTTCATGATCGATTTCGAGGCGGCGCGACTGGATTTGAAGGGACTGCCCCGTGACCAGCTTCCCGATCTCTGGCAGGAAGTAAAGAAGGGCGGGCTCTTTTTCGTTCCCTTCGTCCTGATCGTCTATATGATCATGGCAGGCTACAGCCCCCTGCGGTCCGCCCTCTACGGCTTTGTCTCC
>Ga0272441_10008933_pt1 | contig 15660 bp, 13 predicted proteins | sample SSMProp6N_FD_193582 | JGI IMG/M metagenome (GOLD analysis project Ga0272441, IMG submission 193582) | Marine sediment archaeal communities from Little Sippewissett salt marsh, Falmouth, MA, United States - SSM-Prop-6N | ecosystem: Environmental > Aquatic > Marine > Wetlands > Sediment ... | reverse complement strand
GCAGTGAGCATGAAACTCGCCAGCACCAATAAGGATAATGTTATGATGTTATATTTTTTCATTAGATTGCGACCTTTCGTTTCATTTGTTCTTTCAGTTTAATATACGAGGAAGAGACAATGAAGTTGCATGCTTAACCCCATTTTAACGTATTGCGCTCAAAAAATCACCTTGATGATATAAAATTACCGATAGATAGAGAAAGGCTGTGAATTAATGGATGAAGACAACGAACGCCAGCATTTGTTTGATGTATGGTCAACCGACTACGATCATTCGGTGAACGACAGTGATGCATTCCCATTCGCCGGTTATCAGGAGACTTTGAGCGCTCTGGTCAGATTGGCGGAAATTCAGAACCATCATACGGTCCTTGATGTGGGGATTGGGACGGGCGCTCTTTCGCGCCTATTGCCAATCGCCGGTGAACAGATCTGGGGGCTGGATTTTTCACAGATGATGTTGGATATGGCCAGGAAAACACTTCCTGAGGTACACTTGTTGCTGGTCGACCTACTGAGTGAGATTTGGCCGGGAGAACTACAACAGCCTTTTGACAGGATCGTATCAGGCTATACTTTTCATGAGTTTGAAGATCAAAAGAAGATCGAATTAATCCTGAGATTTGCACATAACCATCTGGCATCAGACGGCTCGATCATCCTGGCGGATATATCCTTCAAGAATCAGAAAGCACTTACAACGATCCGGAAGCGTTATTCGGAATCATGGGATGATGAAGAATTTTACTGGTGCGCCGCGGAGATGATCCCCTTGCTTGAAAGCTCAGGATTTGATGTGAGCTATCTGCAGACATCGTTTTGTGCTGGGATTTACAGGCTCCGGCCATGTAAAGCGAATAGCGAAGTAGACACTGTTGCAGAAGGGTAGATCTCTGGCGTTGATCTTCAAAGGGAAAGGCTTTGCGAACAGGGATATGTATTTAGGATGGAAGTCCTAGACCAAGCTGGTATATAATTTAAGAATATTATTGATATTTAGCTGAGGTAGAGAGGTGAGGTGAATGATGGCAGATGAATTTTACGATACACAAAATGGAAAGAAAAAAAAGCGGACTGCCTGGTTGATCGGCTGTTCAACCGGTGCTGTTGTGATTGTATGTATCACATTATTCATTGTTTTTGGCGGTTTTGCCGGTTTAATTGCTTTGTTTGGGGGTGACCCCGAAGGGCTTACTGTCAGCGTTCAGACGCCATCATCAGATGTTCAGGTAGGGGACACCTTCAAAGTTGAGGTTCTTTTAACCAATGAGGGGTCGAAGAATATCACCGTGAGCGAGATCCAGCTTCCCAATGACCTGTTGAAGAATGCCCTGGTGACTGATGTGGATCCTCAGGGTGATCTGGGATTGGATTATGGCGATCAGACAGCGTACGAGTTTGATTTGACCATAGCTCCTACGGGGCAGGAAACAGTTGTGTTCACTTTCCAAGCACTTGAAGCCGGGGATGTGAGCGGCGATCTTGATGTCCTGGTGGGTACAAAATCAACCAATACCTCGATTAGAGTGGTGATTTCCTCCGGAACAGCCTCGGTTGGGGATGACATGAGCCAGGATGAAATTGGAGAAGAATTAATTCCTTATCGTTCCGTGGTGCAGATCGTTGCAATCGTGGATATTGATGGCGATCGGGTTCAGGGATGGAGCGGTTCAGGGACGATTATTTCTGAGGACGGGTTGATCCTGACCAATGCCCATGTTGTCCTGTCTGACCGGTATTATCAGGTCGTTGACCTGGTAATCTTGATCACCATTGCGGATGACCAGCCGCCAGAGCCGATGTTCTATGCGGATGTCGTCCAGGCAGATGCAAGCCTTGACCTGGCAGTCATCAAGATCAGGTCCGCATTGGACGGCAGCGATGCCAATTTCAGTGCCATGGGGATCAAGCCTGTCCCTCTGGGTGATTCAAATGCACTTCAGCTGGGTGATGAAATCGTCATCATCGGCTACCCCGGGATCGGCGGTGATACCATCACACTCACCCGCGGGGAAGTAAGCGGGTTCACCGCAGAGGAGCCTTACGGCAACCGGGCATTCATCAAGACCTCGGCGACCATCGCAGGCGGGAACAGCGGGGGGCTGGCAGCGACTCCCCAGGGTGAAATCATTGGCGTCCCATCTCAAGTCGGTTCGGGTGACCTGGAGGGAGCTGTTGTGGACTGCCGTCCGCTGGCGGACACCAACCGGGACGGGTATATCGATGACAGCGATAACTGCGTTCCCACCGGCGGTTTCATCAACGCTGTGCGTCCGATTGACCTTGCCCTGCCAATGATCGAAGCAGCGAAAGCCGGTGAGGTGGCGATCATTGAAGAAGAGACAATAGCTGGGAGCCAGGAAGAATACAACCCCGAAGGGAACATCATCTTGAGTGATGATTTCTCGAGCAACAGTAATAACTGGACACTCGGTTCCTCCTCGGATGGTAGTGTGGATATCACCGGCGGTCAGCTGGTCATTGATGTAAACATGGACAGCTACATCATCTGGTCTGACCTGCCGGACACCTATGACAGCGTTATCATGGCTGTCAACGCTAATGTGCTGCAATCTGCTTTTGACGGGGATTATGGCTTTGTGTGCGGGATGAAAGATGTGGATAATTTCATCGGATTGGAAGTCTCAGAGGATGGGTATTACGGCATCTGGAAGTATCTAAATAACGAGTATTATGAACTGGTGGAGTGGGCGTATTCTGATGTCGTCGCAGCGGGGGGGCCTTTCTCTCTGGCAGTCTACTGCGGTCCTGACAGGATAGCTCTGGCAGCGAATGGAGTGCTTCTGGCTGAAACCGTTGATTATGATTACACGCCCGGCCGTGTGGGTTTGATCGCGGGATGCTACAACTATCCCAATATCAGTATAGGATTTGATGATTTTACGATCTATCAGCCTTGATCAAGCAGTCTCGCGTTAATAATCAAAAAATCCCCCCGATGACTCGGGGGGATTGTCTTTTTCCAGATATTCTAACCTCGGTTTCGTAAAAATATATAGATTTATTTAGTCAAGCCTTCCCCTCGAGGGGAAGGTGGCACGTAGTGCCGGATGAGGTGTGTTACAAAGAGTTTCCACCTCATCAGTCTGCTACGCAGACAGCTTTTCCTTGAAGCAGAGCGGAACGCCCACTGGGTGCAAGGAGAAGCCTTAATAACACTAATCAATATCACCTTTTGGAGGAACTAAAAAAGACAGCATGCAGTAATATCCAAAACTTTGTAATTAAGCTCTCAATGAGTGACGCTTATTAAAACTTGGGTCATTCTATTGAAAAACCGGTCTGCTGAATGAATTTGTCCCGGTTTGCCAGGCGGGCGGTCTTCCCAGAACTGGTCTTGATGATCCAGCCTTCTTCCACCACATGGACGTGCCGCAGGGCAACTGCGGAACTCTGGGTAACGGTTTGGCGGATATCCTGCGTGATGCGGTCCCTTTCTGCAGAATCATCTGTGTCCACCTCGGCGACGATGACCACCTGCTCGGTGCCCATCCGTTTGGAGAAGATCCCGAAGGCAACCACGCGCCCGGGATGGACGCCCGGAACGGTCATGGCGATCCGTTCGAGATCCTGCGGGTAGATGTTCTTTCCACCAACGATGATCAGGTCTTTCTTCCGCCCGGTTATGTAAACTTCGCCGTCGAGCATATACCCGAAGTCTCCGGTCAGGTACCAGCCTTCTAAAAAGGCATCCTTTGTGGTCTTTGGGCGGTGGAAATATTCGGTCAGCATGCAGTTGGAACGCAGGGCGATCTCGCCGATGTGCCGGTCGGGCAGGGTATTGCCATCTGGATCAATCACCTTGGCCTCAGTATTTGGGATGGGTTTCCCGGCAGAGACCATGTCGATGGCGGGTTTGCCTTCCACTGCAGGATGGGCGATGCGGTCGATCTGGAGTGAATCGCGGTCAACCTGATCGATCCTTACCGGACTCTCAATCCCTCCCTGCGTGACCGCAAAGGTGTTCTCGGCCATGGCGTAGCTGGTTGCAATGGCGCTTTCACGGAAGCCATAGGGTTTAAATGTTTCCAGGAAAAGCTGGTGGCTTTCATGGCGCATGGGCTCAGAACAGTTGATGACTGCCCGCCAGGAGGAAAGGTCGATGCCTTCCATATGGCGTGAGCGGACCTTCTTGGCGCAGAAGTTATAGGCAAAGTTCGGCAGCCAGACCAGCGTACCTTTGTACTTGCTGACGGCTTGCATCAAACGCTGCGGGGCGCGCACCCAATCAAAGGGGGACATCAGCACCAGCGGCAGCCCGTAGATGATCGGCATGAGGAAGCCGGCGATCAAGCCCATGTCATGATAAAGGGGCAGCCAGCTTACGATCACATCGTCTTCGTTGATATGTAGGACATCCGCATAGGATGTAACCTGGTTCAGGACGGATTGGTGGGAGAGGGCAACGCCCTTTTGCAGCCCGGTCGTGCCGGAGGAATGCTGCAGGAGTACAATATCATCCGGTTTGCGGCGCTCAAGGTCGAAAACCGGCGGTTCGCCTTCTCCGATATCTTCGGTGATCATCACCGTCCTGACCGAGTCTCCCTCTTTGAGGGCAGACCTGACTTCTCCTTCAAATTCATGATAGGTGAAGATCGCAGCGGGACGTGTCACCTCAATCAGGGCGGCTAGGTCCTTCCGGTAGCGTTCCGGCTGGAGCTTCTCGGTCAGGTAGGGCATGATGGATGGGATCGCGCCGTGCAGAATGGTGCCAAAATAGGTGTAGATCAGGTCTTCACCATGCTGGAGGATCAGGAGCACGACTTCACCCGGTTTGATCCCTTCGGATTCGAGCATGCGCTGCGCGCCGACTGCCCTGGTCAGTAAATGACGGATGGTGATCGGCAGGTCTTCCTCACCGGCGTGCTGGAGGTAGATGGCAACCTCATCCGGTCGGTTGTCATAATGGGACTTTAAAATGTGCTGAAAAGTTTGCATTTTTTATCCCTGACGTTCGATGATAAGGTCAGCCAATTCGTTGAGGGAATCGAATGTTTCGGCATTCAACTCTGTGTCGTCAATCAGAACACCGAAGTTGTCTTCAACAAATAAAGCAACATCCACGAGGCTGAAGGAGTCGATCACGCCGCTGGAGATGAGAGGTTCATCCGGCTTGATTTCCCGGTCGGGGAGCTGCAGGATTTCTTCTGTGATGTAGGTCTCAAGTTTCTTGATGATTTCAGCTTTTTCCATGGTTTCAATCTCCAATCCATAAAATTATGACCGACCTATTTTACCATTTACTCGTCGATCATGCATTCCAGCATTGGCTTGAGGAATTCGTAGTACATCTGCGATCCATCGGGTGTGAGATGGACTGCGGAATTGGTGAATTCATTTTCAGGGATGACATCCCACAGGTCGACATATTCCCAGGAACCGGCATCGGAAAGATCCACCAACGCCGCCCGGTACTGGTCGTATGCCCAGCGGGGGTAAAAATAATTATAGCGGACGTTGCTGTTCTCCCCTTCGCTGATCAGGATGGGTTCGTTGACGACGAGGATCGGGACATCCCCCGCCAGTTCGGTGCCTGCATCTAGGATATCCATGGCAAGCTGGTCGAGGGGCAGTGTTCCCGGTTCCCATCCCTTAAAGTTATCGTCGTCCACTTCGAAGTCACGCCGGGCGGGTGTAAATTCTTCAGGATAGGTCTGGTCAATGCCGGTCGCTGCCCACATCACGCCGTAGAACTGGAGCTGGAAGGCGTCAAAGATGGCACGCCGGCGTCCGATCAGGGTCAGGTCCCAGAAGGACTTACGGGCGAAATCATCGCTGTCGGCATCAAGCGACAGGTCGAATTCCTTGATCAGCGCTTCGACGCGTTCCGGGTTGTTGGCGACCAGCGGGGTCACGATCTGCACCTGATTGGGGAAAGATTCCAGCGTGATTGGCCAGACGATCAGGTCGGGGTCATACTCAAGGGCTATTTCCAATATCATCAGGTCCTTGGTGAGGGACATGGTTGGATAAGCCAGGTTGTAGGCCGTCACGGTCTTTCCATCCGCTGTGGTCAGCTGGTCCTGGTTGATCAGTCCGCCGAGGGTGTCCTGCGGTTCAAGGAGGGTCCCCCAGGTAGCGCTGTCGCCGATCAGGATGATCCGGAATTCATCATCCGGTTTTTTACCCCTGTCGATTTCGTGGCTGGCGAACATGGCTTCCAGGTCGTACAGGCTCACATTATAGGCCTCTGCGGTGTTTTCACCAAAAGGAAGGCGCGCCCTGCCGGGAAAGACCAGGTTGTAAAGGGACAGGCGCCCCAGTTTTCCGCCTGAGGGGATCAGGGCGATCGCAAAATTCAGGATTACGAACAGGATGATGCCCTTGGTCAGGACATTCCTGACGAATTTCTTATCATGTCTTTCTTGAGTCTTATTCTCTTCAGTCATCATTCATATTTCATTCTTCTACTTCTTGTAATTGCCTGCGGACCGTATCGAGTACTTCCAGCGCGGAAAGGTTGCGCACGTCCCATCCCTTGTAGTTGAGATAGACATCCTCTCGGTCCTTGTCCAAACCGAAATTGGGGATGTCTTTCACAGCAGCCCAGAAATTCCACAAGGGTACCTCAAGGTCATAAGCTACCTGGGCGGTCGCCAGATTGCGGTTGTAGTCGCCTTCGGCGTTGTCTGCTTTTGTGGAAAGGATGGGAATAACGCCGTTATCAAGTACACTCTGCACGACATCGGTCAGATAGGCGACATAATCTTCGTAGGGCGTCCCGGGCAGCCAGTTGGTACCCAGACTGATCAGGATGATGGCAGGGTTGTTCAACCGGATCTCACATTCGATCGGTGTCTCGGTCGAGTCGCACAGTTCCGAATCAGACCAGCGGGGATTGAGTGCCCCGGGTGCGGTCATGCCGTTCTTGACCGTCAGGCTGCGGTGGGAAAATGACTCTGCAAACCAATCAATGGTCTCTTGAAGGTATGCCTGGTCTTCTTCCAGAGTGTAGCGGTCTTCATCATACATGCTGAGGAAATAGGTTGGTGAGCTCTGGCAGTCGCCGATCACGGAAAAGACGTATGGGTCGCGGCCGATTTCCTCTCCCTGTGAGTAGACTTCAAGCATCACCGGGCTCAGTTCTGGGATGACCGGCCAATCTTGCCAGTCTTCCGGCTTCAGGCGCAGGTCAGGCGTTGGAGTCGCTGACGTAGTCGCTGTTGGAAGGGCGGTTTCGGTTTCCGTCATTTCAGGTGTGGATGTTTGAGTTGGCGTAGATGTGGTTATATTTTTAATAGTCGTCGGTGTGGGAGTTGAGGGTTCCACGGGGGTACACGCGCCAGACAGGATGATGATGAGGAGAAGCACGATTACGATTTTCGTTTGAATAAATGATTGCAGTTTCCGCATTATCCCACCCCGAATAACCTGGCGAAGGTCTGCAGGGAAGAGGTCGTGGTCGGCAGGGCGAACCAAACCCACCCAAGCGTAACGAATAGAAAGGTCAACAGTACGCCGCCCACTTGTATGGCGGGTCTCATCCAGGGCGTTTTTTCTTTGATGGCCGATATTTTCGGTGCGGTGAGGTTGTTCAGCCGGTTGTGGATGAACAGCCCCAGGCCGTGCCAGGCCCCCCAGATGATGAAGTTGAGGGTGATCCCGTGCCACAGGCCGATCAGGAGCATTGTACTCATCTGGGTGATGAAGATGATCCAGAAGGCACTCAACTTGCGTTTCCTTCGCAGAGATCGTGTCAGGGGGTTGAAGAAATAACCCCGGATCCACTGCGTCAGTGTCATGTGCCAGTTGTTCCAGAAAAGCATCAGGTTGGGCTGCCGGTACGGCTGGTTGAAGTTCTCCGGGAGGTCGAAGCCCAGCAGGAAACCCATACCGATGGCAATATCTGTGTACCCTGCGAAATCAAAGAATAATTGGAAAGCATAAGCTGCCAGCATGACCCACAACCAACCGGTTGATTCAGCCTGGGCAGCGTTTGATTCGTTGATGGCGATGAAAGCAAGCGCATCGGCAATGATAAATTTGCGGAACAGGCCTACCGCCAGGCGTTTCCCGCTCCGGCGCAGTTCGCTGCTCTCAAATTTTTGGGGATTATCCAGGTCCTTGCGGAACCGCTGCAGGCGGTCCAGCGGCCCTGAGAGGAAAGCCGGGAAGAAGATGGTGTAAATCAGGTACTCACCCAGGTTAATCTCCTTCAGCCGTCCATTCAAGCGGTCGATCAGCGTGTGGATCAGCCGGAAGGCGACATAAGAAAACCCCAGCCAACCCAGGTCGCCGGCCTGCGCAAGGGACAGACTCTGGCCGGTGAGATTTCGCAAACCGATGCTGGAGAGTGTGGATAGTGTGGGATTCTTGAGGATCACGAAGACCAGCAACAGGGCCAGAATGCCGATGTTGAGGGCGGCTTTTTTCGCCTTGAAGAAGCGGATGAAGACCAGCGTCAGCCCAAGTAGGACTGCCAGCACGATTGCGATCAGGTAGAACTGGGGTGGCCGGTTGGGGGTAACGAGGCCTTCCAGGCTGATGAAGCGTGTCAGGGCAATGAGCAGCACGGTTCCAAAAGTTAGCCCTAATGCAATCCAATTATTGCGGTCTTTTAGCGCTTCCTTCTCGGCCGTCAGTCCCCAGTAGAGGAAAACCAGTCCCAGCGTGGCTGTCGGGAACCAGAAATCAAGCTGGCGGATGGAGAGGGCGGGTTGGAGCCAGAAGACTGCCAGAACAGACGCAACCAGCAGCGCCCAGCGGCGGACCTTGCCGGGAAAGGCAAGGCGGATAAGGAGGGCAGCTGCGATCAGGATGAGAATATCAAGCAGCGACATTTAGAATCCCTGATAGATCCATAGCGGCGACCTATCTGCGCTGAAGATCACCAGCAGGGCGATCAGCAGGCACAACAGCAGCGCCCACAGGTTTTCTTTTGTGAAGAGATGTTCTTTCAACCAACGCATTTCATATCTCGTCTCATTCGTATCCGCACATGCGCCATTCGCCGCCTTGATTGACGACAACATACGTGCGCCCTGAAAGCGGGAATTCGGTTGCTTCCCCATCATAAGTGGCAGAGATCGCGCCTTCACAGGTTACCAGGGCTCGATCATCTTCTTCACTGATGGTCTGGCAGGTGACATCCACCAGGGTTGTCTCAACACTGACGAAGCTGTCCAGGTCTTGCAGTGCGGAAGACTCCCAATCCGTGCAGGAGAGATTGATCAGGCGCTCCTGGTCCTTATCTACCAATGCCTGATGGTACAGAACAATGGTCTCGGCGGGAGCGTCTCCACTGGCACAGGCAGATAATCCCACAACCAGAAGCGTTGTAATTGTCAGAACGAACAATATTTTTGTGAATTTCATGTGATAACTCCTTTAATTTCAAGGATCATGGTGTAATCCAGAATAATTTATCGATCTTGATGAAGTTTTCAGATTGGATCATCAAAACATCTTCAAGCGTATCATACAATCCAGAGATCAGGTCCGTCTGTCGTAGGCTGATCTGGTAGCCTTCCTCAATTACGAGGGTCGAGACGAGCAGGATCTGGTTTCCATCTTTTTTCCAATACACATTGGGATTCAACCCGGAAAAGTTCTGATATTCAACATAAGACATCGTGGATGTATCCACAACAAAAATACTCGCATCGGAGGACTTTCCCGAATAATCACTGAGCGTAGCCGTCAGCAGGACTAGACTTTCGTCAGCCGGTGACCATGCCAGGCCTTTCAGAAGATTACCAGGGAAATAGCGATAATCCTGGGTGGATTGGTCTGTTGAGGCTGTATTCAGCATGAGATACGTATCGCCCTGAGGTTCAACCCAGGCGAATGTACTGCCGTCATATGAAAAAGCTATCGAATCAGAGTCAAAGAATAATTCACTAGCGCCTGCATGGGTGCGCCAGACAGTTTTATCCTCGCAAGCAGATTCCGATGAGGTGCATTCGCCCTGATACCAGTAAAATGTGTCATTATTGGTGGGTTCGAAGATACCGCTGATCTCTCCTTGTGTAAGAAGCTGCCAGGTGTCGCTGTAGGGATCAACCAGCCAGAAGGAACGTCCTTCATCTTCCTCGGTCAGGAGGACAATGGCGCTGTCATCAGGGAGCCAGTATGCGCCCATGTCGGCGAATCGGTCTGTCAGAAGCTGGTCTTTCCCGTCCAGGTCGCTGAGATAGAGCTCGTTTTCCAAACTCACAAGAAGTTGTGTCCCGGATTGGTTCACATCTTCAAGCTGGAACCCCACATCAAAGATCTGGTAGAGAGCCTGGCTTGTTAGGCCGAGGGCGTAGATACCTGCACTGCGGGTGACTTCGCCGGCATGCTGGCTGAGGGAAAAAATCCATCGTTCACTTTCCAGCAGCTCTGGGGATGCCTGTGGGGGTGGGTCAATCTGGATAGAGGCGAACGCCACCTCAGTTCCGGTCACTTCGGGAGTCACTTCCACATTTGCAGTCTCCACATCCTGAACGCCGCGCCAGACCGCATCAAGTACCCGCAGCGCTGTGTAACTGCGGATCGTCCAGGCTTCATAGCTAATATGGAAATCATCACGCAGGCCGTGATTGGGCATATCCTGAACCGCCCGCCAGAAGTTCCATAAGGGGATGTGATATTCATACGCCAGTTCAGCCGTCGCCAGGTTGATGCGGTGATCGCCTTCCACATTGTCAGCTTTTGTCGCGAGGATCGGGACCACGCCGTTGTCAATGAAGAACTCGATGATCTGGCTCATGTATTCTTTATAGCGTTCTGTTGTGCGGCCTTCCCACCATACTTCAAGGCTGATGATCACAAAACTGGGTTTATGAGTGCGGTATTCACATTCAATGGGGGTCTCGCCGGCGTTGCAGGCTTCAGGGTCAGCCCAGAATGGGGAAATCACCGCGGCTGCGTTATACCCGCCGCGCACACCCTGCCCATCCCGGTCAAATGAGCCGGAAAAGGTGTCAATCGTCTCTTGCAGGTAGATATCTTCATCGGAGAGGATATAGCGGGTTGTGTCGTAGATCCCCATGAGGACATCTTTGATCGCCTGGCAGTCTCCCACCTTTGAGAAGTGGGTTGGGTCGTTTCCGAGGCTGAGCCCATGCTGGTAAATCGCGATTTCACGCCCGGTCAATTCGGGAACGACTGGCCAATCACGCCACTGCTCGGGAGAAAGGCGTGTTTCAACAATGGGCGTGGGAGTAGGCTGCACAAGGGTCGGTGTGAGGGTTATTTCTTCAGTTGGTGTGGATTCTGGCGTCTCTCCGGTGGTTTCTTCTGTGTTTGTTGAAGGGGATTGCTCTTGTGTGAAAGTGGCAGTGCTTGACTCGATTGAAGCCGCTACCTCCGGATTACAACTGGTCAACAGCAATATAAAAATCGATAAGAATGCAACCACCCGGAAGTTTAACTTTACAAGCATGAACCATCCTTTCAAAACACCACTTCCCTGTAAGATTTGAAGTTTCAAAGTTAGGGAAGGGTTCCGGGTTTATATTTTAGCTTAAATTATCCGTTACGAATTATAACATGTTAGGTTTTGTGAGTCAGTGATTAATGGGTCGGGATCAGCATTAACGAATATGCTTTAGAAATTAATCGTCAAATTTGTAATACATTGTTAAATAAATAAAGAATTCATACCTGAGTCACCTGCATTGGCAATACCTATTGCAATGAGTGATGATGTATTTAGATGGGTAATCCTATCATGGTGAATAACCATATTGGTGAAAGCCCGTGCAGCCCATCAATGGACTGAGCTTGCCATGGGCGATTTCTTGATCATTGATCTGTGTGGTTTTCCTATGAGCTTATCGATTTGAATGTTTATACAAAGATTTTATTTTCATCCGTAAATCACTATAATTATATAAACTAAACAGAAACGGAGACAGAGATGAAAACAAAACGTATTTTTATGATCTTGAGTTTAATCCTGACCCTGGTTGTCAACGTCCTGGCGAATACACTTCCAATCAATGGCGTAACAACAGGTGAGGTCTCAGACGGTTTTCCAATCCTATTTGTACCCGCCGGATATGTGTTTTCGATCTGGGGGTTGATCTATCTGGCACTGATTGCATTCACGGTCTATTCGACAACACCCAAGGGATTGGCAGACAAACAAATCGATGCAATTGCTGGATTCTTTGTGGCGGCAAATCTGTTCAATGCTACCTGGATCTTCCTGTGGCATTATAAGCAATTTGTGTTGACCCTTATCCCAATCCTGGGACTGTTAATTAGTTTGATTGCGATTTACCTGAAGCTCAGGATTGGAATTGACAAGCGTTCCATCACACAGACCTTGCTGGTTAGCGTTCCCTTTGGGATCTATCTGGGTTGGGCAACGGTGGCCGTTGTCGCGAACATCTCACAGGTGCTTTTCAACCTGGGCTGGCGCGGTCAACCACTGGGCGCGCCAATCTGGACTGTGATCATGCTCGCAATCGCATCTTTGTTGGGAGTTCTGCTTATCTTCCTACGGCGCGAGGTGGCTTACCCTCTGGTATTGGTCTGGGCCTTTGTCGGCATATGGGTCAAGCATGGAGATACACCGCTGGTTGCTACAACAGCGCTAGTTTTGGCCATTGCTCTGGGCCTGCTCGCACTCGGTCGGCTGATTTTAGCAAAAAGACGCTGAAACGTCAGATGTAGTGAGGTGGCAATAGAGTAGAGATATCTCATAAGGATATCTTTTTTCCCCAGTCATTAATTGATCTAGCGCCGATGCACGCATCGGCGCTAGGAGTTTTCAAGGGGGGTATCTGTACTATCTTCGGAGATTACATCATGGCATAATTAACGCCGCCGGCGATTCATGCCACCCACAAGCGAAGTGAAGTAGAGTAACTGCATGAGGGAGGTGAATATCGCAGCAACATAGGTCAATGCGGCCGCGTTGAGGATCTGATTCACACCCCGTTTCTCTTCCTCAGTGGTGATCAATCCATTCGTTTGCAGCAATTGGCGCGCCCTTTTGGATGCATTCAATTCAACCGGGAGGGTGGCGATGGAGAAGATTGCTCCTGCAGAAAAAGCGATCACACCCAGCCAGGCGAGGTTGCCGTATTCAAGGAGAAGACCGAGAAGGATCATGATCCAGCCAGCTTTAGTCCCGATATTGACCACAGGTACCATCGCGGAACGGATGCGCAGCAGGGCATAATCCTCTTGGTCCTGCTGGGCATGGCCCATTTCGTGGGCGGTGACTGCCATGGCTGCCACACTGGTTCCCTGAGCGTTCCCCCGGGATAGACTCAGGAGGTTCTTGCGGGGGTCATAGTGATCGGTCATCTGCCCCGAGATGCCCTGAAGCTGAAGGTCATACAAGCCCATGCGGTCAGCCAGCTTCTGCGCCACTTGTGCCCCGTTCAAGCCTGCGCGGTTCTGCACCTGGCTCCAGCGGGAATAACTTGAATTGACATATATCTGAATGATCAACCCCAACAGGATTGCCGGGAGCATATACAGTAAATAACTGAGATTAAATGTCGGGAAGAAGAACATCTTTACCTTTCTCGAAGGGAATTAATCGATCAAATCCTTCAGGACTTCGATAGCTTTATCCAGCTGCGGGTCAAGTCCATTCTCATAATCCTCTTCTGTCATTTCAACCACATAATCCGGTTCTAAGCCGATTTCGCTGATCTGGCGGCCATCGGGCGTAAGCCAGCGTGCAATCGTGACACGCACGCCGCCGGCATCATTTTCCAGGGCAATCCAGCTTTGGACGGAACCTTTCCCATAGCTCGTCACGCCGACTAGAGGGGCTCGACCGAGGTCTTGAATGGCACCCGCAGTGATCTCGGAAGCGGAGGCTGTGCCAGCGTTGACCAGCACCACGAGCGGGATCTCGGTTGCCAAACCGCCGGGGATGGCTTCATAGCTGTAGGTTGTGCCGTCGCCGTACTCTTCGTACATCACGACCCCGTCGCTGATGAACTCCGAGACGACTTCAATGGCAGTGGAGAGATAGCCGCCGCCGTTGTCTCGCAGGTCAAAGATCAACCCATCCGGGTTCTGGGCAAGGAGTTCCTGCAGGGCTTCACGAAGCTGTTCTGTGGAATTTTCTCCGTATTCATAGAGGGCTACATAGCCGATATTGTCTTCCAGCATTTCATGGTCTTCTGTTGGGACAATGATGTTCTCACGGGTGATGGTGACATCGAAGATCTCATCACCGCGCTGGATGGTCAGGATCACATCCGTCCCGGCAGGCCCAAGGATACGCTGCAGGACGAGGTCGCCGGGAATGTCGGTCATATCTTCGCCATCAATGCCGATGACCTTGTCGTTGGGCTGCAGACCCGCTTCAGCAGCAGGGGAGCCCTTCATTGGGCTGACGATCTCAACATAATCACCGGTGATATCCACCCAGGCGCCTATGCCTTCATATTCTCCTTCAAGAGCTGTTGTGGCCTGCTTATATTCATCAGGATCCATATAGGAAGTGTGTTTGTCACCCAAGGCTTCCAGCATCCCTTCAATCGCGCCGCGCATCAGGGTCAGGTCGTCCACAGGTTGGTCAACATATTCATCATGGACGATTTCCCAGGTTTCCCAGAAGGGTGCAAACAGGTCTTCATTTTCTGCAGCAGTTTCATCAGTGGATGTGGGTTCGAGTACCTCTGAAATGATCTCACTGATGGTTTGCGTGGGTTCTGCCTCCATACCAGCTGTCGCATCATCCTGATTTGAAACGCTAGTTCTTGAATCAAGGAGGCGAGGGACATAATACCCTACGCCAATACCAGTCGTAAAAATAATTGCGAGAACGACAATGCCGATTCCGATGGTCAAACAAGTACGGATGCCTTTGGATTTCATGTTTACTCCTAACCGTTCAAAAAAAAGCTTATCGCTAGTTGGATTTATATTACTCATTATGGGTAAGTAAATCCTATGAAAATATGGTGCCTTTCAACCATAATATGAAGATTACCACACTATTATTAACAATTGGTATAAAAAGAAGGTGTTTTAACGGGAATGCCTGGTGAGGTATTCGATTAAAAGGGATGCCATGGAAGCCGTGCCGGTGATGAGACAGCGCTCATCCACATCAAAATCGGGGGTGTGCAGCATGGCATATTTGCGCGAACCCGGGTCTGCCCCGCCCAGCCAAAACATTGCCCCGGGAATGTATTTCGTATAGTAAGCGAAATCTTCACAGTTGAAGGGGAATGCGGCGTTCAACTGGATCGTATTCTCAGCACCGATAGCAGCCTGAAGGGCCGGGAGTACCGACCGGACTAGGTAAGGGTTGTTGCGCATATCCGGCATGCTCCCCATATGTTCAACCACCGCGCTGGTATGTGTAGCCCGGCAGATCTTTCTCAGGGCAGCCTTGACCTTCTTCAGTGCGGTACGTCGCAGGCGAGGTGCGGCAGCTGTAATCCCAATCCCGAACTGCCCGCGCCATGGGGAATCTTCCTCATCATCAACGGATGCGTCGTAGACGATGAAGCTGCGCAGTTCTTTCGGACCGGTCTGCATGATCCGCCACATATCCTGCATGGTTTCCCAGATGAGGGGCAGGCGCCATTGATTGAGCTTGAGGATTTCCTCACAGCAGCACAGGGCGATGGCATCCAGGTCTTCCATGGAGAGTTCCACATTTTTATCGGGAAAAAGCGCTGCCAGGTAGTGGTCGAACCCGGACAGGAAGAGGTCTTCCGTCCAGGCG
>Ga0272441_10008932_pt1 | contig 15662 bp, 15 predicted proteins | sample SSMProp6N_FD_193582 | JGI IMG/M metagenome (GOLD analysis project Ga0272441, IMG submission 193582) | Marine sediment archaeal communities from Little Sippewissett salt marsh, Falmouth, MA, United States - SSM-Prop-6N | ecosystem: Environmental > Aquatic > Marine > Wetlands > Sediment ... | reverse complement strand
GATCCAGGCGCGGGATACGGCAACGGGGGCGGCAACATCATCTACCGGCTTCGCGAAGGCATCGAGCGGTTCCTCATTACCGACATCTTCAACCCGGCCGCCACCGCCCAGGCCCAGAGCACGGTCTTCATTATGCTCGATCTGTTTGGCGCCGGCACGGGCACGCAATACTTCAATCACATCCCGGGCGGGTGCAACGTCCTATACCTGGACGGGCACGTCGAGTTCATCCGCTATATCGGCAACGAGGAAGGCGCGACCCCGCCCGTATTGCCCAGCCTGGCCACCATCGTCGGCGCCCTGGCCGCGGCCGGGTAAGGTGCGCCATAAGGAGACGATCCGAATGAAATGCGTCTTGTGCCGGTGCGGCGAGACCCACTCTGGCTACACCACGGTAACCCTCGAGCGCGACGGGTCGGTCATTGTATTCAAGCGCGTACCCGCGCAGGTGTGCTCCAATTGCGGCGAGGCGTATGTGGACAAGTCGACTTCCGGTGACTTGCTGAGAACTGCCGAGCAGGAGGTTCGCTCGGGAGTGCAGATGGCCGTGCGCGAATTTGAGCCCGCTCACGCCTGAGAGCTTGTGAGAGTAACGCCCGGAACGTCTAGCACCACCGTGTGCCACATTCGCTCACAGGCTCCGAGGTCGTAGATCGAAGACGCGGTGACGCTATCTTCGCTTCGCTCAGGATGACGGTCCTCGCCTCAGCCCCTTATTTCATCCTGTAGGCGCTGGTTCGACAAGCGTCTGGGCCGTTGGGTGAACCAGAAGCAGCGTCGTAGTGCTAGAAACTCAGCTTGCTCAAGACGAGCAGGACGGTCGATACGGACAGGATGCTGCACAGGAAGCTCCACGAGACCACGCTGGCCAGGAACCGCGGCTCGACGTCGAACTGCACGCCATAGGCGCTCATGCCGACGGCCACCGGCCCGCTCATTTGCAGGATGAACACCTTGGCCGCGAGCCCTTCGAGGCCCAACACCGTGGCGAGGCACAGCGCCAACACGGGCCCGGCGCAGAGCCGGACGGCCGTGGCGATAAACACATTGGCGCGGGTATCGAGCCGGGTCTCCGCGAGGAGGATACCGAGGATCATCAGTTGGATAGGGATGGCGGCATCCGCCGTGATGCGGATGGCGCGGAACGCGGTCAGCGGCAATTGGAACCCGGTGCGCTGGGAGATCAACGCGAGCGCAAAGGCATACATCATGGGCAGCTTGAGTACGCGGCGAAAGGACTCGCTTACGGTGTAGTGCGTGCGTTGGGCGAAGTAGACCCCGACGCTGTTCTGAAGGAAGCTGCCGCACACCATGACCACGACGGCCAAGGCCAGCCCCTCATCGCCAAACGCGAACTTGCAGAGCGGCAGGCCGAAGTTGCCCAGGTTCATGAACATGGTCATCATGAACGCGCTCTGCGGGGCGCCGTCGAGCCCGCGCAGCCATGCGACGAAGCGCAGGAGGGCCGTCATGCAGAGCAGCATCAGGACGGCCCCGCCCGCGTACCGCGCAAACACGGCCCATTCGAGCCGGCGCTGGGACAGATCCGCAAAGACCAGGCACGGAATGAACAGGTAGATGTTCAGCGTGGACAAGGTTTTCGCGTCAAGCGTGAACCTCCGGCGGACCACGAAAGCGAGCCCGACCACGAGAAACACGGGCAGGATGGCGGAGAGTATCGCGGCGATCATTACGCCCGGCCCCCAAACGTAATGCTGTACACGGTGACGTCGTGGTACTGCCCGTGTAGGTAGAGGGCCTCTCGGAGCACGCCTTCTTTGGCAAACCCGACGGCCTCAAGGAACGCACCTAAGCCCGGCTCGGCGGGAGAGACAGGCACCGTGAGCGTGCGCAGCGCCTGCTGTTTGGCGGCCTCAGTCAGGATCGTACGGAACCCCTTCCGGACCTCCTGGGACGCGTAGTGGGCTTCGTCGCACATGTAGATCCACGCCTGCGCCGCGCCCGGGGAGCGATCGGGGCGGATCTTGAACAGCCCAAAGGCGGCGCCGTCCCTCTGCACCAGGACCAACTCGTGATCGATCCCACGCGGGTGAAGGGAATCCATTTCGCGGTCGTATTGGGTGGCAAGCAACAGCCCGCTTTCGTTGCACAGGAAATAGGCGGCCTCGTTCCAATTCTCCCACCGCGTGAGCATCTCGGCGTCCGCCTCTTCAATGGGCCGCACCCCGATGGCCATGGTCAGGGCGGCGCGCGCCAGCGTAAACAGGGAAGGCTTCTGTGCGCCGCCCAAGGCATTGTACAGGCGTTCGAAGTTGACGCCCTGGGAGGAAAGCAGGTTGAAGGCGGCCACGGCCGCGGCCATCCAGGCGCGTTGCGCGTCGCACCAGGGTTCGTGCGGCCTTCGGAAGGATCCGCTCAACGCCTGATGCACGGCCGCGGCGCCGCCGCCGCAGAGGTTGCGCGCCCAACAGCGGATGCATTCCGGGGTCGTTACCGACCCGACGTCGTCGAAGCGATGCAGCATGGCCTCGTCGATGGCCCCCTCGGCGATGGCGCCGGCGCGAAACTCCTCGAGCCCCATCATCGGCACGCAAGGGTAAATGCCGCCCGCTTCGTCCACGGCGAGTTCGTTCGTGCCGGCCGGGTCGGATCGCCGCAATGGGGCGCCCTTGTAGATCCGGTCGAAGAGCGCGGCAATGGGTTCGAGCCGGAGGTAGTGCTGCTTGAGCAGACGCTGGGCGTAATACACGGCCGTCTGATTCAGGGCGTCCGACATGGCCTGCGGTTCGAGCGCGGGGTTGGCGATGTAGGCCCCATCCATGTCCAACTCGATCCTGCCGAACCCCGCCTCATCCAGCGCCTCGACCACCCCGCCGAAAGCCGGATGGTTGGGGCGCACCACGACCCGGCTGTTCGCGCCGCCGGGAGACTGCTGGATCATCCTTGCCAGGCGCGAGAGCGTACGCGGGGCAGCCTTCGTCAATGGGGCCAACCGCTGGGCCACCTCGGCGCAATCCTGGAACTCGAGCACCACGCCGGCCGTGTGACCCTCGATGGCCGCGGGCGCCTTCGCGATCTCGATATCCCACACGTGCACGGCGACGGTCAGGCGTTTGCCCGCCAGGCGTGCGGCATTGAGGGCCTCGGCGCTCAACGCTGCGATGCGTTCGGGATGATGAACGTGTCCACGTTCGCGGAACTCGAGATGCAGGTCGTTCTGGGTGCCGGACCGGCTGAGAAGCAGGTTCGCGGCGGCGCGTCCGATCTCGCGTGGCGCGGCGGCTGCTTTCGGGACGTTGTGCTCAAACCACCGCGGCTTGCGTGGCCGGGTGTCTGGCAGGTCGGCGGGGAGTGCGAGCGTAAGCCGTTTGAGCCCGCGCTCGACTTCGAAGAACTTCTTCTGGTCCTCGTTCTTCGGCGGCGTGAGTATCGATTTTGTGAGCCGAAGCCATTCCAACTCGCCGATGACCTCGGCGAGTTCGGCGCGGTCGTGTTTGGATTCGAGGAGATGGTAGATGCGGTTGACGGGCGTCTCGGGATAGTGTTCGAGGACGTCCCACGAGATGGCGTCACACTCGAAGCAGAAGCACGTCTCAGGGTCGATGACGAACCGTTTTCCCTCGCATGTGAAGCGGTGGAGTTGTTCCGTCGGCATCAATAGGCTCCGAGGGTACCCTTATGGCGGCTCCAATTCTCCATGATTCTGAAACAGGAGATCCCGACGAGCGTCCAGAACACGCAGTTCACCACCAAGAAGAAGAAGGATGAGTGGGCGAACACGGACACAAATTCCATCATGATCTCCCCCGAAGAATCCTTGATGGGGTTGCCGAACCGGTCCAGGACCGGCCTCATCTGGCCGTGAATGAGCACGTACTTCAGGCAGATCGCGGCATCCGTTATGGGCAATGCATGCGCCAGCCACCGGCCGAGGGCATACCAATCGTTGATCTTCTCGGTCGCCAGCACCGCCAGCGCCAGCAGGGCCATGCGAACAATCACGGCGATCTGGCCGGTCTGTTTGAAGACCAACACCAGTCCGCCGACCATGAAGCCAAATCCGATGAGGTTGGCAAAGGTGAGGGCCATGAGCGTGACCGTCGGGAAAAAGTCGGCATGCAGGGTTCCCCCGACGGTTTTCGCGATGAGCCATACCATAAGGGAGGAGGTCAACACGCTGGAAAACGAGCCGACGGTCGCGCGCGCGAGGAAATTGGTGACGAGGCCGTGGGGGCTCATACAAAGCTGTTCGAGTTGGCCGTTCTGCGCCATGGCCTGGAGGCCTTGCGTGAACATGCCCACCACGCCGAAGGCCACCATGCCGATGATGAACCCGAGCGCCCAGTTGGTCGCGGTTTCTGCGTCGGCGAATTTCTCGGCCATTGCCGGGCTCACGTCATGCCCCTTGCTGACAAACCCCAGGATCAGCATCAGGAGCATGGTGTAACCGATGATCATCCCCGTGATCGTCCGGAACCAGTACCGTCGCATAATGATGAACGTCCGGACCAGCTCCGCTTTCATCACAAGAAAAAAACCCACAACGCATGTCCTTTCAACGTGGCCGGAAGAGTCCAATTCACCACGGATTACACGGATTGCGAGGATTGACGCGGATTTGGTGTCACTCGAAGATGAATCTGTGCAATCCGTACTACTAAGAGTCAGCTTCTTGTCTTGCCGCGGAGATTCTACACGTAAACTGTTTCATACCAATCGTATGCATATGCCCAACCTGTAAGAGCCCGAAGCCAGAATAGAACGCGAATGACACGGATTTGGCGGATGTTCGCGGATACGGAATGGAGGACACCCATTTGTTGTCCGTGTTGATCCGTGTAATCCGTGGTCTATTCTTCTTTGGTTGTGGCCCCGCCGCGCTGTGTAATCCGTGGTTCAAAAGAGGTGCCTCTCGGGAAAACAACACGAAATCTACCCATGAGCGGATATGCCTAATCTTCCCATTCACTATTGGATATTCGACGTACGCTTCGTCGCCCTTGGCTCGTTCTTGGTCGCGATCCCTCATTTTGAACTCGTCAGGTGAAGAAACACGTTTTCGAGCGTCTGCTGACGCTGGGAAATCGAACGCAACAGGAAGCCGCGCTCCTCGAGGCGCTGGACAATCGCATACAGCGCCCGGGAGCGCGCCTCGCTCTCGGGCTCGATGGTAACGACGAGCAAAGGTTCTTCGTCCTCGAGCCGGGCCTCGGCGTCCAGGACGCCCGGGAGGTTCGCCACTTCCGCTTCATCGGCCAACCGGTCCAGCCGGAACTCATAGACCTGATCCGAGAAGATATCGAGTATCTCTTCCGTGGGTTTGCAGGCGACGAGGTCCCCTTTGTCGATGATGCCGATTCGGTCGCACAACTCTTGGGCGACGTGCATGTCGTGGGTCGTCACGAGCACACACTTGCCTTGCTCGCGCGTCATCTCGACGACCTTGTCCTTGATGCTGCGGCTGCTTTTTACGTCGAGCCCGGTGGTCGGCTCATCGAGCAGCACGACCGGAGGGTCGGCGATGAGCGCAATGCAGATGGCCACCTTCTGCTTCTCACCTCTCGAGAGCCGGCGGACCTGGATATTCATCTTGTCTCTGAGCCCGATGAAGTCGAGCAACTGGATGGCGCGCTTCTTGAGGATGCGGCCGCGAACGTTCTTGAGGTTGCCGTAGTAGGTGAGGTTCTCGAGCGGGGTGAGCGGCCAGATACTCGTCCGCGTGCCCTCGAGGACTACGCCGACTTTCTCCAGCACCTGCAAGCGTTTGCGCTCGACGTTCAGGCCATCCACATACACCGTGCCGCGGTCAGGCCGGACCAACCCGGAGACCATCTTCACCGCGGTGGTCTTCCCGGCGCCGTTGGGCCCGAGCAGCCCGAAGATCTCGCCGTGCCGAATGCCGAACTCGATGTTTTGGGCCGCGTGAACCGCCTTCTTCTTGTAAAGAACCCGCTTCTGAGTTTCCTCGTCTCTCTGGAGGATGTGGCGGGTATAGAAGGTCTTGTCGACCTTATCGAGATGGACCAGATACTCGTTGTTCATGGGTTTCCCGTGTCTCGGCAAATGGGCGCATGAGCGCTGGGGGCGTCGCGCCGGGGGCTGTTTCCAGCCCACCGCGGTTCACGACAGTATTCCAAACATGCCACTTCACCCTCCTGAGCCGCGGGCGTGACGAACACCACCACCCGGCTCCCGGCCAGCATGTCCGATTCCCGGCACGCCTGCTCTTCTCCGCCGAGTTCTTCGACTCGGACGAGGTACTCGAGAAACGCGATCTCGATATTGCGTAGGGCGTGCACCACGATGACGAGAATCAGGCTGGCCGTCCAATAATAGAGCACCCCGAGTAAGATAGCAAACCCGACGAACTCTGCGGATTGCGCCTTCGGGTTCTTGAAGAAGTGCTCGTGGACCAAGGAAAAGACCGCAGCCACGACAAGGATCCCCAGCGCGGCGCTGCCGGTCCACGCGACCAGCAAACCTTGGGCCCCCACGCGATAGATCGTCTCCTCGGTTATGCCGACTATCAGGAACCGGGAGAGTATCCGCGGGTTCTCGACCACGAACTCCCAGATTGAACCCATATCCACGAAGTGGATGGCCGTATCGCGCAGGGATCGGTGCGTCACCAGCAGCGACACCCCAAAAATGAGGTGCCCGATTACGAGCCCCATGCCGATGCCGGCCGGCGATATCAGCCTGCGCGAGAATACACCTTGTCTCACACCGTAGTAGCACGCGAAAAGGAAAAGCACCGTTTGGGCCAGCGCGGCAATGCGGGCGCTCACGCGGACACGCTTGGCCCCGCTGCAGCACACAACGACGTAGGGCTGCACGAGCATCACGAGTGCGGTCAAGGTGTGTGGTTGACTGGTAGCCGGCGCTGTTTCTCTATTGGCGCACAGGGCGTGGGCCACGTGCGCGCCTAGCAGGACCATAAACACCACGCCAAGCGTGCTCACCCGGCGCGCTCCCCGGCCTCGGGGCGGTCGTTGGCGGGCCGGCCGGCCGTGTGCCGCTGCTCTTCCACCATAGACGTCATCAACGCGCCGGCCGAGCCGCGATGCTTCTCCCGGAACGCGTTGAAATCGGCGCGGAGCAAACCGTAGCAGTAGAGGTCATAGCGCGTACCGTCCCGAACCACATGATCGCGCAGTGTCAGTTCGCGGACGGCGCCGGCCTTCTCGATGAGGCGCCACGACGGCGCATTGAATGCGTAGATGTACGCGGTCACCCGGTGGAGGTTCAACTCATCAAAGCAATAGGCCATCGCGCGGAAGAAGGCAATGCCCGCGAGGGTGCGGTTGCGCAGATGCTTCTTGCCGATGTACACGTCGACCGAACAGGCCCGGTTCCGCCAACTGACGTTCTGCAGGGAGATCAACCCGATAGGGCCGTGCTCCGCGGAATCGATGATGAGGTAGATCCCGCGCGGGAGCGCGTTCTCCGGTGTCCGGCCGAGCATCGACACAATCTGTTCGCGTATCTGCTTCGGCGAACGCGCCGGGTCGCCATAAAGAAAAAGCTGGAAGTCCGGGTCTTCCATCCAGGTCACCACGGCATCCAGGTCTTCCCGTTCCGCTCGGCGGATAAACGTCTTGCTCTTCACGGCCATGTATGTCTTCTCCTGCGGCCCCTTCGCGCCGGCGCGCAATGCAATCAGCGGGTGCCCGCACGGTCACTCGGCGACGCAACGGCCTTTGTCCGGCGCCCCGTCCTCCGCACGCGCGAAGTGGGTGTCCGAACGAAACAACGAGAGCGTTTCCTGATTATGCCACTTTCCAATGGCGAAAAGGACGTCGCGCTGCACGCCGTCACTCTGAAAACCGTTGCGCATGAGGAATGCTCGGAACGCACTTTCGTGCGCCATGCACCGCGCCGTGACTTTGTTGAGTCGCATACGCTGGAAAGCCTGCCGGGCGAGGAAGCCGAACGCTTCGTCCGCCAAGGGCGACTGAAAATCATCGTCCTGACAGAACATCATGACCACCTCCGCGTAACCCACTTCAGGATTGAGTTCGCGCAGCGCACAGAACCCCCGCATGCTGCCCGTGGTGTCCTCGAGGGCGTAGAAAAGGCCGCGGGCGACCTCCTTCTGGGTCAACATCTCGCGGACCTCATCCCGCGCAGCCAATACGGGCTCGCGTCTTCGGTCCAGGAAAGCCGAGCGAGGGCATTCGGGGTCCTGAAGCGAATGAAACGTCTCGGCATCCTGGGGCTCTGCCGTGCGAATGACCGCGAACTCACCCGTGATCATTTTGAGGATTCCCGGTAATCCATGCCAAACGCCCCATTCCTGGTGCTCCGCGGCCCGGCGCTGCGCACGCGCTGCAGGTCTGTGCGACCGCTCACTCATCCCACAAAAAATGCCGGGACTTCAACGGCCTCAAGTCCCGGCATGTGATCGCTTTTTCTGCCGACTTAAATGACGCTCAGTTCGTTCTTCTTCGCGTCGACGTAGTCCCACCACGCCCGCCAGATCGCGTTCAAGAAGTCCGCCTTGGCATCCGCGGACACCGGCGCCGTATTGGCCGGATAACCATCAAGATCTCGTGTTGCCACACTACGGACGACCGAAATACTTCCAATGTGCTTCATCGTGTTTCTCCGAGCTTCTTGATGGCTACCGCAGGTCCTCTCTGATGCTCGCCCGCGCGTTCAACGGGTGACACTCGCGGGCGTCAATTTCTTTGAAAGCACGTCTGCCAGCAGGCCCCTACGCGGTGGTGGTCCCCTCTTTCGTTGTAAGAAGCGTACTCACAACCGTGAGAATTCCGATTATGAACTCCACCCAAATGCTCGTGGGAATGTCCGCAGCCTGGCTTGGCACTCTCGATACGGTTCTAATGTGCTTCATGGTGCTCGACCTTCTCCTTTGCGCAAATTACCGCGGCCGGTTCGTTGGCCGTCTGAATCAACGTAACGTCATGATTCAGACGGAGTTTACCATCCGGCACGGAATTTGTCAACTCAACCACATCTTCCAACACAGCCGCAAGAAACCTCCCGTCTTCCCTGGCGGAGGTCTCGCACGTATGCTCACAATACACTACACTTCTGCGGGGTCTCTATTACCGAACATACTTCCAAACAAGACCTTAGGTCAGCGTCATCGCTATCGCGTTCAGTTGCCGTCTTTTCCGAGCAGGCCCGTGACGGTCTGGACCAGTGAGACCAAAGCGCTAAGAATATTGATAACCTCCAGAATATTCAATTGCGCGCGGCTAACCCGTGGCCTGGAAACTGTTCTCAGGTGCTTCATGGCGTGCACGATCCTTTCCTCTCGCGACCCTCTTTGTTCATCCACTCTTGCGCGTCTACCAAGACGCGACTGTGCGTCCGTAGTATATCAGGCGAGAGGACACGATGCAAACGAATACCTCGTAAGCCCAGCCTATTGCCCGCATTCCGGGGCCTTGACGCGACCGGAGACCCTGGATCCTACCCAGTGAAATCCCCGGCCACCGCGAAAAGTTCCATGGCTGATGGTCGACAGCGAGCGCACGTGATCGTTACTGCCCAAAGGGGCGTTGCACCTCACAACGATTGCGAATGACGCCTACGGACACGCGAAGAGACCCAAGCGACGCCAAGGGGATACTCCTGCTATAATCACGGGGAACGCTGACGACGCGTTTCGCTTGAGACAGCATGCGGGTTCGGTGAGAAGGAGTATTCAGTCTTGCGAGAGAGTCCTAAGCGCAGTCTTGCTCGAGCCGGGACAATCGGTGCGATTGCAGCGGCACTGCTGGTTCTCTGGGCGGGTTTTCACGCCGAAGCGGCTGAAGACCAAGCCGTGTCGGAATCGACCGACGAGTTCGTGATACTTCAACTGAAGTGGGTTCACCAGTTTCAGTTTGCCGGCTACTACGCGGCCGCAGAGAAAGGGTTTTACCGGGACGCGGGGCTGAACGTGATCCTCATGGAGAGGACCCCGGGCCAGGACTGCGTCGAGGAAGTCCTGAGCGGCCGCGCCAATTACGGCGTCGGATGCGGCGGCGACTTACTCGAGCGCCGCCTTCTCGGGGATCCCGTGGTGGTTCTTGCCGCCATCTTTCAGCACTGCCCTGCCGTGATGCTGGCCCGAAGCGACGCGGGCATCGCCACCCCGCATGACATGGTCGGGCGCCGGGTCATGGTGGGCGACAAGGTGGAGTCCGCGGTGGTTCGCGCAATGCTCCTTAGTGAAGGGGTTGCCCTGGACCAGGTCGAGCGGGTGGTCCATTCGCATGACATCCGCGACCTCGTCCAGGGCAAGGCCGACGCGGCCGTGGCGTATCTGACGAATTGGCCGTACCTGCTCGAGCGGGAAGGTGTTGAGTTCACCATCATTCGTCCCACCACGTACGGCATCGATTCCTATGGCGACTGCCTGTTCACCTCGGAAGAAGAACTGAGAGGGCATTCGCAACGGGCAGAAGCCTTCCGCAACGCCAGCCTGCAGGGCTGGGGATACGCCATGGATCATCCCGAGGAGATCATTGAGGTCATTTTGGCCAAGTACCGAGGGACGCTGGATGGGGATGTCCTGCGCCACGAGGCGGAAACCATGAGCGGACTGGTATTGCCCGAACTGATCGAAATCGGTCATATGGACCAGCAGCGCTGGAAACACATGGCGGATGCGTTTTCGCAACTAGGCATGATAGCCACAGGCTATTCGTTGGACGGGCTCATGTACGATCCCACCGCTGAGCCCGCTCGTCCTGCCAGCTTAGCGTACACGCGTTGGCTTGTGGGGGTCACCCTGTTCGTGACCCTCGTGGTCGGCCTTGGATTCATCATCCTGCTGCTGTTCAACCAACGGCTGCGCCGGGCGGTTGACCATCAGATGGGCGAGCTCTCCAAGCTGAATGAGGAACTCCTGCGCGAGAACGCCGAGCGCAAACGGTCCGAGAAGGCGTTGACGGAGAGCGAAGAACGGCTTGGCATCACCCTGAATTCCATCGGGGATGCCGTCATTGCTACAGACACTGAGGGCCGGATCACGCTCATGAATCCTGTGGCCGAGCTGTTCATTGGTTGGCCCATGCAAGAGGCCAGGGAACACTCACTGACCGAAGTGGTTACGCTTGTTGACGCGAGGAACCGGAAGCCGCTTGAGAGCCCCGTTGCGACCATACTCCGCGAAAGCAAGGTCATGGGCCTCGAGAGCACCGCCGTGCTTGTATCCAGGGACGGAGCGGAGCGCGAGGTCACCGAGAACGGGGCCCCCATTCTTGACAAAGAAGGCCGAATCGTGGGTGTGGTGCTGGTGTTCCGGGACGTCTCGGAACAGCACCGGCTCGAGGCCCAGTTTATGGAGAGCCAGAAACTGGAGTCCGTGGGCCGTCTGGCGGGCGGCGTGGCGCATGACTTCAACAACCTGCTGGGGGGCATTCTGGGATACGCGGAGATCCTGGCCGAGGAATTGCGAGAGAACAAGGAGCTTCACGGGTTCGCGCAGGCCGTGATTGATACCGCCAACCGTGCCGCCGACCTGACGCGACAACTGCTCGCCTTCTCCAGGAAAGGCAAGAAACAGTCGGTACCCGTGGATGTGCACCAGATCATTGCTGAAGTCATTTCCATCCTTCAGCGCACAATCGACCGCCGGATCGTCGTCAACCAACGGCTCGAAGCCTTGCCGTCCATGACGCGCGGCGACCCGAGCCAGTTGGAAAGCGCCCTGTTGAACCTGGCGGTCAACGCGCGCGATGCCATGCCGGACGGCGGCGAGATTGTCTTCACCACGGCAGCGGTTACGCTCGACAGGGACTTCTGCAAAGCGCAACCCTACGATATCGAGCCCGGCCCGTACGTGGAAGTCGGCGTCGTGGATACAGGGATTGGGATGAGCAAGCGTGTGCTGGCGCATATCTTCGAACCGTTCTTCACGACCAAGACCGTGGGCAAGGGCACGGGGCTGGGCTTGGCTGCGGTCTTTGGAACCGTCCGAGAACACCATGGAGCGATTACGGTTTTCAGCCAGCCCGGCCAAGGTTCGGCGTTCAAGCTGTACCTTCCACTCGAGGGTGCGGACACAGGGGCGGCGGGCGTGGCGGAATCCCAAGAGGTGATTCAGGGTTCCGGGTGTATTCTCGTCGTGGATGACGAGGAGGTGATTCGAAAAGTCGCGCGCAGCATGCTCCAGCGGATGGGGTATGAGGTGCTTTGGGCCGGGGATGGTGCCGAGGGGGTGGAAGTGTACCGGGAAAACGCGCGCTGGATAGACCTGGTGATCTTGGACCTCGTGATGCCGAAAGTGAATGGCCAGGAGGCCTTGCGGGCCATGAAGAAGCTGAATCCTCGCGTCAAGGTGCTGGTCTCGACCGGATTCAGCCTGGGCCTCAAGTTCGACGAACTCCGGTCCCAGGGGGCCACCGATTTCATCCAGAAGCCCTTCAAGACGATCGAGCTGTCTCAGAAGGTCGCCGACCTGCTTTCGGACAAGGGATGACTCGGGGGCGTCACGGCTTCCCAAGCAGCGTGTTTATCTTTGCGAGAGCCGCGCGTGCGGCAGCGTCCAGGTTGTCGATGGCGCCGCCGCCGCGAAGTGGGGAACACATTTCGTAGGCGACGTAGCCCGAGAACCCACCCTCTCGGAGCCCGGCGAAGAAGCCTTCAAGGTCAACGAAGCCATCCCCTAAGGGCACGGCCCGCACCATCGCGGGTAGCTCACGGTAGTTGACGAGGCCGGGGATATAGGCGTGGCGTTTCAGGCGTACGTAATCCGCGAGCGTCGTCTGCACCATGTAAGGCGCCATGGTCTTGGCCCACGCGTAGAGGTCCTCGCCCTGCAAGGCCACGGCCCACGGATCGAACATGGCCTTGCAGTTGGGATGGTCCACGTCGTTGAGGAACTCGAGATGCGCCTCGACCCCGACCCCCACGTCGTGATGGTTCTGAACGCCCAACGTCAGGCCCTGGTCTTGCGCTACTGCTGCGCAGGCGCGCACGGCGGTTACGCATTTCTCCCAGTCTGCCTGGTAGGAGTCGGGATCGGTGGTGTATCCGGTGAACACCCGCAGGATCTTCGCCCCCAGTGCACGGCCTATCCGCGCGAGCGCTTCGACATAGGCCACCTGCATCTCGACCAACGGCACTTCGGCCGCGGACCTGCCTGCGGTGAAGTCCGTGTAACCCGCTATCGTGGCGATCTCGATCCCGGCCTTGTCCGCGGCCGCCCGCAGTGCGGCCACGTCCTCGTCCGTGCTGTCCACAATCGACAGATGGGGACGTTTCCCCATGAGTTCGACTGCGGCGTAGCGCAAGTCCGCGGCCTTCTGAATGAACGAGGTGAGGTCCAGGCGGGCCTGCCCCCAAAGCCCGGCATAGCTGACTGAGAAGAGCGTTGGAACCATGGCGGCCTCCTTCACAAGATTTGCGTTCCACCCCAGATTACACCGAGTGCCGGGCATTTCCAAAGCGCGGGCTTCCGGGCCGTGGCGGCGCGCCGCCGGCCGAAATGCCCGGGTGCCTTGTGGGAAACGCTCTGAATGGGGTATGTTCCAAACGGCGCCGCAGGACCTGGGTGTTCTCGCTGTGGGAAGAGCATGGATCGAAACGAAGGGGAGGCAGATGTGATGAGGTGTCTGGGTTTGATTCCCGTTACGCTTGCTGGTATCGGCACGTGGGCGGCCGTGGCCGGGTCTTCTCCCGTCGAACTTCCGGCGCGCGGGCTTTGCGCCCATCGCGGGGCCATGGGCACCCACCCGGAGAACACGATCGGGGCGTTCCGAGAGGCCGTTTGTCTCGGCGCACACATGATTGAATTCGACGTGTACCTGACAAAGGATGAAAGACTCGTGGTCATCCACGACCCTACCGTTAACCGCACCACGGATGGGCAAGGCCGCGTCTCGGATCTGACGCTGGCACAGATACGGCGCCTGGATGCCGGAAGTTGGAAGTCCCCCGAGTTCAGAGGAGCGCGGATCCCCACGCTCGAAGAAACGCTGGCCGTCATGCCCCAGAACGTCTGGCTTAACGTGCACCTCAAAGGCGGAGGAGCACTCGCAAAGAAGGTGGCGCGCGTGCTGGCAGAAAAGGACCGGCTGCACCAGGCGTTTCTGGCGTGCGGCGCGGCGGCCGCTGCGGCGGCCCGCGCCGCCGTGCCGGGCATCCTCATCTGCAACATGGAGCGTCAAGGAAATTCCTGGCAATACGTTGACGAAACGATTGCCATGAAGGCGGATTTCATCCAATTGACCGGCCCCATCACCCCGGACTTCCCTAGATTCACGAAGAAACTCAGAGAGCACCGCGTTCGCATCAACTACTTTGGTACAGACTCACCCGATGAGGTGCGGACGCTGTTCGCCGTGGGCGTCGAGTTTCCGCTGGTGAACCAGGTCGCCGCACTGATGGGCGTTGCGGGTGAGTTGGGCGCGGAACCCGTGAAGCCCCGGTTCCGGGAAGCAGCAAGCCCAGAGTCCGCAGCCGGCAGGTAACACAACGTCTTTATGGCGCGTTGATTCGCCAAAGGGAAGAAGCGAGTGACAATGGAGGAACGTGTACGCCGTCGGCTTGGGATTCTCAGCGTCGTTCTCGGGGCGCTCGCTGTGGCCACAACGATCCACCCCGTGTTTGTTCCGATCATCGTTCCCTACACCGGTTTGCTCAGTGTGGTGCTTGGGTTGGGCGCGGTGATCTGCGGGGGGAAGGCCGCGGCTCGCGGGAGCGTCCTTGGCTGGCTGGGCGCGGGCCTGGGCGTCGTGCCCTTGATCGGCAGCGTCGTTATCCTGATCCTGATGGCCCTGCAGAACCGGGCCTAGAAATCCGGCCAGAAAGGACCCTTTCCGCCGATTCAGGCCGGATTTCTTTAAGGCGCGGCCAATTGTGATCGTTGCTGCTCATTGACTTACAGCATGCTCGTCACCGCGCCGTATGCGATACGGGCAGTTTCTGGCCGCGCCCCTAGGCGTTTGCGGACGGCGGCACGGGCTTCACGGCGGGTGCAGGGGGGAATCGGGAAACCGGGCCTACTGGAGGCGCTGGGCCTTTTTGCCCTCGAGGTAGATGTCGTTGCCGGAGATGTGGGCGCTTTGCGACACCGGCTTGTCCCTGACAACCGCGTTCACGGTCAGCGTAGCCCCGTCTACGCTCCATGTCCCCGTGAGGGGATTGGGGACTCCCCCAAAACGGATCTTGTGTTCGGCTTCGGCAACACCGCCAGCCTTGAGCGTAACCTTGACACTGAAACCCTCTATCTTGAGCGCCCATTTCGAGTCAACCAGGTTGACCGCGTTCAGCAGCGGCGGGTCATTGGGCACGCTGGCAATCGCCTTCGCTTGTTCGACGTCCTTCTCCTGTCGAAGCACCCTGCCCAGGAGCGGCAGGCCTATCAACACGATAGCCAGAATAACGATCCAGACTCTAGCCTTATCACTCATACTCGATGGTTCCTCGTTACGTGCGGGAGCAGCGTGTTGTTGAGATTAGCATGCAGGACCGTGGCATAGATTACCCGAAGAACACGCGAAGGTCAACGCCTATTCCGTGGGGGCATTTGCGAAATCGAGAGCGGTTGATTCTATTGGCCGGAAGCGCCCGTCAAGACCCGCGTCACCCCACACGTATGGGGGAACACTGGAATTCAAGACCGCCATCGGCCCGCAAATTGATTGTTTCACCCCAAGAGCATGCACGGTGGGGCGAGCGTCCTCGCGAGCCGGGTCTTCTTTGGCGGGGTGAGCGTCCCTGGGAGGGCGAGCGTCCTC
>Ga0272441_10008931_pt1 | contig 15662 bp, 24 predicted proteins | sample SSMProp6N_FD_193582 | JGI IMG/M metagenome (GOLD analysis project Ga0272441, IMG submission 193582) | Marine sediment archaeal communities from Little Sippewissett salt marsh, Falmouth, MA, United States - SSM-Prop-6N | ecosystem: Environmental > Aquatic > Marine > Wetlands > Sediment ... | reverse complement strand
CCATTAAATCCAAATCAATCTTATTAAGAGAAGGCCCCGTTCCAATTACAAAACAGCGCTCTCCTTTATGTTTATTATAAAAGTCTTTGGCATCTACCATTTCCAACAAACCTCGGCATAGGCCTGGTGTGTATGAATACTTTCCTGATTTTCTGCAACAACTCTAAACTTTTTAATACCATCAATCTCGCGCAAGCAAAGCGCAGCCGTTCTAACAACATCTTCAACAAATTGTGGGTGCTTAAACCCGTTCATAACGACAGCCCTCTCATCAGGTCTTTTCAACCTATCAAACACCATCGAGCTTCCTGATGCTTGTGCAGCGCTAATTAAATCTTCTAGCCAGACCCAACCCTCGGTTACCGCATCAATCGAAACAATTCCTCGCTGAACATGTGAATTGCCGTTACCACATTCTTCAAGAGCACAAGGACATACTGTCATAACGTCAACATCAACACCCAACTGAAATTCGTATTTCTTATCATACTTCGCAACAAAGCGCGCACTATGTGTCATTAGATTCTGTGTTTTTGATTCAGGCGAAAGCGTGTCTGTGAAATAAGGAAACTCTAATTCGACGGTAGCAACCTCTGCATCCAGTTTATCTTTCAAAACTTTACACATATCCTTTAAACCGTCATGATTAATATTTTTTCTAAATTGATATACTATCTCAACTAAGCGACTCATATGAGTACCTTTTCTTTCTGCTGGTAAATCAACAAAAACATTAAAAACACCAGTCGTATGCTGCCATTCTCTTGTTCTATCCTTCACCTTGATAGGCATAGTTAACTCAGTAATGCCCACATTCTTTATATATATTCCTCTATTATCTTTTTGCATCGCAACATCTGTCATGAAGAGAGATATAAGCTTCCTCTTTATTAAAATTTTTGTGCCCGCAATTTTTATATACTCACATCGTATTTTGAAAGTGGAGAAACATATGTCAAAAATTGTAATTGCAAAAAACCAAACTAAACTAATGGAAATCTTCGACAAGTTTCCTGAAGAGAAGTTTGCGCAACGAGAATTGTGGGAGCAGACGGGAATCAAATATCCTGCCAGTGTTCATAGTGCTTTAATGGCATTGGTAAGAAAAGGCGAAATAGATAGAATAGAAAACAATAATGGGTCAAAAGTGCACATTAAGTATGTTAAAAATAAAGAAGCAGATAACTGATTGTACAAAATGCCCATTACATAAACACGCTAAAAACAAGGTTATAGGAAGCGGCAATTGGAATGCCGATATCCTCCTTGTTGGCGAAGCACCAGGTAGAAACGAAGATGAACAAGGCGAACCTTTTGTTGGTGCCGCTGGAAGGATGCTCGACCTACTACTAACTTATGCAGACATTAAACGAGAAAATATTTTCATAACAAATATACTACACTGCAGACCGCCGAGCAACAGAACACCCCTATCTTCTGAAGTACATCAATGCATCCATTTTCTATATAAGATAATAGATATAGTCAAACCAAAAGTTATAGTCCCTATGGGCAACACAGCAGCCAAATGGATTATAGGCACACATGACAAAATCGGCGATATTCATGGCAAAACATTTAAAGCAATTGGCTATACACCTATAATACCAATTTATCATCCAGCAGCGATAATATACAATGGCAAGTTACTTGACACAGCAAAAGAAGATATGAAACGAATTGTCGACCAGGTCATAAGACTGGGCGCAAAATGCCCGGATTGTGGCGCGGTTGTTGACGGTGTTAAGACGCTTTGGTGCGATTGTTATAGTGCGGAGTGAAAAAATGTGGAAAATAAATTATAAGCGCGGAGACAAATGGAGAAGTATTAAGTTCGAACTAAAAGGCAGGCCCTATATGGACAATATATTTGAAATTACACCAATATTATTAACGCCCGCCGATACTTTAGAGGTGTCTGTTGACCTTGAGATTTCGCTTGAGGTTGATGGTGTTAAAACAAGTAGCAAAACAGAGAAATATACCTATCTGATGGAAAATTTAACCGAAGCGGTTGATGCTCGGTTTATCAGATTCACGCGGCTACGCAAAAAAGCCTGTATCGAAGTGCTCACGACTATGCCTGATGATTTATATCGCCCTAATTGGAATGCGAAAAAGGTTAAATAGGCCCGATTTATTTAAATACGTCTTCTTCTTTTTTTATATTTATGAGAGTTGTAAAGATTTTTCAGTGGGATGCGGCGCATCAGCTCTGTTTGCCATATAAATCGCCCTGTAATAATATTCATGGGCATACTTATAAGGTAGAGATTGAGCTTGAGGGCGAGCTGAACAAGGAAGGTATGGTAATTGACTTCAAGCAGCTTAAATCGTGGGTTGAGGGTTCGTCCTTTGACCACAAAATGCTTAATGATATCCCTGATTTTAAAGAACTAAACCCAACGGCCGAATATTTAGTGCGCTATTTGCATAAGGAGCTAATGGCAAGACACGAAGGCGATTCGCCGTATATTCGCAGAATCCGTGTTTGGGAGACGCCAACCTCGTATGCAGAGGAAGTATGGGATATTAGGCACAAGGCACTGCTCACGCATATCAAAAACGAGAGTGAGGACCTCAAAAAATTAAAAAAGGTCTTGGCCGAAATGGAAAAGCTAACAAAGAAGCTACGAGGTTAAATCTTATGCGCCGGTCGACAGTTAACCCAGAAAGGATAAACTGGGATGAAACATGTTGTAGATGTATCTATGGTTCGACAGAAACAAGAACGAATGCAAAGGGTAGATGTACGCATAAGGACCCCGACACCGAATTTGACTTTAAGCGGAATTGTTGGGTTTGCTTCAGTTTTGTGCGCAAATGGGAAACAGCCGAAGACCTGAAAAAAGCGCGCTCCTAACCAAATACTATTTTAACAATGTCCTTTTAATGTGTTGAATAGCATGAAATGGAGACGCAAGACAAAAAGCAGCAAAGACTTTATAAAAAAGTGCAAAGAGGCGGCTAGTTTAGTTGAGGAAATTCCATCTAAACAAGAATGTGTTTCGACGCTTGAAGAGGGATTATGGCACATCTTTAAATTTTTTGACCAGGTTACTCGCGATGGTATTTTTATTGCTCTCGACCATATATGTGAAGCGAAAGGAACGGCAGAAGAAGCTTTGCTTTCAGCGGATATGATGAAGAAACTTGAGAGTAAACATCCAGTAGTACATACCGGAATTATTGCGAGAAGTGTGGTAGATATTTTAACAAAAGGTGAATATGTCGAATTGCTCGAAGAAAAAACACGGCAAAATATAATCAAAGCAGTTGCGATGCGTTTAATAATGGAACTACCAGCCGATGAAGTGGGTGAGGTAGCCACACAAATCCTACCTGAAGTTCAAAGAGAAAAAGAGGAAAAAAGAGATAGGCATATGTACGGTTAATGTATAGGCCACAAAAATCTTTTTCTTAATTTTTTATCACGCCTGTCAGCTATTATACCTATTCTATGTTGTTTGCTTAAACTATTAATAGCGACAGCTGTTTCTGCAAAAGACATACCAAAATCTAACATTTTTACTTTTAAATCGGCTTCACTGATACCTGGCGTCTCCTCAATGAACTGAATCACCTGCGCATCCTGTGCGCCGGATTTAATTTTATGTCTCCAAACCTTTTCATAGGACCACATATCCCTTATCTTTGGTGTTAATACAACCTTAAATTCAGGTTCGATTTTTCTTGTCGCCAGATTATAACCCAATGCAACTTTTTCATAGAGAGGTTCTTCGTAATGCGGAACGTCAAGTTCGTCTAATCCATTGTATATACTGTCGTCGTAGGATAACTCATTAATAATTTTGATTTTCTCCACAATTTTAGATGTAAGATTGAAAACCGCTTTATCCAAATTAACATCACCTTTTGTTCCTTTGCCCTTTCTTCTGAACAATCTCATTTCACGTTGCTGTTTTGTACCTGGTACAAAGAATATAAACAAAAAACGTCTTCCTAGCCCAGACGATAAATTAAATCTAGCCGGCTGACTTCCGCCAAACAATGTTAAATGCGTTTCATATCTAATTTCGCCTGCTGCTAACCTTTTAATCAGATATCCTGAATCAAGCGCTGTTAACAAAGCATTATCCAAGTTCTTGCTGTGTTCCGCCATCATTGTATTAGTTAGCGCCGAAAACTCATCAATCCCCAAAATATGGTCTTGGAAATCATAGGCCATACCGGGCTGTTGTATCGGTTCACCATCAATCATACTTATAGTGCCGACAAAACCAGCCTCGGTTGCTTGACCCATGAATGCTGTTTTAATTGGCGTATTGCCAAAGATAGAATTGCGTCTGTCTAAAAATCTTTTTAAAATAAACGTTTTCATGTATCCAGGTGGCGCTGCAAGAAAAACATGCAGTCTCAAGTCTGCAGGCTGACCATGCTCAAAGTAAAATTCTCTCCTCTTATTTTCTAAATTCAATGCATGGCAACATGATGCGGAAACGTAAAAAGGTAGCATCATATTAACAAAACCTATATTACGTTGCGTCATCCATGCGTGGCATACATCGTATAATGTCTCTTCTTCTGTCATGTCAAATACTTCTTTATTCTTTTTGCCAACGCGGGACCGATACCCTTATTACACCTCAACTCCTTTTGTGTTAGGGATGCAATATTATAGATACTATCGTATTTCTTTAATAATCTTTTTGCTAAATCATGAGAAACACCCGGAATATCTTCCAACAAATGATGTGGCTTGTTCTTACTTTTAGGAAGCCATTTACGCATAATCTGGTATTTCCCTTCAGCCATTTTAGTAGATAATAAATAAGCCATATTTATAGTTTCCGAGCGACTCGATGACCAGAATATATGGAAATTGTCCCTTACAACTATTGACGCCAATGTGCCCCAAAACGCACTTTCATTAAATTTTAGATGCAGGCGGTGCATGTTCATTCTTAGCTCGGTCATTGAGCCTTCTAGCGCTAATATAACGACAGGATAAGTTTTGTGTAGCTTCTCAATCTGCTTGAATATGCGTTTTGTTGCAATTGCATTTACGAAATCATCTAGTCTTTTACGTTCGACCCCTAATATATATTTCTGGCCTTTCTTACAAGCATAGTCACCTGCATATAATGCCTCGGGAGTTGCATTCTTAAATTTACTTAAAGCAAATTCGATAGCATCATCTGGTTCTCTTGTATCTACCTCAAAAATCCAATTCATAATGACTCAATCACACCAAGATACGCTCTTAAAGTTCTTGTTAGCCCACATTCCGGTTGTCTCCAATATGAAATTCTACCGAAAATATAGGAGCCGTAAAAAAATTTATCGTAACCTTCAGACGTAAGTTTTTTTATATACATTCTGGTAAACGCATAGGCATTATTACCTATAAGCTCTTCAACAGGTTCCAATAATAGGACAATGTCTGGCTTCACTGCGACCTTCCTTATCCTATTTGAAATTTCTGGAAAACCTTCCATCTCCGCATACGCCAATGCGCATATATAACATCTGTCCATTAATAGCGAACGACTTTTCAATTTAAAGCGCCATATATTATTTCTAATAATTAATTCTGTAAGATTAAGTATTTCCCATGCCTTACTATGTTGATGTGTATAAAAGTTTTTCATGAACTTATTCATATGGTCAACGGGAATTTCCAAGGCAGTAGTAACCTTTTTAATCAGAGTAGACTTACCGGCACCATCAACACCGCAAAATGCAATAGAATACGTCATCAATTAAATAAAATAGTAAAAGTTATATAAAGACTGTGGTGCCCCAAACATTTATTAATATGCAATTAATATTATTATTGTGATGACTATGTTGAACTATTATATGTTAAAGACACCTTCCTGTCCCCTCAGGACTGCATAGTCACCACACCCTTTTTTACCAGGTTGGCGGAGTGGCTAACGCGCTAGACTTAAGATTTTTTAAGGGTGATACTCAAGTCACTTCGGTGAGATATCTAGTTCTCTCGAGGAGAGTTTAATCGCAGGTTCGAATCCTGCACCTGGTATATGCCAATGTACCCAAGTGGACTAAGGGAGCGGGTTTAGAACCCGTGTCGTAGGACAAACGAAGGTTCGAATCCTTCCATTGGCACTGCTGGAATGGCAGAGCGGTCTAATGCCGCGGGGTGCTAACCCGATGGGTAGAAATATCACACAGGTTCGAATCCTATCCGCTTCGTGCACAAAAAATTTAAATACTTGAAATTTATATTTAATAATTAATGATTCGCAGAACGATATTCCAGGAGACATATGCATTTATTAAAGGAACCTGGGGTAGGCATGAAAATATGCCCGCCAATTGTTAAGTGAATATGGTTTTTTTTTGATAAGCTTTATTGTCAAACGCCCTATTCGCTATTGCCAGTGTGGCCAAATTGGATACGGCTCTCCCCTTGTAAGGGAGCGATTGCAGGTTCGAGTCCTGCTACTGGCTTTGCGCCTGTACGATAACGGCAGTCTCACGGCCTTCCAAGCCGAAAGTAAGGGTTCGAGTCCCTTCGGGTGCACTAGTCCTGTAGTGTAAAGGTAACATACCTGGCTTTGAACCAGGCGATTCTCAGTTCAACCCTGAGCGGGACTGTCTGCGAGGTGAAGGACAATAGGAAGTCCACTGGTCCCATAAACCAGAGTATGCGGGTTCGAGTCCCGTCCTCGCAATGGGCTCGTAGCGTAATCCGGGAACGCAGCTGCTTTGCAAGCAGAAGACTCAGGGTTCAAATCCCTGCTTGTCCACTGCCTCTATGGTGTAATGGAAACAAGTTGGACTGTCTATCCTTCGCTGTGGGTTCGATTCCCGCTGGAGGCGTAAGTTCCCGTAATGTAGCTAGGACAATCATATCAGGCTTTCAACCTGGTAACATGGGTTCAAATCCCGTCGGGAACATTGGTGAAAGAGCCATGAAAAAATACGAAGCAAATTTAGAAACCAGAAATGAAGCATGTGTAATTCTTACTGAGGATGGTAAGAAAATCGATATTAAATATAGACACAGACCAAATGCAGTTGGACCAAGAAGCAATTATAAAGGTCTCCCTATTTGGGTCGGTGAAACCGAAGCAACCGCAACTCTCGATAATGGTACTGAAGTTACAGCCGTTGCAAAATGCTGGTTGAAAGAACCATTCACTTATAGTAGAGGCAGAGTTGTTTCGACAGGTAGATTACTAAAAGAATTAGGTCTACCCACAAAACTTGCGATGCAAGTGGAATAGTAGAACAATTGGGAGTTCGCCATCCTGAAGAGGTGGACGTTGCAGGTTCGAGTCCTGCCTGTTCCACTATACGAGCGTATTCAAGCCAGGTTATGAAGACACGCTTACAACGTGTTTGTCAGAGGTTCAAATCCTCTCGCTCGTACTATGCCTCCTTGGCGGAATTGGTAACGCCTCTGGTTGCAAACCGGAAGAGTGCACGTTCGAGTCGTGCAGGAGGCTCTATGAAAGAAATATATCTATATCAAGGAATATACAATAAATGGATTTACTTTCTGGACTCGTAGCTCAGTTAGGTCAGAGCAGTTAACTCTTAATCATCAGGTCGCGGGTTCAAATCCCGTCGAGTCCTCTATGGGACAACAATATATTGAAACCGTAGCAGTATACGGCTCAAAAACAACCAAGAAGGAATACCCTTCCGAAATAGGTGCCTATCTCACACGCCGAAGAAATAGACCGACAGTAATCGATGAAATTATAGATATGATTTTCCTTAGACAATACGGTATTTGGTATTATGAACCTGCCTCACAAGCTGAAGCAGATTTAATGATAGCAAAATTCGAAGAAAAAATAGCCGAGCTAAAGAAAAAATACGGGACCGTACCCTAGAGGTCAAGGGACTGGGCTCATAACCGAGTAGCCGTAGGTTCGAATCCTGCCGGTCCCATCGCGACTATGGCCAAAAGGTAAGGTACCACTCTGATAAGGTGGTGAGTGAAGGTTCGAGTCCTTCTAGTCGCATCTAAGGGTAGCTCAATAGGCAGAGCGGGCGGCTGTAGACCGTCAGGTTGGGGGTTCGATTCCCTCACCTTAGACTAATGAAGTTTGACAATTGCAAGCGATGTGCTGTCACCATCCCTGTTGGCACACAATATTGCGAAAAATGCAAAGAAAAAATAAAACAGGGAATCCCAGAAAAGAAATCTTGGTTGGGCGTGTAGCATAACTCGGATAGTGCCTTCGGTTTCGACCCGAAATTGTGGGAGTTCGAATCTCCTCGCGCTCGTATGATAACAGTAGTAGTATATATAAATGGAAACCCAATCTTTGCGCGCAGTGCAAGAAATATATCAAACGACTGCCGCGATATACAAGATTATAAATGCGATGATGGCACACTAATAAAACACAACTACAAAAAAGGCTTCGTGCCTCTTGCTCAGACAATGCTCGATACAGTTCACGAAGAAGAAATCACGTCGACCAGGTCATAAGAATACGCGCCAAAATCTTATGCCGCGGTCGACACGAAGGGAGTATAGTTCCAAAGGATAGAACGACGGTCTCCAAAACCGATGGTTGTGAGTTCGAGTCTCACTATTCCCTTTGGCTGGTTGAGGTAACTTGGTATCCCTGTACGTTTGGAACGTATAGATTTCGGTTCAAATCCGGAGCCGGCCACTATGCCAATATTAAAAGATTTAAAAACAGGAAAAGAATACCGAATAGATTTCACTGCTGTAATGTTCCCAAGTGGGGGTGGTGGCATAAGGGTAGAAAATTACGAATCAGATACGGGGACTGATTTTGGCACCCTCGTAGTTGTGGATGGGAAGCTAAAAATAATACAGTGGTAATGCGCTTGTAGTGTAAAGGATAGCATAAGGGTGTTCTAAGCCATTGATGGGGGTTCGATTCCCTCCAGGCGCGTTATGGCGGATGTGGTGTATTGGCAGCATTTCAGACTGTGACTCTGAAGGAGCGAGTTCAAGTCTTGCCTTCCGCCCTGTGAGTGTAGCTGAGTCTGGTTTCAAGTCCTCGACTGTTAATCGAAGGTACGGAGGTTCAAATCCTCCCACTCACGTCAATACCAAATTTTTCAAAAAGTAGTTCATTGTAATGTTCAAAAAAAGCATAGAGAAGTTGTTGTAAATCTTCTGGCTGCCGTCCTCTTGAACATGAGTAATGCGGCTTAAATTCCGGCATTCTCTCTGCATCCACTTCCAAATAGTCAAGCACATTTTTAAAAACTTTTTTTGGGTTTGCGAACATATCTTCTGACCTGATAACTAACATTTCAGGGAAGAGTTTTTTCCATCTACTCAGGCCATGCACGTATATGCCGTTATGTAAAAATATTCTATTATCGGGCATACTTGGAATGCCTTGCAACTCTTTTGTTATTATTGCTCTATAGTCTGCTACGTTCTTCAGATTCTTAAATTCATCGAACGAAATATAGAGGGGTGTTTTTAATAACCGCCTTAACGGATACTGCCAATATGCCGACCAGGTTCTATCTACTGGGTTGCGTAAAAGGGCAATCGGCTTGATATCTCTATTATAATTATAAACTCGCTGTGGTGTTTTTTCAGAAAGTAAATAAGCAACAGTAGCATCTATAACACCGGGCTGGCTACCATTCATCTTCAGACCTTTTTCATACCATTCTAATGTTCTGCCTTTCCTATTTGAAAAAAAGCCAGGTTCTTTGCACAATCCTGGTCTGCAAACATCAGCTTCAATTAGATAATTATATAATGACGTTGTGCCACATCGATGACCGCCGATTATCATACAGAAAGGTTGCAAATTGTATTCACACCATATTCAATCTTCTTGTACAATTTTCTCTAACTTCTATCTTTTTCAAATCAATTTCTTTTAAATCCATTTCATTCACCTTTTTAATTTACTTTTGTGATAATATTTCTGACAATATTATCTTATTACATTCAAAACATAAATCCGTTTCTATGAAAAAATTATCTTCATCAAAATATTTTTTACATCTACAACATCTATGTTTCATTTTCTAACCTCTTTTAATTTATGTTTTCTTAAATATTTTAACTTTTATTACAACAAAAATTGTAAATAAAATACTTTTAATCAACCATATTCTAAAAATCATAATCAAACAACTCTATATCTTTTTTATAAATTCTTTCAACTATCTTCTTACTAAAATCATTATAAAGTTCCTTATACATCAAATGTTTTGATTTATTATAATGAAACAAGTCATGTCTTTGAATCCCACATAGAGAACACACATGATTATAATCCTCTTGTAAATTTTCAAATCTTCCAATAAAATCAAATAAATCCAAATTTTTAGTAGTAATATAATACTGAGGTTTAAATAAATGCTGATAAGGTACAAAACCTTTAGCAAAATCTTTCATAAAAAGATTGAAATCTCCATTATATTTAGAATGATAATATCTATCAGCAGGTAAATTTAAAAATCTGCTAATCGTACCATTTCTATTAGAAATAAAATAAAAAAGACTTACCATCCTATCCCAAGGATTCCTTACAAAAGTAAATTTAAAATATTTTTCCAAATCCTCCTTTTTGATATAATGCAAAATAGGTTTACTTTGAGCATAAACAAAATCATCAATGTTATCTCTTAAAGTCATTTCAATACTCCTTCCTGCACACTTTGGGATATGTAAAAAACAAATATTTTTCTCAATCATTTCTATCCATACCTCTTTTTTAATACCAACGCCAATAACTTTATCGCATCACAAACATTATCTATAGAACTTTCATCAGCATCAGCTTTTAATTTTTCTAAATCTATCATAATTCTCTCTCCATCAATCTTTTCTGTTTTAATAATTTACATTTCATTCTTTTTTCATCTCCAATTATAATTTACTTTTTTAGAATGGTCTTGAATTATACCACATCTAACACATTTTCTATTCATTGTAGTTTACACCATAATATGAAGGATAATCTATAGTAATATATAAATATTGGGGGCATACAAAATCATTTAAATATTAGTAAGTATTCTTGATATATTCTATGTGGCAAGACTATATAATATCAATTGTAGGATTTTTATTTGGCTTCATGCTATTCCCACAAATTCGTGATGCGTGGCATGGAAGAGCTATGAATGGTTGGACTTCTGGTCTGACAACAGTTGGTTTAATTGTTCTTGCGATATGCTTTGGCTCGCTTGAACTATGGATTTCATTCGCCGGCGAAGTTTTCGTCGCATCATGTTGGGCTTTAGTATGGTTTTTAGGAATAGTCAAAAACGTTTAAATACGTATAACTAATCTTTATGAAGGAGGTAAAAATGTCAGAAATAAAAACCAAGGTCGAGAAATTGGCCGAGCAAGTAAAAGACAAATTGGGATTAGACCCACAAGAAGTTTTTTCCCAGTGGGACGAAGAACTGGCGTTGATTAAAGAGCTTCGCAGTGATTTAACAGCAAATGACCAAGAAAAGCGTGCTTTTCTAAGATTAAGAGGTCATTGGAAGAAAGAATTACGCTCACCCGCAAAATTCTTCGAAGGAATGATTATAAAAGTCGCTCCTCCGTTTGACGTATTGCGAAGCATGCACCAATCAGCGCGCATGTTATTCGATAAAGACCCACAAAAGGCAATTGCTGAAGGTTGGACAGATGCAGAAGGAAATGCATTAGACAACCGAAAGACATATAGTACTGGAAGAGAAAACCCCGACTATGGCAAGAAACTACCGCCACACAGGCATATACAAAATATCGCTGGTATCGCAAAAGCAAATGATATGACCACACCTGTAAAGTTCTCTATGGTTCTTAGTGAAAGAACAGCAGGTAAACTTGATATACCATTATTTACACCGGTAAAATTCAGAGCTAATCCTGCAAGAAAGCAACCTGACGATGGAACAATGGCACTCAACGAATATTCAAGTATAAGATTCCAAGCCGCCGAAATAGAAGGATTTCCAGGACCCGAAGAAGTGCTTAAACAATTCTATGAAGATGACTTTGTAGACGTTGCAGACCTCAGTGAATGGCATAAAGATAACGAATCAGACCCACGAAGAATGGCAATTATTGACAATTTTGTTGATGATGTCGACCCTGAAGCAAACCCTTCAACTGGTAACAGCAGAATGGTTATGATAAGTGATGACGGAGCCGAGGAAGTTGTTATATGGGTGCCAGAACATCTCCGCAAATATCTTGATTTCGGAGCAAGTTCCCGTGTAATAGCACTTGGAAGAACATCACAACAAACCTTTGACGACGAAGAAAGAACAATGCTAAACTGCGAAGGCTTATATGCACCTCCAAAAGACAAGATTCCACTTGAGGAAACACCTGAAGGTATCGTGTCCGCTGCAGAGGATGTCAAATAATGCCAAAACAAAGCGGATGGGGAAAAACAAACCAACAACTAAAGGCAGAGGCAGGAGAAGATAAACCCAAAACCTTCTCCTCTGCTGACGCTGCTGCAGTTCTCGAAGAGTCTGGAAAAGATATTCAAGAGAGTGCAACATGCGCTGTTTTTTATGGGCATGACGGTGTTGGTAAATCTGGAGTTTGTTTGGATTGCAGAACCCCAGAAGAAATAAAAGCAAAAAAACAAGTTATTGTCATTGATTTAGATGGTTCTGCGGGACCATTGAAAATGAAATATTTTAAAAATGACCCTGCAATTAAAGTCATTGACCCGATTGAAATGCTACCCGACGGCAATATTGATTATGTATCAACATATAATAAAATTCTTGCTGTTATCAGTTATATACGTGAAAATGAACAGAAATTAAATCTCGCTGCAGTTGTTCTCGACGGATTAAATTCACTTCTCAAATGTTGTGAATATGTAATGAGATACGAAAATTTAAAAATCGACCCTGATGTACAAATTAAGGACCAGTGGCAATGGGCAATAAGAAACCGAAAATACTTGGTGCCTGTAATTTTGATTAAGCGCCTACATTGCAAGCGATTTTTCACAACGCATCTAAAAGAACTAAAACAGTATGTGCAGGGACAACTTATTCATATGGCTTGGACACCCGATTGGGAAAAGTCAACGCCGGGAATAATGTTTCAACGTGTCATATTGGAGCGAAAAGAGGTTGATGGCAACGTTGTTTTTGAAGCAACAGTTAAAAAAGCGAAAGGCGCATTACATCTTGAAGGCAAAACATATAAAATTGCCGAAGTTGCCGGTGGCAAAACCAAATGGTACGGTGCTGGTGAGCTCATAAATGAGTTCGAAAAACAGCAATAAACTATTTAAAGCCCCCCGTTAACATATATAAGCAGTGATATTATGCCCGCTGTTGTTGATAGATGCGTATCAAGAATTATGCCGGAGCTCAAAAAACAGTATCCCAACAAGACGGCTGAAGAAATTAGGTCGATGGCTTGGGCTACATGTTATAAACTCTGGAAAGATGGGAAGTTATCCCGTGACGGAAAGGAGGTGAAAATGTGGTAAATGTACAACAAGCAAAACAATCATCCGTGCTTGGTGCCCTTATGACTATTGCTATAGGTCTTATTACCCTTGGCTACGAATATCTACAGACAAATGTAGAGGAATGGTACATTGGCATTGCAATGATTGTTGCTGGCGCACTGTTACTGATTATCGATGTATATGTGCTGAAAACACAGGAGAATTGTTAATGGACAAAGAACTGTTAGAAATTTATAAAAAACATTTCGGAGGTGACCCCTCGCCTCCTGAATTATCTTTTTTAAACGAGGTTAATGAATATATTGAAATATTAAGGAGAATACCAAATGGATGTGATTAAGTTGAATGACACAACAATGAAGTGCCCAAAATGCGGCGAGATTTGGATGAATAATGGGTTTACTACATCCTTAGAGGAACCTCGATTTACACCCAAATGCACTAAATGTGGTTATGTATTCGAATAAACCACAACGTTTTTAAAATAAAAAATGATTTGATTATTTATGCAAGAAATTAGAGAAATAGGAATAGAACGAGAAGTCTTTCTATTGAAGCGCGGTGAAATAATAGAACCCGCAAAATACGGATTTCCGCATGATGAGATGGGATTTTTAATTGAAGAGCGTAGCGAACCTTGGCGCCATTTAAACACTGTACAAATGACATTAGAGATTCAACATATGCTTCTGCAACATAGAGCATCATTTTTCGGCATGGATATGCGTATGGAACCATCAATGGAAGGTCCAGCAGAATGGGTAAATAACATTGCGGCGCGTTACAATATTTATAGCTTCACCGACTATACAAAGAACATATATGGTATTAAAGATACACATCACCTGGGAATATTCCCAATTAATGAAGAATATAAACGCTTAACAGCAGGAATACACGTACATTTTAGTAGTAGAGACACAGATGGAAATGTTGTTGAGCTACCAATAGAAGCAATAGTTAAACAAATGGATGAAACTTTCGACGAGGACATAACACATTCTGGACGCATTCCCGGTGAATGGGAACCGAAGAAACATGGATTCGAGTATAGGTCGCTGCCCTGTGATATGGACATACAAACAGTTCTGCAGGCCGCATTCAAAATTCTGAGGGATGCATAATGGGATTCCCTTCATTACTAAAAGCAAGATGTCCAAAATGCGGTCATGTATTCACATGGAGTGAGCAAGAGAGTCTTGCAGAACACATAAAAGGATTGGAGAAACATGGAAGATAATTGGTGTATTGAAGAAGAACGAAAATATATATTTGGAAGCACATGCGATGTGTTCATGCCGCCGGCAATCATGAAATTGCACGAAGAGCTTATTAAAGAAATCGAAAGTCTCGAACCATTCACAAAGGCAAACGTAATCAAACTCATTAATCGCAAATTCGGCCCCAAATTATAATCTTATGACCTGGTCGACGGAGGTGTAAAAATGTTTGTACGTGTTGGCAATCAAATCGTAAGTGGTGAAAGCCAAGTTATAATGATTTACTTAACAGATAAAGATAAACAATTAATTTCGAGCATGCGAAAAGAAGACCATGTGTACTGTGAATATCCCGATGATATGCCTGAAAAATATAAAGGTCGTGTTAAATTATTAATGGAAATGTTTAAGGAGGCTTGTGAGGAAGATGAAAGTAGTACAAATCCAGACAACATCAGTGTGTAATGGTAAATGTGTGTTCTGCCCGTATAAGGATTCCTGGTTTGTAAAAAATCCAGGTGTTATGCCAGAAAAACTTTATCTTAAAATTCTTAATGACATTAAGGAAATCGACCCTGAATTTAAAGGGAAGTTTTGCCCCTATATGTGTAACGAGCCATTTTCTGATAAAGATATTATAAAAAGAATTAAACAGGCAATTGAAATTTTACATGACCCATATGTTGAAGTTTCTTCTAACTTTGTTTTACTAACTAAGAAAAAAATCGACGAACTGCTTGCTGTCTATGGGCAACATGAATGGAGAGGTCGTGTTATGATTAGCCATCATGGTATTAATAAAGCACAATACGAGCGTGTAATGGGCCTTCCATGGGGTAAGGCATTAGATAACCTTAAATATTTTGTTAAGCAAGCTGATGGTCGTTTAAAATTATATTTACATACTGCAATTGAGTCACATGATGCAAAATATTTTGTTAATTCTTTAAGTGCAGTTGCATACTTTTGGAAATCATTTTTTATAGATAATAATCTTCCGCTCCATAACGTTCAAATATATCCACTGAAGATACATAAT
>Ga0272441_10008930_pt1 | contig 15664 bp, 13 predicted proteins | sample SSMProp6N_FD_193582 | JGI IMG/M metagenome (GOLD analysis project Ga0272441, IMG submission 193582) | Marine sediment archaeal communities from Little Sippewissett salt marsh, Falmouth, MA, United States - SSM-Prop-6N | ecosystem: Environmental > Aquatic > Marine > Wetlands > Sediment ... | reverse complement strand
ATCGTGTCGTAGTTTTTGAAATCTCATACAAAGATAGTTTTTACAAGTTAGTAGTTGAACTTTTTGGGGAGGGAAACATAATACTAGTTGGACCCAATAACAAGATTATCCTAGCCTATAATTACAGAAGAATGAAGGATAGGGATATCCATCCTGGAAAAGAATATGCATATCCTCCTTCTTCAGAGAAAAACATCCTAAATCTTGATCAAACAGAAGCTTGTACTTCACTCTCAAAATATGAAGGAAAGGTTGTTAATTTTCTCAATGATTTGATGGGTTTAGGTCCAGTTTATTCCAAAGATATTATTGCCAAATCCGCTTTAACCAAAAAATTAGTAGAAGAATTAGAAGAAAAAGAGAAACAATCTCTGATTTCCGAAGCAATGAAGTTGAAACAAATAATAGTGGATAAGAACTTTGTTTATACAAAGTACATGGATGAGGAAGAAGTAGTAGATATAACTCCAATCCCTTTGATGCGTTATGAAGATTTAAAACAAGAGGAAATAGAATCTTTTGATTTGGCACTTGACGATTTCTTCTCGAATGCTGAAGAAGAACCTGAATATACCGAAGATAAAACAGAAGTTTCAGGAAAGATGGGAAAAACAGAGAAAATCTTAGCAAATCAGGAAAAACATCTCAAGGCTCTAAAAGAGCAAGAGAATCTGGAGAAAATGAAAGGAGATTTACTATACGCTAATTTTGCCGTTGTAGATGAACTTCTTTCCACTGTGTTAAAAGCAAGGAGAGATGGAATATCATGGGAAGATATAGAATCAAAGTTAGAGCTAGGAAAACAAAAAGGCATACCTTCTGCTCAAGTTTTGGATAAAATTACTCCAAAAAGTAAGCAGATTTGGGTCAGATTATCAAATGTAGAGAAAACTATTGAAGAAGTAGTAGAACTTGATTTCACACAAACTCTTACAAATAATGCAAATTCTTTCTATGAAAAAGCTAAGAAAGCCAGGAGAAAAATACCTGGAGCTATCGCAGCTATTGAAAGAACTAAAAAACAACTCAGTGAAATAGAGACGACCAAAGAAACAATCGAAAAGGAAATTGAAAGCAAACCAATGCTTGTAAAGAGATCTAAGAAATGGTATGAAAAATTCCACTGGGTAATTTGTGATGGTTTTGTAGTCATAGGTGGAACTGATGCTAGAGTAAATGAACGCATTCTTAAGACCTACTTAGATGATAACGACCTTTTCTTCCATGCTGATGTTCATGGAGCACCTTATGTTGTTGTTAAAGATGGGCAGAAAGGTTTAGATGAAGATATTAAGCAAGAAATAGCTATCTTTGCTCTGACATATTCCAGCCTTTGGAAGGATAAGAAATTAGTGGGAGATGTCTATTATGTCCTTCCAGAACAAGTTAGTTTAACTGCTCCATCTGGTCAATATCTTGCCAAAGGGAGTGTAATGATATATGGAGAGAAAAACTATTTCAAGAATGTGGAAATTGATCATTCTATCGGTTTCATAATCTATGATGATTCTATCCAGATTATCGGTGGTCCAACAGGAATAATTGATTCTCGAACAGAATTCTATCTCAAAATAAAACCTGGTAATGTGCAGAAAGGAAAGATAGCCAAAGAAATCAGAGAAAAACTGCTCAAAATCTGCCCAGAAGATGAAAGGTTCAAGTTTGAATCGCTGAGTGTTAATGATATTCTTCCTTTCGTTCCAGGTGATGCTGAAATTATTTAAATATTCAAACTCTATCAATTTAACAAATAGTGTAAAACCTTTAAAGCAACTTACACTATTTGTCAATATAAGAACGTTAGAAGGTTTGCAAATTGAAATCAATTTTCGACGAGAAAAAATTTGAAATGGCCGTAAAGGAAATAATGACTAAGAAAGTACATACTGTTCTTCCAACAACCTCAGCAGAAGAATGTGCTAAGCTAATGATCAATCATAGTATTGGTTCAGTAGTTGTTGTAGATTCAGAAGACAAATCTATAGGAATAATTACTAAAGAGAATCTAATCAAACACGTTCTTGCAGAAAATAAGAAAGCTGATGAAGTAACAGCTGAAGAATTGATGTCAACACCGTTGATAACAGCCTCCCCCTCTTTAACAGTAATCCAAGCGATGCAAACCATGTTTAAAGATGGTATTAGACACTTAATTATCCAAGGAACTGATGGAAAGCTATTAGGGATCTGCACTGACACAGATATATTCAAAGTTGTACCCCAATTAATTCTTCTCGAGCAAGAATACCTTAGAGTTATGAGTAAAGAAGGAGAAACAGAACAAACAGAGGATATTGCGGGTTACTGTGATGACTGTAGAGAATATTCTGATAGCTTAATCTTCTGTAAGGGCCAATATTTGTGCAAGAATTGTGCTCCTGAAGAGATGATTGAGAACGATGTTTAGTTACTATGCAGATTCAATGTTTGGAAAATTAGCTCGTTTTTTACGTATGTTGGGTTTCGACACAAAATATAGAAAAGAAGAGACTGTAGACGAAATGCTAGACTTGTCAAAACTAGAAGGAAGAGTAGTTCTATCTAGTTCTGCAATGGTAAACTCAAAATGTAAAAAGCTCAGGATTCAATCTATTAAACTCTCTTCAACCGATATATCTGAACAATTAGAGGAAGTTGAGAAAACTTTAGATTTTATTATCCCCTTTCCTCCTAAAAAATTTAGATGTAGCTTATGTAATGGTAATCTTACTTCAGTCAATAAATCTTCAATATTAGATAGAATTCCTGAAGGTACTTCAAAAACATATGAAGAATTCTGGGAGTGTGAGTCCTGCTCTCAAATCTTCTGGTTAGGGAGTCATTGGGAAGATATTAAAAGAATTTTACAAGAGAGAGATAAGTGAACATGATGGAAATCGAGGATTCTACTGGAATTTATTTAGTAAAATTAGCACGACATGCAGCTGAAATGTGGGTCAAAGGAAATGAGAAACCTAGCCCTAAGGAACCTATTCCTGATCAAGCTAAATTCAGAACAGGAGCTTTTGTAACAGTTAAAACGGCTGTAGGTAAGGAAAGACACCTTCGTGGGTGTATCGGTTATATCCTTGGTATCGATACACTCTACAAAGAAGTTATTGATTTAGCAAAAGCTTCAACTCTCAACGATCCAAGATTCCCTCCAGTTACAATTGATGAACTACCCAATTTAGTGTTCGAAGTAACTGTAATGACTCCTCCAGAAAGAATAGAATACAGTTCTTCTCAAAATCTCCTCGAACAGATAGTTATTCCTGGAGATGGTTTAATTGTCAAATTCGGTCGCTTTCAAGGATTGCTCCTACCACAAGTACCTATTGAACAAGGATGGAATACTGAAGAATTCCTTTCTCATACTTGCAGGAAGGCTTATTTACCAATGGATGCTTGGAAAAGGGAAAAGATAACAGTTGAGAAATTCCAAGGGATAATATTTTCTGAATCTGAGCCTTACGGAGAAATATATCGTCAAGAATTAGATAGTAGTTGCTAGGATCATATCTATTTCCTCCTCCTCTACATCGGATACAAGATGAGGTACAAATAATGGTATAGATACTGGGATTTCTTTTTCATATTTAGTAAAAGCAGCGTTGCTTAATCCTATCCCTAAACATTTGTTATGATTATAATATTCAACAATTTTCTTGCTGTCGAACTGATGATTCGCAAAATAAATTTTTTTCAACTTAAGTTGAGGTTGAAGATTGAGTATGTGAGTTATAGATTCAACAAAATTTTTATCTAATTTATTCTGAATAGAGTAGATTAAAGTAACTGCACCACGTTTATAGAGTTGAAGGATATTAGAAATATCTTCTTTGTCGCCAGAAACAAGAACCAAAACCTTGCCTTGACTACCCACAGGCAGTCCTCCTAAACCTTTCATTGTTTTGTCAAACAAATATGCTTTCTCTTTTCTTACTTCGATATTAAGTGTAAAATCAGGGTTAGTGAGATCAACTTTAAGGTTCTTCTCTTCTTTGTTTTCCAGTATGAACTCACCTATCATTGCACCAAGTTCAACACTAGTAAAGGGGTGGCTTCCAGTACGTTTTACTTTAACTGAAAAGGAAGATTCCTCAACAAGTTTATTGAAAAAAAGTTCTCTAACACATGTTTTGATCTCTTCTAGTTCTGAAGAACACTCCACAACTACGCTTGTACTAACTGCTCCAGGCACAAGTGATGTAATTAACTCTTCTACCATGATACTGTTAGATGATTTAACAAAAATACGACTATATTCCTTGATTATCTCGAAATCATCTATTTTGTATGCCTTAAGAATAAAATCAATATGAGAAACTAATCTGCTTGTTAACCATCTGCGAGTTTTTGCACCTTTGATAGCTATCTCTGAAAAACGTACCATTACATAAGATGAAAATTCTGGCATATTGTTTTCTATCCATTCGGATTACTCGGTTTCGAAGAAGTCTATCCCTTCAATAAATCTCTCTCGTCTCTCTTCTAATTCTGCTTCGCTTAATTCAGTTTCTCCATCAACTACTATAACTTCTGTTAATTCACTTGGGCTATGTTTAACTTCATCTAAAACGTCGTAACCACCGTCTTGATTAAGCTTGAGCTCTAGACCACATTTTGAACATACCAGAATTTTGGCTTTTCCTTTTTTCTTCGGGATTAACAATTTTCCACAATCAGGGCAGAATTCCATTTTTCACACTCTAAACTTGTAATTTTTTACCGTTATGTTGTTTCTTTCTTATGAACCTTTCCGTTTGATACAATTTGGCTTACAATTTCGAATAGTTTCAACAACTACAAACTTATATTTTAGAGATATTAATAAACCTCATGGAAAAATCAGCTTCCTCTACCTCATCTAGAAAGGATGATCATATACTTTTATGTTTAGAGAACTATGTAGAATACGAAGGATTGACCAACGGTTTTGAAACAATTACGATAGAACCTTCTCTCCTTCCAGAAGTGTCTCCTGATGAAGTGAATTTAACAACAACTTTTCTTTCCAAACATATTAACTTTCCAATAATTGTTTCAGGAATGACAGGAGGTACAGAAAATGGTAAAGTGTTCAACGAATCTGTTGCTAGAATCTGCAGTGAATTCCAGATAGGAATGGGTGTTGGATCACAGAGAGCAGCTATTGAAGATTCTAATCTAATTGATACATTCAAAGTCAGACATATTGCCCCAAATGTTCCATTGATGGCAAATTTAGGAATAGCACAATTTGCTAAGGGATATGGAGTGAAAGAAGCTAAAGAAAGTATCAATATGATTGAAGCTGATGCTTTAGCTATACACATTAATCCATTACAAGAAATTATTCAACACGAAGGAAATGCGCTTAAAACCAATATCTCAACAACAATAAAAGAGTTAAAGCAAGACTTTCAATCACCTATCGTTTTGAAGGGTGTGGGGACAGGATTAACCAAAGTTGATGCTGCAACCCTTTTGGATCTTGATGTTTATGCAATAGACATAGCTGGAGCAGGAGGAACAAATTGGTCAAGGATTGAGTATTATCGCAATAAGAAAGTAAATTATCTTTCTGATAGGTTCCTTAATTGGGGAATCTCGACTAAGGATAGTCTGGAAAATATAATTAGTCAAATGGATAAGAAAAATGTAAAAATAATTGCTTCTGGAGGTATATGGTCAGGTATAGATGCTGTAAAAGCTTTACTTCTTGGAGCAGATTATGTCTCTTTAGCACTGCCAATATTAAGGGCAATTGGAAAAGGAGGAATTGACGAATGTCGAAATTACCTCTCTAATTACATTTTCGAGATGAAATCTGTCATGGCTTTACTAAATCTAAAAGACTTGGAAGAATTAAAAAAAGAAAGGCATAACATTCTAGACAAGATATAATTTCAGTCTAACTATGATTCATCATTGAGCAAAGCTCTCTGCAATGCCTTGTTCATCCTTTAATAGAATATTTCTTACCTCTAATTATCTTTTTTGATAGGAAATAAAGAAAAGATGAGACTAAACCCCTGCTAAGAAACCTGGGTTAAGTATGAATGTAGGAATTACAATAGCGATATTTGCTGCAACTAGTATGAAATAAACTAACTTGTTCCATTGGAGGATTTTTTTACCATCAAGTTGCCAAATAGGTATGCAGTTAAAGAGGGCTACTAAGGCATTAAACTGAGCTATCAAGATGAAGATATTAGGAATACCAAATAAACCATACATTGCTAAAGGTCCTACTAAATCCACTGCATAACCACTATATGTAAGAAAGCCGAAGATGAGACTAATGGAACCTATAACAACATTAGTTATTGGTCCAGCAAAGGCAACTAATCCTAAATCCTTTTTATCCATCTGTCGTTTCATAGGAACGATAGCTACGAAACCTGGAACGATCATACCTATACCTATAATTAGCGTGAGTAACGTGAAAAGAAGTCCCCTTACCCAGAGGATATATCGCGCAAATTGCCCTTTACGAATAGCAACAAACTTATGACCAAGTTCATGAGGTAAGAAAGCTGTTCCAACTAAAATAGCTGCGATAGCAAAACCCCATCCTTTATTAGTCTCGCTAGTAATAAACTGGAAAAATCCAAATACCAACACAATAAGGGCAAAACCAAAGAGAATATCTAAGATTTCGTTCCCAAGAGAGAATAATTCACCCGAAGATGTCAATCTCTTTTCAATAAATTTCTTTTGATTTTTTTCATCAGCAAAGTGAATAGGTTGTTGTGCTGCTTGTTGTCTTTTTGCAGCTTGCTGCGCTGCTTGAGCAAATCCATAGGCAATTGTTCGCATAACGTCTTCAGCTCTTGGTTGACCTTGTGTTTGACCTTGTGATGTGCCTTGTGTTGGGCTTTGTTTGGAGTAAGGAGCTTGACCCGGACAATTATGCATATTGGCATCTCTATGCTTTTGACAAAACGAACCTCTACAGTATCTACAATAGAATAGTATATCGGCTTCAGTGTCGCATTGTGGATGTTCACATTTCATTAAATAATCACATGAGAGCGTTCTCTAACCGTAATGAACATGGGCATTTTAGAACGTATCTATTTGACAAACAATATCTGTAAATTCATGTCCATTGGGTATCCTTTTCATACTAATGCTAGCAATGAAAATATTTTTTAATCAAAAGTAAAAAGAAGGTCAATTAACAATAATCAACGTTGATGATTATGAAGACAGATATTGAAATCGCACAAGAAAAGCAGAAAGATATGAAAAACATTAGGGAAATTGCTGCAAAAGTAGGTCTAGAGGAAGACGACCTAGAACAATATGGTAAGTATGTAGCAAAACTAAATTATCAAACAATGTTAAAAATATTGAATTCAGATAAACCTAATGGAAAATTAATCGCCGTAACTGCTATGACTGCATCTAGAGCAGGAGAAGGAAAGACAGTTACAACCATAGGTCTTTCACAAGCTTTACAAAAATTAGGAAAGAAAGTAATGTTTGCATTACGTGAACCAAGTATGGGTCCAACTTTTGGGATAAAAGGTGGTGCCACTGGTGGAGGACAATCACAAGTATTCCCAATGTGGGATATAGATTTACATTTTACAGGAGATTTACACGCAATAACCTCAGCACACAACTTGCTAGCAGCCATGATAGACAACCACTTAACAAAAGGAAACAAGAAAAACCTTGATCCAACAAAAGTAACTTGGCCAAGAACAATGGATATGAACGATAGAGCACTAAGAAACATAGTCATAGGACTAGGTGGAAGAAGACTTGGTGGTGATGTAAGAAACACAGGGTTCGTAATCACTGCTGCATCAGAGATCATGGCAATATTAGCTTTATCAGCAAACTTGGGTGAATTGAAAGAAAGATTAGGAAACATCCTAGTAGGATACACCTATGATGACAAAGCAATCTATGCAAGAGATTTGAATGCAGTAGGAGCAATGGCTCTAATACTAAAAGATGCAATAAAACCAAATCTAGTACAAAACTTCGAAGGAGTACCAGGATTTATTCATGCAGGACCCTTCGCAAATATCGCGCACGGCAATTCCTCTATTATCGGTACTAAGATAGCTCTCAAATTAGCTGATTACACCATTACTGAAGGTGGGTTTGCAGCTGATTTAGGTTTCGAGAAATTCGTAGATATCGTTGCTCGCCAATACAACACCTTACCTAATGCCGTCGTACTTGTTGTCACTGCACGTGCTCTCAAACTTCACGGTGGTATCAAAGATCTTGATGAAGCTAAGAATGTTCACATGGACGAACTCGCCAAAGGTTTCGAGAATGTTGAAAAGCACTTGGATAACATGCTCAACGTCTTCAACATTCCTCCTGTAGTAGCTATTAACCGCTTCCCATTTGACAATGATGAGGAAATAGCTTGGATTAAAGAAAAATGTCAATCCATGGGTGTTACAGCTGCTGAAAGTGAAGTGTTCATGAAAGGTGGAGAAGGTGGAGTTGCTTTAGCTGAAGCCGTTCTTGAAGCAATCGAGAAAGGTAAAGGTGAAGTTAAATTTGCTTACGAATTTACTGACCCCATCAAAGTCAAGATCGAAAAAATCGCTAAGCAAGTCTATGGCGCTAAAGATGTCGAATATTCACCACAAGCCCTGCAAGATATCGCTTACATAGAAAAATTAGGTTATTCTGATTTCCCCTTGTGTATGGCTAAAACCCAATTGAGTCTCACCGATAAAGTTGGTTTGATGGGTGCACCTAAAGACTGGACACTCAATGTTGATGAAGTCCGTCTCTATACTGGAGCTAAATTTATCGTTCCTGTCTGTGGTAGTATGTTCTTAATTCCAGGATTACCTCCGGTTCCTGCAGCAGAAAAGATGGACTACACAGATGATGGAAAAATCATAGGGTTAAACTAATAACCCTACTTTTACTCTTTTCTTTTTGGGTATTCCACTTTTTGGTTAGAATCAGATAAAAAGACTCTATAATTCTCTCTATTTTATATTTCTAAATGTTCTTTTATTAATAGAGAAAATTAGTGGAGCTAGCTCAATTCACAATTATTTCATCGCGAGATAATCTAAATGAAGAACCTTACTAGCTCCGTTCTTCTTTTTTTAGAACTTATATTAAAATCTATTTCTAATCCTTGTTCACTCAGCTATCTAGTTGAGATAGTGGCACTAAATATCTTGGTTCTTTTTATAGTTAGTTCTCATTTTATCTAACACCACTTGATGTGGTATCGCGAGGTAATTTACATGAAGACAAATAAATTATTAACGTATATATTAATCCTAAGTATTGCAGTTCTGACTGTTGTAACTGTTACTCCTGTTACACAAGTCTGCGCTGATACTCCAGGAACAGTTACAATCGATGAAAGTGTTCTAGAAGATGACATTCTGTATTACAATACTTTTACAGTGAAATTTGAAGTTACTACAAATCAAGGTTGGTTCTATGGAGGTGCGTATATCTTTATTAACAATGTCGCCGTTGGCAGTACTACCAACACTTCTTTTGAGAAGAATTATTTTCCAGAAGCTTATGCAGGATCCCACTCCCTTTACGTCGAAGCGAATTGGGTTAATCTCAACCTTGAAGTAGCATGGGAAGACGATGCAGCATCCTACACAGTTGTGACGTGTGTAAATAGAACCAATATTGAAGACTTACGAATAGACAAGCTCCATGATTATGAGAGTAACAAAGGTTATCTTGACGGAGATGATGTAACTGTTTGCATTATAGAAGACAGGTTGGGCTGTAGTAACAATGATGACGAGAAATTTCATAAATCACTGATTTATTCTGGTAAGAATGATCTCTATGGGCAGCCATATAGAAGATATCTGGATATAGATTACTATGAACATATACAGTATAGCCCTGGCAATTGGTCTTTTACTCAACAATGGAACAATGGAACTGACACAATTGAAAAGAAATGGCAAGAGTTATACCTTGAAAACAATAGTTCATCCTATTCAATGTCATCTGATGTTCATGGAACATATGTTTTAGCTACCATGAGACAGATAGCACCAGCAGCTAAATATATTTTTGTTGCTACTGATGATGATGCAGCTCTCTATAGTCGTTCAGTTACTTGGATTCATGAAAACTTTCAGGAACTAGGTATAGATATTGTTGTTATGGCTTGGGGAGGAGATGTAGGTTGGGAAACTAAATTCAGCGATTTTGCTGGAAATGGTACAATAACTGTCAATGCTGCTGGAAACAGTAATACAACTTGGACCAGCTCCGTTCATGCAGCATATCCTTGTTCCTTTAATTCAACGATAGGTGTTGCTGGAGTTTTTGATTCCGATCATGGAGCTTCAACGAACCAATCATGGACACGTGGGGACTTAACGAACGGTGGATATGGTGTTGATATAGCGGCAATTTGCAATTCAACCTCATTAGATTGGTCACCTGTAACAGGTGTAAATGAGTTCAATTTCACAAGCAGTGCTACTCCCATTGTGGCAGGGGTTCTTGCCTTACTAGAACAGTATCAAGATAATTATAAAAGCAGTACAGATTTGTCAGTATCTATTGTACAAAAACTGTTTGAGGAAACAGGTGATGCTCTAGGGTCAGCTCCTAGCTCGAATACAACAGAAGTGGGTGGATGTCTTAGTTGGCTTAATGACGCTGGAGGACCCTATCCTAATTTTCCCTACGAGTATCCTGCCAATTTCACAACCTATTGGTATGGATGGGGAATTATCGATGCTTATGAATCATTTGATTATTTCAGAGATAACTACTAGATTATATCTCTTCTTTTTCTTTTTTTTGAATATTGATGAACAAGTAGATTGGAAAATTCTTTATGTGCAGTTTGAAAATGCTTTACTGTAAAGATTGTGTTTTACTACAACATTTATAGAAACATAAAGTTCTCCTTAGAAAACTTCTTCTTTTTTGGGACTGCTCTTATAATTACTATTGCAAATAGTATTATAATACTGTACAAACCAAAACTCTTAGTCTGATCTGTTGGTATTGGTTCAGTATTTGAGGGGGTTGGTTGTTCGAAGATTTCTGTCTGATTGTTATATTCGTAGAAATATATAATTTCTGTTTCAGATACCTGTACAAGTATTTTCTCTGTTGTTACGGGTACAAGAACAGAACAGGTATTGATGTAATCAAACCAAAAACTATAATCTCCTTCAGGGAGATATTCTTGAACATAGTTGTCTATTTTTATTGTAGAATGAATTTTCTTTTCTATTGTTCCAGGAGAAATATAAAAACTTCCTGCAACCCATTCAATAATAAAATACGCACTTACAACCAATGTTTCATTTTCTAGACTAATATTATGACAAGGGAATGGTGTAAGTGAATTAGTATAGTTAACTTGAATGTTGGATAATGTCGGATTTTCGATTTGAACTTGAAATTCAAAGCTGAATAATGTAAAATTGTTTATGTCATCAGTAACGATAAGAGGAGGGTATTTTGCATCTACAATACTAACAATTAAATGGTTTTCCTCTGCTTTGACACTAGGCTTGTTGACTAATAATGTTACTAAAATGCTAAAGATTAATACTGCTTTGGTTCTTTGACTTTTTGATAGTTTCATGATATTTTTCCTGCTTTCATACAATAGTCTTATGGTTCTTTATTATCTATATTCATATCATTATTTAAAGCACAACCTTACTGTATTTATTTGCGTCTTTACTACTAATTAACACTTTGTAAATATCTTTTCAAGACAATTTATTGACAAAACTCTATCTTTCGCGAATATAGCACATGGTAACTCTTCTATTATTGGAACTAAATTAGCTCTCAAACTATTTTGTGGGCGAATTGTGCTGTACTTTAGATGTTTCAACTTTCTCCCCCACTACTTTAGGATTTAAAGAACCAAGGTTATATTTTGCTGCCAGTGTCAAGTGTTGAATCTTTTCTGGTTTGAATCCCATAATTCTTGCCATTGTAGCATCTGTTGATAAAGGTTTATTACCTATAATGAATCTATCTAATTTTCTCGTATTTGGACCATTCCATCCTTCAACACCCATTCTAGCATCAATAATGTTTAGATCTGGTTGAATGAATCTGCATAGATCTGTAATTATGTTATTGATGTCTGGATGATAAACTGATTTCCCTTTCTTTGGTAATAAACCAAATAGGTTCTTTATTATTCCAGTGATAAAAGTCAAATAATGGGTTTTAGCAACAGCTAAAGAAATGAAAAATTTATCCTTGACTAGTATGTCTGGAAGTTTTGGGTTCATAAAGTAATTTCCTTCAAATTTAGTTTCGATCAGAGGTGATTGACTAAGATTTACCAAAGATACATCATGACCCGATTCTTGCATTTTTGTTTCTAACTTTCTGTAACCAAATTTTTCAAAAGCTTCTTCAGCAAACTTACTCATACTATCTGATTCTACAATTTTAATTGAAATGTCTGGATTTTCTTTTAGAATCACTTTTATTAACTCTTTTACTACTTGAATGTTCGTCACTGAAAAGCCAGTCTTATCGTCTATTGTACAAATGTTTGGTTTAATTACTACTGGAGATCTCAGAGAATGAAAGGTATCAATAAGCTGAACTCCTTTTTCTAGAGTATTTTCAATATTTTTATCAGATTTTAACAAAGCTACAGAATCTAACATTAAAACAATAACACCATATTTTCATATAATATTTTCGCCCCTGTTAACTACTTTTTATCCAAGGTGGATGGTTTTAACATATTTGCTACAAAATACTTCTAGAAGTAAGAATTAAAATAGAAATAGGATTCATATATTTTATGAACTTAACTATCTTTTTCGACCTTGATGGTACTTTATACTCCTACAATGATGCTCACAACGTTGGTTTACATGGTGCCTACGATTACTGGTCAACGATAACAGAGGACAATTTTGAGCAATTTTATGAGAAGTATAAACAGAGCAGAAAGAACGTAAAACGTTTTCTGAAAGGTACTGTGGGTAGTCATTCCAGAGTACTTTATTTTCAAGGTATGGTCGAAAAGGATTTTCAATCTTCGCAACCTTATCATATTGCAGAGTTAACTCAACGATATTGGGATACTTTTATTGATAGTATAGAGCCTTTTGAGGGAGTAGAAGAAGTTCTTTGTAATCTTCTGAACAAAGGATACCACCTTGCAGTCATTACCAATATGGATGCAGAGATTCAATTTCGCAAACTTCACCAGCTGAACTTAGATAATTATTTTACAGCTGTGATCACCTCAGAAGAGGCTGGAGAAGAGAAACCCCACCCCCATATCTTCCTTCACGCTTTGGATAGGCTTAAAGTTAAAGCTTCAGACTGTATTATGATAGGAGATAACTGGGAACAAGATGTGGAAGTAGCTGAATTTGTTGGAATGAAAGGTCTACATGTTACAATTGAAGAAAAACCCAGAGAAGGAGCTACCAGTCTCAACAAATATAAAGAACTTGAAGATATTATAGATGAAATGACAACAGATCCCATCGAAGGTGTAATCAAATACAAACTAGATCATAGGAAAGCAGAGTTAAAAGTAGATAGAATAAAAGTAGATTCTCTGGTTCAGCTAAGAGATAAGTTATGGGAGCTAAATCTTATTGGGGTTTATCCTCCTGATCATCCTGTAACACCAAATATTGGATTTGGGAATGCGAGTGTGAGGTATACAGATAATGGGCAATTTATCGTATCGGGTTCACAAACTGGACACAAAAAGAAAACATCTATCGAGGATTACGCTTTGGTTTTAGATTATGATGTTGAAAATAATAGAGTAATTTCTAAAGGTCAAACTAAACCTTCCTCTGAGTCTATGACACATGCTGCTATCTATGATATTGCACCTGAAGTAAACTGGGTTATACATGTTCACCACAAAAAAATGTGGGAAAACCACCAAAAACTAAACATGATTACAACAACAGAAGATGCGCCATATGGGTCACCAGAGATGGCTAGAGCCATTCAAGAAGCTTATCGTGCTCAACCAAGACTAACAGCTCCTGTCTGTCTTCTCGGTCATATTGAAGGTTTACTTACTTGGGGAGAAACAAAAGAAGAAGCACTAAAATTGTTTCTAGATGCACTAGAGAAGTTGAAAAACTAATCTCTTTTTTACGAAAGTATTTTATTTCCAAAAAGAATCTATTACAGTTAAAATGTCGATTCTTATTACAGGAATTACTGGATACTTGGGTTCAAATTTAGTGAAAGAATTAAGAAAAAGGTATCCAAATAGAAAGATTAGAGCTTTGGTTTTGCCTATTGAAAAGAATAAATGTGAACAATTATCAGAATTAGATATTGAGTTTCATTTTGGTAATCTTAGTTCACGCGATAGCTTACATGGTTGTTTTGAGGGTATTGACTCTGCTATACATCTCGCTGCAGTTGTTGATGATCTCTCTCCAATGCCAAGTTTTTATGAAACTAATCACAATGGAACTAAAAATCTCCTTGAAGAGTTTATAAAATCTGAATCTTCGTCTTTCGTCTATATGTCTACAATGGGTATCTATGGCTTTAAATTACCCAACTCTCCTATAGATGAGACGAGAAAACCTAATTTAATCCCAGGTTATAGAGAAAGTAAATACTTTGGGGAACAAGAAGTTTTCAAATATGCAAATGAATATGGATTCAAAGCATCAGCATTGCGACCTCCTATTTTCTTTGGACCTGGTGACTATCACTGGACACCTAATATCTATAATCTAGTTCAGAATGGTAGAAAAATTCCTCTGATTAGTGGAGGAGAAGTGTCCCTTGCTTACAGTTATGTAGAAGATGTTGTGGATGCTCTCATCAAACTGGAAAAGTTAGAAAAAGCTAACAATGAAATATTTAATCAAGCCAGTTTCCATGTTACACTGAAAGAGATTTTTGAAACAGCTGCAAAAATTCTTGAAAAGGAAATAAAGACTTTCAACCTCAACTATCATCTAGCTTCGTTTTTAGGTTTTCTTGGAGATTTACAATGGAAGATGTTTAAGAGAAGACCTTTATTAGATAAGTATAGAGTCATGCAATTAGGAACACCAAGAATTGTCAATACAGATAAAATAGAAAGAATTCTTGGCGTTTCAACTAAATACACATTTGAAGAGGCACTGACAAAGACCTTTAATTGGTATAAGTCTCAAGAACAATAGTCCCTTTTCAGTTTTCTTTTCATATTAGTTTGCCTTGAATTAGTTCTAATTAAAATTGTATTTTTTCAAAAGACTTTAAACAGTCTTAGTGAAGGGTGACAAAATGAGAGTTCATAATGTCCAAATTTATCAGACAAAGGAAGATGTACCTGAGAAATATCTCGAGAGTATATTTAAACTCATTCAGGCTTCAGATCGAGAATACCAACCTTTTGGTACTGCTAAATTAGAATTTTATAGGAAAATTTGGAAAGTGCCCGAATTATCTTGGGTGAGGAACCTTCGTTTTATAGGTACAGATGAAAACGATGAAATTGTGGGTTATGCATGGTTGGGCTGGAATATTAAATTCGATAATCTAGAACAATGTTGGCATTATATACATCTTAAAGATGATGACGCAAAAGAATATAACAGAACTGCTATGTTCAAAGAAATTGTGCGTAATTTACCCGAACAAATCAAATCAATGTACGCTTGGCATTTAGATGAAACAAAGCAAGAGAAATTTTATGACAAATTTAATAAAAAACAGGCATATGAAGAGCTTTTGT
>Ga0272441_10008929_pt1 | contig 15665 bp, 10 predicted proteins | sample SSMProp6N_FD_193582 | JGI IMG/M metagenome (GOLD analysis project Ga0272441, IMG submission 193582) | Marine sediment archaeal communities from Little Sippewissett salt marsh, Falmouth, MA, United States - SSM-Prop-6N | ecosystem: Environmental > Aquatic > Marine > Wetlands > Sediment ... | reverse complement strand
CGGCGGTGTTTCTCGACTACGACGGGACATTGACGCCGATCGTCAGCCGGCCCGAGTTGGCGACGCTGTCCGAGCCGGAACGGGACGTCCTGCGGCATCTTGCTCGGGTTTGCCCGACGGCCATCGTCAGTGGGAGGGGACGAGAGGATGTCGCGGCGCTTGTGGGAATCCCTGAGCTCATCGTCGCCGGGAGTCACGGGTTCGACATCTCAGGACCGGACGGCTCCGTGCAGCTGGAGATTGCCCGTGAGGCCGTTCCATTGATCGAAGAACTCGTCGACCGCTTGCGAGCGGAGACTGCCGGGGTGGCTGGAGTCATCATCGAAGACAAGAGATTCTCTCTGGCACTCCACTTCCGGCTTGCGCCCGAGGGCGCAGTGCCCGAGCTCGAGCGTCTGGTGGACGATGCCGTCGCTCGGCATCCGCAGCTTCGCAAGAGCTACGGGAAGAAGGTGTTCGAGATCCGCCCGAACCTCGAGTGGGACAAAGGCAAGGCGCTGCTGTGGCTTCTCGATGCTCTCGGTCTCCATGCCGAGGATGTGGTGCCGTTGTACATCGGCGATGACACCACGGACGAAGACGCGTTCGCTGCCATCGCCGAACGCGGGATCGGGATCTTGGTCAGCGAGGCGCCGCGGCCCACCGCTGCGCGCTACTGGTTGCAGAATCCGCAGGAGGTTTGGCGGTTTCTTGAGGATCTCGTCGCGCGGTGCGGAGAGCGTGTGTAATGGGCGGGGAGTGGTCCTTGGTGTACGATGGCTTCTCGCCGAACGAGGAGCCGCTTCGAGAGGCGCTCTGCACCCTAGGAAACGGTGTTTTTGCCACTCGCGGCGCGGCCGAGGAGAGCCGCGCAAGCGACGAGCACTACCCTGGCACGTATCTTGCGGGTGGGTACAACCGGCGGCCCAGCCTTGTCGCCGGCCGCGAGATCGTCAACGAGGACCTCGTCAACTTCCCCAATTGGCTGCCGCTGACCTTCCGCGTCGATGGTGGGGTGTGGTTCTTGCCGTCCAGCTCATCGCTTCTCAAGTACCGTCAGACGCTTGATCTGCGTCGGGGGGTGCTGCAGCGCGCCCTGCGCGCGCGTCTGGATGAGGAGCGTGTCGTCGCGGTGCAGAGCCGTCGGATCGTTCACATGGGCGATCCCCATCTGGCGGCGATCGAGTACCGCATCGAGGTGGAGTCCGGAGGGGGGCGCGTGGAGGTCCGGAGCGGTCTCGATGGCGCCGTCACCAACTGGGGCGTGGCGCGGTACCGGCAACTCAATGGGAAGCACCTGGAGGTGCTCGACGCGGCGGCGCTCTCCGGCGAGAGCATCGGTCTGCGTGTGCGTACGAACCAGTCGCGTGTGGAGATGGCGCAGGTCGCGAGAACCCGTCTCTGGCTGAACGGCGTCCGCGTCGCGCTCGAAGGGGCGATGCACACTGCCCCGGAGGCGGTGGAGGGACGTTTCGCTCTGGACATTGGGCCGGGCGACGAACTGCTGGTCGAGAAGACGGTGGCTGTCTACACGTCGCGAGATCCGGCGATCTCGGAGCCGCTCGAAGACGCGGCGGCCGCTGTCGGCCGAGCGGACCGATTTGCGGCGCTGGAGGCCACCCATGCTCGGGCGTGGGATCACCTCTGGCGGCGGTTCGATGTGGAAGTGGAGACGGCCGAGCCCATTGCCGTCGGCGGATGGCCCCTACAGCTCGCGGTGCGGGTGCACACGTTCCATTCGCTGCAAACCGCGTCCCCAAACACGATCGGACGGGACGTCAGCGTTCCCGCTCGCGGGCTCCACGGCGAGGCGTATCGGGGCCACATCTTCTGGGATGAGATGTACATCTTCCCCTTCCATACGTTGCGCGCCCCCGAGGTCGTTCGCGATCTGCTCCTCTATCGCGTGCACCGTCTTCCGGAGGCGAGGCTCCGCGCGCGCGAGGAGGGGTACCGCGGCGCCATGTTTCCGTGGCAGAGCGGGAGCAACGGGCGCGAGGAAACGCAGGTGCTTCACCTCAATCCTCAGTCGGGGGTCTGGGGCCCCGATCGAAGCCAGCTCCAACGGCATGTGGGGGCGGCGATCGCGTGGAACGCCTGGTCGTACATCCAGGCGACCGGGGACCGGGTTTTCGTGCGCGATCACCTCGCGGAGCTGCTGGTGGAGATCGCCCGCTTCTGGTCGAGTCTGGCGCGCTGGGACAGCGATACAGGACGGTACATCCTTGATGGGGTCATGGGACCGGACGAGTTTCACGAGGCGTATCCGGACGCTGTCGACACCGATCGCGGTGGGTTGCGCAACAACGTGTACACCAATGTGATGGCCGTGTGGTGCATCCAGCGCGCTGTCGACGCGCTGGCAATGCTCGACGAGGTCTCCCGCGAGCAGCTCCGTGCCACCGTGGGCTTGAACGAGGCGGAACTGGAGCGCTGGCGCGACGTGCAGGACAAGATGGCGCTCCCGCGTCTTGACGACGGAACCCTCGAGCAATTCGAGGGCTACGGGAAGCTTGAGGATCTCGATTGGGAGGCGTATCGCAGGGAATACGGCAACATCGGTCGTCTGGATCGGATCCTGAAGGCGGAAGGCGACTCCCCCGATCGGTACAAGGGATCCAAGCAGGCCGATCTGTGCATGCTGTTCTTCGTCCTTGATCCGGACGAACTGCGGGATCTCCTATCGCGTCTCGGCTACGACATGAATGTCGAGCGCGCCCGGGACACGATCGAGTACTACCGGAAGCGGACGACGCACGGCTCGACACTGAGCCATGTGGTGTTCGCGTCGATCCTGCATCAGCTCGATCCACGCGCTTCTTGGGCGCACTTCCTCGCGGCGATGGCCAGCGATCTCGTGGACACGCAGGGCGGCACGACGCCCGAGGGGATCCACGCTGCGGTGATGGCGTCGACGGTGGTCATCCTGCTGCGGGATTACCTCGGTCTCGTACTCGATGACGAGGGTGTCCATCTCCGCCCGCAGCTTCCGGAGATGCTGTCCCGCATCCGCTGCACGGCAGAATACCGAGGGGCGCGACTGTCGTTGGACGCCGAGCGGGACGCGGTGTCGGTGACCGTCGCGGCGGGGAGCGCGACAGCGGTTCCCGTGATCCTTGGGGACACCGTGCGGCGAATCGCGCCGGGGGAGACGGAAACGTTGCGCTACATCGTGTGAGCCACGGGGCCCGCGCAGGAGATGCTCTGGGGATCCCCCTCCCCGGCGACGCCATTGCAGGGAACGGCAACCGGACTCGTGAACGCCGCGAGCGCGTCCGCCCCGAATCGGCTGGCGCCTTGCTTGGTCGCTCCCTAGATGTTCAACGCATCGAGCACGATGCGGACGATGAGCAGAACCCACCCCACAATGATGCCGATCCAGATGATCTTGCGAGCGAAGTCGAGGATCCCGAACAGCAGCAGGATGACGGTGATCAGCGCGAGGTAGCCGATCGGCTTCTCCAGACCTCCTGAGACCCTGTCGTTCGTGATCAGGTTCAACACGTACAGCACGCCCTGCCCGAGGTAGGTCGCCGCGCTGTCGATGTAGGTAAGGATCTGCTCAACAGCGGTCTGCGACGTCTGCGCCACCTGCTGGACGGCGGTCTTCTCATTCTGCGCCATGGCGGCATACGGCAGTGCCATCGCGGCGATGAGAAGGCATGCGACCAGTGCCACCCGATGCTTGGTCATGAACCCCTCCCCCTTGCGGATCTGGCTTCGACTCTACCACACGTCGTGGAGCTTCCGTATGGCGCATGAGGGTGCACGGCTCGCTCCGTGCGACTGCAGCCGCGAGGGGACAGGTGTCCGCAGGCTCGTGCGCCGCATCAGGGCTCTTGAACAAGATCGGAGGCTTCACGTCCGGGTCCACGGCGATCACCGCAGTCCCCGTGGCGGGCGTCGAAGGGTGGGATGGGGGGAGGCCTTGGCCTGACCGCCTGTCGCAGCGGGTGGCGCAGAGAGCGGTCAGGGGAAGCCGCTCTCTGCTGCCGTTTTGTGGAGGGTCGCTGCGGCGGGGCGGGGCGAGGTGGATCGCGTAAGGAATCCGGAAGAAAAGTGTCGAGGTGGTGGAGGTAGGGTGCGGCATCTTGCAGGAAGGAGGTACGGAAGATGGCCGGAAACGGGAAGCGAAGAGCGGCGGTGGCAGCGATGGTCGGGGTGATGGTGGTGGGGTGCGTGGCGATGCTGGCGGCGGGGCAGTGTGCACTGCGCCTGACGCCTGGAGGCGAAGGTGGAGGGGACTTCTCGACACCGTGTGCGGTGAAGTCGTGGGAGGGACCGAGCGACGTGGCGCTGCTGACGGAGTGCGAGGGGAGCTGTTCACCGCCGGCGATGGACAAGGGGATCGAGGTGCCGTCTGTCATTGCGAGCGCGGAAGGGGAGCTGGAACTGACGGTGGCGGGGCAGTTCTCGCTGAAGTACGGGAGCTACGACGGGAGTCCGATCTTCCGCAGATCGGTGTTCTTCTATCCGTAAGGAGGGAAAGGGACCCACGCGAGACGGGAGCTTGGCGAGGAGCAGCGTGCCGCAAACACGCTGCTCCTCGCCTCTTGGCTGCAGAGAGCGCCGATCGGCTCGGGGTGCCTGACAGGAACACGCCACGGGTACACCGCGCGAAGTCGCCCGTGCGGCTCTCACGGGAGAAGGGGGCTCTGAACGATGTTGCAGCGCCCGTGGAAGGCGATGGCTCTTGTGATAGCGTGATCGTGTAGGATAACCGAGCATCAGTCCACGGCGGAGACAGGGGGACGATGGCGGACGTGAAGCTTCCCGCACTTCGGATTCGAACCCTCGGCCGGTTCGTGGCATTGCGTGGCGGCGTTCCGATTCCCGAGGCCGCGTGGAAACGCAGGATGGCCAAGGCGGTGCTCAAGGTTCTGCTCACCGCACCGGACGAGGTGTTCACCAAGGATCAGCTGATGGAGTTGCTGCTCCCCGGCACTGACCCAGGTGCTGCGGCGAAGAACCTCCAGGCACGGATCAGCGAGCTGCGACGCGCACTGGAACCGGATCTGCGTCGAGGGCGGGACTCGGCCTTCGTGAGGCGCATCGGCGAAGCCTACCTGTTCAGCCTCAGCGGTCCCTGCCAAGTCGACTGCGTGGAGTTCGAAAACGGGCTGCGCGCGCTGCGCCCGGCCATCGAGAGCGGTCAGTGGGCGGACGCCACGGATCGGCTGGAAGACGTGCTGGCGCTGTATCGCGGAGATTTCCTCTCGGAGGATCGCTATGAAGCGTGGGCCGAACCGCGGCGTTCGCAGCTTCGCGGGCTGTTTCTTGAGGGGCTTCAATGCCTCGCCGAGGGGTACGCACAGCTTGGGCGGCTTCGCCAAGCGATGAGCTGCTGCCAGCGGCTCATCTCGCTGGAACCTCATTGCGAGGAGGCGATACGGCAGCTGATGGAGTACCAGCTGGCGACAGGACAGCGATCGGCGGCCCTCGAGACGTTTCGCGAAGGAGAACGCGCGCTGCGCGAGGTGCTGGATGTGGCGCCTTCAGCGGAGACCTGTGCGCTGCACAGGAAGATCTGCGCGCCGTCGACGAGCGGTGATGCCCTGGACCCGCGCCGAGTCGCCGTTCTCCCCTTGGCGTGCTTCAGCGCAGATCCCGAGGATGCGCACCTGGCCGAAGGTTTGACTGAAGAACTGATATCCAGCCTGTCGCGCATCGGCGATCTCCGCGTCGTCGCGAGGACGTCCGTCATGCGCTACCAGAACACGGTGAAGCCCGTTGCCCAGATCGCGCGCGAACTGAACGTCGGAACGATCCTCGAGGGGAGTGCGCGTGTGGTTCGCAACCGCGTTCGGGTCACGATCCAGATGATCGATGGCCGGAGCGAGGATCATCTGTGGGCTCGCGATTACGAGCAGACGCTCGATGATCCGCTGGCCATGGAGCGTGACGTCGCGCTCCAGGTGGCCGACACGCTGAGGCTTCAGCTCCTGCCCGTCGAGGAGCGCAGGCTCTCCCACCTGGGCTCGCAGAGCCACCAGGCGTACGTTCTCTACCTCAAGGGGCGACACCTGTTCAATCGACGTCGTTACGCGGTGTTGCGGAAGGCGATGAGCTTCTTCCAGGCGGCGATCGAGCTCGATCCGGGGTATGCACTTCCTCACGTCGGCCTTGCCGATTGTCTTGCGCATCTCGCAGGGATCGATCTGGCGAACGAGGACGCCTACAAGCAAGCGAAGGCGAGTCTTGAGCGGGCTCTGTCGCTGCAGCCGGGTCTTCCTGATGCACACGCCTCGATGGCGTTGATCGAGTGGGGGGTTCACGGGCTTCGCGATGAGGCTGAGGTCCACTGCCGGCGTGCGATCCGCTTGAGTCCCAGCCATGCCCAGGTGCACGACTGGTACGCGTTGATCCTCCTCGCCGAGTTCCGCCTCGATGAGGCGCTCTCCGAGGCCCACCGCGCACTGGATCTCGATCCGCTATCGCCCGTCTACCACTGCGCAGTGGCGCGTGCCCTGATCTCCGCCAATCGGTTCCGTGAGGCCGAGACACTGCTCGCGGCGGCATCGGATGTGGATCCGTCCTACGCGCAGGCCGACAAGTGGCTGGCGTTGTCGAAGCAACTCACGCGACGGTGGGAGGACGCGGATGCGGCCGTAGGGCGGTTTCTCGCGTCGACGTCGCGGCCTGCGGCGCGGCAGTTCCTTGCGCAGCAGCAGCTGTACACCGGCCGTGTGGAAGAAAGCCTATCGACCACCCGCTCCATCGTCGCGGAGTCGCCAGGGGTGGTGGACGCCGAGGTGAGCCTCGGCGCCGTGCTCTACCACGCTGGCCTGTACGACGAGCTCGAGAGCTGGATGAACGCCGCCCTGAAGCGGCATCCGTGGGGCGTCACCGTCGCCGGCCAGGCCCCGATGCGGTGGCTTCTCGGTTTGGCGTACGAACGTCAGGGACGTTTCCGGGAGGCTGCACGCGAACTCAGGCGCGCGCGGTCTCGGTTTCCGCCGTGGGCGGACTCGCTGTTCATCCAGGGGCACATGCATACCCAAGTCGATGCAGCGCTGGCCGTGGCGGACGTGCGTGCAGGCCGCGCGGGAAACGCATCGAAGTGTCTGCGCGAGCTCGATCGGCGCCGCGATCTTCCGGACGCTGCGACGTCGCTGGCGGTGCTACTGTTCCACCTCGGGCGGTGGGATGAGGGATTCGACTGGCTGGGCAAGGCTGTCGACCGGCACGATCGTGCTCTGCTCACGATTGGCACCCATCCATGGTTCGAGGAGGTGCGAGGCGACCCCCGCTTCGCTGACGTCCTCGCTCGGCTGCGGCTGCTCCCGCGGCCTCGGGGGCCTGGCGCGGCATCGCCGGCGCCTGCTGATGCCGACCCGGCGTAGCCGCGTCTTCCGCAGGGTGAAACGATGGCCGTGCCAGCGTGTCTGTTCATCGGCTTGCCGCTTGCGTTCGATGACCGGCGGACCTAGGCTGTCGGAGGACGACACGAAGAGAGGATCACAGGGGGCGATCATGCGGGGATCACCGGGTAAGACGATCGAGTGGGCTGGTGTGCTTGTGTGGGCGGCGCTGGCGGTTGTCGCCGTTGGATTCGGTGTGGGTGGAGACGGGACTACGACGACGTCAGCACCGTACCTCGTCGGGTGCACACCCGAGCCTGGTGAGACGATGCCGGTGGACGCTGCGTTCGAGCTGGTCTTCGATCGGGCGATGGAACCGCGGTCCGTGGAGACCGCGTTTTCCACGGACCCGTGCGTCGCTGGAACGTATTCGTGGCCGAACGCCAGGACGCTTCGTTTCGAGCCGCTGAGCCTTCTTGAGCCCAGCGCGGTGTACACCGTCAGCGTGTCGACGCACGCGATGGACTCCATGGGGGTCCCGCTGTCCGAGGAGATCCGCTTTCGAGTGACCACGGCGGGCTTCCTCGAGATTTCTCAGACGATCCCTGAGGCAGGGAGCGTGGATATCACGACGGATGCGACGATCACAGTCGTGTTCAGCCGCCCCGTGGTTCCCCTTGTGACCCCATCGGATCCAAGGTTCTCCGATCTTCCGCAGCCATTGCTCGTCGAACCGGCTATTGAAGGCACCGGGGAGTGGATCAACACATCGATCTTCGTGTTCACGCCGACGGCGCGCCTTGCGGGGGGGACGACGTACTCCGCGCGAATCGCGGCCGGACTCACGGACGTCGGGGGCGCCGTGCTGGAGGAAGAGCACGCCTGGGAGTTCAGCACAGCACGTCCGACGGTCGTTTCCGTTTCCCCTCGAGATGACGCGGATCATGTCCCGGTTGACGCTTCGATCCGCGTCGAGTTCGACATGCCGATCGACTCCGCGGGGGTCGGCGATCGTCTCACACTGCGCAAGGCGAGCCTTCTCGGGGAGCTGTTGCCGCAGTACGTGCCGGGGACGGTCCATGTTGATGGACGTGTCGTGACGTTCACGCCGGAGGAATGGTTGGCGTTCGATGCGCGATACGTGGTCGGACTCGAGGAGGGTGTGGTCAGCGTCGGCGGCGGGCTGGGATCCGACGAGGCGATCGTCCTCCGCTTCCAAACGGTTCCTCTGCCGCGCGTCACCGGCACGCGCCCTGCGGATGGCGACCGGAGCGCGCCGCCGTACACGGACTTCTCCATCCTCTTCAACACGGCGATCGACCCCGACACCGTCCTCGAGAACATCACGATGGAGCCGGCGCTTCCTGAGGACGTCCGCGGCTGGTTCGATGGATGGAGTCGGCGCTACTCGTTCGACTTCGGCGCGGCGCCGAGCGGCGAGTACACCGTACACATAGGACCTGGCATCAAGGATCGCTTTGGCAACGCCACCGGACAGACCCTTGAGGTGAGTTTCCGTACGGCGCCCCTCGAGCCCGCGGCGTGGCTTCAGCTTCCGGGGACCGTCGGGACGCACGGCAGCGATGCGCCGGCCCGGGTCATCGCCGCACACCGTAACACGCCGAGGCTGGATCTCGAGCTGTATCGGCTCTCGCTCGAGGAGTTCTTCGAAGCGCAGAGGCAGTGGTACGACTACGAACCGGCACGTAGCACGAGGATTCGTCAGTGGTCGGTTCCCGTGGAGTCCCCGCAGGATGAGCTTGCCTATACACCGGTCGACCTGGTTGAGAACGGGGCGACGCTCGAGCCAGGGATCTACCTGCTGTTGCTCGAGGCGCGTGGTGTCGACTACGGCTGGTACCGACCGCATCACGTGCTGGTGGTCAGCCCCTGGAATATCACGCTGAAGCGGGATGAGAAGCGCGCGATGGCATGGGTGACCGACCTCGCCACGGGCGCTCCGGTGTCCGGCGTGAAGCTTGCCGCCTACACCTGGAAAGGAGAAGAGGTCGACGGAGCCGTGACAGATCCTTCGGGGATCGCCGAGTTCATCGACCCTGACGTGGCGCTGACCTCCGATCTGGTGGTCGTTGCGCGGGAGCCGTTCGCCCTTGCCAGCAGCGGGTGGAGCGGGGGCATCCAGAGCTGGGATTATGGCTACAACACCTCTTCGCTGACCAGCATGCGCACCCATCTGGAGACGGATCGCCCGATCTACCGCCCCGGGCAGCCGGTCCACTTTCGCGGTGTGATCCGCGGTGAGGATGACGCGCGATACCGCCTACCTGACACCGTCGAGGTCGACGTGAGTATCCGGAACGCTCGTTGGGAGCTTGTGTACGAGGAGACGCTCCCCGTGGATGGCTTCGGGAGCTTCGTCGGGGAGCTTGTGCTGACGGATGATGCGGCGCTCGGCGACTATGTGCTCGCCGTGTCTGCACCGGGCAGCGGGACCCGGCACACGTTCACCGTCGCTGCGTACCGCCCCCCCGAATTCAGCGTGTCGGTGACGCTGGATCGCGAGCAGCTCGCAGCCGGGGAGTCGGCGCAGGCGAGGGTCGATGTCGTCTACTTCTTTGGGGGGCCTGTGGCCGATGCGGACGTCGAGTGGACGGTGTTCGCGGAGCCGTTCACCTTCGATCCATCGGGATTCGAGCGGTATCGATTCCGCGACACCGATGATCCGTGGAGTTGTTGGAGCTGCTGGTGGTGGGGGACACCGACGGGACCCGAGGTGATCGCCAGCGGCCACGGACGCACCGACGCGTCAGGCCACGTGGTGGTCGCGCTGACCGAGGAGCTGACTGATGGCGCCGTCCGCGATGACGAGGGTGTGCTGCGCGGCAGCCAGACGCTGATCGTGGAGGCCACGGCGTACGGGGCGGACGGCCAGGTTCTGTCCGGGCGCTCGCGCGTCACCGTTCATCAGGGTGCGTTCTACGTGGGGCTTGCGCCCGATCGTGCGATCGGTGTCGCGGGAACGGAGATGCGCACCGACGTGGTTGCCGTGGATTGGGAGGGTCGGCGCCGGGCGGGCGAGGAGCTTTCGTTCTCGGTGATCCGACGCGAGTGGGTCAACAGCCTCGTGGATCTCGAGACAGGCGGAAGCTCCTGGAAGTGGACGACGGTGGACACGGAAGTTGACTCGGGCCACGTGACGAGCGATGAGCTCGGGGAGGCTGTCGTGTCGTTCGTGCCCCCGGAGGGGGGCTTGTACCGCGTTTCCGTGGAGGGGATGGACGCTCGCGAACGGCACGTGCGCTCCAGCGACTTCGTTTGGGTGAGCGGTCCGGGCTCGGTCTCCTGGCGAAGGGAGAACCACGACCGGATCACGCTGGTTGCCGACAAGGGCAGCTACGAGGTGGGGAATATCGCAAGAATCCTGATCCCGAGTCCGTATGAGGGCGAGCACTGGGCGTGGATCACCGTGGAACGGGGAACGCTGCTTCAACAAGAAGTGGTCCTGCTGACGTCGAACTCCACCGTCTACGAACTGACCATCGCGGAGGATCACATACCGAATGTGTACGTCAGTGCCGTACTCGTACAGGGCCGCGAGGCCGCACTGGCCCAGGACGGGATCGCAGTGGCATCGCACAGGGTTGGCTACGCGGCCGTCTCCGTGGACGCGGCTCCGCGCCGCCTCGGGATCGATCTATCGACATCGTCCATCGATCCGCAACCTGGAGAGGACGTCACGTACACGCTCCAGGTCGTCGATTCGTCTGGCCATCCCGTGCGCAGCGCCGTGGCCGTCGATGTCGTGGACAAGGCCGTGCTCAGCCTGGCTCCGAGGGAGCCGGACGCGATCGCAACGACATACTACAGCCCCCGCGGGCTTGGGGTCGGAACTTCGAGTGGGCTTGCCGTCTCTGTCGAGCGCCTCCTTGAAGAGCAGATGCAGAACCTGGACGTACGAGCCATGGACGATGTCGTGTCGTTCGAGGCCCCGGGAAGCGCGGGTCCCGTGCTCATGATGGCTATGGAGGAGGCCGGTCGAGCCCCGACCGTGGGGGATGAGGCCGCCGCCGGGGCCGAGGTGCGCGAGGAGTTCGCGGACACGGCGTTCTGGGATGGGCGGGTCGTCACCGACAGCGATGGCCACGCATCGTTCACGGTGCGCCTTCCGGACAACCTGACGACGTGGGCGGTTCGGGCTGTGGCCGTGACCCGGGATACGCTGGTCGGCGAGGCGACAGAGGAGCTTCTCGTAACCAAGCCTCTGCTTGTCCGCCCCGTGGCGCCAAGGTTCTTCGTTGTCGACGATCGCGTGCAGCTCGATGCGTTGGTGAACAACAACACCGAGGTCGAGCTCGACGTCGAAGTTCAGCTTCAGGCTGACGGTCTCACCCTCGACGGCGAGCCGGTGCAACGCGTCCTTGTGCCCGCCGGCGGGGAAGGGCAGCTCTCATGGTGGGCGACGGTCAAGGATGTGCCGGCGGTGGACTTGATCGTCCGCGCCGCGGCCGGCGACCTCCACGACGCCGCGCGACCTCGGTTGACCACAGGACCAGACGGAACGCTGCGCGTGTACCGCTACGTAGCTCCCGAGGTTGTGGGAACGGCGGGAGTTCTCGCCGAGGCGGGCTACCGTACCGAGCGGATTCTCCTCCCTCCTTCGGCCGACCCGCTGCAAGGCCAGCTCACGGTGCGCCTGGATCCATCGCTCGCCGCGGCCATGCGCGAGGGGCTCGACTACCTCGAGCACTTCGAGTACGAGTGCACCGAGCAGCTGGTGAGCCGTTTCCTGCCGAACGTACTCAACTACCGTGCGATGACGCTGCTGGAGGTCGCGCAGCCGGAAGCGCGTGAGCGGCTCGCCGAGCTGGTCGACGCAGCGCTGTCCAAGCTGTACCCCAGGCAGCGCGAAGACGGAGGCTGGGGGTGGTGGAGCGGAAGCCGATCGGATCGTGTCCTCACGGCATACGTTGTGTGGGCGATGCAGGAAGCGTCGAATCTGGGCTTCGACGTTCGCGGTACGGCACTCGCCGCCGCCACCGACTACCTCGTGGCGGCGCTGCTCGGTGCGGACGAGCTGGACGCTCCGTACGCGGCGAACGCCCAGGCGTGGATGCTGTATGTGCTGGCGATCGCCGAACGGGAAGGGGCGGTCTTGGAGCACGCCGCGGCGCTCTACGATGCGCGTGCGCATCTAGCCCACTACGGACGGGCGCTTCTCGTTCTTGCCTTGCACCGGATGGATGCGACGGATGCGCGGCTATCGACGCTGCTCTCCGAGATCCAGAACGGGGCGATCCTCAGCGCCACAGGGGCGCATTGGGAGGAAGCGAGCTACAGCGGATGGGCGATGAACACGGACACGCGCTCCACGGCGATCATCCTCGACGCGCTCGTGGCGGTCGAGCCGGAGTCCGCGCTGCTGCCGAACGTGGTGCGCTGGCTGATGACGGCGCGGCGAGCCGGGATCTGGGAAACGACGCAGGAGACAGCGTGGGCGCTGATTGCCCTCACGGATTGGATGGTTGCCACCGGCGAGCTGGATGCCGACTACGACTACGCTGTAGACGTCGACGGCACAGAACTTGCGGCAGGGCGAATGGCGCCGGAGACGGCAGAGGACACGGTGATGGCCGAGCTCCGCCTCGCGTCGTGGGCGGATCCCACATCGACGGAGATCACGGTGTCCCGCGGCGAGGGCGCCGGCAGGTTGTACTACACGGCCCACGTGGAGAGCTTCCTGCCCGTTGAGGAGATCCAGCCGCTCGACCGGGGCATCGTCGTTCAGCGGCAGCTGGTGGCCTCCTCCTGCGGCAGGGGCGAGGCGTGTGACTCGTTGTCGAGCGTTCGTGTCGGCGAGATCGTGAACGTGCGGCTGACGATCATCGCGCCTCACGATCTCTACTACGTCGTTGTAGAGGACCCACTGCCCGCGGGAGGGGAGGCGATCGATTCGCAGTTGGCGACAACGAGCCTGCTGGATCCGGAACCCGGGCTGTACCGGGACACCGACGATTCGTACGGCTGGGGGTGGTATCGGTGGTCGTGGTGGTGGCGCTGGTACAGCCACAGCGAACTGCGCGACGAGAAGGTCGTGCTGTTCGCCGATTACCTGCCTGCAGGAACGTACATGTACACGTACAGCTTCCGTGCGACGCAGATCGGCACGTACCACATCATCCCGACCACGGCGCGCGAGTTCTACTTCCCCGAAGTGTTCGGCCGCGGTGCCGGGGAGTTGTTCCGAGTGACCGGTCCGTGATCTTGACATCGCCTCTCAGCCGGGTCGGGTGGTGGGCCTAGCGGCCGCGGAGCAATTGCACCGCCTGGCTGTTGTTTGAGGTGGTGAACACGAGCGTGGCGTGCCCGCACGGCTCGGCGGCCGTCACGAACAGATCGAGGATGCTGACTCCCTTGCGCGCGAGGGCTTGGTTGAGCTTGCAGAGGAATCCCAGTCTGTTCGCCAGCTTGATCACAACGATCTCGCGTGTATCGATGGTGAACCCTGCGTCGCACAGGGCTTGGCGCGCGTTCTGCTGGGCATCGGTCAGCAAGTGGACGACAGCTTGGCCGTCATCCGTGATCACGTGCACAGCGAGGATGCTGATGCCCATCTCGTACAGCAGGCAGGAGATGTTGGCGAGCAAGCCAACGCGATCCTCCGATTGCACGATCAGTTCATGTCGTATCTGTGCTGGCTCGACCATGATCCATCCTCGGATGCACCGTACCGTTCCTCGCCTGTCACGTGAGCCCGACAGGGCAGCTCGTAGACGGACATGTGTGCCGTGCGCAACGGATGTGGAGAACCCGACCCGGGGACGGGGACTTCACCACCTTGGCGTTTGCCTTCGTCCCCGCACTACGCGTGCGACCCTCCCGGCGTGACGGCGCGCGGATGCCGTACAGCGTCCTGCCCCACGTTTGACACGTTCCGGAGGCTTCGGTACCATGCAGCGGTTCTGTGGTGAGGCTGTTCCAACCTACTGTACGGACGGGGGGTTGCATGCTCGCGTTCCTGGCAACATCCGTTGTCGCCTTCGTCCTCTACCTCCTACTGACACTTCCCAGCGGTTCGATCGGAGTCTGGAGTGCCGAGGAGCTCATCACAGGGGCCGTCCTTTCCGTTATCGCCGGATGGGTGGCGCGGCGTGTCGTGTTCCCGCGGACTCGCAAGGGAACGTTGGCTGACCTGCGCATGCTCAACCCGCTGCGCTTCCTCCTGTTCCTCGCCTACCTCATCGGTCCCTTCCTGTTCGCCATGGCCAAGGCGAACATCGATGTGGCGTATCGTGTGGTGACGGGGAAGCTCCGACCGGGCATCGTGAAGCTGCAGACCGGATTGACAACGGATCTGGGACGGACCCTGCTGGCGAACTCCATCACACTGACTCCTGGCACGCTGACGGTCGATGTGGCGGAAGAGGATGGGGATCTATTCGTCCATTGGATCAACGTGAAGGATCCAGAGCCCGACGCGAAGCAGGTCTGCGGATCGTTCCCAGCCTGGGCAAGGAGGATCACCCAATGATCGTCACCCCGGTGCTGTTCTTCGCTGTGGCGTGTGCGCTGTTGCTGCTCATGATTCTGAGCGCGGCGCGCATCGGGTTCGGCCCGACGGTGGCAGATCGGGTCGTGGGTCTGGACACGATCAACACGATGGTGGTGGCGGTCATGGTGATCCTCGGTGCGGCGTACGAACAGGTGGTCTTCGTCGACGTGGCAATCATCTACGCGCTGCTGTCTTTCGTCGGGACGTTGTACATCGCGCGCTACCTGGAGGGAGGGCTATGAGCATTGCGCTGTACGTCCTGTTTGCCATCGGCGTCCTGTTCAACGCGCTCGGGGCCGTGGCGCTGATCCGCTTTCCCGATGTGTACACGCGCCTGCACGGGGCGACGAAGTGCACAACGTTTGGCGCGATCTTCACCATCGCCGCGGTCATCGCCTATGCCTTCTCCCGCGGGGGTGCCGCACAGCAGACGCTGGCCATTCATTCGATCGTCGCGCTGATCGCACTTCTGCTCACGAATCCGACGGGAGCCCACGCCATCGCCCGTGCGGCGTACCGCAGCGGCGTGAAACCGTGGGGCGCCGTCGTCGACAAACTGGAGGAGAAGCCATGATCGCAGAGATCATCATCCAGATTGTCACACTTCTTCTGATCCTCGTTGGCGGTGCGCTGGCTGTATGGTTCAAGGATCTTCTCTCTTCGATCATCGCTCTGGCGGGCGCGAGCCTCCTGGTTTCCCTGGAGTTCTACATCCTTCAGGCACCGGATGTGGCTATCGCCGAGGCGGGAATCGGCGCCGCGCTGACGACGGCGATCTACGTGATTGCGCTGCGCCGCACACGCCGGAAGGAGAAGGAATGAAGCGCGCATTGCTTGCTGTAGCGTTCCTCCTTGTGGCGTCGTTTCTTCTTCTC
>Ga0272441_10008928_pt1 | contig 15668 bp, 11 predicted proteins | sample SSMProp6N_FD_193582 | JGI IMG/M metagenome (GOLD analysis project Ga0272441, IMG submission 193582) | Marine sediment archaeal communities from Little Sippewissett salt marsh, Falmouth, MA, United States - SSM-Prop-6N | ecosystem: Environmental > Aquatic > Marine > Wetlands > Sediment ... | reverse complement strand
TTCCAAAGAGAAGGGGAAGAATTTGGGGCTTAAACTGTTCACCGATTACCTCAACCGGGATCTGAAGGAAAATGACGGCAAACAAACGGTGGTTCTCTCCTTCAAGGACGCCGATGCAGACCGGGCCGCTTTCACCTATAACATGGAACGCGGAGGTTCAGGAGTGATTCAGCCTGAGCCGTGGATATGGGCGACCGATCTTTCCGGAAGTTGGGGCTATCGCAAAGGGGCTGTCAACAAGATGAGTATTCCGGTGATGCTCGGAAATGCCATCGATGTCATCAGCAAAAACGGTGTGGCGATGCTGAATGTTGCCTTACGCGGAGACGGCACGCTGCCCGAAAGCCAGGAGGCCTATCTGAGGGCATTTGGTGACATGCTGAGAACCAATGCCGAGGGTATCTACGGTTCTAGACCCTGGAAAATTTTTGGCGAAGGTCCGCATAAAACGACGACCGGCCGGCAGGGTGAAAACAAAAACGAATATTCTCAACAGGATATTCGTTTTACCACCAAAGATAGCTACCTCTATGCCTTCGTTTTGGCGAAGCCAACGCAAGACATTGTCATCAAAACCCTCGCCACCGGGGGCGCGCTCGAGGGTGAGATTAAGAGCATTACGATGCTGGGCAGTGATGAGAAAATCAATTGGAGCCGTTCGATCGAAGGACTGACCATCAAGCTGCCCAGGAAATTGCCAGGAGATATTGTTAGCGGATTCAGGATCACTCCTTCGAATAACAAGTAAAAGGAATAGTTATGAAAAAAAAGAACGAGTTGCAGTTATAAGTACCCCGAAGCCATTCGAGAGATAAAAGAGCTGTATGGCAGGTTGCGAACTGATCCGACTGCCATGGAGAGGAACAATACAACAAATGTATGAGTCCAGACTGAATCAGAAAGTGCTGAAAAGGAAGAACTGCTCCATACGCCTCGTCGTGCTCCTGCCAGTGCTTGCTTTCATGTGGGCGGCTTTTTCAGGCGAGTGCCTGGGTTGCAATGTGCCGGTGTTCCGTTATGCACTGGAACGGTGGGAACGCGATGAATACCGGCTGATGGTTGCGGCGAAGGGTGAACTTTCGACAGATGTCCGGAAACAGGTCGATGAACTTACTCGGCAGACCTACTGGGAGGAAGGATTCTGTAACCTGAAGGTGGAGGTGGTGGATATTGAGGATGGATCGAACAAGGAGTTGCTGGAAGCGTATCCGGCGATGGCACAGGTGACGGAACCGACGGCTTTCCTGCTCTATCCGGAAGTTGCGAACCATCAGGCGATTATCCTGCAGGAGCCGTTTTCCGACGGAACAGTGAGCAAACTGGTATCGAGTGCGTTTGTTGACAAGGTGATGCTGGATCTTCTCGAGGGGACGACTGCGGTTTATGTGCTGGTGGATTCAGGCGATCAGGCCGCGGATGACACGGCCTATCAGGAGTTGAACCAGACCCTGGAAATACTGGAAAATGAGATCGAACTTCCTCCGGGCGTTATCGAAACAACGGGTGACATTACCGGCGGTTTGACCCGGGAGGATGTAAGGGGCCGCATCGATCCGGATGACGTGCTGATGTCCGGCATCCCGTTGAAGATCGGATTTTCCGTGGAGCGACTGACCCGGGACCAGGCGGAACCGGTGCTACGCGCCATCTTGATGAACTGCGAGGCAGATCTGGGAGAATACATAGATCAGCCGATGGTGTTTCCCGTTTTCGGGCGAGGCCGCATGCTCTACCCGATGGTGGGCGAGTCGATCACGGGCAGGAACATCGCGCTGGCCGGATTGTATATCTGCGGCAGATGTTCCTGCCAGGTGAAGATGCAAAATCCGGGGGTGGACCTGCTGAGTCATGTGGACTGGTACAGCTACCTGGCCGGCAGCGAAGTGGTCCATGATCGGGAGTTGCCGCCTTTGACGGGAACGGCCGAACTGGCTGCGGCTGGCGATGCGCTGAAGAAAACGGATGAGACCCCGAACGTAGCGGAAGCGCCTTCACGCTTCGGTCGTAAGATGTTAATTGCAGCCGTCGGCGTGTTAGCCGTCGTGCTGGGCGGGACCTTTGTGATTATGAAAGGAAAGCGGAATTGACTGTAAACGTTTTTACATTAATTCGAAAAGAGATTGGGCACCGCAAGCTCGGTTTTGTGCTGTCGGTCGTTGCGGCGGCTGTCGCGGCGGCGACCTTTCTTGTCGCGGTGGCGCTGCTGCGGGGCACCGAACTGGAAACCGCTCGTTTGCTCGATGAAAAGGTCCAGGCGACCGAACGCGAGATGGCGGAACTGGAGGATGGTATTCGCATCTCGATGAAGGGGCTGGGTTTCAATCTCTTTATCTTTCCGGAGGGGCAGGATCTGGGAGAGGTCTATGAGCAGGGGTATGCCTCGAAGACCATGCCGGAGGAGTATGTGACACGCCTGGCAGAGTCGAACGTCGTGACAGTGAACCATCTGCTGCCCACGCTGACACAGGTGACGGAGTGGCCGGAATATAAGCGTAAGATCGTGTTGATCGGTATTCGCGGCGAAGTACCGAAGTTGCATGGCGGTAATAAGAAGCCGTTGTTGGATCCGGTGCCGCCGGGCGAACTGGTCATAGGGTATGAATTGCATCAGAGTCTGTCGCTAAAGGTTGGCGACCGTGTGATGCTGAAAGGACGCGAGTTTAAAATAAGCACCTGCCACGGTGAGCGCGGCAGCAAGGATGATATCACCGTCTGGATGAACCTGCCGGAAGTGCAGGAGATGTTTGGCATGGAGGGGCAGATCAACTCCATTCAGGCATTGGAGTGCAATTGCGTGACGGTGGACCGCCTGGGCAATATTCGCGAGGAACTGGGCGTGATTCTTCCGGGCACGAAAATCATCGAACATCAGAGCACGGCGCTCGCACGGGCGGAGGCGCGGGTTATGGCGGGCGATGTTGCAGCGAAACAGATCGCTGCGATGCAGGAGAACCGGGCCCAACTGAAGGAACGGCGTGAGGCGGTGGCATCCGTGCTGATTCCGCTGATCGGCGTGACCTGCCTGGGGGGAATCGGTTTGCTGGCCTTTCTGAATGCGCGGCAGCGTAGATATGAAGTCGGATTGTTGTTGGCGCTGGGCGTGACCGTAGCAAAGATTCTCGCCGTGTTCCTGGGCAGGGCTGCGTTGGGTGGATTGCTCGGCGGATTGCTCGGTGTGGTGGTTTCGTTGCTGCTGATGGCCGCAGAAGTATCTCTGTTTTATGGCTACCCGGCGGGACAACTTACGTCAGTGAATGAGCTGTTAGCGGTGTTGATGTGCATGCCGGTGTTCGCAATCATCGCGGCCTGGCTGCCCTCCTTCGCGGCGGCGCAATACGATCCAGCGGAGGTTTTAAGAAATGACTAAGCCGGAACTCGAAATCGACGGGGTCTCCAAACGGTTTCCCGGGAAGGGAGTTCGAGAGGAGGTCTGTGCACTTTGCGATGTGTCGCTGACCGTTGCAAAAGGCGAATTTGTGGCGCTGCACGGGCCGAGCGGCTGTGGGAAATCGACGCTGCTGATGACGGCGGGCGGGTTGTTGCGACCGGACACCGGAATCGTTAGGATTAAGGGGCAGGATCTCTATGCGGTGGACAATTCGCAACGTGCCCGGCTTCGCGCAGGCAACCTGGGTTTTGTGTTCCAGCAATTTCATCTGATTCCCTATCTCGATGTGCTGGGTAACGTGATGGTCACCGAGTTGGCGACAGGTCACACCGGGGATGCCGCGTCGCGTGCGAAGGCCCTCTTGGAGCAGTTTGGTGTCGCAGACCGGGCGGGGCATCATCCGTCGGAACTGAGCGTCGGCGAACAACAGCGCGTGGCGCTGGCCCGCGCCGTGTTTGCCGGGGCTTCGATTCTCTTCGCGGACGAGCCAACCGGCAATCTGGACCGCGACAACGCAGCCGTGGTGCTGGGTTTCATGAAGAAATTCGCGGACAATGGCCGAACTGTGGTTTTGGTGACGCATGACGATCGCGCGCTCGAATTTGCGTCCCGAAAAATCTTGATCGCCGGGGGACAAATCGAATCTTGAATCGTAATCACAGTGAATAGGGGAATAAAACTGATCATCTGATTTTTTATGGGGATTGATCTGCCGGTTGGACGAAGAAAGGACTCAAACAGCTGCCGTTATTTTTTATCTTTCAACCGTAATATATTTTTGACAATTTCAGCTTGCGGATGATCGATCATATTTTCGAGAGTATCCATCTGAAGGATTCTGCCCTGTGAAATAATAGCGAGGCGATCGGAGACAATCCTTGCTTCTTCCATATTGTGACAGATATGAATGGTCGTAATCGAAAAATCCTGTTGAGTCGTTTTGAGCAAGGTGCATATTTCACATCGAGTCGGTTCATCCAAGGCGCTTACCGGTTCGTCGAGAATCAGCAATTTCGGGCTAAATGACAATGCGCGTGCCAGGGCTATTTTCTGCTGTTCGCCGCCACTGAGATTCAGGGTGCTTCTTTTCAGGAGGGATGAGATACCCAAGGTGTCGACAATCGGAGCGATTATTTCTAACGCTTTTTTCTTATTAACACGCCTGATCTTAAGCGGAAAAATAATATTTTCTACAACAGACAAATGCGGAAATAGACTTGAGTTTTGCGGGACATATCCGATCTGTCGTTTTCCGGGCTCAAGATGTGTTACATCTTTGCCGTCAATATAAATCCTGCCGCTTTGAATGGGGATAATTCCACAAACAGCCTTTACGAGCAAGCTCTTGCCCGAACCTGTCGGACCCATCAGTACGAAATACTCTTTGGCAGATACGGTCAAATTTATATCGTCAACTGTAAAATCGCCTGCTCGCAAAGAAGTGTTACTAATTTTCAGCATCAGGTCCACTTCCTTCCGGGAGCCATGTAATGGACAATGACTAAAGCAATCGAGGCGATTGCCATCGTTACCAGGGCCACCACTAATGCATTCTCAATATTCCCAACATTCAGTTCAAGCCACATTTTCGTGGGCATCACCTGAACGCGCGATCCGGTTCCGACGAAAACCATCAAAGGCCCAAATACACCAATGGCCCGTGCCCACGCCATGATACCGCCGGCAATCAGTCCGTTCCGGGCCAAAGGCAGCGTGACACGCAGGAATGTCTGTTCCTGGCTGCATCCGAGCGTTAGCGACACGTGTTCCAGTCGTTGATCCACATTATCAAAGGACGCTTTCATTGCCCGAATACAATAAGAGACTGAAACAATGTACTGACACATGACGATCCCTACAGATGAAACAAGCGAAATTCCATAATGCTGCAATGCCTCTTTGATCCAGTTGCCTATAGGGGATCCGAAAAATGCCAGCAAAGATATTCCCAGAACGACAGGCGGCAGGACGATCGGCATGTCCACAAAGGTGTTAATTATCGAATGACCAAAAAAGCGGTACCGGCTAAGTGCATACCCGACGGGGACGGCTGTGGCCACAACCAATAGTAAGGCGATAAAAGAAGTGAAAAAGCTGCGTCTCAGACAATCCAAGACCTGCGGTGAAGTCAGTATCTTCCAAAATTTTTCGATCCCGACGCCCCAATGCAGCAGATAGAATATGTCCGCCAGAATCAGTAAGCAGATCAGAACAACAAAAAAGATCAGACTGCCGATCGAGACGACAAACAGACCGTTTTGTTTGCTCTTGACGACTTCCGCAGACCATTCAGACTTTCGAAAGTTCACAGCGACGGTTCCTTTGTTTGGTAACCATTCTCATTCAAAATACGTTGTCCCTTTTCGCTTTTCATAAAATCAATAAACTTTCGTGCGGTCGATTTATTTTTCGACTCCTTCAGCAATCCCACAACAATTTTTGAAATAACATTCTTATCCGCAGGTATTTGTACCGTGTCTAATGAGTCCGGCATATTGGCCGCAATCGCATCCCAGACAATCCCGGTATCCACATCCTTCATTTTGACCCAAACTCCAATTTCATTAACCGTCAACGACTCTTTATGCTTAAACTCTGTGCGATTCAAGCCATAGTGTTCCAGTATTTGTGTGCTTATCTTACCAACCTGGCACGCTTCAGCACGCCCCAGTCCAACCGACACATCCTCTCTATAAAAATCCTGAACTGTTTGGATATTTTTCGGATTACCCCTGGCGACAATGATAACAGGGACAAAATAAGAAATCGGCGTCATAGACTCGACCTGACCGGTTTTATCCTGCAACATCTGCACCCATGAAATATCCCCCGGCATAAACAAGTCGCCGTCTTTGTTCATCTGGACGCGTGTGAGCATAATACCGCTGCCGCCGTACTCAACATTGACATGGACCCCGGAATCGGTCTCAAAAGCCGCAATCAACTGATCGATGCCTTTCCGCAGACCCGCTCCGGCATACATCTTGATAGTCTGTTCGGCCTGCGACGAAATACGCCATGCTTCTTTATGCGGTGCTCCCTCAACAGCTTTTCCATCGCTGTAAAGCTGTGCAACCGGGCATGTCGTGAAACCAAAATCCTTCACCACGGCATTCGCTTCTTCTGAAACCAGGTACTCCAGAAACTTCGCGGCTGCGGCCGGCTGTTTTGAACATGTCAGCGTAGCCGCCGTGACGCGCATTGGAGTCAGCTTATAAGTAATCCCCGTCGCACTGGTGACCGCATCGACATGCGGCACCGGCAGGTGGTCGTCAATCCGAACAATATCCAGTTTATCCTGCCGCAAGTGTGCCACGGCATCCCAAACCATCGTCACGTCGGCATTGCCGGTCATCACAAAATTAGCGGCATAACCACCGCTTCGATTCGTATGTATCTCCTTGGTTTCATTAAGTTTTTCGAAATCGACATCGATTTTAGAAAAGATGGTGCTCAGCATCCTGCCAAGCGAAGATCCCTCGTAATCCGTTAGAATCAGTTCAACATCATCTCGTGTCAGGTCATCCAGCCCGCTGATCTGTTTGGGATTTCCTTTTTGCACTGCGATGACCGGCGTCAGTTCAGCCAGAAGCCATCCATCAATCCCCATCTTGTATTTCTGCACTAAAATATCAAGGAAAGGATCATGAGAGATATACACATCTCCGCGCTTGTGCAACTCGATGTGCGCCAGCAACTCGCCCGAACCAGCAGAATTAATCTCGACGGCCTGTCCTGTCTTCTCCTCATACATCTTCGCCAACTCCGTAATGACGGGCATCATTGTCCCTCCGACATGGCAGATCAGCGGTTCATCTCCCGCGGCGCGTCTGAATTGGTTAAGAATGATGAACAAAACAACAACAACTAAAATTCCGACCAAAACGGCCTTTTTTTTCATGTAAAGCGTCCTTTCTCTATAAAAGTCTCGTAACCGTTCGGGGGTTGATATTAGCGGGTAACGCACCCAATGTAAATATACATTTTTTCAACTCAAACTCAAGCTAAAGTACGCTCAAGGCAGAATTAAGCTTGAAAATCCTGTCTGTTTCAAGTCCAAACCGGCAATCATCCGATACAGGTCCGCGGCGAGCATAGCTCACAAACAGATACGAATTTTGGATTTGACAAGAACCGTAATCTCCGATATGGTAGAAGTAGAATTATGTTGCCTTCCGAGCGGTGAGCGACGGAACTGCTCCACTGTGTTTCGGAGGACTTTGTAAGCAGCTCAACAACCTAACAATTAGGTGAAAATCATGAAAAAATATCGCTCAGTCATAGGAATAGTTTCCGCCGTCGCGGCAATAATCGGTTTGTATCCGGGCAGACTGCGCGCAGAGTCCAAGTTGGTCGAGCTGTCGGGACTCAGCGGCGGAATTGTGGTGGCCATCGATTTTCCCGACGGGAAGGGCGTTGCGGACTTGGAGGCGGACGGCAATTTTGTCGTGCATGGTCTTTTTACGACCGAAACCGGTCTGGAGAAGGCCAGGCAAGAGATCGCACAGGCGGGCTGCTACGGCCGGGTCTCTTGCGATATCTATAATGGTCAGGATTTGCCCTATATCGACAACCTGGTGAATCTGGTCCTGTGCAAAGTCTCCTGCAAGGTGCCCATGCCGGAGTTGATGCGGGTAATCGCGCCGGGCGGCATGCTCATGAAGGAAGAACCGGACGGTTGGAAGAAAACGGTCAAGCCTGTTGCCAGGAATACGGACGAGTGGAATCAGTACCTGCATGGAGCCGACAACAACGGCGTTTCGATGGACAACGTCGGTCCTCCTCAGCGTCTCCGCTGGCACGCTGGCCCTGAATACGGACGCCACAAGGCGCTTTCCCCCTCCGTTCCCAATATGGTGACCGCTGATGGGGTCGTCGTCACCATCGAGGACTGGGCGACCACGGAAGACGTCAATGCGCCATCGAAATACTTTTTGGTGGCGCGCGACGCCTACAATGGCATCGAGCTTTGGAAACGAATCCTGTCGAAGGAGTGGCTCAAATGGCAGGGAGGCAGCATCAAGTTCATCTCGACCCAGCAGCAGCGCTGCCTGGCCGCCATCGGTAAAACCGTTTACTTCTGCACGGGCTTTGGCGAAGCGGTCACGGCCTTCGATTCCCGGACCGGCGAGGAAAAGCGGGAGTATAAACTCACCGAACAGACTGCGGAGTTTCTCATTGAAGACAATGTCCTCTACGGGATCAAAGGGGCTCCCTACAAAGTTGGGAAATCAACCGCCTCTGGCAGTGTTGAGCTGTATGCCCTTGACCTCGCCAAAGGATCTATCCACTGGGACAAGTCCATCGCCAACGAATATACCGGTGGAACACTGGCGGTGAAGGGACACAGCCTGGTTTACTATACCAAGGATGGGTTGGTTTGCGCGGATAGCACAACGGGTAAGGAACGATGGACGGAAGCGGTTGACGAAGATGCTTCATCAAAGGCTGCGACAAACAAGAGAGCAGTCAGGGAACCAACAGATTACGCTAGTTTCGATGGCAACACGCAACCCACGGTTGTGCTGACGGATGACATCGTCTATTGCGCCATTGGAAATTCCATTCTGGCCAAGAGCCTGGCGGATGGAAAAACTCTGTGGACGGCGCCCGGCAAGGAGAACTATAAGAAAAGCCCCGATCTTTTCGTGGCTTCCGGACTCGTGTGGAGCGGGGATTTGAAAGGGCGCGATCCCAAGAACGGCAAGGTTGTTCGGACGCTCAAGCAGGAGATGACCGGCCCCATGAGTCACGATCGTTGCTACCGCAACCGCATCACCGACTTCTACTATTTGAACAGCGCGACCGGCGGAACTGATTTTATAGCGCTGGATGGAAGCCTGGAAAGTCCCAATCCCTGGGTGCGTTCCACCTGCGGGCTGGCGGTTATGCCGGCCAATGGCATGATGTACAATGGGCCCTATGTTTGCCAATGCACCATCGGAACCCTGATCTCCGGAATGAATGCGTTATACAATGGCTCCGGGAATACCGGGAAGCAATTCACCGTGGAGCTTGCGCCGCGTTTGGTGAAAGGGCCCGCTTTTGGGAGTCCGGTTGGTGCTGCCGCCACGGCCGCCGATTGGCCGACCTATCGTTATTCCAGCATGCGCAGCGCTGTCGCGGATGCTCCCACTACGGTATCGCTTTCCCCCAAATGGAACGTCGATATCGGCTCGCAGCCCACGGCACCGGTTGTGGCGGGCGATACCGTCTATGTTGCCGACCGGGATAACTACACCCTGCATGCGCTGAACCGGGAAACCGGACAGACTCGCTGGACGTATATTGCCGACGGTTGCATCGACAGCCCGCCCACCTATTACAAAGGCATGGTCCTGTTTGGCAGCCGCACCGGCTGGGTTCATTGCCTGCGCGCCTCGGATGGCCAACTGGTCTGGAAATTTACCGGCTTGCCTGAGCGGCGACTAGTCTGTGACTCCGGTCGGCTCGAATCTGCCTGGCCGGTGAACGGCAGCGTCATGATCTTTGAGGATACGGTCTATTTTGCGGCCGGGCGCAGCTCATTTTTAGATGGCGGTATTGGTGTTTTCGCTCTCGATCCAGCCACCGGGGAAATGAAGCACGGACGCATGAATCGCGGACCTTTTGAGAAAGACCGCCCGAACTTCCCGATTGAGGCTGACGGCATTTTCCAGTTGGACGGGTTCAAGTCCGAAATCTTTTCAAGCAAAGGCAGTGAACTGTTTGTCCGGAACCAGGGTTTCACACCCAATCTGGAGCCAATCCGTCCGGATGACGTAAAGACGTTGCACCTGATGTCTTCCGCTGGATATTTGATCAACACGCCGCAGCATCGTACCTACTGGACCGTTGACTGGAACCTTCGGTATGGCACCGGCACGGGCATATTTGGGTCCGGCCCGGCGGGCGACATCACCGCCTTCGATGGCAAGGAGTTTTATGAGGTCCGCGGCTATCCACCGGGCCGTAATCTGCCAGGTCGTGGGAGGGATCTAAACCAGTTGGAAGTTTATTCCATCTATTCCGGCTCTCTCGGTGGAGTGGATGGAACAGTGAAACATAACGTAATCCCCGGCATCGGTCGCTGGAACAAGCAGTGGGAAATCCCTGTACCATTCGCCGGTCACGCGGTTGTCGCTTCCAAGAACACGGTACTGGCCGCCGGTGTTCCTCTGCTCAAAGGCTATACCCAGGAAGATACAGATGCATCCTATGCAGGGGAAAAGGGTGGGATCGCCTGGTTGCTGGACGTCAATGACGGCCATAAACTTCAGGAACTGCGTTTCGATGTCGCACCGGTCTGGGACGGAATCGCGATTGCCCACAACAGCTTTTTTATCTGCCTGAGAGATGGTTCGGTGGTTTGCCTTTCCGATAAATAGCGAAAAAGACACCCTTCAGGATAATAAAAAATCCCGCAACCGAAAATTACGACGTTACTCGCGGGAATTTATTACCCTGAAGGATATAAGCTCTGTTTTTACTGCCAAAGCTGATAGTTCAAGTTACATTTCTTGAAGTATTATCATCGAAAGGTTAGGATATTGTTTTGTAACAGCTTTAATGGGAAATGCTGGGTGAAACGATTATTGTGTACTCTCTGTTGCGTGACATTGTGTGCCATGGGATTTTCAGAAGAAGAAGCCCGGGTCAGATTAGGCGCAGATGGCAAACTGATCTACGCGGCGGACCAGATTGGGAATCGTATCCCTGATTTTTCATGGGCTGGCTATGCCGGCGGAGGTGTAGCACTTCCTGATGTCCGTACTGTGGTGAAGGTTTTAAAACCTGGTAAAAGCGGTGATGACACAGTACGCATTCAGGCCGCAATCGATGCACTATCGGTATTGGACATTGACAATCAGGATTTTCGAGGGGCTCTCCTGCTGCAGCGCGGCACTTATCGCATTTCCGATACCTTATACATAAAGGCATCCGGGATAGTCCTTCGGGGCCAGGGACAAACGGCTGATGGCACGGTCCTGTTGGCCACCGGAGCGAATAAACGAACGCTAATCTCTGTCGGCGGAAAGTCAAAGGTTACAGAGATTAAGGGAAGCCGTCGGGAAATTGCTGATGACTATGTTCCCTGGGGTGTTTGTTCGTTAGCTTTAGAATCCACGGATGGATTTTCCGTCGGCGATAGGGTCATCCTGCATCGGCCAAGTACAGATGAATGGATTCGGGATATCAAGATGGATCAAATCCTCGAGCGGGAAGGAACCCGGCAATGGACCGCTGGAGGATATGACCTGCGTATGGAACGGATCATCACAGCGATCAATGGCAATCGCATTACGTTAAACGCCCCTGTGATGAATGCTTTAGACAAAAAGTATGGAGGCGGATATATTTATCGTTATTCACAGACAGGAGCTCTCTCTCAGATTGGTATTGAAGGCCTGCGGCTGGTATCCGAATACAACCGGGATAAAAAAGACGACGAAGCGCATGCATGGACAGGCGTTGATGTCAAACATGCTCACAACGTATGGGTTCGAAACATTACAACAGTCCATTTCAGCCACGGAGTGTCGCTTCAGGACGGCGCCAGATTTGTAACCGTTCAGGATTGTGCGTGCCTGGAGCCCGTTTCGATAATCACCGGAGGTCGGCGTTATGCATTTTCAATGAACAATGCCCAATACTGTCTCGTCCAGCGCTGCTACAGTCGCGATTTACGCCACGCAGCAGCAACGGGCTCCAGAATCTGCGGCCCCAATGTCTTTCTGGATTGTCTTGCCGAAAACACGCATTCAGACACGGGTCCGCACCACCGCTGGGCGGTGGGGATTCTCTGGGATAATCTCAAGGGAGGTGCGTTTAATGCCCAGGACCGCGGCAATTGGGGCACGGGACACGGATGGGCAGGAGCACAGCAGGTCTTCTGGAATTGCCAGACATCTTCAATCTGTGTCCAGCAGCCACCAACGGCACAGAACTATGCCGTCGGCTGCACAGGAAAGATAGTCCAGGGGCGATTCAAAGGTCGTCAACCGGGCTACTATGAATCACACGGCAGACACGTGGAGCCGCGAAGCCTGTATCTTCAGCAATTGGAAGACCGGTTGGGAAAAGATGCTGTCGAAAACATAACAACGGACGCGCAGCGTTGCGGATTAATTTATACTAATTTAAAAGCAGAACTGAGCCGCTAAAGTCTCTGTTCGCTGATTTATACCCTTCAGGGTAGTAAATTCCCGCGAGCGAAATCATAACTTACGGCCGCGACATATCCCGGATCAAGTCCGGGATAAACTCCGCCGCGCAGAAACGGGAATTTTCAATTGTGATCAGTATACAATGGAATCTGTGTGAAAATGCTTGGTTTATTCTGTGGAGATAAATAATGGCAAAGGAAAAACGAACAATTGTTGGTTCGCCACTGACACCTGAAATGCTTTTGCAGATCGGTGCGGTGTCGGATTTCTCGTCGGATGAAAAAGCATTCAATCCCGCCGAAGAATGGACGAATCGCTACAGAATCTGGACCTGCCATGGATATCGCGAATCAGGTAACTTGGATGTTGGATATCTTCAGATTCAACGGAATCCGGCTGATTCGGACAAACGGTTTGAGCTTCAGGTGCTTCAAGAGGTTAAAAATGAAGGTGGAACGCTCAATCGTGTTACGGCTAAAATAGATTGTATGGAGGATGGTCTTTCGTATCCGGTCAAGTGGTCGTATACAAGTATCTTTCTTAATGTCGACGGGAAAGAGGATAAATCCCTGACTGTGAACATACAAGGGCAGTCTTCTGACAGCGAGATTATGTGGACCCGAAACGGTATTGTTTCCAAATTAACCTGCAAGGGTCGCCCCAGTTGTGACTGGTGTGTTTATGAGACCGTACAGCGAAGGGCAAAGCAATTTTTCGGCAGCCGGACATTTGATATGCTGGAAGGCCTGGAACGATTCAAGCCCAGCCAGCAATTGTTAGATCGGGGAAGAGTCGATGTTGAACTTGGCGGCTCAACTCGGCGACTTCATCGCATCGACCAGATCGGCACAGGCGTTTTACCGTTTGAATACTGGATTGATGAATCGTTCAGACTTTGCCTGATGGCCAGCATGAACAAGGTTTATATACTGGATCATCAATCAGGGCCGGATATTAACGATGGCCAAATGAATACTGCAGAGATCGCGAGAAGGGAGCTCAAATGAAAAAGACAGATCAACACGTCGCTGATGCATCTTTTGGCCGTCGCGATTTCCTCAAGTGGACGGTGGGTACTTCGGTCTGCCTTGGGAGCGGATCGTTCTTACCAATCGCTTCGTCACAGGCCGCTGATGTTGTCAAGGATCGACCTAAAAATATCCTCTTGGTGATTACGGACCAGCAGCATTTTGATACGATAGCCGCCGGTGGTTGCGATCATCTCAGAACCCCCGCAATGGACCGTCTATATAAGCAGGGAACGTTATTTGAAGCATCCTACTCGACGAATCCCGTATGCAGTCCGGCTCGAAGCAGCATCTTTACCAGCCGCACGTCGTCAGAAACCACCGTTTATATTAACGGCAAACGCATTCCGGAACACATTCCCAATATGGGACAGTGGTTCACACAACATACCAAGTATGAAACGGTATATGCCGGGAAATGGCATTTACCGAAAACCTATACTTATTCAATTCCGGGGTTTAAAGTCATCAATACTGGATTGTCGGGAGCCGGGTATATATGCGACCCGGTCGTCTCCCGGTCGTGTGAGGCGTATATCCGCAACCGTCCGGCGGATCAGTCCTTTTTGATGGTGGCATCCTTTATGCAGCCGCACGATATTTGCGAATGGCTTCGTCTCAATACCGAATGCCCGTCTGAGCCGCGTTATCCTGAATTGGAAGATCAATTGCCGCCCTTGCCAAAGAATTTTGAGTATGACAAACGGGAGCCTGAGCATGTTAGTGCCGGACGACTCAAACGGGATCCGTTTGTTGGTAAAGCTGCATGGGATAACCAGCAGTGGCGTTACTACCAATGGAGCTATTATCGACATATTGAGATGGTAGATGCTGAGATCGGGCGATTGTTGGAGGCCTTGGAGGAAACAAACCGGCTTGAGGATACGCTGATCGTCTTTACATCCGATCACGGCGAGGGCCTTGGACATCATCAAACTGTCCGTAAGGGGACCCTGTACGATGAATCACTGCGGGTGCCCCTGATATTTTCATGGCCGGGGCACATTAAACAGCGGTACACTTGTTCGAGCGTCCCGGTTTCGGGGCTTGACATTCTGCCGACCCTGTGCGATTATGCGCAGATTCCGACGCCGGGAAAAGTCCGGGGGAGTTCGCTTAAACCTGTTCTGGAAGGTAAACCGCTGGAACGTGCCTATGTTGTTTCAGAAGTCAGTTCCAACACCGGCAGAATGGTGAGGACAAAACGGTATAAGTATATTAAATATATCGATGATCCGGTCGAGCAGCTTTTTGATATGGAAAAAGACCCTGATGAGATGAAAAATCTTGCGGGAAATTCCGAGTACGCTGCGGTCATCAAGGAACACCGTCAGATGTTGGCGACATGGGAAAACCAGCTTGAGGTTGAAGATGATGTTCCGTACGCCGGGCAATGGCGAAAAATTGTCTGATGAACCGGCGATTGACCATTCTTTATGGGTTGATTCCAACGGTATTGCCGAATGAATACCAAGAAACCAAAGTGGAAGAAGGAATCCTTTGAATGGCGATACGAATAATGTCCGTCGGAAGCTAAAGTTAACAACGAAATTGGAGTCATAATGAATAAGTATGTATTAGAATTAATGCAAATGCAGGCGACTAAAGACTTTCTTGTCGCGATCGATTCGGATGGGTGTGTCTTTGATGCAATGGGAATCAAGCAGAAGGAGTGCTTCTGTCCGATGATGATTGCGTACTTCGGTCTCCAACCCGTCGCCCAAGCTGCTCGCGAATGTAAAGAGTTTGCCGACCTCTACAGCAAAACACGCGGCGCAAATCGTCACAAGACGATGGTGCGCATCCTGACAGAACTGTTACCAAGCCATCCCATGGTAAAAGATCGAGGCTTTGAAGTACCGAATTTTGATCATTACATCAAATGGTCAAACGATCCCGACTCGCTGCTTAGCAATGAAGGTTTGGCTCGCGCTGTTCAGTCTGCATCAGGCCAGGCAAAAGAACAATTGCAGCAGGCACTTAAATGGAATACCCGGGTCGATGAGATGGTCGCAGAGATCGTCAAAAACGTTCCGGCGTTTCCATATGTCCGCCAGAGTCTCGAAAAAGTTTTCGAGCGAGCAGACATTATCGTTTGTTCTTCAA
>Ga0272441_10008927_pt1 | contig 15672 bp, 12 predicted proteins | sample SSMProp6N_FD_193582 | JGI IMG/M metagenome (GOLD analysis project Ga0272441, IMG submission 193582) | Marine sediment archaeal communities from Little Sippewissett salt marsh, Falmouth, MA, United States - SSM-Prop-6N | ecosystem: Environmental > Aquatic > Marine > Wetlands > Sediment ... | reverse complement strand
TTATTCTGTAATAATTTAGCAGATAAAAAAATGATCCCTGTTGCGATTGGAGCAGCGATCATCGGAATTACAGCAATTAAAAACCTGCTATGAGCTTCTATGAGGGAAAGGATGAAAAACGTCCAGACAAAACTTAACAACGTTATTGATTCTGACGAAAACTGAAATAACTTTTTCCAGCAGGCAATAAGCCCAACTATCAAAAATAATAACGGCACATAGCCCACTGCCTTGGGAATTTTATCAGTTATATAGTCAGATGAATTTACCACAACTGTAACAGTCATTCTATATACAGCGGTCGATAGTTGCTGGAGCTTAGATGTGTCATTATTCGCTATTGTTGAAACAGATTCAGCAGCAGACACGGTGTTTATTTGTACTTTGTTAATACTTTCCTCAATTAGATTTTCCGCATTTCTTCTAAGCAGAAATCTTCCTTCGTATCGACAAAGTAATGTTACCTGCGGGGCAAGAATAATGATGGCAATGGTTGGATACAGCAATGATTCGGCAGCGGTTTTCCATGCATTTTTTTTTTGGATTGCTCCCCAGACCGCAAATATTGTGATCAATGGTAGATATATTATTGCTTCGCTGCGTGTTAAAAAAGCAATACCCAAAAAGACCCCTCCAATAACAAATCCTTTCATCCTCTGGTCAAGCAGTGCTTTGTATAAAACAAAATAAAGGCTGTACAATAATACAACCGCATATGTACTATCCGCAGTTGTTCTTACGGAAATTTCTACAACAATCTGACAAAACGCAACTGCTGCCAGTGCAAGCACTCGTGTTGGCCCTTTAGTTAATCGCCCAAGGATCAGCCAGGCAGGATGCAGAAAAACAATGCCCATAAAGATGCTTATACATTTCGCAAATACAATCTCATTTAAGCCTAATTTGATTCCGCCTGCGAGTAGAAAGCTGTAAACAGGCGGTTTGGTGTTAATGTAAAACCATCTGGCCCAATGTCCATTTGCAAGATCGTGTGCTTGAGTAAGAAATGAAAACGTATCTGGTCTGCAGCTGTGACCAAAAGCGATAACCTGCCAAATACGAATAGCTAATGCACCCAAGACAATTGCTAACAGCCAGAATGTTTGATTACTGACAGGTAATGACTTGTCCCACCATTTCATAACAGTTTCAAAATGCTTGATTTTGCTATGTTCTTGAATAGCTGTGTTCTTTCCCATATTTATTCATCCATACTGCGATTTTTTTCCGATTCCTGCTTTAATAAGTAAATTGCTTGACGTACTTTCAATATCTCCCGCTTGGTCTCTCTGTTTTGATATGAAAGAAAGTAGAGCAAAAATGAAAAAAGGCCACCTAGTACAAAAACAAGACAAGTCAAATTTATGCCGACTAAAACTCCGATGGTTCTGCCGACAAAAAGATACTGGCAGATTGAATATACCCCTGTTACCAGGCCGACAGCGAATAAAAATATCCCGAAAGTACCAAAAAGCAAAAATGGAGCTTCGCTGAATCCAAAAAGTAAATGACTGAAGATGTGTTTAACAGTTTTGATTCCCAATTTACTCGCTCTTCGGATTCGTTTTTCGGAAAATCTCCAGGCAAGTGTTGCTGGTATTTCATCAAATTTATATCCAAGTACACTGCCTTTTGAGACAATCTCCAGGTGGACCTCTTTGCCGTCTTCTTCAAGTGGGATTGAGCGAATTGCATCGCCGCGATAGCCGCGTGTCATACCGCTTACAGTGTTGATCTGAGGGGCAACAGCAAGTTTTAATAACCAATTTGCTCCACGGCTAAGAGTTGCACGCGCAAGTGGTACATTTTCCAGCTTACCTCCAGGCATATATGGCGAAGCTATTAAAATATCTACTTGTTTTTTTATCAATTCGCGATAGAGACGGTCTATAATTTCTTCTCCATAGCTCATATCTGCTTCGGTGGTTATAACATATTTCCCTCTTGATGCGTTTATTCCTGTACGCAGGGCATACCCCCGCCCTTGATTTTTGACGTAACTGGCATAACGAACTCTGTCGTTGTCCGCTTTGATTTTTTCAAGCTGTTCTTTTGTATCATCAGTAGAGCCGTCATTGACAGGGATCAATTCCCAATTTATATCGAGTTTTTCCAGAATTTCTACAAATCTTTTTACGTTTTGGCTGACATCTTCTCCTTCATTGTACATAGGCACAACAACAGACAATTCAACGGATTCAGATTTATTTACTGTATTCATAAAAGGGAATGTACTATTTATTAAATACTAGCACAAGTGTTTTTGGGAGCAGATTAAACATTTCTTAAACCGCCAGCACACGGACAATCTATGAAACCGGAGCCTGAAGAAGTTAGCTCCCGGGAGAATGGTCATGTTGAGCCATTCAATAGTAAGCTAAGAGATGATATATTGAGCAGAGAATTGTTTTTACATATTAATGAATTGATATATGTTGTAAATCGCTGGCGGATAAATTATAATCATTACCGTCCGTATGGCAGCCTGGATTATATGGCCCTGGCAGCATTTGCGAGTCGATGTCTTGGGCAAGGCGAAGCGTAGCGGAGCCTTGCTCAAGACAAGGAGAATGTATGCATTAAACTCTCAAGACAACTGTACCAGAAACAGAAGCAGACCATTAGGAGACAGTCAATGAAAATAGTTTCAGTCGTAGGCGCCAGACCTCAGTTTATTAAATCCGCGACTGTTAGTCGGGCAATAGTTGAAAATAACCAACAAGATACTCAAGACTATATTCATGAGGTAATAATTCATACTGGTCAGCATTATGACGACAACATGTCTGGGATTTTCTTTGATGAACTTGGTATTTCTGCGCCTGCTTATAATCTGGGAGTTGGCAGTGGTTTACACGGTAAACAAACTGGACAAATGCTTAGGAAAATTGAAGAAATATTAATTGACGAAAATCCTGATTGGGTTTTAGTGTATGGCGATACAAATTCAACTCTGGCAGGTGCATTAGCAGCTGTTAAGCTGCATATACCGGTTGCACATGTTGAATCAGGATTGCGATCATTCAATCGTAAAATGCCAGAAGAAATAAATCGTATACTAACTGACCACATCTCAGAAATACTATTCTGTCCTAACGAAACTGCAGTCAAAAACTTGGCAAATGAAGGGAACACGAATGGAGTATATCAGGTTGGAGACGTAAATTTTGATTCTATACTATTTTTTTCTGCAAAAACTGAAGCCATACAAAACTCCTTATTTAAAAAATTATCCATTCGCCCCAAATCATTCTATTTAGCATCTGTGCATCGAGCAGAAAACACAGACGATAAATCCCGACTTACTAACATATTGCAAGCTCTTGATGAAATTGGCAGTTCGGATTTCTCCGTAATACTACCATTGCACCCTAGAACAGCAGGCTATATTAAAAAATATCGCTTGAGTAATTTTCAGGGTATTAAATTCGTACCTCCGGTATCTTATCTGGAAATGATAGCTCTTGAAAAGAATTCTAAAACAATTCTTACTGATTCCGGCGGCATTCAAAAGGAAGCCTTTTGGCTTAAGGTACCTTGTGTCACTCTTCGTGATGAAACTGAGTGGATCGAAACTGTCGAATTGGGCTGGAATATATTAGCTGGGGCCGACAAGCAAAGAATTGTTAATGTTATCAACAATCCTCAAAAGAGAGTTTCAAATGCTGATTGGATATATGGCGATGGTAATGCCGCCAAAAACATAGTCAAAACGTTAAAGAAAACAAAGAAATATAATCAAAAGAAGAATATTAACTGCGAGTCAAGATCAATAATACCTTAAAGTAATACCTCTTTGTTGAAAAACCGATACGACTAAATATTAATATGATAAGTAAATAAAACAAAGACATACTCAAAAATAAGAACTGGTTTATAAAAATCCGACACGGACAGAGCTGTGGTGTTTTCGATAAAAAATTCTGTCCTGGCCTTGAAAAAGATTTTATAGAATTTGCAGGAGCCTTCATATCTACCGGTAAAATATTTAAAAACGACAAAAGCACTACTGTTGTCAAAACAAATTTTGCCTGTAGAGATATAGTGATAAAACGTTACAATTATCAGAACTTATTGCACTCTGTTCGTCATACTATAAAAGGTTCTAGGGCCCAAAAAATCTGGAAAAACTCAAAATATCTTATTGATGCAGGAATATCAACACCGAGCGCGCTTGGGTACATCAATAAATATAAGTATGGTTTTTACAAGACTTCTTGCATCATACATGAATATGTTAACACCGATAATCTTGTGAGTTTTATTTCTCAGAAACTTCTGGATGATAATGCTTTAAACCGTTTATTTACTTTCTGTGATAAACTCAAAAAAAGCTTCAATCACCATAAGATATCTCATAATGTTCTTAAACCGGCAAACATTCTTATTAATGATGAGAAAATCTATTTGGTCGATCTCGATGGGATGTGTATTCATAAATTTAAGTTTTTATTTTAACTAAGACACAATAAAGACATTAGGCCTATCAATAAGAGAGTACTCCCGGCTAATCTACTGAATGAGAATCAATTTATATTTTTTATCAATAGTATTAATGATCACCTTTTTTTTAAAATCGCTTCCGACACATTCTTTCGGCTCTGGTTTGGACTCTATTCCAAAATTTAGAGTCATTTTGTATTAAATCCCGTAGTGTTTTGCCACTATAAATCTTCATAAATCTGAATCTATCTGTCTTGGTCAAGCCGGCGTCCATGGCAGAAAACCAGAGGCCTCCGATATCTTTTACTATCCAACGAAAAGGCCTTTTCATGAGTATCTGAGCACGGTGAAGGTCAATTAAATAAGTGCTTACTTTTTGCTCTCTCAGAAATATCAAGCAGGAAATGACAAATATAATAATCTCGATGAATAATTCTGTTTTGGTGTAAGATACGGCTAACTTCAGCAAGATGTTTAATCAAACATTTTTTGAATAAAGATTCTGCAGGATCATTTTTCCAATCCTTGCAAATATCTTCTACACTAACCACATTTATTAGCTCTTCTGTAATAATAAAGGATTCTCTTTTTGACGGATTCTTCCCCTTTTCTCCAAAGGCAACTACCTTCATGGTACCAATGCCGAGTTTCTCTAATTTTCGGATACATTCGTATTCATTGCGGGCACTGACCACAGGTTTTTTAAATATTATAATGTTTTTGAAAATTTCTCCCCAGCCAACACCATGATGAATTTTAGCAAAACAATTTTTTCCTGCTATTTTAAAGCGAAACGTACATCGATTTTTTACAGCACGAAATATCTATCCTTCGAGAAAGCCGTCCGAAATAAAACACTGCACAGACTCGATAGTATCCTAAAGAAAATCCGTATTAGTGTCAATCTAAATTATTCACAACTTCTTAATATTCTGACAAAGTATTAATTAGTTAGCTCCATTCATGCTTTCCAGAACTTTTTCGTAATCCAGAACATCACATTTGATAATCTTAAGGCTTGCATGATTTGGGAACTCACTATTGGAAAGCGTGTCCCGACGAAAATTATCATATACTAAAATCTGGTTGCTATCGACCAACCGCGAAATTATTCTATTAGCTATAAAGCCAGCGTCACCGGTCATAAAAACACATTTGTTCAGCACGCTTCGTGTTGTCATATTACTGCCATCTGCAACTTTGGTTGGTTATTAAGTTCGTAAAAAACATAAGCAGCCAATACCTTATCAAACTCTTTCTAATCAAGAAAAGACAGAATGGAACTAGCCACGAGATCCTTCATTTTGTCCGTTAGTTCGGGATAAGTAGGAAGTGCCAAAACTTCTTTTGCCGCTTTTTCAGATTCAGGAAAGCTGCCTTGTTTATAACCAAGATTTTTGAAACATTGCTGCAAGTGCATTGGTACGGGATAATAAATTTCACAACCAATATTGTTTTCCCTAAGATAGCCTACTAATTCATCACGCCTAGGTACACGAATCACATATTGATTATAAATCGTCACACAATTTTCGCTGATATATGGAGTTTGAACGATGGTTCCCTCAAATTTCTTATTGTAATAAGCTGCGTTTTGCCTACGGGCCTCAGACCACTTATCAAGATGTGGCAATTTTACCAACAGCACCGCTGCCTGGATCGGATCCAAGCGGAAATTTCCACCTATGTAGCTGTGATAGTACTTGGGTTTGCTACCATGATTTCGCATAATAGCAAGTCTGTCATAAAGTTTTTCATCATTGGTGACTATCATGCCGCCATCACCGGCAGCACCGAGATTTTTGCTGGGAAAAAAACTGAAGCAACCAGCGGTCCCCATACTACCAGCCTTTTTGCCTTTGTAGGTGCTTGTAATCGACTGGGCAGCGTCTTCAATAACCGCAAGGTTGTGTTTATTCGCGATTTCCATAATTGGATTCATATCAGCCATTTGCCCGAATAAGTGAACCGGCATAACCGCCTTTGTTTTTTCTGTGACTACAGACTCTATGAGGTCCGGATTGATGTTATAAGTTTTCGGGTTGATATCGACAAATACCGGCTTTGCACCTGTACGAGCGATACAGCCAACCGTAGCAAAGAAGGTGAAAGGTGTTGTGATAACTTCATCACCGGCACCTATATCCAGACTCATCAAAGTATTCAAAATCGCATCAGTTCCGCTGGAAAGTCCGACGGCAAATGAGCAATCACATATTGCAGCGATTTTTTCCTCCAGTTCAGTAATCTTAGGGCCGCCAATACACCGCTGAGATTCCAGGACCTCAGAAACGGCAGCTAAAACTTCATCCTTAATCGTTACATACTGTGCTTTCAAATCCAACAAAGGAACCCGCATACAGAATACTCCTATAAGTCCTAATTTTGTTTATTTATTCTTTAGTTCGTCATATTGAACAGTACCGACGGCCTGATCCGGCGGCAAAGAAACATCTTCGTCCAAGTCAAGACATTTTACGATGCCCTGTTCGACTTCTTTATAGCGGTAGCCGCTCTCTGCACAAACCATAATACCGTCTATATCGGGCTTTGGGAGACGAATGCCGTGCCGGCTTATCCATCCATTTTGCCTTGCAGGTACACCAATCATCAACGCATAATCAGGAACATTTTTTGCTACAACAGCACCTGCGGCAATAAAGCAATACATTCCTAACTCAATACCGCAGACAATTGTTGCGTTAGCCCCTACCGTTGCTCCTTTGCGAAAAAACGTTTTTTCGTAAAGCCCGTGTCTGACAATCTGTGACCTGGGATTTGTAATGTTTGTCAAAACACAAGATGGACCTAAAAAAACATCATTCTCGATAACCGTTCCGGTATAAATCGAGACGTTGTTTTGCACTTTAACATTGTTGCCGATTACCACGCCGCTGGCAACATTTACATTCTGACCAAAAATACAGTTTTGACCGATCTGCACATCTTTCATTATGTGCGAAAAATGCCAGATTCTGGTGCCTTTGCCAATTTTACAGGGTTCGTCGATATAAGCCGACTCGTGGGCAAAATATTCTTTTTTTTCAGACACTTATTATCTCCCAAACTGACAGGGCTACCATTATTCTCTAACGATTTCTGGCCAGCCTCCAGAATTTTCACTACTCGCAGAGCATCAACACCATCGCTAAGCACCGGCTTGTCGTCAAGGATACAGCTAATGAAATGGGCACATTCCTGCGACAGGGGCTCGGTGCCCTTAATACTGGGTATTAAAATGTTGCCAAATCGCAGAGATATGATATCGACATAGCTATTGGCCCCATTTTTATTCTTAATCTCAGCGGCTTTGTCATAAATACGTATTTTCTCAGAGGCTTCCATGTCATCAAAAGTTACCATCTTTTTAGAGCCAACTACCGTCATCTTTCTTATCTTGTGTGGATCAAGCCAACTGCAATGAATATTAGCAAATTTGCCATCGGCAAAACCAATGGTAGTAAAAACAACATCCTCTATGTTTTCCTGCAAATAACACTGGCCGCATGCAGTTACCGACAGAGGCTCAGAGCCAAAAAGATAACATATAACAGAGATATCATGTGGAGCCAACGACCACCAGGCATTTTCATTCTGGCGAACTATGCCAAGGTTGACTCGCTGAGTATACATATAGAGTGGGTCACCAATTTCACCACTATTTATAAGCTCTTTCATATATGTGACTGCAGGATGATACTCAAGCAAATGGCCTACCATTAATTTTACTTTGTTTCGTTCTGCTAAATCTATCAAAATTTTAGCTTCAGAAGATTTTAAGGTTAAAGGTTTTTCTGCATAAGTATGTTTGCCGGCTTTTATGCTCTTTTCTACCATTGTGAAATGCAAAGGAGCATCTGTTGCAATTACAACAGCATCTACTTCATTGTCACAAAGGATTTCATTGAAATCAGTTGAGATCCTGATAAATGGAAAGCCAGCCTTATGTTTGGCAAGTAGACTTTCATCAAGGTCGCAAACATATTTAAGGTTACATCGTTGAGCAGTTGCAAAGTTACGGACAAGATTTTTTCCCCAATATCCGGCACCAACGATAGCAATATTTAAATCATTTTTCCGGGTCACTTTTTTATTCCTTGACTAATTGCCAGAGCGAGTATTGTCTCGCTTCATACTTACGTATTGGTTAGTTTTTGCGCAATTAATTTTTCAATTTCTACATCAAAATTTTAAGCCACCGGCTCTGTCGTTGGCCAATTATTTGACAAAACTCGATATACTGCACCTTATAGACGATCAAAGAGCAAATGTCAAAAAAAAAAATGGAGGACGACTAAATATAGTCTCCGAATCGAGATCTGTCTTTTTGACGCCTGTTTTTCCATAACCAGCTGAACCTGTGCACGGTCATCGAGTCAAGGTCTAAAGGCATAGCAGTCGGTATATTTAGCATTCCAAGGCGATGTGCATGCAGCCAGTTTCGCTTGGCACGTGATCTTTTACGTGTATGGTGAACCGTGTGAATGATACCCTTGCAGTTATACCTTTTTACAACTACTTCTCCACCCACCAAACTAATACGGGACACAAAACAGGTATTTTCCATCTTTTAATATTTGCCCATTATTGAAAATTGGTAAAAACAGATGGGTCTATTGCACACTATGATTTAGTCTGGTATCATGAGGCTTGAGGTAGTGTGGCACTTGATGTATATGGGTGCATCAAAAAAAAGTGTCGCGCTGATTTAAGGTATGTTATAACCCGCAAAAACTTTATTTTGAAAGGGTTATATCATGTCAGAGCAAAAATGGATTGACGAAGCGGTAAAGGAATTTCGCAAAGGTTGCAAGGGACTTCAGAACGAACTTTCAAAAGCAGCTAATGGAACATTACTTGATGTCAGTGACGAGCAGATAATGAAAAACCTCGAACCTTTGCTCAAAAAGGTTCAGCAAAAAGCGATACAAAAGGCTCTCGAAAAAGCCCAGACCGACCCGGATTATCGCAGGTGTAATAAGTGTAAAAAAAAATGAGACACAAGGGAGCAAAATCGTTCGAGTTTATAACCAGGCAGGGCAATATCACATTGACCGGCACATATTATCACTGCGGTTGCTCCAACAGTAAAACGGTCAGCACTCTGGTCAGCAGCGGCAAGAAATTCAGTCATATCGCCAATGAGTTAGTGACTCGCTATTCGGCTGGCAACAGTTACCAGCAGGCCAGTCTATATTTGCGTAAGGACTTTAATATATATGTCTCCCATGAAATGCTCAGGAGGCGAATATTGGCAATTTCAGGGCAAATACGGCAAATTCGCAATTCAACCGACAAAAGCAGGGAGTTCAAAAATCTTGCCGGTCAAAAGTTGTACGGTTATGCCGATGGTGTGCTGATAAACATAAAAGATGAAGGCTGGAAAGAATGCAAGTTGCTGCGTTACGAAGATGAACAAGGAAAAAATATTTGTCATCGTGGATTGCTTGGTTCAATAAGCAACTTTGGCCGAATGGCACGGCGAGAAGCCATCAATATTGGGGCCTCAAAAGCTGATGAGATGGTGTTTTTGATGGATGGTGCAAAAGGTTTTCATAATCATATCAAAAAGAACCTGCCTATCGCAAAACAAATAATGGATTACTGGCATGCCTGCCAGCATATAGCCGAGTGTTCGGGGATCTTGTATTGCGACGATGCGAAGTCGTCGGGTCGCTGGCGGACGAATTACTGTCATGTTCTTCGCGAACAAGGAGCTAAAGAGTTGATAAGACGATTTCATAAAAGCAAAGCCCGTCTCTGTGATGATAACAAGGTTAAGGCTGTGGGTAAATTAATTTGCTTTTTACAGTCCCGGACTGAACGGATGAATTATCCAGAATTTCTTGCAGAAGGTTATCGTATAGACAGCGGCCCTATTGAGAGTTCGTGTAAAAATGTTGTTCAGGCCCGTATGAAGTGCTCTGGGATGCGTTGGAGCCGTCTTGGAGCTAAATCTATGCTGGAGGTGCGTTGTGCATTGCTGAGCGATCATTTGGAAAAATTAATGCGAAAATGTGCCTAAAAAACGTGATGCACCCCAGGGACTTCACAAGGGCGGATTTTACTTGAAAGGTGGAAGTTATTATGATAGTATACAGGTTTAATGGGGGACTTTTAATCAGGAGGATGGTTAAATGAAAAAGCAGGTCGTTTTTACAGTAATTATTGCGGCGGTTCTTTCTTTGGCGGTTGGCGCAAACGGCTACACCATACACCCGACTCATCCGAGGATATTCATTACGGACAGGCAGGCATTTCGGGACAGGATAAACAACGATACGAACCTGAGGAGTATTTTTGACAGTTCAAAGGCTGATATGAGCTGGAGGACGCCTGGAACGAACAACTGGGTGAATCCCCTGATTATGCAAATGAGCGCAATGATTTATGTTGTGGACCAGGAAGCTGCTTACCTGGATAAAGCAAAGTTATTTTTGGAGTATTTTGCAAATGGTGACTGGGAAAGCGATACTGGTTCGTCAAGCAGGCACTGGGTATGGCCCGTGATAGTGAAAGGAATGAGTATTACATACGACTGGCTTTATGATGTTTTGAGCGAGGCGGAAAGAATAAAGTACGGCAATTATATCGTTACTACAGCGGATAAAATATATACATATTGCAGGTATGGAACGTGGAACGACCAGTGTTCGGATTATGAGAACCAGTTTTACTGGCACCAGGGTCGGCTTATTTTTGCCGGGATTGCGCTATATAACGACGGTATAGACGATTCGTCGGCGATTGGATACCTTGATGACAGCGAAGGCTGGTTAAAAGACAATATGCTTCCTGCGACCAACCAGGTGGGGATGGACGGCGGATGGTGCGAGGGGCTCGGATATAACGGTATGACGGTGCCTATGTTTGCTGAAATGGTCGAACTCTGGAAAGTTGCTGCGGGTGAAGATTTGTTCGGCAGTTCCACATTTTTGCATTACAATTCAGAATGGATACTGCACAGCATCACACCGCATGACAATACCTATGTTGAAATAGCTGATATCCACATCAATCCTCCTGACGACAATTATGATACTGCGATAGGTTTAATGGCTGCTCTGACAAGTGCAAGATACGGGGATGGTTTCGCCCAGTACATAGTTGAAGATTTTTTTCCCAGCGGATACGGATTTCATAACTTTCCTTACCTGCTGTGGTATGATTCGAGTGTGCCAGCGGTTAATTTGTCAACGGTTGAACTGGCCAAGCACTTCAGGGGTATAGGTCATGTTATTATGAGGACCGGCTTCAATAGTGACTCGACATTTGCACTTTTCAAGTCAGGAAATACGTACGCAGGTCACCAACACGAGGACCAGAACGAATTTTTAATCCACAGGAAAGGGAGTCTTGCGGTGGAGAGCGCCCATTATGAGTCCGGCATACCGACTGAAGAGACACACTATCATAACTGTATGCTGATTGACGGAGACCAGATAAGACCGCCAACTACTCAGTATTATGAAATAGTGGAGGGAACGGAAAGAGATACAGGTGACATAACCGAATATGAACATACCGCCGATTATACGTATGCGGTTGGTGATGCTACGAATGCTTATGAGAGCAGCAAGGTTACAGAATGCCTGCGGTATTTTGTGTTTTTGCGGCCGGACTATTTTGTTGTGTTCGACAGGGTCGGGGCGACTTCGGCATCGTATGCGAAAAAGTGGCTCATACATTCAATCAATTCACCTGTTATAAGCACTGATTTGATTACGATAACAGAAAGCAATGGGAAATTGTTCAGCAAGACGATACTGCCGGAAGCGGTAAATATTAATTCTTACGGTGAAAATTCAAAATACAGAATCGAGGTAACGCCGGTAACAAGCAATGCCGATGAGCTGTTTTTACATGTTCTTTATCCGACGGACCTTGGCGGGAGTATGCCGTCGACGCAGACGGTCAGTGCGGCCGGTATGACGGGGGTCAATTTTGCGGACAGGCTGGTTTTGTTCGGGACCGAAGGGAAGGTTTACGATAAGACTATTTCTTATTCCTTCAGCACGTCTGTTTCAACCAAACACCTTATCGCCGACGTTAAGCCTAATACTTCTTATGTGGTTACAACGGGTTCGGGCACTACCGGGGTAAGAAGCAGCGCGAATGGAGTTTTGTACTTTGAGACAGCCGATACAGGGGTGGTGCCGGTCAGTATCAGCAAACTTTCAGGTGATCTCGATATAGATTTTGATGTTGACCTGCACGATTATGCCATTTTCGCTCAGGCGTGGCTGAGTGAGCCGGCGGACGGCAACTGGAACGAGGCCTGTGATATTTCCGAGCCGGAAAGCGACGATATTATCAATTTGTTTGACCTTGAGATGTTTATCGAGGAATAAGTAGATACATCCGGCGGCGGTGTCGGATTAGTTGTATCGTTAGTTTCCTGCTTTGCTCGGGCCGATATATTTTTTTGCCACCACGATAGCATCTATCCAGCTGGTTTGAGTCTTCGGCGAGCCGTCCTTTTCTATTCCATAGCGAGGGCCAAGCATCCAGCGGTCCCATTTTACGTCCATGTGACTTTCGTTTCGCAAAATCAGGCCGGTCATCTCGGTAGTAAGTTTTCCGTCAATCCAAAGCCTTATTTCGCCGTCTCCTTTGCCCTTGTCGGAGAGGCTGTTCATTTTGGCCATATATTCAAAGCAATACCATCGCCCGCCCTCCATATAGACGGCTTCGGTGACATTGTATGGCAAGCCATAATAGTTGTCCCAGCCTATGTGGCTTATGATGGGTACTCCGTGGCCGAAATCCAAGCCGGGACCCTGATAGCTCGACTTCAGGGTCAAAACCGGCTGTCGAGACATATCCCAGTTTCCCTTGTCTATCCACTTGGTTGGTCCCTGGGGGATGTCAAGATACATTGTGAGGTCCGACGCCGTAGGGCTGCTGTAGCGGCCTGCAAAAAGGAGTGTATCGTGCGCTCCGGAAGGTGGCCAAACCCAGTCCTGTGCATATTTTCTGTAGAAGCGCACATAAACGGTATCTTCTCCGTCGAAGCTGCGGTGCATCCACTGCGGACTTATGACCCCCTTCGGCTGGATAAGTTCAAGGCTATGGTCTCCCACCGCCGCTTCATTGCCGGTGATGTGCATATCCTTCGGGTGGCCTTTCAAGTCATAAAAGCCGCCGATTTTTCCGGAATCAACAGTGGGGATTTGGCCTGCTTCGAAACCTTCTGCAAAGATGACCGCCGGGTCTTTTTCAATTCCTTTGTCGTCGGGGTATTTTGCGGCGATGCCGTCACAACCCTTACCCGGAACCACCGCTTTACCCTTCGCTTGCGTCCATATTGTCGCCGGCTCAAATCGCTGCGGCTGGATACTGCCGGTAAGTTTCTTGTCAATCAGGACCTTTGAGCCCTGGGTTATCCTGACATGCCCGCCGACGGCGCCGGCTTTTGTTAAAGAAACGGTGTATTCTTTTCCGTCATCGGCAAAACTAAGCTTCACCAGTTCGCCGTCGGTAAATTGCACTTTAGGAGCGGCCTGTCTGCCCGAATCAGTTGCGTAGAGGACATGGCAAAAGATATCCCTGTTGCGGGCGGCGCCGGGATAGACCTCGACGCGCCAGGCCCCGGGTTCACATTGCTTGCGTTTATTTTCGATAGGGAAGTTTTGACCATCCGACCAGAACTCCTTTCCGGGGCCTCCGACAACTTCCAGACGGGCGTCGGAAGGAAGCAAGGTCTTTGAAAACAAACGCCCTTTGAGATGGGTGACCACGGCCGTATCGCCGCTTACTTTCGGCTGCTCAACGGTGTGCAGGAGCCAGCGTTTCTCGTAGTCGGGCTGTCCCGCGGTTACACGGTCGAAGATGATTATGGTATCAGGCTGAAGGTGCAGGAACTGACGTGTGAATTCGGGGACCTTGCCTTTGTCATAAGCGATTGCCGCATTGCCCACGGCATAGGTATAATGTGTGTTTGTTTCAAAGGCAACAATGCCGCTCAGGGCCAGTTCCCGTCCGGGCAGGTGCACCCCGTATTGGGCCGAATCGAAACGTCCGCCGTATCTTTTCATCCAGGAGCCGCCGATTTGCCCACCGTCATTACCCGGGCCGCGAAACTTTTCCCCGGGTTTTTTTACTGTTATGGTGTTATGGGCGATACTGCGCTGGAAATAGCCCGGATAGTGGTCACAGCTTCGGTCGTCGGAGCCGGAGTCGATGGCCAGGGAGCCGCCACGGTCAATGATGAATGAATTTTCGTCGGCGTGATAATGCGCGCCCGGGGTGAATGCTCTCCCTGAATTAAAGACGGCCCAAAGGTCGTTGGGCTTCCATCCACTTTTGGCTACGACGTGTCCAATGCCGGCAAAATGTCGCCCAAGCGGCATCATTTCAGGATAGGTGTAGTCTTCTTCGGCAGGCATCTTCGGGTCATACCACAGCAGTTGCTGCCAAAGGTGAGTATTTGAGTAATCGTCCGGCCGAGCAAGGGCCTGCTCAATCTCAGCTTTGGCCTGCTTTTGTGCATGCCTGTCACCCCAGCGGCTGGCGATATAAGGTGCGTAGGCAACGCCCATCCCGCCACGCCCGGAATCGTTGAACTTGGCCATAGAGCCGTCATAGCGTCTCTCATAGATTCTCCACTGCGACAGGAAGCGGAAGAAGTTGGCCATCTGAAAGATATCCTCGCCCGAAGCCGTCGCCCAAGAGTGTGCTTCCTGCGCCCAGTCCTTCATAGTAAAACTGCAATAGCCGTGCCCTTCTATCCAGCCGCCGTCGTCAGAGGCCCAGAAGTTCGTTCCCGGGACAAGGTGCAGACGCATAAAGTCCTCGGCCTGTCGAAGATAGAAGGCCTCTTTCTCCTTGTCAATACCCGCTCCCGCCAGCGCAAGACCGGTCAAGATATTCTTGCCGGAGTTAACATATATCTGGTTGGATAGGTCAGAGAAACGCCAGGCCTTCTGCTGCTTGTCAGCCATTTCCAAGAGCACCCGGCTGAAACGCTTCTGCTCATCACTCGACAGCCCGTTCCAAACCAAATCAAGCAGAGAAGCCGCCCCCCCGAGAAGTTGTGGATGCTCGAAATGCCCCAGGCCCTTTGCCCAGGGGCTTTCAAGGCGAGCAAGCTGTGCCCTCGCCTCCTCCAGAAGGACCGGGTCGTCGGAGAGGTTCCAGGCAATTCCCACCGATGTCATCCACCAGCCGGCAGCCCAGGCATTGAACCGCTCCCTTGTATCCCCTGAACGGGAGCTTTTGAGCATATAT
>Ga0272441_10008926_pt1 | contig 15672 bp, 10 predicted proteins | sample SSMProp6N_FD_193582 | JGI IMG/M metagenome (GOLD analysis project Ga0272441, IMG submission 193582) | Marine sediment archaeal communities from Little Sippewissett salt marsh, Falmouth, MA, United States - SSM-Prop-6N | ecosystem: Environmental > Aquatic > Marine > Wetlands > Sediment ... | reverse complement strand
CGTATCAAAAGAAAAACCTCAGGTTGGGGAAGTATTGGAAGTTGGCCCGGGCGGCAACGACAAAGATGGAAAATTAATACCAATGACCTTGAAAAAAGGCGATAAAGTTGTTTACGCAAAATATTCCGGAACCGATATCAAGGATGAAGCTGATGAAGAATATTTGTTGATCAGCGAGAAAGATATTTTGGCAATTATTGAAGGTTAACTATTTACGATTATTTCAATGCACAACCTTATGGTGCATTACAATGTTTATTAAGATAAAATGAATGACTTTAGGAGGAGAATGAAATGGCAAAACAGTTTTTATTTGACGAAGATGCGAGAAGGGCACTTGAAAAAGGTGCTACTATTTTAGCTGACAGTGTTCGAATTACTTTGGGACCAAAAGGCAGGAATGTAGTAATAGACAAAAAATTTGGGTCTCCCACGATTACAAATGATGGTGTAACCATTGCACGGGAAATAGATATCGATGAGCCTTTTGAAAATATGGGTGCCCAATTTGTTAAAGAAGTTGCCACTAAAACGAATGATATCGCTGGTGATGGAACTACGACCGCTACCGTGCTGGCAAAAGAGATTATTCATGAAGGCTTAAGAAATGTAGCTGCTGGTGCTAATCCAATCATGGTCAAACGGGGCATCGACAAAGCAGTTGAAAAAGCAGTCAGCGAAATTAAAAAATTGAGTATCGCAGTTAGCGATAAAGAATCTATTGCAAATGTTGCTTCAATTTCTTCCGCTGACCGGGAAATAGGGAATATTATTGCTGATGCAATGGAAAAAGTTGGAAAAGATGGTGTTATCACCGTTGAAGAATCCAAAACATTAGGGACCACCTTAGAAGTGGTTGAAGGAATGCAATTTGACAAAGGCTATATATCACCGTATATGGTGACAGATGCTGAAAGAATGGAAGCAGTCCTTGATAATCCTTACATCTTAATTACTGATGGTAAAATCAGCAATATGAAAGGATTGTTGCCAGTTTTAGAAAAAGTAGCACAAACTGGCAAAGCACTGGTCATCATTGCGGAAGATGTGGAAGGTGAAGCATTAGCAACTTTAGTTGTCAATAAAATAAGAGGCACTTTGAATTGTGTATCAGTTAAAGCCCCTGGTTTTGGAGACAGAAGAAAAGAAATGTTAGCAGATATTGCTGTAGTGACTGGTGGTCAGGTGATATCGGAAGAATTAGGACTTAAATTAGAAAATACTGAAATAGATATGTTAGGTTCTGCACATCAAGTAAAAATCACTAAAGAAGAAACGATTATTGTTGATGGTAAGGGTGAAGTTGATGAAATCAAAAAACGTGAAGCTCAAATAAGAACCCAAATAGAAGATACTACATCTGATTACGATAGAGAAAAATTACAAGAAAGATTGGGAAAAATGTCAGGTGGTGTTGCTGTCATCAAAGTTGGAGCTGCTACGGAAACTGAACTGAAAGAGAAAAAACATAGAGTTGAAGATGCATTATCCGCAACAAAAGCCGCAGTCGAAGAAGGTATAGTTGCTGGTGGTGGAACAATATTGCTCAACATCATTCCGGCATTGGATGAATTAAAATTGGAAGGTGATCAGGAAATTGGAGTGAAAATCCTTAGGAAATCTTTGGAAGCACCCACTAAACAAATTGCTGAAAATGCTGGAGTTGAAGGTTCGGTGATTGTAGAAAAATTAAAAGGAAAAGAAAAAGGAATCGGTTTTAATGCTGTAACCGGTGAATTTGAAGATATGATTAAAGCCGGCATTGTTGATCCCGCAAAAGTTACCAGATCTGCCGTGCAGAATGCTGCCAGTATCGGCGGTATGATATTGACAACTGAGTGTTTGGTAACCGACAAACCTGAGGAAAAGAAAGATATGCCAATGTCTCCTGGTGGAATGCCTCCTGGTGGAATGGGCGGAATGTACTAAAAATTGACATTAAAGATCAAATGAATAAAAGCCTCCATGCTTTTAAAACATGGAGGCTTTTATTATCGAAACTTTATAAAGACAAATTTATTCACCGATTGCTTCTTCGATTGAAAAGCAGTCAAATCCGAAGGTTTTCGCTACCGGAGAATAAGTAATTTTTCCATTGACAATATTTAATCCTTTTGCAAGTGCGCAGTCCTTTTTTAAAGCTTCCTTATAGCCTAGATTTGCAATTTTTAAAGCATAAGGCAGAGTGGCATTTGTTAAGGCAAAAGTAGATGTTCTGGCAAAGGCACCGGGCATATTGGTTACACAATAATGAAGGACGCCGTGTACTTTGAATACCGGTTCGCTGTGCGAAGTGGGTTTGCTAGTTTCAATGCAACCACCCTGATCGATGGCAACATCGACAACAACTGAATTCGGTTTCATTTTCTTTACCATTTCTTCAGTAACTAATTTTGGTGCTTCTGCGCCTGGAATTAATACGGCACCGATAACAGCATCGGCATCTTTTAATTCTTCTTCTATGCTATGTTGATTCGAATAAAGAAGTGTGATGTTTTTAGGTAATACGTCATCTAAGTATCTTAGCCTGTTAACATTAATATCGAACAAGGTAACTCTTGCTCCAATACCTGCTGCTACTTTTGCAGCACATGTACCAACGGTTCCACCGCCGATAACGACAACTTTTGCTGGTTTTACGCCGGGAACACCCCACATTAACACACCGGTTCCTCCATAAGGAAGAGCTAAATAATAGGCTGCTACATGGGCAGATATCTTGCCGGCGACTTCACTCATCGGTGCAAGCAGAGGAAGAGCACCATTGGTAGTTTGAACTGTTTCATAGGCAATACATACAATATTATTTTTCATCATTGCTTTGGTTAGTTCAAGGCAAGAGGCGAAATGAAAATAAGTAAAAAGTATCTGATTTGGTTTTAAGCGTTCATATTCAACCGGCATGGGTTCTTTTACTTTCATAATCATATCAGCTTTATTAAAAACACCTTCGGGAGTCTCAATGATGGATGCACCCGCGTTAACATATTCTTTATCTTCGAATCCACTACCTAACCCGGCAAATTTTTCTATAATCACCTCATGTCCGGCCTGACAAAATGCATGAACACCTGCGGGAGTCATTGCTACCCGGTTTTCATTATTTTTAATTTCTTTCGGTACCCCAATGATCATGTAAGATTTTCCTCCTAACGTATTTAAATATAATAGGAATTGACACTCTGGTTTAAAAAACCAGAGTGTCAATAAAAGGTTATCTGTTTAAAAGTTCTGGATTGGAAAAGTAGTCTTTAATTTCGTTCGCCATGACCCCACTTAAGAATAGTAATCCAACTAAATTAGGAATAGCCATGGCACCATTAAGCATATCTGTGAGTAACCAGACAAATGGAACCTTAATGACCGCACCGGCAAAAGCAAAAGCAACAAAAGCCCAGGCATATGGTTTTACAACAGATGGACCGACAATATAACGTGCACATTGTTGTCCATAATAACACCAGGTGATAATGGTAGAATAACCAAACAATAAAGAGCCAATTGCTACGATTGGTCCGCCTATTCCTTTTAAAACGCTGCTAAAGGCATGAGCAGTAAGAGCTGTACTGGTTAATCCTGTTTCAAGTGAACCGGTCATTACAATAACGATACCTGTCATGGAGCAGATGATCAATGTATCAATCATAACACCAACCATGGCGATGGTTCCCTGGCGGGCGGGATGAGGTGTTTTTGCAACGGCATGAGCCATGCTTGCACTACCAAGACCAGCTTCATTGGAGAAGATCCCTCTGGCAACGCCGAATCTCATAGCTTGAGCCACGGTTGCTCCGGCAAATCCGCCGAAGGCAGCTTTTCCGGAAAAAGCAGATTTAAAGATTTCACCAAGTGCCCAGGGAAGCATATTGATTTTAGCGATTATTATAATCAATGCACCAACGATATAGAAAATAGCCATTGCGGGAACTAATTTTTCCGTAACTTCACCGATTCTTTTAATTCCTCCAACGACAACTATCCATACCAATACAGTTAATACAATCCCCGTCAAAATAGGTGGAATTTTAAATACACTTTCTCCAACAAGTGCCATGGAATTGGTTTGTACCATATCACCAATACCAAACGCGGCAATAGCACCAAAGAAAGCAAAAAGCCATCCCAACCAACCTTGACCGAGGCCTTTGGAAATAAAGTACATTGAGCCACCGGCAAAAGCACCATCCTTATCTTTGATTCTATATTTGACTCCCAATGTAGCTTCTGCCATTTTAGTGGCCATTCCGAAAAGAGCAGTGAGCCACATCCATACCAAAGCACCCGGACCTCCAGCAGCTACTGCAGTCGCGACTCCGGCAATGTTACCATTCCCTACGGTGGCAGCTAGAGTAGAAGTCAAGGCCTGGAATGGAGTTATTTCTCCCTCGTTCTTATCGGATTTATCTTTTTTTAATGCACCTTTAAAAATGAGTCTAATAGCATAACTGGTATGTATGAATTGCGGAAATCCTAACCGTATGGTTAAGAATATACCAGTTCCTACCAGTATTATCATCATAGGTGGACCCCAGACAAAATTATCTAGAACTCCTATAAAATCCATTATTGCAGTCATTCAAATCTCCTTTCAATAAATTAATAATTTAGTAAATAATCAATAAAATTGTTTAATAAGTGAGAAATATGAGAAAAAAATTATTTTAAAGTTTGTTTTCACCCCCTTTTGGGAATATTCAAGAGTTATCTATTCATCACCTCCTTTTATTTTTTATTTATCCTTATATTCTATTAACCATGGTCGTTTTGGAAACGTTTATTATTCTCCCACCCCTCCCCCTACCGCTTGTTATAGGGAGGCAGGAAGGGAATGTCACAGACGGTGGCTGCCACCTTGCGGTTGCGGATGGCCACTTCCACTTGGGTCCCGCTGGCGGTATGCGGCAGATCCAGCAGGGCCAGGGCATGTACCCTCTTCAGGCTGGGACAGTAGTTGCCGGAGGTGATCTTGCCGATGGGCTGCTCCTCTTTGAGCACGGTCATCCCCTGCCGGGGGATGCCCCCCTGGGGGATGGACATTCCCACCCATTTCCGGGTGATTCCCTCTGCCTTGATTTTGGCCAGGGCCGCCTTGCCGATGAAGGCCTCCTTCTGAAGCTTGACGGTCCATCCCTGGCCGCTTTCCAGGGGATTGACCGTCTCGTCGATATCATTGCCGTAGAGCCAGTAGCAGACCTCGAAGCGGGTGGTGTCCCGGGCACCCAGGCCGCAGGGCTTGGCCCCCTTGGCCAGCAGTCCCTGCCAGACGGGGAGGATATCCCCGGCCTTGGGGGTGTAGATCTCATAGCCGTCCTCACCGGTGTAGCCGGTGCGGGAGACGAGGACCTCCTTGCCGAAGAGCCGGCCAGAGAGACACTTGAAGCGTTTGAGTTCAACTAAAGGGGTCGTGCCGGTAACGAGGGGGGAGAGGACCTGAAAGGCCTGAGGGCCCTGCAGGGCCACTTCCCCGTAATCCCGGCTCCTGTTTTGGATGGTGACCTTGAAATCTCCCCGGTTTTTTACGATCCAGTCATAGTCCTTCCGGGAGAACTCCGGAGAGGCGTTGACCACCAGGAGGATGAAATCATCCCTCAGTTTGTAGACGAAGAGGTCATCGACCTGTCCCCCGTGGGGATAGCACAGGGGGGAATACTTGATGTCCCCGTCCTTCATCTTGGAAAGGTCATTGGTGACCAGGTAATTGGCAAAGGCCAGGGCCTCTTCGCCCTTTAATTCGATCTCTCCCATGTGGGAGACATCGAAGAGGCCGACGGCCTCCCGGACGGCGGTATGCTCTTCGATGATCCCGGTATACTGGACCGGCATATCGAAGCCGTCGAAGGGGATCATCCGGGCCTTTAATCTGACATGCTCCTCATGCAGAGGAGTCTGTAATAGTTCTTGCATTTCTATTGCTCCTTTAACTTTAATTCATCATCATAGGTCAACACCGGCCGTCTGGCGGCCAACAGGTCATTGGTCCGGCGGATGGGGGTGTCATGGGGCGCTTCGGTCAAAAGCGCCGGGTTTTCCCGGGCCTCTTTGGCGATGGTGCGCATGATCCCGATGAAGGCATCCAGGGTCTCCTTGCTCTCCGATTCGGTGGGTTCGATCATCAGGGTCTCTTCGGCATAGGGCGCAAAGTGGGGGAAGTAGATGGTCGGCGGATGCATGCCGTAATCCATGATGCGTTTGGAGATATCCAGAGTCTTCACCCCGTATTTCCTATACTCCCGGCCGGTCAGGGTGCATTCATGGCCGCAGTAGCGGTCATAGGCCGGCTTGTAATCGGCCTTCAGCTGGGAAAGGAGGTAATTGGCATTGATGACACTGGTCTCTGAGGCCTCATAGAGTCCCTGGGGTCCCATGGAGAGGATCCAGGCATAGGTCTTTAAAAGCACCGAGAAGTTGGCCCAGAAGGCCCGGACCATGCCGATGCTGTCTTGGCCGTTATCCTTCAGGTAATAGGTCTCTTTCTTGCTATCATAGGCCACCAGGGGGGTGGGCAGATAGGGGATGAGGTCCGCTTTGACCCCGATGACCCCGGCCCCCGGTCCACCACCGCCGTGGGGGGTGGAGAAGGTCTTGTGCAGGTTCAGATGCACCACATCAAACCCGGCATCCCCCGGTCGGATGATGCCCAGAGAGGCATTCAGGTTGGCCCCGTCGTAGTAGAGCAGGCCTCCCTTGCCGTGGATGATCTTCTCGATCTCCACGATGCCTTCATCGTAAAGGCCCACGGTATTGGGATTGGTCAGCATCAGGCCCACGGTCTCCTCATCCATGAGTTCGGCCAGCTGCTTCAGGTCGACGGTGCCGTTCTCATTGGATCTGAATTCCACCACCTGGAAATTGGCCATGGCCGCCGAGGCGGGATTGGTCCCGTGGGCGGAATCGGGAATGAGCATCTTGCTGCGCTTCTCCCCCCGTTTCCGGAAGTACTGGCGCATCACCAGGCTGCCGGTCAGCTCCCCGTGGGCACCGGCCGCCGGTGCCATGGTGAACTGGTCCATGGCATTGATCTCACAGAGCAGCCGGTTCAACCGGTACATCAGCTCCAAAGAGCCCTGGACGGTCTCTTCCGGTGCCAGGGGATGGGCATGGATGAAAGGACTCAACCCGGCCAGCCGCTCATTGATCCGGGGGTTGTACTTCATGGTACAGGAGCCCAGGGGATAGAAGCCGTCATCCAGGCCGTAATTCAATTTGGAGAGGCGGGTGAAGTGGCGGATAACCTCCACTTCCGAGACCTCGGTAAGTTCCTTCTTCCTGCCGATGGCATAATCGGGCAGACAGGCAGAGAGTTCGATATCTGAAAAGCGGTCCCGGGGCAGGGAGTAACCCTGTTTCCCCTTCACGCTCTTTTCAAAGATTAATTGCATGGGGTGCCTCCTTCTGAGAGTATTTGGACCACCCGGTCCAGGCTTTTCCGGTTGAAGATCTCGGTGACCGCAAAGAGCCAGACATCCCGGAAGGCTTCTTCGGGATAGAGCTCGAAAAGGGCCAGGGGCGGAATAAAGCCCGCATCCAGCAGGCCTTGTCTGAGACGCTCCGGATTCCCCTTCACCTTCAGCAAGAATTCATTGTAGAAGGGACAGTCATAGACCTCACTAAAGGTCCCGGAGGAAAGCAGACGCCCTTTCAGGTAATGGGCAAGTTTAGTGTTCAACAGGGCCGTCTCATACAGGCCTTCCGTTCCCAGGAGGGAGAGGAAGATGTTGGCTGCCGTGACATTCAGGTTATGGTTGGTACAGATGTTGGAGGTGGCCTTTTCCCTTCGGATGTCCTGTTCCCTTGCCCTTAAGGTCATGACAAAGGCCCGTTTTCCCTCTCGGTCCACCGTCTCCCCGACGATGCGGCCGGGCAGCTGGCGCAGGTATTTTTTACGGCTCCCCAGGTAGGCATTGTGGGGTCCTCCGAAATCCAGGTCCATGCCGAAGGACTGGGTATTGCCCACGGCAATATCCACCCCGCACGCTCCCGGGGCAGGCAACAGGCCCAAAGACATGCTCTCGGTCGTCACACTGATCAACAGGGCCTGCTCCCCGATTAGGGCAGACAGTTTGGCCAGGTCTTCCAGGCCTCCCAGGAAATTGGGGTTCTGGATGATCACCGCAGCGGTCCGGTCATCCAAAGCCCTTTCCAGGGCCTCCTGTTCGGTCAGGCCCCCGCTAAAGGGCAAAAAGACGATCTCGGTCCCATGGGGGGCCAGATAGGTCTTGAGGGTCTCCCGGTAATGGGGATGCAGCAGTGAGGCCACCAGGATCCTGTTCTTATGGGTCAGGCGCAGGGCCATCAGGGCCGCCTCCGCGGTGGCGGAAGCCCCGTCATAGATGGAGGGGATGACCGCCTCCATCCCGGTCAGACGGGAGAGATAGCTCTGGTATTCGAAGATGGACTGCAGGGTTCCCTGGCTCAATTCCGGCTGATAGGGGGTATAGCAGGTCCAGAACTCCTCCCGTTGCAGGAGGGCCCGGACGGCTGCCGGAATGAAATGCCGGTAACAGCCGGCCCCGATCAAAGGTTTCTTAGTCTCCCCGTCCCGGTTCTTTCGTGCCAGGGAGAGGAGATGTTCCTCCAGTTCGCTCTCGGCCATGGCCGGGGGAATCTTAAGCGCTCCCTTCAGGCGGACCGCTTCCGGGATGCTTTCGATCAAGGCCTCAAACGAGTCCACCCCGATGGCTTCAAGCATCCCTTTCTTCTGCTGGGGGGTCATGGGAATGTATCGCATGATGATCCCCCTTATTCCTTCCGGTAGGCGGCATAGTCGGCAGCCGACATGAGGTTCTTAAGCTCGCTCTCATCGGCCAGCCTGATCCTGGCAACCCAGCCTTCCCCATAGGGGTCGCTGTTTAATGCCGAGGTATCCTCGGCCAGTTTCTCATTGACCTCGATAACCTCCCCGGAGGCCGGGGCGTTCATGTCGGAGACCGCCTTCACCGATTCGATGGTGGTGAAGGGTTCCCCCTGTTTGAGGACCTTCCCCGTTTCCACGGCTTCCACATAGACGATATCCCCCAGCTGGTCCTGGGCATAATCGGTGATGCCCAGGGTGCCGATGCCGTTTTCTACCTTTAACCATTCATCACTCTTACTGTAGTATAATCCTTCGATAATCTGATTGCTCATTGTTTTCCTCCCCTTGATTTGTTTTGATTGAAGATATTAAAAAAGATATATATATTTTTTGGAAAATATCCTCAAAAAACTCAAATATCGCTTACATTGACATAAAAAAAAGACAGAAAAGAAGGAGTTAAAATCCTTTACTTTTCTGTCTTAAAAAAAGACTTCCAATGAAAAAAGAAATTAATCCATTGGAGATATATTTGTAAACCATACATTGTTTTTTAAGAGAACAAGGCAAGGGGGAGAATATGAGCAAGTAATACATTTATACTTTCGGCTCCTTAAATTTTAAAAAATCATAGGTGTCAGAAGTATATGCTTTTAACATTATACTATATAAATGTTTAAAAATCCTCATATTTTAATAAAAAAATATAAATATTAAATATTTATAGCGATTATTTAAAGTTGTGGTATAATATGAACTGTGAAAAATTTAAAAAAAATTGAAAAGATATATTAATAAGACCGGGGTGATTAGCTTAATGGAAAGAAAAAACAAAGAATGGATTGCGATATTAGATTTTGGTTCACAGTATACACAATTAATTGCACGCAGAGTACGAGAAGAAAATGTATATTCTGAAATATTGCCATACAATATTCCAATTGAAAAAATAATGAAAAACCCTCCCAGAGGCATTATATTGTCCGGTGGTCCATCAAGTGTATATGAAACTGCTGCACCGTTATGTGATAAAAGAATATTTGACATTAAAATTCCTATTTTGGGAATCTGTTACGGGGCACAGTGCATTGCACAAATTCTAGGCGGAAAAGTGATAACAGCTTCTCAAGCAGAATATGGAAGAATGGAGATACAGGTTGATAATGGGGAAGATATTTTTATTGATTTTCCAAAAAAAACGATATGCTGGATGAGCCATCAAGATTTAATCAAGGAAATCCCTAAAGGATTTAAGCGAATAGCTTATAGTAGGAATACAAACGCAGCAGCGTTAAAAAATGAAAATAAAAAAATATATGGTGTTCAATTTCATCCGGAAGTAACCCATACACCTTTAGGGAAAAAGTTATTTCATAATTTTCTCTATAAGATCTGTCAATGCGAAGGGAATTGGAATCTTGAATCGTTTATCGATCAAGCAATTAGAGAAATAAAAAATGAAGTACAGGATAAACATGTCGTAGCAGGTGTCAGTGGAGGAATTGATTCGCTGGTTGCTGCTTTGTTAACTAAAAAAGCAATCGGAGATCAGTTGCATTGTATTTTTATTAACAATGGCGTTTTGAGAAAAGGTGAAGCCGAAGAAGTCCAACGTGTTTTTCAGGAAAATTTTAATATGCACCTATATTATATTGATGCAACCGAACAGTTTTTGTATAACCTAAAAGATATTGTTGATCCGGAAGAAAAAAGAAAAGTTATTGGCAAGGAATTTATCAAAGTATTCGAAGAAAAAGCGCATTCCATTGGGGAGGTAAAATATTTATTACAAGGCACACTTTATCCCGATGTCATCGAGAGCATTTCTATAAATGGCCCTTCTTCTACCATTAAATCCCATCATAATGTTGGTGGTTTACCGAAAGAGATGAATCTGAAAGTCCTTGAACCGCTAAGATTTCTATTTAAGGACGAGGTGAGAAAAATTGCTGAAAAACTGGGATTTCCCGATTCTGTAATTTTGAGACAACCTTTTCCTGGACCTGGGCTTTCAATTAGAATTATTGGTCCGGTTGACAGTGAAAAATTGGAAATACTAAAAGCTGCTGATGATATTATTAATCAGGAAATTGTAAAAAAGGGCTGGTATAAAAAGGTCTGGCAGTCCTTCGGTGTTCTTTTGCCGGTTAAAACTGTTGGGGTTATGGGAGATATCCGAACCTATGATTTTACTTTGGCATTAAGAATAGTGGTCAGCAACGATGGCATGACTGCTGATTGGGCAAAAATGCCTTATGAAATATTAGGTGAGATTTCTAATCGAATTATCAATGAAGTAAAAGGGATAAACAGAGTAGTATATGATATTAGTTCAAAACCACCTGCAACCATAGAATGGGAATAGGACCAGAGAAGGCAGTTTATTTGAAATAATAAAAAATAATGATAATAAGATTAATTAATCATATATATTTAAAAAAGACAAATATAAATCATCAAAATCTAATAATCAGAGCCCAGAATAAATGATAAAAAATTCGTTTATTCTAATTTAAATTATTTTCACATTTTTTTAAAATAATTTTTTCAAGAAAATATAGCTCAAGATTGAAAGGAATGGTATAAAATGTCTACGATAGTCGTTGTAGGATCTCAATGGGGAGATGAAGGTAAAGGTAAAATTACTGACTTGCTATCCGAAGAAAGTAATGTAATTGTTAGATATCAGGGAGGAAGCAATGCCGGACATACCGTTGTGGATGGGGAAAGGCAATATGTATTCCATTTGATTCCTTCCGGTATATTACACCAAGGAAAGAAATGCTACATTGGTAGCGGCGTAGTCATAGATCCTTCTTCTTTGTTGCAGGAAATTGAAGATTTGCGCAAACAGGGAATTGAAGTCGAAGGTAAGCTCTTTATTGATGCAAAAGCACATGTTGTTTTTCCTTACCATAAAACATTAGACGAGAAAAAAGAAGAGAAAAGAGGCCAAAATAAAATAGGCACTACAAAAAGAGGCATTGGACCGGCTTATATAGATAAAAATGCCCGTTGTGGGATAAGGATGTCTGACCTAATTTATAAAGATATATTAGAAAAAAAATTAAAAAGAAACTTTGAAGAAAAGAATGAAAATTTGTTGAAAATATATAATTATGATTTAACTTTACAGGAACAAGCAACAATCTTAAATGAATACGGGCAATATGGCCAAGCATTAAAACCATACATTCGAGATGTATCCTTATTAGTGAATCAGGCAATCGATGAAAACAAAAAAGTGTTGTTTGAAGGCGCACAAGGTAGCCTTTTGGACATTGATCATGGTACTTATCCTTATGTCACCTCATCTTCACCAATTGCAGGAGGAGCTTGTACTGGCATTGGAGTAGGTCCTACAAAAATAAATAAAGTATTAGGAATAACCAAAGCTTATACGACAAGGGTAGGTGAAGGCCCTTTTCCAACTGAGATGTTAGATAAAACTGGTAATGACATTCGAACCAAGGGAGGAGAATTTGGTGCAACGACCGGCAGGCCTCGCAGATGCGGATGGTTTGATGCTGTGGTTGTAAAATATGCAGTCAGGTTGAGTGGAATGGAAAGTATGGCTTTAACAAAAATTGATGTTTTGAGTGGTTTGGAAAAAATAAAAATATGTACTTCATACCAGTATCATGGTGAAAAAATAAATGATTTCCCTACTGATTTAGAAATTTTAAAAAAATGTATTCCTGTGTACGAAGAATTAGATGGTTGGAAAGAAGATATATCTAAAATAAATGATTTCCAAGATTTTCCATTAGCTTTAAAAAAGTATATTGAAAAGATAGAGACTTTAACAAATGCCAAAATAGCGATAGTCTCAGTTGGCCCCAAAAGAAAACAGACTATTATACGAGAAAAAATATTCTGATGTAATATTGAAGCATAAAATAATCATGATTAATAACAAGAAAATGATTCAATAAATTCGTATGCAAAAAGATTTTAAATGTTAACAAAAATGTCATCTTGAAATAAATTTTATCATCACTAAATTAATCTTAGCCAGCTAATTTTTTAGATTAACTGGCTAATCATTTTTTTATCTGCTCATTGGTGACAGTAGTAGCGGATAATTCTTTACAGTTACAAAGTGACTGGATTATAAAATGAATAAAATATAGATAATATTTAAATGAGGAGTGAATATAATGATAGAAAGATATTCATTTAAAAAAATGAAACAAATATGGGAAGAAATTAATAAATATGAAACCTGGCTTCAAGTCGAATTATTTGCCTGCGAAGCACTATATGAACAAGGCAAAATAGACAAAGACGGTATAGATTATATTAGAAAAAATGCAAAATATTCAATTGAACGAATTCAGGAAATTGAAAAAATAACTCGCCACGATGTACTGGCTTTTACAACCGCTGTGGGTGAAAATCTTGGAAAGTACTCTCGATATTTTCACCAAGGTCTCACTTCTTCTGACGTACTGGATACTTCATTGGCTATCAGATTAAAAGCATCAGCCGAGATAATAATAACTGATATTGAAAATGTGATGGAAGCAATCAAGAAGAGAGCATTGGAACATAAAAATACAGTAATGATGGGCAGAACGCATGGTGTTCATGCTGAACCCATTACTTTTGGATTTAAAATGGCATTATGGTATGCAGAAATGGAGAGGAATCTAGAGAGAGCAAAAAAGGCAAAGGAAGAAATATCTTTTGGTAAGATTTCCGGGGCGGTGGGCACTTTCGCCCATATCGATCCTTTCTCGGAAGACTATATTTGTTTAAAATTAGGTTTGAAGCCAGCAAAAATATCTAATCAAATTATCCAGAGAGACAGACATGCTGTTTACTTAAACACCTTGGCTATTATTGCGAGTTCACTGGAAAAATTTGCCACAGAAATTAGAGGGATGCAAAGGACAGAAGTATACGAAGCAGAGGAACAATTCGCAACCGGTCAAAAAGGTTCATCTGCCATGCCCCATAAAAGAAATCCTATTATCTGTGAGAGAATATGTGGTTTATCACGGGTGGTACGAAGCAATTCGATGGTAGCCATGGAAAACATGAATTTATGGCAGGAGAGAGATATTTCTCATTCTTCTGCAGAACGGATTATCATTCCCGATAGCAATATTTTGTTAGATTATATGCTTCAAAAATTTTGTGTTTTGATTGAAAATTTAAATGTCTATCCTAAAAACATGCAGGAAAATCTAGTGAAGACGAGAGGATTGATCTTTTCACAGAGGGTCATGTTAATACTTGCCTCAAAAGGGCTTTCGCGGGAAGAGGCATATCGAATCATTCAGGGAATTTCTATGAAGGTCTGGCAGGGTCAGCATGATTTCAAAGAACTTCTTCTGGAAAATAAGGAAGTAAGAAACTATTTGAATGATAAAGAGATTGAGAATTGTTTTGATTATAAGAACTATCTCTACCATCTTGATTTCATTTTTGAAAGAGTATTCGGCTTGTCATCAAATGAATAATTTAACGAATCATAATTTTTATTTGAAGACAAAATATAATATATCAGAGGAAAATAATGTTTAGAAAATTCATATCCTATTATAAGCCATATCGTTATTTATTTGCATTAGATATATTTTGTGCATTCATGATTGCTGCAATCGATTTGACTTTTCCAGTTATAACCCGACAATTTATCAATGATATCATTCCGAATGGAAAAATAAGAATCTTTTATATTCTGGTAATCGTGCTCCTTGTTTTAGCTGTGACAAGAGCATTGCTGAACTATATTGTTGATTATTGGGGGCATATTGTTGGAACGAGAATGGAACGGGATATGAGAAAAGATCTTTTTGGACACTTGCAGACGTTATCGTTCGATTATTTTGACAATGTAAAAACAGGTCATATTATGTCGCGAATTATTAATGACTTAAGGGAAATAAGTGAACTAGCTCATCATGGGCCGGAAGATATTTTCCTGTCTCTGGTCATGTTATTAGGTTCATTTGTTATACTTATGACAATAGATTGGAAGCTTACACTGATTATTTATTCCTTCTTGCCGTTATTGATTTACTATACAACGATAAAAAGAAAACAAATGACGCGAGCCTTTAGATTGGTTAGAAAAAATATTGCCGAAGTCAATGCCCAGATCGAAAATAGTATTTCTGGTATCCGAGTTGCTAAATCTTATACCAATGAAGATTTTGAGAAAGAAAAATTTGATGAGGGGAATAGAAAATTCAATGATTCAAGGGAATATGCATACAAAACCATGGCAGAATTCTTTACCGGCGTTTTTTTCTTATCAAATTTGTTGAGCATTATGGCTTTAAGCGTAGGGGGGTATTTTGTATACAGAGACTTTATCAATATAGGTGATTTAATTGCCTATATTTTATATATTAATTTTTTCCTTCAACCAATAAGAAGATTAACAAATTTCACGCAGCAATTTCAAAACGGCTTAACAGGATTTGAAAGGTTCATGGAAATTATGAAAATAAAACCTTCCATTGAAGATACTCCTGGCGCTATTACCTTAAAGGAAAAAATTAAAGGAGAGATAGAATTTAAAAATGTATCTTTCAGTTATGAAGAAAATAGAAATGTCTTGAGCAATATTAATTTAAAAATTAATTCTGGGGAAATGATAGCCCTGGTTGGACCTTCCGGTGGAGGAAAGAGTACTTTTTGTCAATTAATTCCCCGGTTTTACGAAGTTAATCATGGCGAAATATTAATTGATGGTGAAAATATTAAAAATATTTCTCTCAAATCATTGAGGGAAAATATTGGAATGGTTCAACAAAATATTTTTCTTTTCACTGGAACCATTAAGGAAAATATATTATATGGCTATCCTGAAGCGTCGGATGAAGAAATTTTACAAGCAGCGAAAAATGCAAATATTCACGACT